>Ga0302319_10005781_pt1 | contig 24732 bp, 21 predicted proteins | sample Bog_T0_2_FD_203319 | JGI IMG/M metagenome (GOLD analysis project Ga0302319, IMG submission 203319) | Peat permafrost microbial communities from Stordalen Mire near Abisko, Sweden - Bog_T0_2 | ecosystem: Environmental > Terrestrial > Soil > Wetlands > Peat | place: Sweden: Abisko, Stordalen Mire...
CGCGACCTGGATCAGGCTGCCATCGCATTGCATCGCATGCCCGATCCCAAGGGTCCCAATGGCCCCGTGGCGTACTCCATGGTGCTGGTGGGCAAACTCACCGGTCAACGCCTCAACAGCTGGCTCGATAGCCACGCAACCGCCCGTGAGAACTACGCCGGCCACACCATCTACTCCATTCCGTCGGAGAACCGCACCGTGCGCGTGGCTCAGATCGGCTATGACATGCTGGCCGTCTCCAACACTCCCACCCCCGAACAGATCCACTCCATGCTCGACCGCCATCGCACGGCCGCTCTCCCCTTCGCCGGCTCCACGCTGCTTGCGGAACACTACAGTGAGGTTCCGCTGCTTTCCCTGGCGTGGGGCGTGGGGCAAATCGGCCTGCCGTTTTCTGAAAGCGGCTCAATCAACGTTCTCGGCCTCTCGCTGCCGCTGGCGTCCGATTCCACCATCATCGCCAGCGTTTCCCCGGCGCTGTCGCTGGGCGGCGCTCTGCACGTGAAAGTGGAAGAAATTGCGGCCACCGATCAGGTAGCGCTCAGCCAGGCCGGCTCCATTGCAACGCTAGTCAGTTTCGCCCGCGAACTCTCTGATCCGCTCTCGAAAAATGCCGCAAACAATGGCCTGAAAGAGTTGCTTAAGACCGCCGATGTCAGCCAGCGCCGCAACCGGGTGGTGATCACCGCGACGCTCTCGCCCGCGCTGCTGACCGGGCTGGTACAGAGTGAGAGCTCAGTTCCGAACTCTGAAATCGATACCGTCCTGCCTTCTGCCAAATAGCCATATCAGCCTGGGGAGGCTTGCACGATCAGTTTCCCTTGCGCCCCGAACTCACTTCCACTCCGGCGTGTAGGCCCACCGGGTAGGCCGCAGAGTGATGTATTGCACTACGCGTGGCTTCGCAGTCCGATTAGGCCTGCTTCCATGCGGAAGAGACTGATGCCACAGCACAAGGTCGCCGGCTCTACCGGCAATTGGCGTGAATCCTGGGTGGTTCACGATCGCCTTTCGAGGTTCCACCCCTGGCGGCAATGCTTTCAGCCAGCTCTCAAGCGTGCGCTGAAATCCAGGGATACAACTGAAGGCACCCTGATCGGCCTCTGTATCGGTCAGGTAGAGAATGCCGTGCACCCCAAAGCAATGGGGAGGCGCAATGGTCATATCCCAGTGCACATGCGGCCCAGGGAAAGCCCATCCCTCGCGCTCCGGCGGGTTTAACCCTCCCTGGTCAACCGTCGACCAAAGGTCTTCCCTGCCCCACAACTGCGCAAATGCCTTGACCAGCCGCGGAGCCCTGCGATTCGCCAGAAACGCTGGATGCCGCAACAAGGGGACCCAAATGCTCTTGCCATATTTGTTTCCATACCAACTGTCCGGATCGGCGGGGTCCGCGTCGAGAAACTTGTAAATCGCAGCGGCGGCAGCATCGCGATCGCTGGGGTCAACCGCGTCATGCACCACAACATAGCCATTCTCATCCCAGAACGACAACTCTTCCTCTGTCAACCCCTCCACATTATCCAAACAACCGGCAGGCGATTCCACCAAGTTGCCCACAAGAGCGTCCCGCAACCGAGTCAATCGCTCTTCTGAAATGGCCCCGCCATTGGCTTCGAGAATCCATTCTTCAAACGCATCGAACTCTGCCCGTTCCTGCCCATGCAGAAACCGCACAGTCTCCAGAATGTTTAATCCCAGACCGGAAAGGAGCGTATTGTCCAGGTCCCACTGCCCATTGTCGACATCAGGCTTTGATGTGGACCTCCTGCTCAGAGGCCCTTTCCGTTCCCAATACTGATAGAGAAACGGAATCTTCAGCCGGCTGCTGTTGTTCAGCGTCTCATCGTCGATCGTTGTGGCTGCACTGGTTGAGATTCTCTCCGCTTCCATTAGGCCTCGCACACTTTGTTTATGAATAATACCTGCCATAAATGCTCAGGACTTTGCTTTCTTTTATTTGCTCAACCCCAGCGCTTCAACCACCTTGTCGTCGACCTTCGCCGGCTTCCCATCTTCCTTCCAAACCACGCCAAATCCGCCGCGGTAGTCCCACATGGTCCAACCGATGCCGTCGGCCTCAAACGCCGTGCGTACATCGTGGATCCAGTTCATCCGTGACTGCGGTTCCGCATGTTCCCGGTAGACGCCAAACTCGTTGCAGATCAGCGGCACATCATTCGACTTTGCCCAGGCCGCGGCCTCGTCAACTGTCAGCCGAATCCGGCGCGCATCCCAGTGGTCGAGCCAATATCTCTCAAGAGCAAACCGGTTCGCCGCATCCGGAACTTCTTTCAGCGCTTCAGCCATTGAGCTCTCATCCGCGGGATAGGGAATGTTATGGGTGTAGCTCCACCACGCCGCACCCCAGCCTGCCCCTTGATGCGTGAACTCGATGGGATCGTAGAAGTGGAAGTTATAAATCACGTTTCCATCAGCGAGCGGATGTTGCGTCAGCAGGTCCGCAATGCCGGAGTAGTTCGGACCTGTAGCGATAATGGTGTTGCGCGGCGCGGCCTCTCGAATTGCCGCCACCACCCGTGCCTCAATCCCCGCCCAGCGATACGGATCGCTCACCGCAGGCTCATTCATGATCTCGAAGAACACCTTCTCTGGATCGCGCGCGGCATAGTGCGCCGCAAGCCGCCGCCACAGCATCACCATCCGGTCCACACCTTCATCGCCGGCCTTGATGCGCAGCTTGTAGCTGTCCTCCGGATGCAGATCGATCTGAACCGCCAACCCAGCCGCGAGCATCGTGTCGACGACCTTGTCGAGCCTGCCCACAAACTCCGTGTTCAGGCCATCTTTTCCATGCGGCCATTGCTCCAGCGGGGTCGCATCGATGCTCAGCCGCACATTGTCAAAGCCGAGCTTCGCAATCAGGGCAATGTCCGCACTGTCGGTGTACCGATCAGTCCGCGCGGCCGAATAGTCAGTTGCGCTCTGGGCAAACCATTCTGACGCATTGATTCCCCGCTGCAAATGATGCGCGCGGGTAAAGGCGGTTTTTAAATCTGCGGCTCGATCAGCGGGATGCGCGTAAACGGGCACGGAAACGGCGAGAGAAAAAAGGGCTAGAAAGGCAGCGTAACGCGACAAGCGGTTCATGGGAACACTCCAGGTTGTTCGCCTCTGCAATCGATCGAACCACGAGGCGATTCCGAGCGAACCCCCAATCCTATCGCATTGCCGGGCCGCAAGGCGGGGCACCGCCGAAAACAAGAACGGCCCCCATTCAATGGGAGCCGTTTCTTGTTGAAGAAGAGACGTCTTTAGTTCGCCAATTTATCCGATGCGCTTAATTCGTTTCCTGCGTCGGTGCCAGCGACCTGCTCATACGTGCTGCGCAAATACTTGTGCGGATTCACGGGCACATTATGCACGCGCACTTCATAGTGCAAATGTGGTCCGGTAGCGTGGCCTGACTGGCCTACATAGCCAATCACCTGGCCGCGGGTCACATGCTGGCCCGGCAGCACCACAATCGCGGAAAGATGCCCATACACGGTTAAGAGGTCGTGGCCGTGGTTGAGAACCACCTGCTTGCCATACCCGGCCCCCATCGACTCGCCTGTAGCTTCCCCATCCGCAGTTGCCCGCACCGCAGTGCCATATGGCGCTTCAATGTCAACACCGGAGTGGAACTTGCCTTCTCCGTTAAAAGGATCCTCGCGGGTTCCAAAGCTCGACCCGACCCGGCCCTCGACCGGCCATATGGAGGGCGCGTCCGCAAACAAGGTCCAATCACCCCCGAAGCTGGGAGTAAGCCCACCCTCGAGCGCGCGTGAAACACGGCCGGAGAGCGCCTGCGTCCGCAGGGCATAAAACTGGTCAATTGATTGCTTAACCTGTTGCTGGTTCACGTCGTCGGTCAGCGCCAGGCTGACAGGCGTGGGAGCTGCGGCAGCGCTGGCAGCCGCCTTGGGAGCTGCGGAGATCATTTTGTTCTGCTTCAGGCCGTAGAGCGCGGTCACTTCGTTGGCCAGTGCGCCCAGCGATGCCACCTGCACATCGCGGTCATGCGCTACCTGGGCCATCTGCTTGTAATCCTTGCGCAGCGTCTCCCGCTCGGCCCGCATCTGGTTGAAGCTCTCTGTCTTCAATAACATCCGCGAATACGAACCCGCCAGACCGACGATCGTAAACGCACCTACCAGCGCCGCAGCCACAAAGCCGTAGGCATATTGCAGAGGAATCGGGATCTTACGGACTCGACCGTCTTCGTCTCTGGAAACAAAAAGAATGTAATAGCGTTTGCGCAGCATTTTTTGCCTCTCAACCCTGTAATCCAGGATCGCAATTCGCCGTGTGCTCTTCAAAAAAGCAAAGTATTTGGGGCTTCTCGGTCCCCTTGAGAAAACTAGTGGTTACTTCGGACAGTTACCGGGAATGTTTGTAAAGCGTACCAAATGGTCCGTTCCCGGTCAACGAAATCTATAGGAAAAATCCTTTTGACTTCTGGAGTGCAATTCAGCTCACTTGTTGTCTTAGTATAAACCTCCCGAATCCCGAGGCGCCTTCTGACCCGTACCTGGCCTATGGCGCCCACCGTCTTGCCCTATTCTGAAAGACATGCCGCCGAAGCGCCGTCTTTCCGCTACCTCCCATGGTGAACTGGCGCTGCTCCGTCAAATTCGCGAACGAGCTACTTTCTCTGCGAAGAGCTCGGTTCGGCTTGGGATCGGCGACGACTGCGCACTTTTGAGCCTCCGCCCTGGTGAGGAGCTGGCCATTACGACCGACCTCTCGATCGCAGGCCGACATTTCCGGCTTGACTGGCACCAGCCCGAATCGATTGGCCACAGGGCTCTTGCCCGCGGCCTGAGCGACCTGGCCGCCATGGGTGCGCGCCCTGTGGCTGCATTTCTCTCAATCGGCTTGCCACGCGAGCTGATCGCGTCTCAAAATAGATGCTCGCCCTGGGTCCAGCGTTTCCTCGACGGCCTTCTCGCCCTGGCGCAGACTCACAAAGCTCCGCTGGCTGGGGGCGATCTTTCCGAGTCGCCTCTTCCTGTTGCCGACATCGTTCTAACTGGTGCCGTCCCGCGGGGAAAAGCCCTGCTGCGTTCTAAGGCCAGAGTTGGCCATCTCCTCTATGTCACCGGTAACATCGGCGGAGCAGGCGCGGCTCTCGTGCGACTCGAAAAGCTGGCAAGTTCAACTAAGATCGAGCATCCGCCTCGAATTCCAACCGCTCTCGCGGCCGAGCTTGTTCCCCATCTTTATCCGCAACCTCGGATCGCTCAAGGGCTGTTTCTGCAGCGGCACGGCATCGCCTCGGCCGCCATTGATTTGAGTGACGGCCTCTCTACGGATCTCGCGCATATTTGCGAAGAGTCCGGCGTGGCAGCCGAGATTGACGCGACCCTGCTCCCAATCCATCCCGGTGCGAGCCTGAGTCTGGCGCTTCATGGCGGTGAGGATTACGAGTTACTCTTTACCGCGCCCGCCACGGCTCGCGTCCCCAGGAAGATTGCTGGTGTCCCCATCACGTGCATCGGCCGCATAGTGAAGGCTCGTGCGGGAACGCCCGATGTTACTCTCCTTACTCCACAAGGCCCCCGCCCACTAGAACCGCAAGGCTGGCAGCACTTCTCTTGAGCCGAGCGCCTGACACGTTCCGATTTCTGCGTCTATGATGTGTGATGTCATGACCCCTTCTCAATCCCGCGTCCGGTTCGCTCCGTCTCCCACCGGCTTACTTCACGTGGGCAATGCGCGCACCGCGCTCTATAACTGGCTTTTCGCACGGCGCGCAGGCGGCCAGTTCATCCTTCGCATTGAAGATACAGATCTCGAACGCTCAGAAGCTCGATACGAAGACCAACTTATAGAAGACCTGAATTGGCTTGGCCTCGATTGGGACGAAGGTCCCGGTGAGCCCACGGGTGCTCCCGATAAAGGCTCTCATGGCCCCTATCGGCAATCAAACCGATTGGCAATCTATGCAGAGCACACGAAGCGCTTGCTTGTTGAAGGCAAAGCTTACCGCTGCTTCTGCACACAGGAAGAACTGGAAGCCGAGCGCGCCCGAGCCATTGCTGCTCAAGGGCCGCAGGTCTATTCTGGCCGCTGCCGCTCGCTTAGCGCGGAAACTATTGCGGAGAATCTCGCGGCTGGTAAGCCTTTTGCGGTTCGGCTGCGCATTGAAGATCACCCGTTGCGCTTTCACGATATTGTGCGCGGGCCGGTTGAGTTTGCTGCCGAATCTGTTTCCGATCCCATCCTGGTGCGTTCGGCATCGGCCACTTCTGCGGGAGTGCCGGTCTATAACTACGTTGTTACAATCGACGACGCACTTATGGGCATAACTCATGTTATCCGCGGCGACGATCATATCTCGAATACACCCAAGCAGGTCGCCATTTACCAGGCTTTCGGTTGGCCCGTTCCAGAATTCGCGCACTTATCTACCATTCTGGGCGCGGACCGCGAGCGCCTCTCCAAGCGGCACGGCGCGACGTCTATCTCCACATTCCGTGAGATGGGTTATCTTCCCGAGGCACTGGTTAACTATCTCGCTCTCCTGGGATGGGGCGCGGAAGATGGGAAGACCGAGACATTCACTCTCCCGGAACTAACTCGCGCCTTTTCGCTTGAGCGGGTTACACCGTCGCCCGCTATCTTCGATTTCGAAAAGCTTAACTGGCTCAACCGCCATTACCTGAAGGTAGCCGACAAAGAGCGCGTTGCGAAACTGGCCGAAGAACATTTCCTTCGCCAACGTCCGGATATCTTTCCTCTCTGGCCCGCTTCGCCGTTCTACACTGCGGAGACTCTGGCTCTGCTTGCCAGTGAGAACCCTCCAGTGAATATCGATATGCCGGCCGATGCGTTGGTCGTTCTGCGAAAGGACTGGTTCGGACGACTTCTTGCACTGCTGCTTCCATATGTCGACCACCTCGATCAGCTCCCGGCAAAGGCGGCATTCATTCTTGGCTTCGACCCCGACGCCGCTCGCGTGATCCCGGATAACTCCGCGATTCTCTCCGCGGATTCTACGCGCACAGTCCTCGGGGAGTTAGCCCACCGCGCGCGCGCCCACAACGACATCGTGACAAGCGAAGACTTCAAATGCTGGCTGAATGAAATCAAGGATGCCAGCGGAGTCAAGGGGAAGGAACTTTACCATCCAGTCCGCATCGCCCTTACAGGCGCGCACTCCGGCCCGGAGTTCGACAAGGTGATTCCCCTCATCGAAGAGGGCGCTGTTCTGGGCCTGGGCATTCCCAGCGTCCGCGAGCGCATCGAACGATTTGTAGGAGTGTAACGCTGACGTGAAAGACATCTTCTGGATCCAAGGCGACCCGCATTTGCCGCTGGCAATTGTCATGAAGCCGCGCCCCGGCGACTGGCTGGAAGACGACCTGATCAGAATGAAGCGGGACGGCATCCAAACCTTGGTGTCTCTATTGGAGACCGATGAAGCCGAGATGCTTGGCCTCGGTGAAGAAGGTCCGCTAGCAAAGAAAGCGGGAATGGAGTTCCTATCTCATCCCATTCCCGACGTCCATGTTCCGCCGAACCTTACATCATTCCAGAAATTCGTCGCAGGCCTGGCCAATCGTCTTCGTGTTGGTGAACAAGTCGGAGTTCATTGCCGTGGAAGTATAGGTCGGGCCACAGTTACTGCTGCTGCCACACTGATTCAGCTTGGCTGGACGCCCAAAGCCGCTCTTGCTGCGATTCAAGCCGCACGCGGATGCACCGTGCCCGACACACAAGAGCAAGAAGAATGGATCCTCAACTGCAAGGCTCAGCCGTGACCCCCCACCCCGCAGCATCATCCTTCATCGGCAGCTTCCCCCATAACTGGCAAGCTGAAATTCTTGCGGCGCGGCCTCTTATCCTGCCGACGCGGCACTTCGTCTACCCGGCGCAAGCTGAAGAAGTCGAACGTGGCGCACTTGAAGTATTGGTGCGTCCAGATGCCCACGATTCATCTACTTCTTCGCACGAATTCCTGGCTACCTGCGCACTCGGATTTCGCGATCCTGCTGTGCCTACCGGGTTATGGTCTTGTCCCAATCCATATGAACTTTGCGCGGTTTCCGGTGGGTATGCGTACATGATTTCGACTAACAATCCTGAACGCTTCACGATGATTTCGTTCCGGCCTGTATTGGATGTTTGCGCGGCTCTCGAACAGAATCTGCTTCTCTTCGTGGGACATCACTCCATCATTGCGTGGGGCGCGGACGGCCAGGCTTGGCAATCGGAGAAGCTATCTTCAGAAGGGCTCACGCTCGAAGAAGTTAGCGGCCCGGTGCTCCATGGGCTGGGGTGGGACCTGATGACCGACAAGGAAATCCCTTTCGCGCTCGATCTGAAGACGGGTCGGAGTATCTCCCCCGCGCCGCCTTTATTTTCCCGTTGAATCGTAAATCGTAAACGCTTACATTTCTTGTTATGCAATTCATGACACGATTGTTGTTTGCTGCCTTCTGTCTGGCGTTCGCCATGCCCTCCCTCGCACAGTCCCATACACCGGAGTACTCCATTGAAGCAATCCGTTACGCCACGACACCGGGCGTGGTTGCCGACCTCGTGGTGGGCGGGCCCAAGGATCAGAAAATCGACATCGCCATGGTGGTATGGCTTATTCGCGGTGGGGGACACACTATTCTTTTCGACAGCGGCTTTCATCGCGATACGTTTCTCAAAGACTATCCAATGAAGGACTATCTACGCCCCGATCTCGCAGTGAAGACTGCAGGTGTGGAGGCTGACCAGGTTACTGACGTGGTGATAAGTCATGCGCATTGGGATCATATGGGCGGGCTTGATCTGTTTCCGAAGGCGCAGGTTTGGATTCAGAAGGAGGAGTATCGCTACTACACGATGGATTCATGGCAGCCTGGCGGCGACCATGACGGTATTGATCCGGAAGATGTGAAGGAGTTAGTGCGGCTGAACACGGAAGGCCGCCTGCATCTTGTGAATGGCGATAACATTGAGATCTTTCCCGGCATACGAGCTTATATTGGGTCGCGGCACACTTATGCTTCGCAGTATCTCTGTGTGCAGGGGACGCCTAACTACGTGATGGCTTCGGACAATGCCTATCTCTATCTCAACCTGACTTCTCATTTGCCTGGGAACACATTCAGCGATGCCGATCATGCGGCTAACATTGCACAGCAGGCGCGCATGATTGAGTTAGCTGGCTCGGCGGATCGCGTGGTGCCGGGGCACGATCCGTTGCAGTTTCAGAAGTTCCCGACGACGGGGCGCGTGGCGAAAATCAAGTAGCGAAATGTTCAATCAGAGGGGTGCGCTACATAGGGTAATAGGCTGCTCAAGTGGTTACAAACCATGCGAAATGGTCGCATGAAGGGTTGCGATTCGTGGAGACATGTACCATGGGGGCAGCCTTTTCGATGTGTTTCAGTGACAGAGAGTTGAACTCAACGAGGGAAAGGGTTGCGGAGAATTAGCCGCCTTTTCGGAAAAGGGGCAGATTTTGCAGGAGTTAGCGACGCAAGTAATTGATTATGTGTTGTTTATCTCGAATTTGTTTTCTGTGGGATTGGACGCGGATTGTAACGCGGGAGTCGTAGATCGCAGCGGCCCTTCGGGGCGATGGCTCCTTGTGTGAAGTTATCCCAGCATTTCATCCTCCACCCCATCGACGAAGACCTGTCGTTGGAGACCCCGGTGCTGGGCTATTATCGTGCGCTCCCTCCGGGAGCTATAAAGAGCTATAGAAAGCAGGTCCATCGGTTTCGTTCTGGAGGGTAGATATTTGTAAAGGGCTATAAGAAACTATATCTCTGTAAGGAGCTATACGGAGCTATCCCATAAAGAACCATAAGAGGCTATAGATAGGTGAAGCTATCCCACCTTAACCACGATAACGCCGTGGCGAAGGTGGGGCACCCGCTTTTTTCCCCGCATCCAATGACAGCTATCAGTAAAGGGCCGACTGCAAGCAACTTTCGATGAATGGAGCTAGCTGGCGGCTTGTTCGCGCTGGGTCAGGATGGTTTCGTAGGCGGTGTAGACACCTTCGAAGACGGAGTCCCAGCTCATGGTGAGCGCGTACTTGCGTGCGGCGAGACGCATCTCGGCGTGTTTCACCGGATCGGCGAGGATGCCGGCTACTGCGTCGGCAAAATCCTCGTCGTCTGCGATGCGGCCGGTTACGCCGTCGCGCACAATGGTGGGAGGGCCGCCGTCGTGGGTGACGATGGCGGGGACGCCGCTGGCCAGCGCTTCAAGGACTACGTTGCCGAAGGTGTCCGTGTGCGAGGGGAATACAAAAAGGTCCATGTTGGCGTAGGCGGTGGAGAGCGCCTGGCCCTTGAGGACGCCGGGGACTTCAGCGCGGGGCATACGGTCGCGGAGCCATTGTTCTTCCGCTCCGTGGCCGACGATTAGGAACCGGAAGCTCTTGTGCCCCTTTGCTTCCAACTCTTCCTGGACCTGCGCAAGCAGTGTCACGTTCTTCTCAATAGACAGGCGGCCGACGAAGCCGAGGACATGGTCGCGATCTTCAGGGTCGCGCTTGCGATTTTCCGGACGGAACAGCTCGGCATCAACACCGCGCGGCATGAGAAAGCACTTGCGGCCCGTGGTGCGTTCAAGCATGGCGCACAATTCAGGATTGGGGGCGAAGAGCACCTTGGCGACGGAGTAGAACTTGGCAGCAGCGGCCATGGCGAGGTCTTCGATTTTCTGTTCCGTGGCCTCCGACTGTCGTTTGGGCAGGAGACGGAGGAACCAATCTGAGCGGCGGGCCGCGTATTCGTGGACATTGGTGTGCCAGCTTGCGGCTAGCGGCAGGCCGAGATGGTGCGCCAGTCCAGCGCCGAGCATGCCGATTTCGCTGGGGCCGGTGATGTGGATCAGATCGGGCTTGAACCGCTCCAGGACCTCGCCAATGAGGGGGATGTGACGGAGGAATGCGGGATCAAAGCGGAGGTCTTTCTCAAGGGCGAAAGAGAGGAAGCCGCGGGGCAACTCAAGGGTCCAGATGTTGCCGTCTTCAAGAATGGCCTGGGTGCGGTCGCCGGCGCGGACGCAGAGAAAGGGAAGGTTGCGGCGGCGGGCGAAGGCCTCAAAGTGGCGGCTGGTGTGCGCTACCCCGTTGACCTCATGGAAGGAGTCGGGGAAGTAGGCGACGCGGGGGACTTGAGTATCCATGGGTTGAACCGGAGTCCGGGGTGGTGAAAGCCTGAGGGACAGAAAAGCATCCCTCAGGGGCTAAAGCCCAAGTTCATTCAATTGGCTTTAAGCCGGGGATGAATCCCCGGCCTACCGCCCGAATTAGCCGTCGTTTTCGCCGAGAGCGAGGCGGAGCTGGTGCGACTCGGTCCAGGCCATGCGGAGGCCGCCGGAAACCACGCCCTTACCCATCATCTGCACCATACCGATGCCCCACTGCATAAGCCGCGGCGCGTTGCCAGTGGGCCAAAGCTCGCTGAGCGGGCGACACACGCCATTGCGATCGGGGTGATACACGCGCTCATCCCAGGTGCGCGAACCCTGCGGAAACTCGGGATAATCGCGGACCGCGTCGATGGCCGAGCGAAGGATGCGATGCTTCCAGGGCTCGGCGTATTGCGGCATGAAGAGGATATTGCTCTTCTTTTCCTTGCGGATTTCGTGGACGAATTCCGTAAAGCTCTTGGCGTTGGTCAGATTGATGTTGGCATTGGGTTCCACGCCATGGCGGTCACCGCCGGAGATGAGGAGCATGTTCCACTTTTCCGCCAGGCGGCGGGTAGCCCGGTTTTCATCCCAGTGGCGCAGGCCGTTCAACTCAAGGGCGTGCATGTAATTGCCGTTCTTTTGCAGGAACTCGTTGACCAGGAACTCATGCTTGTCGTGGCCCACCAGGTAGAGATCCCACATCGGGTGATTGAAGATGACGAGCACGTTCGGTTCGTTGTTGAGCGCGATGAGAATCTCGGTGAGGCGGGCGTCGCTGGGGTTGCTTGTGTAGTCGGCCAACGTCGCCATCCACTCCGGCGCTTTGGCGCTGGGCAGATTGTGGATGCCGAGGTGGAAGGACTGCACGCCATAGGGTGCGCTCCACTCCAAGGAGACGGGAATTTGGCGCGCGCTGGGGACTGAGCGGAGCAGCATGGGCGCCTTGATGTTGTCGTGATCGGTCAACGAGACCATCGACTTCAGATCGAGCTTCTCAATCTGGCCGCTTTCCAGGTCAAATGCCAGCTTGGGCGTCATGGGGGGCGTCCAGTAGGCGGCAGCATAATTTATGCGCATGCCGTAGTTGTTCTGCGAGCGGCGCTCGAGGCGCGACAGAAGGGGACGCATGACCGGATACTGATTGCCGAAGTTCGCCAGGAAGTCCAGCGTCTCCTGCGACTGGTTGGTGTGACCGTGCAGCGAAACCCCCGTGTGAAAGCCCCGCGGTGCGTTTGGGTCGCGCCACAAGTATGAGATGGTCGAATTCGCCATTCCTGCTCCTTCTCCGTGATCGAACCAGGATTTCTTCATTGAGTATCCCCTGAATTCCATAAATGGAGGGTTAACATGGTGCGAATAGGCCTTCAATTAGCAAAAGAATCAATATAGTTACCAGAAATGCCGGGAAAATGCCCGAAATCTCCTTGAAATACGGGAGAAAACACTAAGTGGAGCGCCGCGTAAATATTGGCCCCGTCCGGGTCGTCCCAACTTGTCTTTGAGGAGCAGACCGTTGGGGTAGGGCTGATTCAAGCCTAGCAGAACGGGATGGATACATCCAGAAGTGTGGGATGGGGCAGGGGAATCGCATTTGAAAACGTTCCGTTGGGATTTTGAGGAAAAGAGCAGTTCGCGAGGCAAGATGTGGCCGGCCCCAGTCGTCCCCCGCTTGCCTGCAACAAAGCGACGCAAAAACCCGTCCGAAACGTGTGTTCCGCCATGTTTCGAAAAATGCATGTAGGTCGTGGTGAAAAACAGGCCAATTCATAACCCTCCATATGGACAAATCTGCCACCGTCTGCAATTCCCGCGTTCATTGTGTAACGTTTCCTAACCATGCACGGGCATGTGCAGGCTGGAATCCTAACCATGCAGGCCGAATATTTCGGCTTTTCAGGACTTCCAGGCAAGCTTTGCTCACGTATTCCACGCCGGGAAGTGAATCCCTGATCAAATCCTCCTAACCGCTGCCGAAAGCAGGGTGTCTAATGTTGCGCATGGACAAGAACGACCACGCGGCGATCCAGGCGGTTCTCTCTGGAGACAAAGACGCTTATGGGGCGCTTGTTCGGCGCCACAGCCAGAGCCTCTTCCGGGTCGCCTTCCGCATAACCGGCAATGAAGCCGATGCGGACGACGTGGTGCAGGAAGCGTTCCTGCGTGGGTATTTGAAGCTCGAAACCTTCGAATCCAGGGCCAATTTCGGCACCTGGATCTACCGGATAGCTGTGCGGTGCGCACTGGATAAGATAAGCAGTATCAACAGGATGAATGATCGAATGAGGGTCGGAACGGAAACAGATCCCGAGCAGGACGAGATACAGGTGGCGGACGAAACGGCAGGCCCCGACCGGCTTCTCCTCAGTGGCGAGATCGGCGCCATGCAAAGGGACGCCATGTTTTCTCTGACGCAGACAGAGCAATCGGCCTTTGTTTTGAGGCACATGGAAGGCAGAACGACCGAAGAGATCGGCGATGCGCTGGGCATCGCGCCGAATGCCGCCAAGCAGGCTGTCTTCCGGGCCGTACAAAAGCTTCGGCGTCGCCTGTCCACCTTGAAAGGTGAGAATTTGGCGCATCCGTCAAGCTTAAGGGTGAGGATATGAAGCATTTAACTGAAGAGGAATTGATCGAATACGGCTATGGCGAAGGGGACAAACTCCTTATAGAAGAGCACTTTGCGGTTTGCAGGGAATGTGAAAAGGCTTTCAGCGCAGTGCAGTCGGACCTGGCAGAAATGAAGTTCCCCAATCCCCCTTGCCGCCCTCAGGATTACGGCGATTCCGTCTGGCAATCCCTGCGGAATCAGCTACCTGCGTACGAGGCTCCGAAGCGCCGCTGGTTGAGCACAGGCCTGTTTCGAGGGTTGAGTTATGCGGCGGCATGCGCCCTTTTACTGGCCTGCGCATTTGCAGGCGGCCGCCTATGGGAGCGCCGCCAAACAAGAATTTCGGCAACAAACCATCCGACTCTCCCACAACCGGTAGGGCCAACAGAGCATGCAACCCCGCGGGTGGTAGTGGTGGTCTTGAGTGATCACCTCGACCGGTCAGAACGCCTCCTGGTCGAACTAAAACACGCAGACGCAGATAGCACTGAGATGGTGTCTCCGCTGCGCGACGAGGCAAGAAGCCTTTTGGCTGCAAATAGAATTTGCCAGCAGAAAGCGAAGCAGAATGACGACCCCGCGCTAACAGGCGCATTGGATCACCTGGATCGGTTGCTGGCGGAGTTGGCGAACGAGCCGGGCGGTTTGAACAGCGCAACTATTTCTCGACTTCAGGATGAAATGAACAAGGATGGCTTGCTTTTTGAAGTGCGCGTGCTGCGTTCAAGAATTCCGCATGCGCAGGAGGCGGGAACGGACAGCGCCATGGGAGGGACGATATGAAGACCGTGCCATATTACGCGACTGCAATTCTGGTCGGACTGATTAGCTTGACGGTGCGTGGTTCAGCCACTCCCGCCGGAGGTCAGGAGTTTACGGGAGGATTGCCGGTCGCTAGTAGTGAAGGCGTGTCGCTCGGGGCAAGCACAGCAGAGAGTAGTTTGTATGCAAGCGGAACCCGTGCGATCAACGAAAGCCGCTGGTCGGATGCTGAGGCCATCTTTGCAAAAGTTGCTAGCGACCATGGCGAGCACACGGACGGGGCACTTTATTGGCAGGCATATGCGGAGAACAAACAAGCACAAACGAAAGAGGCGCTCGATACATGTAACAAGCTGGCCCATGAGTTCCCCACCAGCAGTTGGATTCATGAATGCGGAGCACTCGAAATCGAGATTCATGCGCGAAGCGGGAAGCCTGCCGAACCCAAACCAGGCGATGACGATGACCTGAAACTGCTGGCGCTGAATTCATTGATGCAGAAGGATGAATCAAGAGCGCTCGCGCAGATCCAGGAGATTCTGAACAACAGCGAATCGAGCGAAAAGCTGAGGAACGAGGCCTTGTTCATCCTCGGGCATCATTACTCAGACACAACTTACGCTCAAATAGTTCGTATCAGCTATGTGGAAGGTGATGTGCGCATTGCGCGAGGCGAGCAGAACGAGAAGCCGGCGGGCCCAGTGTGGGAGAAGGCGACGGCCGATTTGCCGCTTGAAACCGGATTCAGCCTGGTGACAGGCTCAGGACGGGCAGAGATCGAGTTTGAAAATGCCTCGACGCTTTACCTTGGAGAGAACTCGGTTCTTACCCTGAATGAATTGCAAACGACGAGCGGCATCCCTCATTCCGAATTGGCGCTGCTGAGTGGCACAGTAACACTGCACATTCGCCCATCCGTAGCCGGCGAGTCTTTTATTCTGCGAACGCCCACAGATGAGCTCACGACAAGCTTTCCTCATAAGACCTACATGCGGGTGAGCAGCTACACCGATGCAATTGCGATTACCGCGCATGACGGCGGCTTTCTGCATGTGCAGGAATCCGGCGACGAAAAAATGTCCGCCGGTCAGACTCTGTTTTTTCGGGGAGGCGTGAGGGTAAATGCGCCCGCTCCGGATGCCGAAGGGGAATTTGCCGACTGGGATAGGTGGGTGTCAGAGCGGGTTGAACAGCGGAAAGCCTCAATGGCGGACGTTATGAAGGCCGCAGGGCTTAGCGCACCAATTCCGGGCCTGGCAGAAATGAAGGACCAGGGGACATTTTTCGAGTGTGCGCCCTATGGGACCTGCTGGGAGCCGAATACTGGGGAGGATGCAATGCAGCACGGCGACAGATCTCCCCAATCCAGTCCATGGGCCTCAACGGCTACCGGTATGTCTGCACGTTTAGTACAGACCAGTTTTCAGAAGACGACCAAATCGTCAGAGGTCGCGGCCATGCAATCGGGCAACCCCGGAACTATCGACACTCCATGGGATGAGGAGGCTTACTTTCCCTGCACTCCATTTGCCCTTCGCTACCGATTGATGCGGGATCCGGTAACGGGCAAGGAGAAGGTTGTATCAACGTCATTTGATATGAACCCGTACCCCTATCGTTGGGCGGTGTGCCACTCCGGAAGCTGGATTCATCGGCGGCATCATTATGTCTGGGTGGTGGGTCATAAGATTCATCATGTTGAGCCTATCCGCTGGGTAAAGAGCGGACACACCGTGGCCTTTGTGCCGATTCATCCCTACGACGTAAAGGGAAGACCTCCGATCAATCAGAAGGAGGAGGTATTCGCGGTCAACAACAGGAACGGCTTGTCCATCGAGAAGGTTAGGCTCGACCCTGCCCATTCAATTGAGTTCCTAAAGGTACCTCCCAAGGAATATCGAACTACATATCTTCGCCCGCTTCCGGTAACCGAGGTCCCCCGCATGGAAGCTCATATGATGAGGGATTCTCTCATTCACGACAGGGCGATTGCAGGCAAGACAACCGGCGTTCCGCTTAACTTCGATCCGAAGTTGCAAAGCTTCATGATTGCCCGGCAGGTAAACAAGGGAGAGAAGAGTGTGACGGTCATGGCACCTGTCTCCGGTCGATTTGGCAACTTACAGGCAAGAGGAGGCAGCTTTGCGGGAGTTCACGGTAGTTCTGGTGGCGGGGGTACCGTGCGAAGCGGCGGCGGCGGCTCGACCCACAGTGGCGGAGGGTCTGGTAGTTCAGGCGGTGGTGGTTCGCATGGGGGTGGGGGCTCGGGAACCGTCAGTTCCAGCAGCGGCACTTCGAGTGCGGCTACATTGAGCTCCGGCTCGTCCAGCACGGGCGTTGTCAGCGCCGCAAGTGGGCACCACTAGGTTGGTGACTATTCCATTGAAAAAGGCTGCCGCGCATTGCGCGGCAGCCTTTTTAATCAACTTGCAAATTGTTCAGGAACCTCATATAGAGTCCCTGCCTCGATTACTTGGCGGCAACCAGGGGTTGAGTGGTTAGACTGCCGTCGGCGTAACCCTTGGCGATCTCCTTGATGTCGATGGGAGAATAGTCGCCGGCGTGACCCGCCTGGCCGAATTGGGTCATGCGCTGGGCAACGACCTTCGCCATGGCTTCGCGGGCTGGCTTCAGGTAGTCGCGGGGATCGAACTTCTCAGGTGTCTCAGCGAAGACCTTGCGGATGGCGCCAGTGATGGCGAGGCGATTGTCAGTGTCCACGTTGATTTTGCGAACGCCGTTGCGGATGCCGAGCTGGATTTCTTCAACCGGCACGCCCCAGGTTTCCTTCAGCTTGCCGCCATACTGATTGATGACGTCCTGCAGATCCTTGGGCACGGACGAGCTGCCGTGCATGACCAGATGGGTGTTGGGCAGGCGCTTGTGAATGGCGATGAGCACATCCATCTTGAGCACCGAGCCGTCAGGCTTCTTGGTGAATTTGTAAGCGCCGTGGCTGGTGCCAATGGCGATGGCCAGAGCATCAACGCCGGTGAGTTCAGCGAATTCCACAGCCTGATCCGGATCGGTGATGTGATCGAGGCCGCTGCCGCCGGCTCCGTGGCCGTCTTCAACGCCGCCCAGAACACCAATTTCGCCTTCGACTGTGACGCCGCGCTCGTGAGCGTAGTCAACCACCTTGCGGGTGACTTCGACGTTCTCTTCAAATGTCGCGGGGGTCTTGCCGTCGGCCTTGAGCGAGCCGTCCATCATGACCGATGTGTAGCCCAGTTCGATAGCGCTCTTGCAGGTCTCAAAACTGTTGCCGTGATCCTGATGCATGGCGATCGGAATGTCGGGGTTGAGTTCGGCTGCTGCCTGGATGAGCCGGAAGAGGTAGAGGTCCTCGGCAAACTGGCGTGCGCCACGGCTGGCCTGGACGATGACTGGCGACTTGGTTTCCCGAGCCGCGCTCATGATGGCCTGAATCTGTTCCATATCGTTGACGTTGAATGCGCCGACGCCGTAACCGCCCTTGGCGGCCTCGTCGAGGAGTTGCCGCATGGAGACTAATGGCATAGTGGTTCTCCTTACTTGGGATGCCCAGCCGCCGGTGCGCTCGGGCCTTTGAGGGCAGGAAAACAGCCTCGCGGGCGGCAGGAACTGCAATCGTCCTTATGGTAGCAGAGGTTCGCAAGAGGAAAGTGTGTCGCGCGGCACAACCCAGGCAGAGAGAGGCGGGTGCGCCTTGCTCTCTGCCTGGGGTACTGAGCGGATCGCTGACCGATTGCCTAGTGTGGAAGGTCGGCGGTTTCCAGGTTCACCTTTTCCCCATCGACGGAAAATGCTGTAAATACTCCATCTTGTTCACAAGCGATGCTGTAAAAAACGCCCCCCTTCACGTCGATTTCGCGTCTCAGTGTTCCGTCGGCTGAATCCACTTCGTAAAGCAGGAAATTCTTCGTTTCGGGATTCGCGTCGATTGCGCCGGAATCCGATAGGCTCGTTTTGCGGAAACGCATGATCCATCGGTCATTTGCAGACACGACCTCGTCAAGCGCGTATCCCTTCGGTGATTGCAAAGGCACTTCTCGAACTGCCCCTCCCGCGCCCAACTCCAGCACGGGAGAATTTGTGTGCGCCTGGTAGAGAAGGACCCTGTGCCGTGTCGGCACAAATAACCACCAGCTAAGGCTCGACTCCGCATTTACCTGTTGGCTAACGTCCCCAGATTGGCCGGCGACGAGTTCAGGACTTGCCTGCATCGCCCCTGGAATCTGAAGACTCCCCGTGATTTGCCCCCCAGAATCAAGGCGGAAGAGGCGTGGCACAGCGCTTGCCTGATCGTAGGCGAGCGCGACAAACGTGTCATCCGGCAGCATTGCCACCCTCCGAAACTTGTACTTATCGGAGAGTTCCAACGCCTCCTTGTAATTTCCACCACTGTCGAATTCCACTAGATAGTCGTGGTGCTCTCCGATATAGATGTGTCTCGGGGGTAGTCCTGGCCCCATGGAAATGGTATTGGGGGCCGTCTTATCGTCCTTGGTCCCGTTGACCAGGATACTGACCAACGAGTCCGAGGCGAAATAGCCGTGGATAGAATTGATGTCATACAGGCCGGGAATGGATTTGACTGAGAAAGCGTGCCCGCCTTTGGGGTCAAGCGAGTAGACGGTTTGAGGCCCAAAGTCTGAAGGCTCGATGAAAGGCACCAGTGGGATGCCAGCGGGGGAGCAGAGAATCGGTGAAACGAATGCCGCCGAGCCGTGAGCTCCCGGGATTGCTGTCTGCTGAGGTTTGAATTCAATCGTTACCGAAGGCACCTGTGGGGAAGAGTCCTTCGACACGTTGGCGGTTTCCGACGGTTGTTTTGCATGCCCGAGTGACGGGGCGGAAGGTGTGGCCGAAGTTGTAGCCAGGGCCGGAGTTGGGTCCGGGGCTGTTTGCGGTGAAGCGAAAGCCCCGAGCCCCAGAATCCCGGCCGCCAAGAAGGGGAGAGCGAAAGCTATTCTCATTGGCCGCCCCTGCCAACACCAGAGAGTGTGTGCATACGAGCGGGGTTAAATTGCTGCGGAGTCGTAGAAGTTGGCTGCTCCAACAGGGCGATCACAAGCGGACGGTACTCTCCCCGGCATGAGGTAACCATAATGTCGTCCGTCTTCGCAAGCTCAATGAGGTGTTGGCGAATCGCGGGATCAGAGAGCTTACCGCTTCCATTACATACCCATGAGTCGCCTCGCATGAATGAAGCGTAGATCTGCGAGCAGCATTGAACAACGCTAGCGTAATACATGACGCCATACTGCGAAAAATTGGGCGTAAGCTGCGTCGTTTGAGCCTGGCAGCCAGTCTTAGGGTTGTAGCAACTGATGCTGTTCACTTGAGTGCTGCTAGCACACTGCGCGATGGCGCCTGGGGCCGCGAGACAAACGAGAAGGGCAGATACGAACAGCGATTTGATTGTGCTCATGAAGATTCACTCCTATCCCGGGGTGGTTGAGAAGCGTTGTAGGGTTTGTTTGCCCGACCGTCGAATGAGCGGAGGGTGCAGAATATTGACTGTCGGGAAAAACAAATGCTTTGCTGCGAATCAATTTGCCACGCAATCGGTTGGAGGAAAATGTTACTTTAGTACCATGGCCGCACTTGCACCACGCCGCTCGGAAAGGCGTAAGAACACGATGTGGTAATCGAGATCCACGGCTGGTTGATCTGTGGAATAATCTGCGGGTGACTTTTGCCTTCGTAACCGCGCACGGCAGCTGGTTCCTGGTGGCATGCGCCGCGGGGACGGTGCTGCTTCTTCTCATTCTGATTGCGAAGGTCCGGCTGCATCCGGCGCTGGCGCTTGCCGTGGGGGCCCTGGCGTTGGGGGTGGCTTCAGGGATGCCGCTGAAGCAGGTGCCGCTCTCATTCACGACTGGCGTTGGCAACCTGATGGGGCACATCGCGATCGTCCTTGGTTTGGGTGCCATCCTTGGGCGGCTGCTGTCAGGATCAGGCGGAGCAGCGTCGCTTGGCAGGGTCCTCGTCGACAATTGCGGACCCAAAGGCCTGCCATGGGCGCTTCTGGTGCTAGGCATCCTGGTAGGCATGCCGGTGTTTTTTGAAGTTGGACTGGTTTTGCTGATGCCGATTGTGGCCGAAACGGCGCGACGAACCGGACGCCCCCCTGTGCTCGCTGGCATGCCGCTGCTGGCCGGGCTCTCGATTGTGCACGGTACGCTGCCTCCGCATCCTGCGGCGATGCTGGCGGTCTCGATGTATCACGCCGACCTGGGGCGCACGATTTTGATGGGTTTGGCAGTTGGACTACCGGCGGCAGCGCTGGCGGGGCCCGGGCTCGGCTGGGTGCTTACCCGGAGGTGGGAAAAGCGGCAGTCCAGGCTGCCGAAGGAGAACGTCGAAAGTGGGCAGACTTTGTTTGCGCCCAGAGTGGAAGAAGAGTTGCAGATTGAAAGGCGCGAGGAAGCCGAGGCTGCGCACGCGAAGATCACCAAGACCGGGATTCCCGCCCCGGCCGGAGCGGCGCTGGCGGCGGCCGCGATCCTGTTGCCGATTGCCCTGATTTTTCTGGGGAGCTGGGCCGATTCGATTGCCGCTCCCGCGAGCATGGGGAACCAGGTTTTGCGCTTCGTGGGCAGCCCGGACATTGCGCTGCTGATCGCGGTACTGGTGGCGTTGTTGACCCTGGGACCGCATATCCAGACGGGGCAGCATCATGGGCGGGAGCTATTGCGGCAGCTCACCAGCGAATCGTTTGAGCCGATTGCCAACGTGCTGGTGATTCTGGCTGCCGCCGGGGGCCTGAGCGGGGTTCTGAAGGATTCTGGCGCGGCACAGGCAACAGTGAGTCTTGCATTGGGCGCGCACATGTCGCCGCTGGTATTGGCGTGGTCTCTGGCTGCTGTAGTCCGCGTATCCATGGGTTCCGCAACTGTGGCGATGGCGATTGCCTCAGCAGTGCTGGCGCCGATGGCCGGCCATGCGGGCGTAAGCCCCGAGTTGCTGGTGTTGGCCACCGGGACCGGATCGCTGATTCTCTCGCATGTAAACGACCCGGGATTCTGGATGATCCAGTCATTCTTCAAGCTGGAATTGAAGGAGACCCTGGCCACCTGGTCGGTTATGGAGACGGTGCTCTCAGTAGCTGGGCTGGGAACCACGCTGCTGCTGGCGGCGGTGTTGCATTAGATACCAGCTTCTAGCTGCTAGCTTTTAGCTTTCAGTTTCTCCGGTCCCCAAGACGAGACTGCCTTCCCGGCGATTGACTGAATTAGCAGCGCTACTTTGGCTGGGCGACAATCCGCAGGTAGGGCTTGGGCGCGCGCCATCCATCGGGATATTTCGCCTTTGCTTCTTCATCGGAAACAGCAGGAAGGATGATTACATCGTCTCCCGACTTCCAGTTCACGGGCGTCGCGACCTTGTGTGCAGCGGTCAACTGCATGGAGTCGAGAACCCGCAGGACTTCGTCGAAGTTGCGTCCGGTGCTCATGGGATAGCTGAGGGTGAGCTTGATCTTCTTGTCCGGTCCAACCACGAAAACTGTGCGAACCGTGGCATTGTTGGCCGCGGTACGTCCTTCGCAAGTTTCGCCCGCTTCAGCCGGGAGCATGTCATAGAGCTTGGCAATCTTGAGCTCGGTGTCGCCGATCATGGGAAAGGTAACAGCGTGACCCTGGGTCTCTTCAATATCGGCGGCCCACTTGGCGTGATTCTGTATCGGGTCAACGCTGAGTCCGATGATCTTGGTATTGCGCTTTTCAAATTCGGGGGCGAGACCCGCCATGTAGCCCAGTTCCGTGGTGCATACCGGCGTGAAGTCCTTGGGATGCGAGAACAGGACGGCCCAGCCGTCGCCAATCCATTCGTGGAAGTGAATTGTGCCGCGGGTTGTTTCCGCAGTGAAGTCGGGGGCAGTGTCATTGATGCGCAAAGACATTTCTCTTTCTCCATCGAGTCCTGGGAGTGGATTCGCGACGACCGATTCTGTCCAGGATCGAAGACAGGTTAGCACGGGAAGCAGGATCCGGAATAAGAGCGAGACCGGGGGAATTATCGGCGAAGTCGAGAACAGTCCGGCATAGAAACTGACTACTTCTCCAGGATGGCACGCTGCGCGGCGAAGATGTCGTGGAGTCCCCCGGCGGCAAGATCGATGAGGCTGTTGAGCTGGGTGCGGGAATAGCTTCCCTTCTCGGCCGTGGCTTGCGTCTCGATTAGGCCACCATCGGCCGTCATTACCACGTTCATATCTACTTCCGCCTGGGAATCCTCTTCGTAGCAGAGATCGAGCAACTCGACGCCACTGACGATGCCGACTGAAGTTGCGGCCACAAGTTGTTTCAGGGGCGAGTGCTTCAACGTACCCGCTGCAACCAGCGCGTTGAGAGCGAGAGCAAGGGCCACGGCCGCGCCGGTGATGGCAGCCGTACGCGTGCCGCCGTCCGCCTGGATTACGTCGCAGTCCAGAATCACCGTGCGTTCGCCAAGCGCGTGCATGTCGACAACCGACCGCAAGCTTCGACCGATAAGACGCTGAATCTCATGCGTGCGTCCGCCGATTTTGCCGCGTTCACTCTCACGAGGCGTGCGAGTAACGGTGGAGCGGGGGAGCATGGAGTATTCAGCGGTCACCCAGCCGCGGCCGGAGTTGCGGAGCCATCCCGGCACTCCCTGCTCGATGGTGGCGTTGGTGAGCACGCGCGTGTTGCCGAACGAAACGAGGACAGAACCTTCGGCGGTCTGGACAAAGGCGGGGATGAACGAAAAGGGGCGGAGCTGAACCGGGGTTCTGCCGCCGGGCCGGAAAAAATCTTTCATAGCCCGATTGTACGGGAGGCGTGCATTTGGTACGGGACGACCTGCCTGTGCAGCACGAAGTGCCAGGACGGGAAACCCGAAACACTGGTAAGCCAAAATGGGAATTTATATTAAACTATTTAAAATGAGTTACTTAGAATGGGTGCCAAGGCCCGGTTTGTTCCATTTTGGGACACTCGCGGCGACAACTTCTCCAGGGGTGAAACAGGAATCTGAACGTATCTGGTTCCCTTATCAGGAACTTAGGGAATGAGTTCCGGTTTGGCACGCCACGTGTAACAGAGAAGACAAACAAAGCACTCGAGAAGAGCTAAAGCGATGCTCAAGGAACACTGGAACCGGACGGGCGCACTGGAAGAGAGTGAAAGAGGACTAACCATGCAGCAGATCGAACCATCACGAGAATTGGAAAATGCAGAACGCAAACGGGTAGACGCGGTGGTCGAGACTCTGGCCGGAGTTCGCAGCAGAGGTGAATCTCTTGCAGAGGTTGCGCATGACGCCCGAAACATGGTCACGGCCCTTGGACTTTATTGCGATTTGCTCGAAGAACCCGGCGTGTTAAACATCCCGTTTCTTCATTATGGAAATGAGTTGAGACTGGTGGCCGCAGCGAGTCGCCGGCTGGTGGAAAAACTGATGGCGTTTGATGACTCAAGCGCGACCGAAGGCAACTCGTTGTATGGCATAAATGGAGCTCATCGCGGCGCACTGCGGACAACGGCAAATCCCACTGTGAGGATTTCAAATTACGCCAGCATGGAACGGCCGTCCGCGAATCCGATTGAGAGTCTTGCCGCAGAACTGATGGCAAACCGGAATCTGCTTGCGTCCTTTGCGGGGCCCTCAATCTCTCTCTCGGTCGAGGCCGAAGGAGGCGCTCTTCCAGCAGCAATATCCGGGGAAGACCTTACCCGAGTGCTGGTCAACCTGGTAAAAAATGCTGCTGAATCCATGCCGGCGGGAGGGCAGATCGCACTGGGTCTTCATGAGTTTCACGCCGGCGGGGATGCTGCGCCGTGGTTGGTGTTGACGATCGAGGACAACGGGCCTGGTATTCCCCGGGCATCCTTGAAGAAAATCTTCGAAGCCGGCTATACCACTCACTTGCCGGAACGCTCTGGCACGGGACAATGGCCCGGGGCGCATCGTGGGCTGGGTTTGTCCATTACGCGCTCGATTCTGGAAGCGGCCGGTGGGCGGATTCGTGCAACAAATCGTGACTCGGGTGGAGGGCGCTTCGTAATCGAGTTGCCTGTCCGAACGCGATGAATCCAATGGGCCATTGAGAGAACGCCGCGAATTGGAACAAATGCGGCGCAAACCAAATTGAACTAACTACAGGTGAGGCGAATACAATGCTGGGAACAGTTTCATCGTCGAGAATCATGGAGTTTGTCCCTCAACTTGCGGAGCCGGTTGCCCGGCTGCACCTA
>Ga0302319_10005782_pt1 | contig 24732 bp, 20 predicted proteins | sample Bog_T0_2_FD_203319 | JGI IMG/M metagenome (GOLD analysis project Ga0302319, IMG submission 203319) | Peat permafrost microbial communities from Stordalen Mire near Abisko, Sweden - Bog_T0_2 | ecosystem: Environmental > Terrestrial > Soil > Wetlands > Peat | place: Sweden: Abisko, Stordalen Mire...
TCGGGAGCAGCGTTGTGGCTGCCGGGCAAGGCTCGCTGAGCATTGCACCGGCAGCCCCGCCTTGCTCGCGACCAAAATAGTTTGTTGCGCCGGCCCTCGGAGTTTTTCAACACCCTGCTAGCCCTTGGCGGCGTCGACTGTCAGCGGGGCGTGATTGCTGGCCCAGTATTGGTGGTTCTGGCCCAGCTCTACGGCGTCCTCAAGGATTCGTAGGGTCTCACGAAGGTGGACGTCGGCCTTGGCGAAGGTGTCGTCCTGATCGGTGCTGAGATCGCCGTCGTCTTCCCCATCCAGGCCCACGCCGTTTCCGGAGTCCTTCTTCGGTGCCTTGAGATTGGCCGGCACTTTCGGGGCGAGGAGCACCTCTTGGAAAGGATAGTCTGCCTTCGCGATGCGGGCCTTCTCGGTGTCCATCATCTTTACGAACGCGTCGTCTGAGGCCTTCTCCTTCCGGCGCTCGTCGAGGTTCAGCGACACGAGCTTCTGCTCCGCCTTCACGCGGAACCATTCGACGTTCTTCCGTAAGTAGGTGAACTCATCGAGGCTGGCCTGTCTCGCAAGGCTCGCCTCGCGCAACGCCACGACCACCTTGTCGGAGAGGGGCCCCCCGTCAAAGCTGCTGGTGGGGATCCTGTCCCACACGAGGGCGTGGGGCAGCTCGGACTCGCCGAGCGGGAGATAGTCGTCGATCGACGGGAGGGTGACGTCCGGCACCACGCCCTTGAGCTGGGTCGAGGCTCCGTCGGGCAGGTAGAACTTCTGGATCGTGATCTTGGCGGCTCCGGTCTTGACGGGGGACTCGGCCAGGGCCTGGGAGAAGTTTTTCATCTCGAGGACGTTCTGGACCGTGCCCTTGCCGTGGGTCGACGTGTCGCCGACGAGCACCGCACGGCCGTAGTTCTGCAGCGCTCCCGCGACAATCTCGGACGCCGAGGCGCTGAAGCGATCGATGAGCACCGCCAGGGGCCCCGTGTAGGCAACCTTGTCGACGTCGTCATTGTCCACCTGGACCTCGCCGGTGGTTTCGCGCACCTGGACTATCGGACCGCGGCCGACAAAGAGTCCGGCCAGGTTGATCGCCTCGGAAAGGTAGCCGCCGCCGTTGTGGCGCAGGTCGAGGACGAGGCCCTGGATGCCCAAGGGCTTGAGCCTGGCAATGAGAGTCGCCACGTCCTTGGAGGCGCTGAACTGGTCGCCGTCGTCGGCGCTGTCCCCAGGTCCGTAAAAACCGGGGAGGGAAATGACGCCGAGGGCGGTCGTACCGCCGCCGGGCGCCGGCACGTGGAACACCGCGGCGCTTGCGCGCGCCGAGTTCAATTTGACGACATCGCGGGTGATCACGATTTCCTTGCGGACGGAGGAATCCGAGCCGCTGGAGGGATGGACAAGGAGGTGGACCCGGGTTCCCTTTGCGCCGCGGATCATGTCGACGATCTTCCTGAGCTTCATCCCAATCACCTCCACGGGCTCCTGCCCGTCCTGGGCGACGGAGATGATCTGGTCATTGGGCTTGAGCTGGCGCCCGAGGTTTGCGGGTCCGCCGACGACAATCTCCTTAACAAGGCACTTGTCGTCCTCCATCGAAAGGACCGCGCCGATCCCGACGAGCTTGAGCTTCATCTGGATTCCGAAATCCTCAAGGGTGTCGGCCGAGAGGTAGGCCGAATGGGGATCGTAGATCTGGGCGATGGTGCTCAGGAAAAGCTCGGCAAGTTCATTGCCCTCGATCTCGTTCACGTTCTTCAGGGTCCGCTCGTACCGCTTCCGCACGATGTCGCGGGCCTCCTCGGAGGTCTTCTTGTTGAGGACCTCCTGCAGGAGCTCGAACTTGAGGCGCCTGTGCCAGAGTTCGTCGGCATCGGCGGCTGACTGCGGCCAGGTGGCCTTCGAGCGGTCGGGTCGGAACGTCTCGTTCGTGGCGAGGTCGGGGTTCGCCTTCAACTCGTCGAACACCCATTTGATCCGGCTCGCGACCCTGTCCCGGTAGGTGTAAAAGATGTCGTAGGCCGAGTCGATGTTGCCGAGGTATTTGACGTTGTAGTAGACGTCCTTCCCGTAATGGAGGCTGAAGGCGGACTGGTCGCTGCCGAGAAAAAAGAGGTGGTCGGGGTCGAGCGCCGCCATGAAGTCCGGGATGGCCTCCGCATAATCCGAGCTTTGGACGTTCGCCCTGTTGAACTGGTACTCCTCGAGCATCTGCTCGAGGGCTATGGCCTCGGTCGCGAGCGACGGCGGTGTGCTGAATTTCCTGTCGGCCCCGACGGGGGCGGGGGTGGTGTCCGCCCTTGCGACGGCGTGAAAGGCCAGGAGCAGGGCGAGCGCCGCGGCGGCGGATTTCACCGCGCGGAAGACTTTAAGTTTGATCATCTAAGAGGGGATGGGACGCGGCGAACCGGCAATTGTTTCAATAAAACGCTCGCCGACAGGCGCTATCTCTTGCTCAGGAGCTCGCGGGCCTCGTCGAGAATCCGCTTTTCCTCGCCCGTCAGCGAACCGAAACCCTGGCTCGTGATCTTGTCGAGGATGCGGTCGACTTCCGCCCGGAACTCATCGCGGTTCCCGGAGCTAATCTGCCTGGCCGGCGCCGCAGCCATCCGCTGGCGCCGCTTCATCCATCGCGGCAATTCCATGCTGACGCGGCGGTTGAGCAGCCGCCATTCGGCGTCGTGCACAAAACGAAAGTAGACCCAGCCCACGGCCATCCCGCCGAGATGGGCCGAAGGTGCCATGTCGATCGGCGAGGGCTTGCCCAGGATCTCGTAGAACACGAAGGCAAAGAGGTCGAGCCCGGCCACGCCAAGGGCCAGGTACTTCGGCTTCACCGTGACAGGCACGATAAAGAAAAGAAGAAACGTCATCTGCTGGTTCGGGTAGAAGCAGGCGAAGACGATGAGAAGGGCCATGACCCCCGCGGAGGCGCCGATCAGGGTATCGGTCGTGTGCCAGTGAGTGGCAGCCCAGACCAGGCCCCCGCCTGCGACTGCCGCCACATAGAGCCATGCAAACCTCTTGGTGCCGAGAAGGGGCAGCAGTTCGCGCCCCAGGAAATAGAGCGCCAGGACGTTGCAGATGATGTTAAGGAGGCTGTACGGGCTGTGTAAGAAGCTGTAGGTCAATACCGTCCATACTCTACCGGCCCGGAGCGCCGCCGGGGAAAGGCCGAACAGCCACTCCATGGAATTGCCGAGGTTGAGCAGCCTCAGGAAGGCGTTCTGGAGGATGAACGTCGCCACGATTGCGCAGATGAGCCAGACAAGAATCGATGCCCTGCCCCTTGGCTCGGTCTCGCGCATGTAAAGGCGGTCGGAAAGCATCGGGGCGAACGGTACAACAAGTTCCTTCAACTACAAGTCAAAGGGAGGGAGTCAGGCCGCAAGAACTGACCTGCATTTGGAAGGTCAATTCTTGCGGCCTGACCCCCTTTCAAGCTCCGGGGGCTTGACAGGGGGCTCGGGCGTCCGAGACTGTGGTATCATGGCGAATAAAGCAGACAAATGGGGAACGAACATTGCAGGGAAGTTCTACGTCGATCAGCAATGCATCGACTGCGATCTGTGCCGGGAGACGGCGCCTGCGTTTTTCACCCGATTTGACGACGGCGGACACTCGTTCGTCTTCAAGCAGCCGACAACCGAAGAGGAAGTCGCCCTGTGCATGGAGGCCCTTGAGGGCTGCCCGGTGGAGGCCATTGGGAACGACGGAGACGCGTGAGGGTTAAGGGGTCAGGTTGTACATTGTGACGTCGGCCGCCGACGTCACAATGTACAACCTGACCCCTTAGTTGTTAACGGCCTTATTTCGGCCGGATTAACATCCGGCTTGTTTTTCCGGCGACAGCCATCAGTCTGCCTCGCCGATGAGATATCTTCTGACAATCGCCGCCCTGGGGCTGGCGTCGGCCGGAATTGGCTTCGCCCAGCAGGACACGGTTTCGCTGCCGCCGATCGTCGTCTATTCGACGACCGTCGCAAACCAGTCGCCCGCGGGCGCGTTCACCATGCCGGTCTCCGCGCTGCGCTTCGAGCCCCTGGTCGACCTCGAATCGCGCAACATTGCGGAGGCCCAGGGCGACGTGACCATCCAAGGCGACATTTTTGAGAACACCGGCCTGGAGATCGGTGCCTTGTCGCTCTTCGATCCCCAGACGGGGCATTACCTCGAGGAGCTGCCGGTGGCTCCCGCCATGATGACCCCCCCTGAGGTCGTGACCGGCGCCGAACATGCGCTGACCTCGATGAACTCAACGGTAGGCGCCCTGAGCTATGACTGGCGTCCCATCCGCAACACGGGAATGGCCTCGGCTTCGGCGGGCAACGGCGGGCTCAACACCGAGGAGGTCTACCAGGGCTACGCGAGCGGCCAGTCCGGCTCCGTCGGCGGGCTCGCGGCCGACGTCGACTGGGATCACTCCGAGGCGACGGGTCTCATCCCCTGGGGGGACCACGATTTCAACAGGGTCGACGGGCGCCTGCAGCTGTCCAGCACGGATTCGCAGACGGACCTGTTCGCGGGCTACCAGAAGAAGTTCTTCGGATGGCCGAACCTTTACACGCCGTTCGATTCAGACGAGTCCGAGAACCTGGAGACGGTGCTTCTCGACCTCAACCACCGCGTGAACCTAGGGGGAGGGGACTTCGTCGAACTTGGCGCCTTTTGGCGCCGGAACAAGGATGACTATGCCTTTAACCGCTTTGCCCCGCTGGGGGTGACCCATCCCTACCAGCACACGACTTGGCTCGAGGGAGGCGCGGTGGACGGACGGGAAACCCTGGGCTCGTTTGTCCTCAACTACCATGCGGAGGCGACGTCCGATTCCCTCAAGTCGACCTCGCTCATTTTTGGAAACTTCCACACCCGCGAGCTCGAAAAGGTGGCCCTGATACCGCAGGAGTCGTGGGGCGCGAGCGGAGGCGCCGTCACCCTCAAGGCCGGCGCGACGTTTGACGGCTCCAACCGGGAGGGATCGGCGACCTCGCCGGTGGTGGAACTCGATCGGACCTGGAACTCCGCCGGCCTCCAGAGGATCTTCGGGAGCTTTGCCGAGACGACGGAGGTGCCGTCCTACACGGCGCTCAACTCAAGCTCCACCGCGGGGTTGTTCCTGGGCAACCCGAACCTGGGCCGGGAGTACAGCCGCAGCCTCGAGGCCGGCGTGGCCGGCGAGGAGGGCGGATGGAAGGGGCAGGTGGACCTGTTCTACCGGGACGACACGGACCTCGTGGATTGGACGTACACCCAGGGAGTGTTTGGGCGGCAGGCGAATCCCGTCGACCTCAAGACCGGAGGCGTTGAGGCGGTCGTGCGCCACTCGTGGAGCGACTGCACGGTGGTCCTTGGCTTCACGGCCTTGGCCAAGACGTTCAAGTACCTTGGACCGACCGAGCAGGCCAGTTTTTACGCTCTCAACTATGCCCGCGACCGGCTGACTGCGGCCTTCATCGTGCGCCTGACGGAATCCCTCGAATTTCATTGGGACAATGAACTCCGGAACCAGGAGCCCGACCTGCTGCGCACCTCCGGTGGCAACCAGGCCTACCACACCTCCGTCGGACTCGTCTTCCGTCCGTCCGGCTGGAAGGGCCTCGAATTGAATGCCCAGGTCGACAACCTGACCAACAGTGCGTACCAGACGATTCCCGGCGTCCCGGCTTCGCCCCGGCAGTACTCGTTCGGGATTGCCAAGGCGTGGTGAGTGGCGGTGGATTGGGGCAAGTGCCCAATCCATTCCTCGATCCCGCCTTTGACATCAAATGGTCCCGCCTGACCCCCGGGCATATCGCGCCGGACATCCAGCTGGCGCTGGATCGCGCCCGTGCGAGGGTCGACGCCATCGCTTCGCTCGATCCGGCAGCGGTCACATTTGAGAACACCTTCCTCGCCCTTGAGGATGCGACCGAGGAACTGGGTGTTGCGTGGGGCAAGGTGTCGACCCTGCAGTCGGTGGCCGACAGCCCCGCCCTGAGGCAGGCCCACAACGAGATGCTGCCGAAGGTCTCGGCATTTTACGCCGGCATTCCCCTGAACGGTGCACTCTGGGAGCGGCTGAAGGCGTTCGAGCGATCGCCCGCGGCGGAGGGCCTGACGGGCGTGCGGCGCCGCCTCCTCACGGAGACCGCGGCCGATTTCCGGCAGGCGGGAGCCGACCTCCCTGCCGACAAGCGGGCGCGGCTGGAGGCCGTCCAGACCGAACTCGCCGGGGTCACCCAGAAATTTTCCGAGAATGTCCTGGACGCCACGAACTCGTGGGAGCTCGTCGTGACGGACGAGGCGCGCCTCGCCGGGCTGCCCGCTCAGGCGAGGGAGGCCGCCCGCCGGAGCGCTGCGGGCAAGGACCTCGGGACCGATGAGAAGCCGGCCTGGAGGTTCTCCCTCCATCAACCCTCCCTGGAGCCTGTCCTCATCTATGCCGAGGACGCCTCGCTCCGGAGGGAGGTCTGGAGCGCGGCTGCGGCATTGGGGAGCGCCGCGCCGCACGACAACACGGGCCTGATAGGAAGGATTCTCGGCCTGAGGGCCGAGAAGTCGGCGCTGCTGGGAAAGCCCGATTTTGCGGATGCGATCCTTGAGCGCCGGATGGCGAAATCGGGAGCCCGGGCGATGGAATTCGTCGAGGACATTCAGAGCCGCTGCGCGGCGGCGTTTTCGCGCGAGTGCCGCGAGCTTGAGGAGCATCGCGCCTCCGCGGTCGCCGCCGCGCCCGGGGCCCATCCTGCACCGTGGGAAGTGGCCTATTGGGCGGAGAAACTCCGCCGTTCGCGCTATGATTTCGACGAGGAGGCCCTGAGGCCGTATTTTCCCATCGACCGGGTGCTTGCCGGGCTCTTTGAGCTGGCCGGACGTGTGTTTGGGATCCGCGTCGCCGAGCGACCCGCGGGCGAGGTGGAAACCTGGCATCCCGAGGTGCGGTTCTACGATGTCCACGACGCCCGGGACCGCCACATCGGTTCGTTTTACGCCGACTGGCACCCCCGCGAGTCGAAGCGGGGGGGCGCATGGATGTCCGGCCTGATCACCGGAGGCCCCCGTCCCGACGGTTCCAGGGCGCCGCATCTCGGGATGATCTGCGGAAACATGACCCCGCCCGCACCGGGCAGGCCGGCGCTGATCAAGCACCGGGAGGCGGAGACGATCTTCCACGAATTCGGGCACCTGCTCCATCATCTGCTCGGGGAGGTCCCGATCAAGTCGCTCAGCGGCACGAGCGTCGCCTGGGATTTCGTGGAGCTTCCCTCGCAGATCATGGAGAACTGGTGCTGGGAGCGGGAGAGCCTGGACCTTTTCGCCCGCCACCACGAGACGGGCGCGGCCATTCCCGAGGAGATGTTCAAGCGGATGACCGCTGCGAAGAACTTCCGGGCGGCCTGCGCGGCGATGCGCCAGGTCTCGTTCGCCAAGATGGACCTGGCGCTGCACCGCCGGGCGGCAGAGTTCGCGAAGATGGCGGACATCGAACCCGGGGCCCGCGCCGCCATTGCGGACTGCCTGGTGCCGACGGAGCCCCCGGCTCCGACGATCGCAAAGCGGTTCACGCACATCTTCGGGGATCCGGTGGGGTACGCCGCCGGGTATTATTCCTACAAGTGGGCGGAGGTGCTCGAGGCCGACGCGTTCACGAGGTTCAGGAGAGAGGGTCTCTTCAGCCGCCGGGTGGGCGCCGAGTTCGTGGAAAAGATCCTGAGCCGGGGAAATTCCGCGGATCCCGCCGAGTTGTTCCGCGACTTCATGGGGCGTGATCCCGACATCCAGGCCCTCCTCATCCGGAGTGGCCTGGCCGCGTAGCGGGCCACCCAACACTCTCCGGTCGGCGGTTGCATTCCGGCGATTTTCAGGTAGGGTAAGTCCTAACAGGGTGTTGAAAAACTACGATGAGCCGTCGTTGCGATCAGAATGCGCTTTCCGCACGGCGGGTTGGGAGGGGGACGCAACCGGCAGCCCCGCCTTGCTCGCGACCAAAATAGTTTGTTGCGCCGGCCACCGTAGTTTTTCAACACCCTGCTAATGATTTTACCAAACATGAACCCAGCGTTGGCATTCATTTTCCTCCCCCAGGGCACGTTCCTCATCGTATTCCTGTTCGTGCTCGTCTTCTCGATTTACGCCCGGTTCCGGGTGTCGCATGCGTACGGCAAGAACGCCGCCATACGGTCCCGCGGGGGGATTTCCGGCCGGGAGGCCGCCGAGGCGGTTATGGCCCAGGCGGGGATCACCGACGTCGCCATCGAAGAGACGGGCGGCCACCTGACGGATCACTACGACCCCTTCAACAAGCGCCTTGTGCTCTCGTCCGAGAACTACCGCGGCACGAGCCTGGCGGCCATAGGCGTCTCGGCCCACGAGGCGGGCCATGCCATCCAGCACAAGATCGGCTACAGCATGCTCAAGTTCCGCATGGCCTTGGTCCCGGCGACCCGGGTCGTCTCGGGAATCCTGCCCTTTGTCATCCTGGCAAGCTGGTTCCTGGTCCGCGGGCTCACCGGGATGATGCTGGATCTGGCGATCATCTGCTATGCGGTGCTGACACTCTTCCAGCTTATCACGCTTCCCGTCGAATACGACGCCAGCCGGCGCGCCAAGGTGCAGCTGGTCAGCCTCGGCATCCTCAACCGCGACGAGATGCCCGGCGTGAACGAAACGCTGGATGCCGCGGCTCTCACCTACCTGGCCGCCTTTGTCTCGGCCCTGCTCAACCTGCTCTATCTGCTCTCGCGGCGCCAGTGACTGGCTGGCAGGCCTTATTTGAATTCCGCCTCGATGAGGTGGCAGAAGTGGTGGATGAGGAAGAGATGGGCTTCCTGGGCTGAGGGGCCGTGGCTTCCGGGAATGATCAATTCGCAGGTCGCGAGACCCGTTGCCCGTCCCCCGCCGCGCCCGAGGAACGCAAGGCTCCGGAGTCCGAGTTTTCCCGCCTCATGAAGCGCGGCTACAATATTGGCCGACGCTCCGCTTGAAGTCAGGACGACCACCAGGTCGCCCGGCCTGGAAAGGCCCGCTATCTGGCGGGCGAAGACGTGCTCGAAGCCGTAATCGTTGCCCAGGCAGGTGAGCAGCGAGCCGTCGGAGGACAGGGTGACCGCCGGGAGGGAACGCCGGTTTCCCGCAAAGCGTCCGACGAGCTCGGTGGCGAAGTGGGCGGCTTCGGCGGAGCTGCCCCCGTTGCCGCAGATCAGCAGCTTGCCGCCGCTCCGGAGCGTTTCCAGGACCAGGCGCCCAGCCTCGTCGATGGCCGGGCGAATCAAAGCCAGGCCCTGAAGGGTGCGCGTCGTCTCCGCGAGCGAGTCTTCGAAGGTCATGGGGCACGAAAAACTGCGCGATGGCCGGGTCCAGGGCAAATTTTTTCCGTGAGTTCCGCCGTCCATCCCGATTCAATCAGGGATGGATTGGGCACCCTGGCAATGGGCTTTGGCCGTGTTTGCGGCGCTGTGCGTGGGCGTATCGAAAACGGGCGTCTACGGCCTGGCCCCGCTGTTCATCGCGAGTTTCGCCATGCTGCTCCCCGCCAAGCAGGCCACGGGCGTCGTGCTCCCGCTGCTCATTTGCGGCGACATTGTTGCGGTCTGCTCCTACAGGGGGCACGCGCAGTGGCGGTACCTCTGGAAGCTTTTCCCATGGACCGCCGCGGGCGTCGTGCTCGGCTTCCTCGCCCTGGGGCGGATCGACGACAGGCAGGCGAAAGTGCTGATCGGGAGCATCATCCTCGCGCTTGTCGCCATGTACCTCCTCCACCGGGCCCGACCCGAGGGCACGAGCCTTGCGCACAAGCCGTGGTTTGGGCCCGTGGCGGGAGTCCTGGCGGGATTCACCACGTTGGTGGCGAACGCCGCCGGGCCCCTGATGACGCTCTACCTGCTGGCGATCGGCCTGCCCAAGATGGAATTCATGGGCACGGGATCCGTGTTCTTCCTCCTGCTGAATTGCTTCAAGGTGCCCTTCATGTCGGGCCTCGGGCTGATCAACGGGGGCAGCCTTATGCTGAACCTAGTCCTTGCCCCGGCCGTCCTTGCAGGGGCTTGGCTTGGACGCCGGATCCTCTCGAGGATGGACCAAAGGGTCTTCGAATACGTGGCCCTTGGGCTCTCCACGCTTGGCGGGCTCAAGATGCTGTTTTTCTAAAGGGGAGCCGTTGCAGTTTCGCCGGACCGCCCAATCATTCCGACAATGGCCCGAATGTCCGTCAGGCAAATGTGGAAGGCGAAGCTCGAGGGGCGCCTTCCGCCGCAGTCGGCTGGCCCGGCTCCGATCAGGATTTCGTTCCGTGGCCGGGTGCTGGGCATCGACCCTTCGCTCCGGGGGACGGGTCTGGCGCTCATTGAATTTGAGCCCGGGCGGCCTGCCGTGCTCCTTCACTCGCGCACCGTCCGGGTGCCGGCGGCAAGGCCCCTGCCGGTGGCGCTCGCCGAAATACACCGCGCCGTGACGTCCGCGCTGGAGGGTGCCGGAGTCCGGCACGTGGCGCTGGAGCAGACAATCTATGTGCAGAACGTGAGGACCGCCCAGATCCTGGGCGCGGCCCGCGGCGCGGCCATTGCGGCGGCGGCGCTGCGCGAGCTCCCGGTCTTCGAATACCCGCCCCTGCGCGTAAAGCAGGCGGTGGTCGGGGCGGGGCGGGCGAGCAAGGAACAGATGGCCCGCACCGTCCGGATGCTGCTCGGCCACGACCGGACGCTGTCTTTCGACGAGGCCGATGCGGCGGGCGTGGCACTTTGCCATGCGTTCACCTGGCGGTCGGAAGCTTAGCAGGGTGTTGAAGAACTACGATGAGCCATCGTAGTTCTTCAACACCCTGCTAGCTTTCACCCAATCACCGTTTTCAGCACCCGTCCAAGGTCTGCCGGCCGGAACGGCTTCGAGAGCCAGCCGCAGAAGCCCTGTTCGACGCACCGCCGGGCGGCTTTCTCGTCGTCGCTGGCGATGATGGCTCGGACATCGGGGTCGAGCGCCTGGAGGCTCGGGAAGATCGCCTCGCCTCCGGCGCCCTTGGAGACGGTCAGGTCGAGGATCACGGCGTCGTGGGGCCGCCCGATCTCGAAATAGCGCCGGTACAGCATCAGGGCCTCCTCGCCGTCCCGGGCGAGGTCGCAGGAGTAGCCGAGGCTCCCGAGCACGGCGCCGGCTATGGACCGGATCCTCTCGTCGTCGTCCATCACGAGCACCCGGCCGGTTGCAAACCTGCGCGAGGAGGCGGGGCGCGCCATGATATCCTCCTCCGTGGACTTCCTTTGGAGGAACAGGGTGAATACACTCCCGCCGCCAGGCACCGAGTCCACACCGATCTGACCGCCGTGCCTGCGGACGATGGCGAGGGCCGCGGGGAGCCCGAGCCCGGCTCCGTGCCGCTTGGTCGTGAAGAAGGGCTCCCATATCTTCTCGAGGTTCTCAGGCGGGATGCCGCCCGCGTTGTCCCTCACCTCAAATTCCACGTAGTTCCCGGCCGGCAGCCCCGAGATCCTGCCGTCCTCGAGCGATGTGTTGGCGGCGCCCAGCTGGATGCGGGGCAAATGGGGCGGGGGAGGCATCGCCTCGATGGCATTGCGTACCAGGTTCCGGAACGCCTGTGAAATCTGACCGCCGTTCACCTGGACGGCGTCGGTTCCCTCCGCCACCCTTATCTCGATCGCGACAGGGGAGCCTTCGCCGGCCTTGGCGGCTTCATCGAGGATTTCCCGCGCGGTGTGCACGGAGAGGCGGGCGGGGCCGTCCCTGCCCAGGGCAAACAGGCGGCCTATCAGGTCCCGGGCCTCGAGGGCCGCCTGCTCGGCCGCTGCCAGACGGGAGCGATCCCCGCCGTCCTTGGCGAGCGACAAAGCACCCAGGATGGTCGTGAACACCTCGCTCAGCTCGTGGGCGATTTGGAGGGCGGCCGGCCCGAAAGACCCGGAGCGGTCGGCTTTGACGAGGGCCGTGTAGAGGGCCTCGTCGGCTCGAGGCGGCGGCCCGTCAGACGGGGACGACGCATCGGGATCGCTCACACCCGGCCCTCCGCAAGCCAGCTCCGGACCCGCCCTGCCAGGAAGTCGATGTACGCCTGGCTGTCGTTGAGGCAGGGGATCTGCCTGAAGGTCTCGCCCCCGGCATCCAGGAATGTCTTCCGCCCGGCGATGGAGACCTCCTCGAGCGTCTCGAGGCAGTCCGTGACAAAAGAGGGGCAGATGACGAGCAGCCGCTTTTTGCCGGCGGACGGCAGGCGGACAAACTCGTGGTCGCTGAAGGGTTCCAGCCAGGGTTCGCCGGCGAGCCGGGACTGGAAGGAGAAGGAATGGCTGCCGGGCGGGAGGTTCGCCTTCAGGGCAAGGGCGCGGGCTGTGGCCAGGCACTGCGCCCGGTAGCACGTGGCATGGGCGGGGGAGGGCACGTTGCAGCAATCCGCAACCTTCATGCAATGGACGCCGGATTTGTCGGCCTTGCGGAGGTGCCTGACGGGAAGACCGTGGAAGCTGAAGAGGACGTGGTCGTGGGGTTCGGCCAGCCAGGGCGCCGACACCGCGTAGAGGGCATCGATGTAATCGGAGTCCGCGTAAAAGGGCCGGACGCAGTCGACCTTCAGGCGCGGCGAGATCCGCCGGACCTCCTCGTCGACGCGCGCGGTGACCGTCTCCCAGGAGGACATCGCAAAGTGGGGATATTGGGGGAAAAGGAGCACCTCCTCGACGCCGTCCGCCGAGATCCGCGCGACAACCTCCGCGATCGAAGGCCGCCCGTAGCGCATGGCGAGGTACACGGGGGTGGAGGGCCCGACTGCCGCAGCGAGCTTGCCCTGCACCTTTGTCGACGTGACGACAAGCGGCGATCCCTCCGGGGTCCAGATCGAGGCGTAGGCATGGGCCGAGCGTTTTGGGCGGGTGCGCAGGATGATTCCCTCGAGGAGGAGCCACCTGAGGGGTGCCGGCATGTCCAGGACCCTCTTGTCGCCCAGGAATTCCCTGAGGTAGCGGCGGACGTCCCCCACGGCGGGGGAATCCGGGGAGCCCAGGTTCACGAGGAGCACGGCGCGCTTGGACATGGGCCCGATTCGTCGACAATTCCTTCCGGAAGTCAAACCGACTGCCGTGGGGAACGCCCTTTGGTCTTTCTCCCCTTTGGCTTTTGTGCATGAGTGTATGCGATCATGAGCAATGCGCGCCCCCCGGTAATTCTCATCATACGCGACGGTTGGGGTAAGAACCCCCACCCGGACCAGGACCGGTTCAATGCCGTGGTCCAGGCGCAGAAGCCCTGCGACGACCGCCTCCACGCGAAGTACCCCTTCGCCCTGGTGCGCGCCTCCGGGCTCGACGTCGGGCTGCCCGACGGCGTCATGGGCAACAGCGAGGTCGGCCACGAGAACATCGGAGCCGGCCGGATCGTGGACCAGGAGCTCGTAAGGCTGAACAAACTTTTCCTGGAAAAAAAACTGGCCGCCAACCCGGTCTGGCGGGCGGCGGTGGAGCGGGTCAACAAGCGTGGCTCGAGGCTGCACCTCATGGGGATCGTTTCCGATGCGGGCGTCCACGGGATGCTCGAGCACCTCTACGGGCTGCTCCGCCAGGCAAAGGCGGACGGAGTGGCCGCCGACCACATCTTCATCCACGCGTTCACCGACGGCCGGGACACGCCCCCCAAGAGCGGATTGGGATATGTGCGGCAGGTGGAGGCCCAGTGCCGCGAGATCGGCGTGGGGCGGATCGCCTCCGTCTGCGGCCGGTTCTGGAGCATGGACAGGGACAACCGGTGGGATCGCGTGAGCAAGGCCTACTGGATGCTGACGGGACGGAAGGCAGAGGCGGCAGCCACAAGCGCCGAGGCGGCGGTGCAGGCCTACTACGACAAGCCCCTGGACAGTTCGCGCACCGGCGACGAGTTCGTGCTGCCCACGTGGATCACGGGTCCGGACGGCAAGCCGATCGCCTCCATCGGAGACGGGGACTCGGTGGTGTTTTACAACTACCGCGGCGACCGTCCCCGCGAGATCACCAAGGCCTTTGTGGTCGACGGCTTCAAGGAGTTCGACCGCGGCACCAAGCTCGACCTCTATTACGCGACGATGACGGCCTATGAGGCGGGCCTCCCCGTGAACGTGATCCTCCCCAAGCCCGAGAAGCTAAGGAACATCCTGGGGCAGGTGGTCTCGGAGGCCGGCATCGCCCAGTTCAGGTGCGCGGAGACCGAGAAGAACCCGCACGTGACCTTTTTCTTCAACAATTACAGGGCGGAGCCCTTTCCCGGGGAGGACCGGGCGTGTCCCGCCAGCCCGAAGGTCCCCACGTACGATCTTCAGCCCGAAATGTCGGCCCCGGACGTGACCCGGCTGGCCAAGGAGGCCATCCTCTCGGGAAAGTACGGTCTGCTCATCGTGAATTTTGCCAATCCGGACATGGTCGGACACACGGGATCGCTGCCCGCGGCGATCAAGGCCGTGGAGGCGACGGACCGCGGAGTTGGCGAGCTGCTCGAGGCCCTGGAAACGGTGGGCGGCAAGGCCGTCATCTGCGCCGACCATGGAAATTGCGAACAGATGTGGGATTTCGTCCACAACTCGCCCCACACCTCCCACACACTCAACCTGGTGGAGGTCTTTGTGGTCGGCGACGGGTATGCCGCGGGCAGGACGAGGATGCGCGAGGGCGGGCGCCTTGCCGATATTGCGCCGACGCTTCTCGAACTCATGGGACTGCCGCAGCCCGCGGAAATGACGGGCCGGAGCCTGGTGGAATCGAAGGGCTAGCAGCCTGCTAAATTCTACGGCAGCATCCACTTTCGACTGGTATCGCATTATCCGTCGCTCCAATTTTCCGACATGCATCGCACCCATCACTGCGCCCAGATCAGGACCTCGGACCTGGGGGCCACGGTGTCCCTCTCAGGCTGGGTGGACTCCCTCCGCGACCACGGCGGCATCCTGTTCATCGATCTTCGCGACCGGGAGGGTGTCACCCAGGCCAAGTTTGACCCAAGTTCCAATGCGGGGCTGGCGGGGCTTGCCGCACAGGTGAAGCCTGAGTCCGTGATCGAGGTGACGGGCAAGGTGGTCGCCCGGCCGGCCGGCACCGTGAACCCTTCGCTCCCGACGGGCGAGGTCGAGGTCGAGGCGACCGGGCTTGTCATCCACAACATCTCGGACACCCCTCCCTTTCCGCTGGACGACGCCGGCGGCGACAAGGTCAACGAGGACCTTCGGCTCACGTACCGCTACCTGGACCTGCGCCGCCCGAAGATGCGGAAGAACCTGCTCGTGCGCCACAGGGCGACAAAGGCCGTCAGGGACTATTTCGACTCCCAAGGATACATAGAGGTCGAGACGCCGGCGCTGTTCAAGAGCACGCCGGAGGGCGCCCGCGAATACCTCGTTCCCTCCAGGATCCATCCCGGCGAGTTCTACGCACTCTCGCAGTCTCCCCAGCAGTTCAAACAGATCCTGATGGTCGCAGGTGTTGAGAAGTACTTCCAAATCGCGAGGTGCTTCCGCGACGAGGATCTTCGGGCCGACCGGCAGATGGAATTCACTCAGGTGGACGTTGAGGCCTCCTTTGTCGAAAGGGAGGACATTTACGCCCTCTTCGAGGGCATGCTGAAGAAAGTCTGGCAGGAGGTCCTTGGGACAAGCATCCCGACCCCCTTTCCGAGGCTCGCCTTTGTGGACGCCATGAACCGCTTCGGCGTCGACAAGCCGGATCTTCGCTTTGAACTGGAGATCTCGGATTTTTCGGACGCCTTCAGGGCTTCCGGGTTCAAGGTGTTTCAGTCGACGGTGGCGGGCGGAGGTGTCGTGAAGGCATTCAACGCAAAAGGGCTCGCGGACCTCACCCAGGGTGAATTGAAGGCCCTGGAAGAGATTGCCAAGTCGCTGGGAGCAAAAGGCTTGGCGTTTATCAAGGTCGAGGGCGGCGAGTGGAAATCCCCCATCGTGAAGTTCTTTTCGGAGGGCGAGAAGGCGGCTCTGGCGGCACGCCTTGGGATTGGGGAGGGCGACATGGTATTTTTTGCCGCCGCCGCCTGGGAAAAAGCCTGTGCCATACTCGGGCGCGTCCGGCTCGAGGCCGCGGCGCTGCTCCAGAAACGGGGCAAGCTGGACATCAGGGCCGACGACTGGAAATTCCTCTGGGTTGTCGACTTTCCGCTGATGACTTTCGATCCGGAGCAGAAGCGCTATCTGGCGACACACCATCCGTTCACCTCCCCGGTTCCCGAGGATGCCGCGCTGCTCGATACCGCCCCGGAGAAGGTGAGGGGACAGCACTACGACGTGGTTCTCAATGGCATGGAGCTCGGAGGCGGCTCGATCCGCATCCACCAGCCCGCCCTCCAGAAGAAGGTCTTCGAGGAGGTGCTCAAGATTCCGGCCGACGTCGTCGAGAGTCGTTTTGGCTACTTGCTCAAGGCTTTTACCTACGGCGCCCCCCCCCATGGTGGGATCGCCTTCGGCCTCGACCGGATTGCGGCGCTGCTCTGCGGCACGACAAGCATCAGGGACGTGATCGCATTCCCCAAGACCCAGAAGGGCCAGGACCTTATGGCAGGCAGCCCGACGCCCGTCACCGCCCGCCAGCTGAAGGACCTGCACATCCAAACCGTTGTCCCCGAGCTGGTCGAAAGGCCTTTGGCATGATGCTTGCTTACCACCAGTGGGACAATATATACCCTAAACCCTGAAACTGCCCCAAACCGACTCGCATGAAACTCATTATTGCCATCATCAAGCCGTTCAAACTGGAAGAGGTTAAAGAAGCCCTTGCTGAAGCCGGGATCGAGGGAATGACGGTGACGGAGGTCAAGGGATTTGGGCGGCAAAAGGGACACACCGAGATTTACCGCGGAAGCGAGTACACGGTCGATTTTCTCCCGAAAGTGAAGCTTGAGATCGCCGTGGCGGACGACATGGCGGGCAAGGCCGTCGATGCGATCATCAAGTCGGCCAAGACGGGCAAGATCGGCGACGGCAAGGTCTTCGTGATTCCACTCGAGGAAGCCGTTCGCATCAGGACCGACGAGCGCGGCGAGTCCGCGGTCTGACGGTCTCGGCTCGGCAGGGACGCCGAGCCCTACCTTAAGGCGGTATTGGCCCGAGCCGGCCCCACCTCAAGGCACTTTTTTCGAGAGGGCCCGCGTGCTGATCTCGTCCTGAAGTCTCTCCAGGAACTGGGCGAAGGGAAGGGATCCCTCGTCGCCCTTGGCGCGGGAGCGGATGCTGACAGTCTGCAGCTCGGCCTCGCGGCCGCCCAGGACGAGGGTGTAGGGCACCTTGTCCAGCTCGCCACGGCGGATCTTCGCCCCGAGCTTGTCGCTGTGCTCGTCGAGCGTAGCCCGGCAGCCGGCGGCCAGGAGCTGAGCCAGCAGGCTCCGGCCGTAGGGGAGGACCTTGTCGCTGATCGGCACCAGGCGGACCTGTTCGGGCGCCAGCCAGACGGGGAAATCGCCGCCGAAATGCTCGATCAGCACCCCGCAGAATCGCTCCATGGACCCGAACGGCGCGCGGTGGATCATCACGGGGCGGTGTGCCTGGTTGTCGGCGCCGATGTAGGACAGGTCGAAGCGCACCGGCAGGTTGTAGTCGACCTGCACGGTGCCGAGCTGCCACTCGCGCCCGATGACGTCCTTGACCATGAAATCGATCTTGGGGCCGTAGAAGGCCGCCTCGCCGGGCTCCTCGGTGAAGCTCATGTTCAGTGTCTGCGCGGCCGTGCGGCAGGCCGCCTCGGCCTTGTCCCAATTCTCGGAGGTGCCCGTGTACTTGCTCGAATCGGGGTCCCTGAGGCCGACGCGCATCCGGTAGTCGCTCATCCCGAGCGTGGTGAGCACGATCTTCACGAGCTCGAGGCATCCCAGGACCTCCGCCCCCACCTGGTCCTCCGTGCAGAACAGGTGGGCGTCGTCCTGCGTGAAGCCGCGCACGCGGCTCATGCCGTTCAGCTCGCCCGACTGCTCCCAGCGGTAGACCGTGCCGAACTCGGCGAGGCGCACGGGCAGATCCCGGTAGGAGTGGGGCTGCGAGGCGAAGATCTTGATGTGGTGCGGGCAGTTCATGGGCTTCAGGAGGAAGCCGTCGAGAAGCCGGTCGTCGGGGAGGGTGCGCCCCGCGGGAATCGTCTCCGTGCCCGTGCGCCTGTTGATCTCCTGCCTGAAGTGCTCGGAGACGGCGTCGAGGCGGGTCACCATTTCCGCGCACGAGCAGTTTTCCCTCAGGATGCCCGCCAGGGCCTCGTTCTCGACGATGGGCGTGAACTGCGACTCCTTGTAGTAGGGGAAGTGCCCGGAGGTCTTGTAGAGCGAGAGCTTGCCGATGTGGGGCGTGAAGACCTGCTGGTAGCCCTGCTTGCGCAGCTCTCCACTGATGAAATTCTGGAGCTCCTGCCGTATGATCGATCCCGCGGGCGTCCAAAGGATCAGCCCCTGGCCCACGTCCTCGTCGATGACGAAGAGCTTCAGGTCCCGGCCCAGCTTCCGGTGGTCGCGGAGCTTGGCCTGCTCCATCTGCTCGAGGTAGGCCGCGAGCTCGTCCTTCGTCGGAAATGCGGTGCCGTAGATCCTCTGGAGCTGGGCGTTTTTCTCGTCGCCGCGGTGATAGGCGCCGGCGATGGAGAGCAGCTTGAATGCCTTGATCTTGCTCGTGTAGCGGACATGCGTGCCGGCGCACAGGTCGATGAACTCGCCGTTCTGGTAAAACGAGATCGACTCGCCCTCGGGGATGTCGGCGAGGCGCCCGAGCTTGTAGCGATCCTGGCCGCGCTCCCTGATGATGGCGGCTGCCTCCTCGCGCGTCACCTCCCTGCGAAGGAAGGCCTGGTTCTCATCAGCGATCTTCTTCATCTCGGCCTCGATCCGGCCGAGATCCTCCTGGGTCAGCTTGTGGGCCAGGTCGATGTCGTAATAGAAACCGGTGTCGGTCGGCGGCCCGATGTCCAGCTTGGCATCCGGAAACAGACGGAGGATCGCGGTCGCCAGCACGTGCGAGGACGAATGGCGGAGTTCCTGGAGTGGGGTCATCGACATAGAGTTTTGGAGTGCGGCGTCCTTACTTCCTGACGGGCTCGAGCTTGTAGGCGTCCTTGCTGTCGAGCATTGACCAGCCCGCCGCCGCCAGCTCGGCGCGGAGGCTGTCGGCGGCCTTGAAGTCCCTGGCCTTCCTGGCGGACCACCTCTTCTCCGCGAGCGCGGCGACCCAGGGAGGTGCGTCGGCGGCCAGCGTGGCATGCGGCGCGGGGATAAGGCCCAGCAGCCCCATGAAGGCATCGAAGTCGGCCCTCGAGGCAGCTCCCGGACCCTGCTTGACCACCGTAAAGAGGGCGCCGAGCGCCGCGGGAGCGTTGAGGTCGTCGCGCAGGGCGTCCAGGGCTCCGGCAAAGGCCCCGGTGGGACCGCCCGACTCCGGCAGCGACTGCCGATAGGCGTGGAGCGTTGCGAGCGCGCTGTCGGCGGCGTGCAGCGAATCGAGCGTGAAGTTGAGCTGCCGCCGGGGGTGTCCCGAGAGGAGGGCGTAACGGACGGCCATCGGCGTGAACCCCCTGGCCACGAGATCGTCGAGGGTGTGGAGGTTGCCCAGGCTCTTGCTCATCTTCCTTCCGTCCGAAAGCAGGTGCTCGCTGTGGTACCAGTGGTGCGAGAGGACCGCGCCGTTGCAGCATTGGCTCTGGGCGATCTCGTTCTCGTGATGGGGAAATAGGAGGTCGACCCCGCCCGTGTGCAGGTCGAGGGTCTCCCCGAGGATCGCCTTGCTCATGGCGCTGCACTCGATGTGCCATCCGGGGCGGCCCTCGGCGCCGCCCTTGGGGCCGGGCCACTTGTTGGGGCCGTCCTCGGGTTTCCATGCCTTCCAGAGGGCAAAGTCGCTTCCGTCCTCCTTTTCGTCGGCGTCGGCGGCCGCGAGCTTGAGCGCGGCCCCGGGCTGGAGCTGGCGCTCCTTTAGCCTCGAGAGTTCGCCGTAGCCTGCAAACGAGGAGACCTTGAAATAGACGGATCCGTCGGGCGCGCGGTACGCGTTGCCTCTGTCCATGAGCGTCTCAATCATCCGGATCTGCTCCAGAATGTACCGCGGGTCGGTGGCGCGCGGCTCCTCATGCGGCGGCAGGAGGTTGAGGGCGACGCAATCCCTGTGAAATTTGTCGATCCATTGGCGGGTGACCTCGGCCAGGGGGCGCCCCTCCTCGCGCGCCCGCCGGATCGTCTTGTCGTCCACATCCGTGATGTTCCGAACGTGCCTGACCTTGTCCGGCCCGAATTCCAATTCGAGCAGCCGGCGGATCAGGTCATTGACGATGAACGTCCTGAAATTGCCGATATGAGCGGCGTCGTACACCGTCAGGCCGCAATTGTAGAAGCGGAAGACCCCATCGGGATGGGAGGGCCTGAGTTCGCGGACAGCCCGGGTGAGGGAGTCGTGGAGGCGTAGGGACATCGGGAGGGGATGGACTAACGGAAAATGGGCGGGGGCTGAAAGTTAAAAAGGTGGGCTTGTTATTCCGGCTCTGAGGTTCTAAGCCAATGCCTAATGCCAACAGGGCTGCAAAAGCCGTATTTCCAGCATGGCCGATAATTTCAAGCTCAACCTGACGCACCGCCCCCGGCGCCTGCGCCGCACGGCGGGGCTCCGCTCCCTTGTGGAGGAGACGGCGCTCGATCCGGCCGACTTCATCGCGCCCCTGTTCGTCGTCGACGGCGCCGGGGCACCCGAGGAGGTCGCCTCGATGCCCGGGGTTTTCCGCCGCGGCATCAAGGACCTGGTGGAGGAGTGCAGGGCCCTTCTGGGGCTCGGCGTGCGCGCCGTCGCGCTCTTCCCAAAGCTCGACGCCCGGCTGAAGGACGACTCGGGAAGCGCCGCGCTCGGGGAGGACGGGCTCGTCCTGCGCGCCGTGAGGGCCGTCAAGAAGGCGGTGCCAGGCCTTGTCGTCATGACCGACATCGCCCTCGATCCCTACACGACCCATGGGCACGACGGGCTGCTGACGGCCGACGGAAGCGACGTGGACAACGACCGCACCGTGTCCGTGCTCGTGCGGATGGCGGTCCTCCATGCGAGGGCCGGGGTCGACCTGGTCGCCCCCAGCGACATGATGGACGGGAGGGTTGGCGCCATCAGGCGGGCTCTCGACGCCGCGGGTTTTGAGGGAACCGGAATCATGGCCTACTCGGCGAAGTTTGCCTCAGCCTACTATGGGCCGTTTCGCTCCGCTGTGGGGAGCGACAAGGCGGGGAAAAGCGGCATCGACAAGAGCACCTACCAGCTGAATCCCGCGAACCGCAGGGAGGCCCTTCTGGAGGTGGCCCACGACGAAGCCGAGGGTGCGGACATCCTGATGGTAAAGCCGGCCGGCCCGTATCTCGACGTGATCCGCGAGGTCCGATGCGCCACGGACAGGCCCGTCGCCGCCTACCAGGTTTCGGGGGAATATTCGCAGATCTGCGCCGCCGTCCAGCTCGGCTGGCTGGACCTGGCGGCGGTGCGCCGGGAGTCCCTCGTGGCGATAAAGCGCGCCGGGGCCGACCTGATCATCACCTATTTTGCGAAGGCGATGGCGGCGGAGCTGCGGAAGGGCTGACCCTGGACTTCGGGCCGCGGGGCGGCCCTCAGCTCTTTTTCTTTGTCCGACGGCGGGGTTTCTCCTCCTCGTCCCCGTCCTCGTCCTTTTCCTTGTCGTCATCCTTCTCCGCGTCCGGATCCTTTTCCTCCTCGTCGGGATTCTCCTCGTCCTCGTCCCACTTCAGCGACTCGTCGTTCTTGAGCTTCTCCTCCTCCTCCTTGTCGAGTTCGGGCAGGTCGTCGTCCCCATGGTCCTCGATGTCCTTGGCGGGGTGTTCCTCGTCGTGCTCGTGGCCGGCGGGCATGTACTCGAGGATGGCCGAAAGCTCCTCGAAGGTGTGGACCGCCCTGCCCTCGATGAAGTGGGCGTTCTGCTCCTCGCGGATCTCATCCTCGACCTCGTCCACGGATAACTTCGCCTCAAAGTCGAAGAGGTCGTTGAGCATCTTCACCCGGCAGCGGGTCAGGTGATCCAGAAGGTCGGCGTACGGTCCGTTCTCCTCGTCGAGGATGTCGGGAAGCGCGAAGAGCTTCTCGTCGGATTCGAAAAGCGACTCTTTCACCCGCTTGAGCCGCACCTTCTCGCCGTCGAGATCGCGTTCGATCCGGAACGGGATGAAGGCGGCCTCAAAGGCGTCCTGGTCGAAGCCGTAATCGCGCAGCTGGTCGACCAGCTCGATGAGGTGGGCGACCTGGCGAGGGTCGACAATGCTGAGCCCATCCACGTCCCAACGCACCGGGTCGCTGGTCTCAGCGACCCACCAGTTATGATCTTCGCCGAGGCGGACGACGCACCAATCTAATGTGGATAACGGTTTAGGCATTGAGAAACAAAATTTGAGCGCAGCGTGCGGGTGGAGGTTGAAAAAACAAGCACAAAAAGGGTTTCCGCAATACAGTGCTAATGAAACGTTTAAAATGGACCGGGACACGGCCCTCCAAAGCCGCCCCTTCGGCGTAAAAAAGCGGGCATGATCCGCCGAGTGAAATTCCCGCCCGAAATACCCCCACGTCCGGCCGGGCTCAAGCGTAGCGGGTGTTCCCGCACTTGCATTTTGGCTGGCGGTTTCCACGCTCGCGGCGAATGGAACCTCTCTACGACAAGTGGTTGAAGCCGGCGTTTTTCCGGCTCGACCCGGAGCGAGCCCACGAGTTGGCGATAACGGCGCTGGCGCTCCTCAGCTCGGCTCCCCCCCTTTGCCGCATATTGGAGGCATGCACGCGCCTTTCGCCATCCAAGGCGCGGCCGATCGAGGCGTTCGGCCTCAGCTTTCCGAACGCGGTGGGCCTTGCCGCAGGATTCGACAAGAACGCGAAGGTGTGGCCCGCGGCTGCGGCGCTGGGCTTTGGGCATGTGGAGATAGGGACCGTCACCGCCAGGCCCCAGCCCGGGAATCCGCGGCCCAGGATCTTCCGGTATCCGGCGCAGAGGGCCGTGATCAACCGGCTCGGCTTCAACAACGACGGCGCGACTGCGGTGGCCGCGCGGCTCTCCCGCCGTGCCGGACCCGGCCGGCGCAGGATTCCCCTCGGCGTGAACATCGGCAAGTCGAAGGCCGTGGACCTGGACCAGGCGGTGCAGGATTACCTGGCCAGCTATATGCGGCTGGCCGACTGGGCGGATTATCTCGTCGTCAATGTGTCGAGCCCGAACACCCCGGGACTCCGCGAGCTTCAGGACGAGGATCGCCTCCGGGAGCTGCTGGGGGCCCTTGCGGCCGAGAGCCGGACCCATGCCTCGCTGCCCGGCCGTTCGCGGGTGCCCATGCTGCTGAAGATATCCCCCGACCTGGATTTCCGGCAGATCGACGTCGTCCTTCAGGCCATCTCCGACTTCGGGTTCGACGGGATCGTGGCGACGAACACCACGACCGCCCGGCCCGGACTTTTTTCGGGGGTGGACGAGATAGGAGGGCTGAGCGGCGCTCCTCTCAACCGCCGGTCCACGGAGATCATTTCCTATATCGCGCGTTCCACGGCAGGCAGGCTCCCGATCATCGGATCGGGCGGCATCACGGACCCCGCAAGCGCCGGTGAGAAAATGGATGCGGGGGCCACCCTCGTCCAGATTTACACCGGCATGATCTACGGCGGACCCTTCTTCGCCCGCGAAGTGGCCCGGGCGCTTTCCGACCGGCAGGCGCTGCTCAAATGACCCAGTCGCCCTGGTTGACGCTGACCGGGATGGATTTCTCGCCCTTCGGCTTGTTGCGCTGCTCCCGCACGATGGACATGGCCTCGCCCTGGTAGTAGACGATGCTGTCGGGCGGGACGGATTTCATGAGCCAGACATGCGACCCAATCACCGAATTGCGGCCGACCACTGTCGTTCCGCCGAGGATCGTGGCACCCGGATAGATGGTCACGTGGTCCTCGATGTCGGGATGACGCTTCACGCTCTTGACGGGATTTCCCTCGGGATCCAGCTCGAACGACTTGGCCCCCAGCGTCACCCCCTGGTAGAGTTTCACGTGGTCGCCGAGCGTCGCGGTCTCCCCGATCACGACCCCCGTGCAGTGGTCGATGAAGAAGTGGGTGCCCAGGCGTGCCCCGGGATGGATGTCGGCCCCGGTGCGTTCATGGGCGTACTCGGTGATCATCCGCGGGAGGAGGGGAACGCCCAGGTGGTAGAGCACGTGGGCCACCCGCTGGAGGGAGATCACCAGCACGCAGGGGTAGGCGAGGATGATTTCCTCGACGGAATGGGTGGCGGGATCCCCCTGGTAGGCGGCGACGACATCGGTCTGGATGATCTTCCTCAGCTCGGGAAACTGGGCGAGTGTCTGGACGGCGATCTCCTGTGCGCGCGCGGACGAGGAGGCGTCCCTGGCGAAGCGCAGGCTTTTCTCAACCTCGGCCGTGAGGCGTTTCTCAACCCTGGACAGCAGCTTGTCGATATGGGCCGGGACGTCCTTCTTCCCCAGGGCGGAGTCCTCGAAATAGCCGGGAAACAGAAGGTGCATGCAGTCGCTCGCGAGGGCGTTGACCGATGCCTGCGAGGGAAGGTTGATGCCGTCCAGATGGTTAATCCCCCCGTCGGTCTCATAGGAGGCAAGCAGGGCGGCCTTGATGGCGTCGAGGTTCATGTCTGGCACAGGGCAGGTTCCGGGATATGCACGAACCGGTCAAAGTCCAATTTTCCGGGCTGGACAATGGGGGGCGGATTCCTCTTAGTCCGCCTCCCTGCTTTCAGCTCATGCTCAGGTGGTGGAATTGGTAGACACACACGTTTGAGGGGCGTGTGCCGT
>Ga0302319_10005783_pt1 | contig 24732 bp, 17 predicted proteins | sample Bog_T0_2_FD_203319 | JGI IMG/M metagenome (GOLD analysis project Ga0302319, IMG submission 203319) | Peat permafrost microbial communities from Stordalen Mire near Abisko, Sweden - Bog_T0_2 | ecosystem: Environmental > Terrestrial > Soil > Wetlands > Peat | place: Sweden: Abisko, Stordalen Mire...
CCGCCGCACCCAGCGGCCATCTGCTCGCCTTTGTCGCCAACGGAGTGGAACTGGCCACCCTGCCCGTAGGACCTGCCGGCAGCCCCCCGGTCCTGGTGGTGGGCAGCATCCTGGCCCAGGGCGGCTCGGTGACCGCGCGCGGCGTCCCGGGATCGGTGATCCAGCTGGTGGACGCGCAAGGACGGGTCCTGGGCGCCGGCACGGTCGGACCGCAGGGGGAGGCGAGCTTCCCGGTCAGCGGCGCAGAGGCGGGAGTTTCCGTCTCGCTGGTGCAGAACGGCGTGGTGGCAAAGCTGGACCAGCCGGTGCTGGACCTGGGTGGCCATACGGCCTTCCTGAGCACCAACATTTTCAACCCCATGAAGGGGGTTTCCCTGGGCATCGGCTTCATGCCCCGGGCAAGCGGGCGCGTGACCGTCAAGGTCTTCAACCTCAACGGGGAGCTGGTTTACGAGGTGGCGGACACCGAGGTGCAGGCCGGGGTCCTGTGCAGCGAATCCTGGGATGGCCGCAACGCTTCCGGCCAGTGGGTGGCTTCCGGAATCTACGTCGTCTCGATCTACGGATCCAATATCAGGGAACTCAAGAAAGTCGTGGTGCTCAAATGACAGGCGGCATGCCGGCGCGGGCGCTCAGGCCTGGGACGACCAAAACGGGTAGAAATTGAACCACTGGTATGGAGCCAGGCGGCAGTAGTGCTCCAGACGCGAAGCATAGCGGACGACCACCTGGCGCAGCGCCTCTTCCCGTCCTGCCCGCGGCAGCTGCAGCCCGCTGGCAAAGGGTTCGTACACGATGCGGAAGCGGCCGCTTTCCTTCAGGCAGAACATGAGAAAGACGGGGCAACCCAGGGCCGCCGCCATGACGAAGGGCCCCTGGGCGAAGGCCGCCGGCGACCCGAGGAACTCCACGTCCAGGGTCCTGCCCCCGCCCACAGGCGTCCGGTCCCCTGCAATGAGCACCACTTCACCCTTCCCGATCCGCTCGGCGACCCAGGCCGCCTGCCCCGGTCCGAAGCCGGCCACCTGCACCAGATTGACCCCCGCGGTCGGGTCAAGCCTCCGCAGCAGACGGTTGAAGTTCTCGGCGTGGCTGTTATGCACCAGCACATGCACAGCCAGTCCCGGCCGCTGGCGCGAGAGAACGCGGCTCACCTCGAGATTCCCCAGGTGGGAGCCCACCAGAAGGAACCCGCGTCCCCGGTCGAGAAGCGCCTGAACCGGCTCCCGGCCTTCAAAGACCGTGTCCTCCAGGCGGATGCCGCCCTTCCAGGCGATGACCTTGTCGAGCAGCGCCTCGGAAAAGCTCCAAAAATGGCGGGCAACGGCCGGGGCGAGCGGCCCCCGTATGCCCGCCTTGCGGAGGAAGTCGGCGGAGGCGCGCCGCTGGACGCCCGAGAACAACAGAAAATAGGCCACGACCGGAGCCAGCGCTGCCCTGAAGGGCCAACGCCCAAGCAGGCGGTAGGTCCAGTACAGGAAATCCAGGCCCCAGGCCGAGCCGATCTCGGCCATCGAGGCCCATTGTCCCGATCCCGCATCCCGGCTCATGCCGGCTTGCAGATCTCTTCGAGGATGCGGATGCGCCTGGGTTCGGCGACATAGGGGTTGTTTTCGTCCCACGCGTAGCCCGCGAGGATCGAGCAGACCATGCGCCGTATCTGGGGATCCTGATTCTTGTAGAAGATGATGTCCTGAAAGCCGCCCCGGTACCAGGCCTCGACGAAGCAGCGAAAGCATTCCACGCCCTTCTTGAGCTCGCCGGCGTATTCAAGTTCCCAATCCACGCTCTCGCCCCTGAAACGCCGCCCGAGCAGCTCGCCGGCCAGGGCGGCCGACTTGAAGGCGATGGTGACGCCGGAAGAAAACACCGGATCTAGGAATTCACCGGCGTTGCCCAGCAGCGCAAAATTCTCCCCGTACAGCGTCGAAACGTTCGAGGAATAGCCTGTGATCTGCCGGCAGGGCGTGTCCCAGACCGCGTCCTTGAGCAGCCCGTCCAGCACCGGCGCCTGGGCCACCATTTCGCGCAGGCCGATGTCGAGGCTGCCGGCGTACTGTTCGAGGTACTTGCGCTCGGCCACGACCCCCAGGGAGCTGCGGCCGTTGCTGAAGGGGATGAGCCAGTACCAGATGTCCTGGTGGTCCGGATGCACATTGACCATGATCTTGGCCCGGTCGTGCCCTCCCGTGGTCGGGATGCCGTCCTGAATGTGGGTGAAGATGGCCTGGCGCACGGGGAATTCGGATGGGCGTTCCAGATTGAGCAGGCGCGGCAGGACCTTGGCGTTGCCGGAGGCGTCCAACACGAAGCGCCCGCGCACACTGCGCAGTTTTTTGGATTCGTCCCGCACCTGGAGCCCGGCGCCGGAGGCGTCGAAGGCGGCGGCCGTGATCTCGTGGCCGTACAGGATGCGGGCGCCCTGGCGCTCCACCTCGTCCGCAAGCAGCTTGTCGAAGTCGCCTCGCTGGACCTGGTAGGTGGTCCCCCAGCCCGGCGTGGATTTCTGGCGGAAATCAAAAGAGGTCCTCAACGGGCCGCGCACGAACACGGCGCCGTTCTTGTGCTGGAAGCCCGCCTCGACGATGGTGCGAAGCAGTCCGGCCTCCTCCATCAGGCCCATGGTCTGGGGGAGCAGGCTTTCCCCGATCGAAAAGCGGGGAAAGGTCTCTTTTTCGAGGATGAGGACGCTGTGACCGCGCTTGAGAAGGTTGGCCGCGGCAAGCGTGCCGGAGGGTCCGGCGCCGATGATCAGGACATCCGCATCGATGGTCATGCCGATCCTTGGGGTGGGGGGCGGGCGGCACCGTCCTTGGTCCGCCTCATCGCCCGTATTCTGTCCCAAGCAGGACGTCCTGGGAAGGGCCCCGCACCCGGCGCCTTAGAGCAGGAAGAAACTTGCCAACCTGGGCAGCGACACTGTTGTTCCACGCCACGCGCGGACGCGCGCAAAATAGGCCCCTTTTGCGAAGGCCTGGGACCAGCCCGCCGGCAATGGCAGCCGCATCCAGCCGCCCGGCGACCCCGGGCACCCGAGAACCGCGGCCTTCACGAAGGATCCGCTGAAGATCTCCACTTCGAAGGCGTCACAGGGCCCTTCCGTGTGCACAAAGAGGGCTGAAGGGTTCGGATCCGGCCCGGCAAGGACGGCGTCCAGGATCAGGCGCCCGGACAGCGGTGCTGAAGGGCCGGGTAGGGGATCCGCGACCGTCAGGACGTTTTGCGTGGGGGTGGAGGACGGGCTTTCCCGGTTGGACGGCGTGAGGGTGGCGGTCTGCTCCACCTGAGGGGATGGACTTGCCGTCGCGCTCGGTCGGGCCGTCGCAGTGTCGGAAGGAACAGACGTCGGGAATGCGGTCGGAGCGTGGGTCGGGTACGTGGAACCGACCGGCGTCGGCGTGTCCGTTCCCGCGGGACTCTCGCCCGCAGTTTGGCTCAAGGTTTCCAAGGGGGTCGCCCCCTGTGTGGTTGTCGGGGTGCCGCTCGGCGTCGCACTCGGCGTCGCGCCCGGTGTTTGGCTCGCGGTAGCGCTTACCGCGTCGGTAACCTTGGACGTTTGCGTGGCCAAGGGTGTGCTGGTGCCTGTTTGCGTCACCGTTTGGGCGGAGCTGGGTGTAGGGGATGCGCTTGCCGACGGCAACGGTGTGCTCGTCTGGGAGGGAGTAGCCTCGGGTGTGGCCGCGTCGGTGGACGTGGACAGTGGCGAAGGGGATCGGCTTGCTGAGGGCGACGGCGACTCGCTGGTCGAGCTACGCTCGGTCGGGCTTGGCGTCCCCGTCGGGCTTGGCGTCCCCGTCGGGCTTGGCGTCCCCGTCGGGCTTGGCGTCCCCGTCGGGCTTGGCGTCCTCGTCAAGCTGGACCTCGATGTCGGACTGGGCGTGGCGCTTCCTGTCGGAGTGGGCGAGGCTGCGGCTGTGCCGCTCAGGGGATAGGGGAATGGCGGCGGCGTCCATCCGGCTCCGGCAGTCCAGGTCAGGCAGCCGTACTCGTAGGCGCCCTGGTCCGGGGCCGCGCCGCAGTAACCGTCGGTCCAGGGTGCGTCCACAGTGCCCTTGTCGATGGCCGGGGATCCCGGGGCCAGAGTCCAGGAGCCCGGGGCGAAGATGGCGGGCGGGGCGGTGTAGCCCCCGTTGGTGACCATGGTGGGGCCCTGGGGGCCGCCAAAAAGAAGCAGCCGGCTGCCGCCGCTGGTCAGGTTGTTGACCAGCGTCGTCCCGGTCATGGACTGGATTTCCGAGGTGCAGCAGGCGCTGACCCAATGGGTGTTCCCGTAAAGGGTGTTGTTCGCCACCAAATTCCCGTTGCTGGGCAGGTTGAGGATCAGGGCGTTGGCGCAGTTGTAGACCACATTGTGGTGCACCACGAAATTGGCGTCGCCGTTGTCCAGGTAGATCCCGGTGCCGAGGCTGGGCACCACGTCGTGCACCAGGTTGTCGGCGATGACCATGCCCTTGCCGTCGGTCCTGAATGCGTAGGTCGCGCCGAGGTCGTTGGTCAACAGTCCGGCGTTGTACAGCTCGTTGAAGCGCAGGTCGCCGCCCGAGGAACCTCCGTGGAAGATCAGAAAGCGGCCGCTGTCGTACAGGGTGTTGTGCTCGATGACAGGCCCGGTCCCGTCGATGGTCACCGCGGCCTTGTAGGTGGCGATCTGGCAGACGTCGTGGATCACCATGTCGTGCACATACTGCCCCGAACCGGTGACATAAAGGCCGTCCCCGCTGCTCCCGTCGACGGAGCCGCCCGCCCACTCGCAGGCGCTCCCGCCGTTGATGGCGTTTTCCGAAGCTTCGGTTCCGTATCCGTTGACGTCGGTGAAATGCTGGACGTAGCGCTGGTTCACCCCCAACACGCGGCAGCCGGAGCATTGGTCGATGGTGATGCCGCCGCAGAAGGTGTCCAGGCCCTGCAGAACGATGTCGTTGAAGCCGTTGATGGCCGCCACCTGCTTGCGCGCGGCGGCCTCCACCAGGTGGGTGGCGGGGCTGAGCCCGTCAGGGGCCCACAAGTAGATGCGGCCGGTCACCGGGTCCTGGAACCATTCCCCAGGGCTGTCGAGGAGGGCCAGCGCCCCATAGAGGAAATACCGGTTGCCTTGGGCCGGGTAATAGGAGGAATTGGCGCCGATCGCGCCGGAAAAGCTCAGCTGTCCGCCGCCATAGGCCGCGATGACGCTCGTGTAGCTCACCCAGGCCAGGCCGGGGATGATGTGGACAGAGGCGCCCGCCAGCGCCAGATTGGGCAGGTTTGGGTCCACCAGCGTGGTGGCGTTGGTCCCAGCCGACGCGGTCGCCCAGCCGGCCGTCATGGGCGCGCCCGGCGCCACGTCGGGCCAACGTGCCAAGGGCATTTCGATGCCGTCCACGAACAGGTCGGTGGTGGCTGCGGCGCCGTCGAGATACCAGATCTTGTTCTCATAGGGCAGCCAGGTTCCGTGGATGACGTCGCTTCCAGCGAGGACGGCCACCTCTGCGCCGTAGTTGCTGAACACCACCGGCGCGGCGGCTGTGCCGCCGCGCAGCGGCGTCAATGTCTCACGGTAGACCCCCTGGCGCAGATAGACCGTATCGCCAGGCTGGGCCACGGCGGCTGCCTTGGCCAAGGTCCGAAGCGGGGCGGCAAGACTTCCGGAAGCGGCATCGCTGCCGCCCGGGGCGACAAACCAGTCCGCGCCAGGCAGGCCAGAGGCCGTGGCCAGGGCTGCGAGCCCCATCAGCGCGGTTCGAATGCCCTGGCCACGGACCATGCCACCCCTTCCCCTCTGGAATTTTACTTTAACGCAATAGTCATCGAATTACACCAGGTATTGCGATTAAGTCAAGCAGAAGCGGCGGCTAATTCTTATCCCCCTCCGGTTTAGGCATTTCGAAAACGCTTTATCTTGGTGCACTCAGAATCAAGGCGTGGATGACGCTTGCCTTGCCGAGGGCCTTGCCCCGTGCGGCGCGGATCTGGACGAAATACTCCCCGCGCGGAAGCTGCAGCATGGCCGAATCCACCGGCACTTCAGACCATCCGGCGGGCAGGGGCCCCCCTTGCCAGGCGACCACCAGCTTGAGCGCGACCGTGAACACCCGCACCTCGTAGCGGTCCGCGGCACCCTGGAGATCCAGCGCCAAGTGGTTTGGATCAGGATTGGGAACCGGCACGACGTTCTTGAGGTCAGGAGCTTCGGCCTGGGCCGGGATCGGGCCGCCCGCCGCCAGGGTGCCGGGTGTCGCAGAGGGTGTTGGCTGTTGGGTCTCCTGCGCTATGGCGCTCGCCGTCACCGTGGCTGTTGCGCTGGTCCCGATTCGGTTTGGACTCGGGCTGCCTGTGGCGGTCGGACTCTTGGTCGCCGTCGCGGTCGGACTGACGCTGGCTGTGACCGTCGAACCGGCGCCGGCCGTCCCAGTCGGGCTGGCGCTCGCCGTGACGGAGCAGCTTGGGGTTTCGGTGCAGGTCCGGGTTTCGGTTTCTGAGGATGCCGGCGTGGCACTTTCGGAGCTGGTCGCACTTTGCCTTGCAGTGCCGCTGGGACTTGCGCTCGGTGTGCCGGTCACTGTCGGACTGGTGGTGGCGCTGCCTTCGGGACTTGGACTGGCCGTGGCGTCAGGGCCCGGGTTCGCCGTCCGTGTCGGGCTCGGCGTCACAGTCCCGCTGCTGCTTGGTGTCGCTGTTCGGGTCGCGCTCGGGGTCACGGTCGCTGTCGGGCTTGGCGTCGCCGTCCTCGTCGCCGAGGGCGTCCCGGTCCTGGTTTCGCTTGGTGTCCCTGTCCTGGTTTCGCTTGGTGTCCCTGTTCTGGTCACGCGTTGGGTGGCGCCCGCGGTGGGGGTGGCGGTGGCGCGGGGTGCCCCTGGATGGAGTTCAAGCATGGCCATGCAGGCGTTGGGAAGCTGGAAGCTGTAGGCGCCGGAGCTGGAGGGAGTGAGCGCCTGCAACGCCGGGGCCGGGACGCTGCCGTCCGGGGCCACGGTGACCCCTCCGTAGCTGACCGCCCGCGCCGTCAACGAGACGGCTTGGACCAGGAGCAGGTCCGCGGACCCGTAGGCAGACAGGCCCGTCAGGTCCACCTGTCCTGCGGCGGCCAGGTCTTTGTTGATGACGAACACGTGCGCGTCGCAGGTCACGCAGCCGAAGGTGGCGTAGGCGGTGACCACTGCCGAGCTCGTGCAGGTGACGGGGAGGAGTCGTTCCCCCTCCGCGTGGGCAAAGAGCAGCAGCGCGTAATAGAGCGGCCTCGCCGGGGTGGAGCTGTTGACGACGACGTCGTAGGGCGAGCCGCCGCTGCTGTGGAAATTGACGCCCCGAAGCCCGACGCCGGCGAAGCGGAACAGGATGTCCAGCCCCCACAGCGCCGAGGCCATCACGTCGCTGACGTCCGGGCGGCCGCTGGCGTTGACCGAATTCATCTCGCCCATCCTGAAGTCCAGGCCGCGCGCCCTGGCTTGGGCAGCGTCGCCGCCGACGGCGGCCACGCGGGCGTCCATGGCCGGCTGGGCGAGAAGGTCCGCGGCCGTGACCACGCAGGTCGAACAGGGATACAGCATATAGGTGTGTTCGGTGACGAAGCTCAGCGGGGTCGGCGGCGCCGGCGGGCGGGCGTTGACGCCGTCGAGCCAGGTTCCGATGTCCCCGGTCCACCCGGCGGTGAAGGCGGGCCCGACGATGGGCAGGGCTTGCGTCGCGGGGTCGGATTTCAGGGCGTTGAAGGTGTCCGCCTCCTGGGCGACGTTGGACAGCAGCGTGTAGGTCGCGGGATAGCGCCCCGAGCCGACATACCAGTCCGGTTCGTTGCCCACCTCGAGCCCGACCAGGCTGCAGCCCGGGTATTGGACCAGTTGTTGCTTCATGGCCTTGGCGAAATCCACGGCATTGGCCGTGTTGCTGATCGCCAGGTTGACCCCCAGCGTCAACGTCCAGCCCGCGAGCTGGGCCGCGTCCATGATGGCGGCGGTCTCCGTGAGCGTCAGCAGCCTGGAACAGACAGGGTCCCAGCAATAGGCGTCCGTGCTGTCGCCGCCGATGCGGAGCTCCCCGGATCCGAGGTTCCGCATGAGCCGGATCATCAGGGTGTTGGGGGTCGTGGTGGTGCCGAAATAGTAGCCGGCTCCATATTCGAAGCTGAGGCCTTCAAAATCCCTGGGGATGGCCTGCCCGGGGGTCGCGCCCACCTGCACTGTTGCCAGGCTACCGGCCCTCAGGCTCCCGCTGGACAGGAGCACCAGTGCCAAGACCGCTCCGCGCCCCAAAAAGGTCATGAATTTCCCCGAAAACGTTTTCATCTTTGGCTATAGCAATCCTGGTCAACACCTGAATCGGCGCGACACGGCCAGCCCTTGGCTGGGACCACCAGCATGGCTAACTGTTGCGTTAAAGTCAAGGCTTTCAGAAAGGCCTGGTCCCAGAGGGACCTAAGGCTTCAAGCCCATGTGGGCCCGCACTTCAGCTCGGGCTGCGGCAAAATCCGCTTTAAATTCCGTATCCTGAAATAATTCTGCTGCAATGGCTGCGGCACACAGACGCCCTGCATCCACATCGCTGGGAAAGTGCACCCCGCCCTGGACCCGGTGGTCGCCAAATGCGCGTCCTCTCCGGTGCAGCTCAGCCGCCTTTTCCGGGACCATCGCAGCAAGGACCGTGGCCATGAGGTTGCCGGCGGTGGCATGACCGCTCGGGTAGGCCGCGTTGGGTGGAAGATCGACGCAGGGACGTATGGCTGGATCCTGCGCGGGCGGGCGGGGACGGGCGAATGCGGCCTTGGCCCGTTCCAAGGGACCCTTTTCACTGGTCAGCACCCGGGCGAACAGGACGGCGGTTTTGGGCAAGGCGTCGGCGGTGAAGCCCTCGCCCAGGACGTCGATGAAGCGGAACACGGAGATTTCCTGGTCGGCCCGGCAGGCCGCGGCCTGTTCAGGCGTCCGGCTCTTCTGCTGCACCAGCAAGGCATCCAGCTCACGGCGGGTCTCGGCCGCGTCCGGGACCGGCGGCAGGATGGCCGCGAGATCCAGCCGCGCCACAGCGCCGTAGGGCGCCGCCTGGGCGGCGTCCATGGCCGGCGCAAAGACCGGCGCGAGCGGCAGCAAGAGGGCCAACAAGGCTGTGCGAAGCATGTTTCCTCCGAAAGGGCCGGGCTTGGGGGCGAATGATCCAGGGGCCGACGGCGTCCCGAATCCGTTTGCCCGGTGGGGCCGGCGCCGCTTACGATGGGCCGATGCCGCAGCCCGCCATTGTCCTTGAAGCCCGCCAACTCCACAAATCGTTCGGCGACCGTCCGGTCCTGCAGGGCCTGGACCTCAGCGTCCGCGCCGGCTCCCTGTGCGTGCTGATCGGGCGCTCGGGCTGCGGCAAGTCCACCTTCCTGCGCTGCATCAAGGGCCTGGAAACCCCGGACCAGGGCGAGGTGTTCCTGCAGGGGAGCGCCGGCATGGTGTTCCAGAGCTTTCAGCTGTTCCCCCACCTCAACGCTTTGGACAACGTCCTTTCCGGCCCGCGGATCGTGAAAAAAATTCCCCGCGAACGCGCGCTGGGGCCCGCCCGCGCCCTGCTGGACAAGGTCGGGCTCCACGAGCTCCACGGCCACTTTCCGTCGCAGCTCTCGGGGGGCCAGCAGCAGCGCGCCGCCATCGCCCGCGCACTGGCCATGGAACCGGACATACTGCTCTACGATGAGCCCACGGCGTCGCTGGATCCCCACCTCACCGGCGAGGTCCTGGCGGTCATGCTCGAGCTCAAACGGGAGGGCATGACCCAGGTGCTCGTGACGCATGAGCTGGCCTTCGCCCGGCGCGCCGCGGACCAGGTGGTCTTCATCGAGGACGGGCGGGTGGTCGAGGCCGGCAGCCCGCGCCGCATCTTCGGCGCACCCAAGGATCCCCGCACCCGGCGCTTCGTGCGGGGCCTGCAATGAGGCCCCTGCTCGCGGCCGGCTGTCTTCTCATGGCGCCCGCCTGGCTGGCCGGCGCCGGGAGCGCCCAGGCCGGACCGGCGGCGGCCCTGCGCTGGGCCTCGGACAGCGAAGGCGGCGCCCCATTCTGCTTCCAGGACCCGGCCGACCCTTCGCAGCTGGTGGGCTGCGAGGTGGACCTCATGGACGCCCTTTGCAGGCGCCTCGGCCGCCCGTCCGTCTTTGTGCAGAACACTTGGGACGGCCTGATCCCGGGCCTGGAGCGCGGAAACTACGACATCGCCATCAACGCCATCGAGATCACCCCCGCGCGGCGGCGCGAAGTCAGCTTCACCCAGCCCTACTATGTCACCTACGAGCAGTTCGTGGTCCGCGACACGGAAAACGGCGTTCAAGGTCTGGGCGACCTCAAGGGGCTGAAAGTGGGCACCTACAAAGGCGCCGTGGCCCAGGACATACTCGAACGCCAGGGCGGCATCGACCTGCGCCTGTACGAGGACGTGGAGCCCATGTACCGCGATCTGCTCAACGGACGGGTGGACGCCACCCTGCTGGACCAGCCCCTGGCCCTGTACTGCGGCAGCCCCATTCCCGGCCTAAAGTTCGTCGGCGAGCCGGTGGCCCAGATCGAGTACGGCATCGCCCTGCGCAAGGAGGACCAGGCCCTTCTCGGCCGCCTCAACGAGGCCCTCGAGGACATCAAGCGCAGCGGCGAGCTGCGGCGCATCTTCGAGCGCTGGAACCTGTGGACACCGATGATGGCCCGTTGGCTCGACGATCCCCGACCGCGCCAGGCCCCGCCGGACGCCTGGGACCATTACCTGGCGGCGCGGGACCGCACCCGCAGCCTGGGCGAGCGCCTCGCCGACTACGTGCGCTACCTGCCCCTGCTGGCCCGGGGCGCCGTGGTGACCCTGGAGCTCTCGGTCCTCGGCATGGCCCTCGCCATGGCCCTGGGCCTCGTGCTGGCGCTGGGCAAGCTTTACGGCCCGGCACCCCTGCGCTGGACGGCGGTGGCCTACATCGAACTGGTGCGGGGCACGCCGCTGCTGATTCAGCTGTTCATCATCTTCTACGGCCTGCCCTATTTCGGAATCAAGCTGCCGCCCTTCCTGGCGGCGGTGCTGGGCCTGGGGCTGAACTACGCCGCCTATGAGGCCGAGAATTACCGTGCCGGAATCTCCAGCGTCCCGCGCGGCCAGGCAGAGGCGGCCGCAAGCCTGGGCTTCAGCCGATTCCAGGCGCTGCGCCACGTGGTGCTGCCCCAAGCCCTGCGCGTCACCCTGCCTCCGGTCACCAACGATTTCATCTCCATCATCAAAGACTCGTCCCTGGTGAGCGTGATCACGATGGTCGAGCTCACGAAGGTCTACGGGCAGCTGGCCAGCGCCACCTACGACTGGATGGGGCTGGGGCTGCTCACGGCGGCGATGTATTTCCTGGTGGGCTTCCCCTTCGTCCTGCTGGCAAGAAAGCTGGAAAAAATATTCAATCCGAAGCCTTTTTGACGCGGGATTGTTAACCGCCTGTTTGTTTGCCAACCTGTGCAATTGCGTTCAGAATCTGCCCCCGGTTTGCTTCACCCTGGCACGATGCCCTATGCCACCCCTGCCACGAGCCGCCCTGAACGGCCAGAAAGGCACCCTTGCACCGCCGAACGAACACAATGCTTTTTCCGCTGATGGCCCTGGCCCTTTTCCTTGCCGCCTCCGTCGCAAACGCCGCCCAGGTGACGGTCGTCTTGAGCGCCGACCAGCCCGCCTTTCGGGAAGTCCTGGCAGGGGTACGTTCCGTGCTGCCGGACGCCGGGCTTACGATCCTGGGCAAGGGCGCCCTTGACATCGGGGACGCGGACGTGGTGGTCGCGGTCGGCGACCAGGCCGCGGCTGCGTCCTACCCCTCGCGGGTCCAGCTGGTGACCTGCATGGTGGCGGACCCGAGCCTGCTCGCTGACCGAAAGTGCGTCCGCGTGGACCTGCTGCCGGACGCCTTCACCCTGATGTCCACGGCCAACAACCTAACCAAGCACCTGAACACACTGGCCGTGTTCGATTCGAAGAAGCGCTTCACGTCCTACGCCAAGTACCTGGCTGCGGCGGCCAAGGTCTCGATGCAATCGGTGTCGGTCCACGAGGTCGACGGAGCGCAGGACCTGGTGGAGGCCCTGCGTTCGCTCAAGGACCAAGCCGAGGCCCTGTGGGTGGCCCCGGACCCCGGCCTGATCGACGGCAAGGACTTCAAGTTCATCAGCGACTTCTGCCTGGCCAACGGCATCTCCCTGATCGCCCCCCTGGCTCCGCTGGTGCGCATGGGCGCCCTGGCCAGCCTGGCGCCGGGAAACCGGTCCATGGGCCAGGCCGCCGGCCAGGCCGCCGGCAAGCTCGCCTCAGGCAAGCCCTGCGCCCCCCACCTGTCCGCCGCGGACAGCGAGGTGCTGATCAACCCCGGGACAGCCGGCACCCTGGGGCTGACTCTGACGCCCTCGATGGGGACCCTGCTTCGCTGAGCCCTCTCAGAAGTCGTAGCTGAGGCGGGCCTCGTAGTTCCTGCGGTCCTGGGGCACGGCCTCGACCAGGGCCGGCTCCTCGCTGATGGGGACGGTGTAGACCGAGTCAAAGACGTTGCGCACCTTCAGCGTCAGCGCCACCGAGGGCAGCAGCCCCTTGGCCAGGACGGTGATGTCCGTGCGCACCCAGGGATCCAGCCAGTAGCCGTTGTAGGTCTGCACGGTGCCGGAATACACGGCCTCACCGCTGATGAACAGGCGATTGGCCAGCAGGGGCCAGCTCAGGGCCGCGCTGCCGGTGTCCTCAGCCGAATTCGACAGCTCCAGTCCGGTCACCAGGTCCGTGGACCGCTGGTGGGTCCAGCCCACCCTGGCCTTGACGTTGTCGATGTCGGCCTTGAGGCTGAGGTCCAGGCCCAGGGTCCTCACCTGGCCCTGGTTCTCGGGGACGGGAAAGGCCGCCGTGGGTAGGGCCACGTACTCGATGAGGTCGTAGACATTGTTGTAATAGCCGGCCACGCCGGCGCTGACATGCCGGGCGACGGCGTTTTCCAGGTCCAGCTCCCAGGTGCTCAGCTTCTCGGGCCCCAGGCCGGGGTTGCCCAATTCGGTGACGTTGTCGCTCCAGAACAGGTCCGAGGCCGAAGGCGCGTTGAAGGCGTTGCCCCAAAGCAGCTTGGCCGTGGTGTCGGCGGGCAGGGCCACCAGCACCCCGGCCCGGGGTGTCCAGGCGTCCCCAAAGGTGCTGTAGCGGTCGTAGCGCAGCCCTCCGACCAGCGTCACCTGGTCCAAGGGCTTGTAGAGGTCCTGGACGTAGCCCGAGGCGATGACCATCGAGTCCGTGGTGTCCAGCAGGGTCCCGGCCTGGTCGGTCCAGCTCCGCATGAGCAGGCGCCAGGCGTTCATGTATTCGCCTCCCAGGGTCAGGTGGTTGCCCTGGCCGGTCTGCCAGTTGAACTGCAGCTCGCCGCCGCCCCAGTCCGCGTCACTGAACTCGTGGTTGTTGCCCTCGCCGGACTGGTACAGGTTGTAGTCCCCCGCGTACCAGGTGTCCCTGTAGTAGACCCGCGCCATGAGGTCGGCATCATCGCCCAGGGGCCGCTGGTACCTTCCCTCGACCATCCAGTTGCCGTCCTCATTGGTGGACCCGGACACGTCGAAATCCGAGCCGTAGGCGCCCGTGGGAAGCTCCTTGTCCCGTTTGGCGTAGGAGGCCGCGAGGCTGAAGCCGTCCCAGGAAAGCTTGGCCAGCGTCTTCTGGGCCTGCTCCCTGTCGGAGTTCTGGAACACACCGCTGTTTATGCCCGCGACGGCGGCGTCGCCGAAGGCATAGTCGCGCCCGCTGCTGTCGATCAGCGCCCCGGAGACGTAGAAATCAAGGGCCCCAAAGCGTTCGCCGTAGCTGAAACGGCCCGTGTCCGTGTTGTAGCTGGCGTAGCCCGCCTCGGCCGAGCCGCCGTTGAGGTCCGCCCCCTTGCGCGTGATGACGTTGATGACCGCGGCCATGGCGTGGTTGCCGTAGATGGCCGAGCCGGGGCCCATCACGATCTCGATGCGCTTGACGTCCTTGATGTCGACGGCCAGCTCGTTGCCGATGCTGCCCGCGCCCCAGACCGGATCGTTGGTGGCGTTGCCGTCGACCAGGACCAGCACCCTTGAGGCGTAGTCGCCGAGGAGGTTGAAGCCGCGCACCCCGAGCTCCTCGTAGGTGCCGGTGTTCTGGACGAAAAGCCCCGTCACCCCGGCCAGGGCCTCGGCGACGTTGCGGTAGCCGTAGCGGGCGATGTCGTCGGCGGTGACCACCTGAATGCTGGCCGGCGTGTCGCTCTCGCCGAGCTTGACCTTCGCCGCGCTGGCCGGCTGGGCGTCGCTGACCACCTTCGAATCGGACTGCAGGAACTGGACGACCCCTTCGTCGCCCTGGTCGGCCTCGTCCGCGGCGAGCGGCGCCGCCGCGGCCAGCAGGGCCATGAAAGCGATGGCGAGCATGCCCTCACTGCGCATCTTGCCCTCCCACGGCGGAGTCCTTGCCGCGGACATCCGCGCGGGATGGGTACACCCAATCGCCCGGCTTCGCGCCTTGCAGGTAGGCCTGGGCCGCCAGGCCGGCGGCCCGGCCGATCTCCCTGAAGCTGGCGGAAACCGACGCCAGGGCGCCCGCCTTCTCCAGCCCCGGGACCGGCACGAAGAGGCCGATGCCTGCGCCGCTGCAGAAGCCGATCAGGGCGCCCACCACGCTGGAATTCATCAGCATGGCGTCCGGAGGCAGGTAGATGGCCTGGGCGCTGCCCTTGAGCCCCGGCAGCAGGGCCACCAGCCCGGACACGCCCCCGACCTTGCGCACGTCGACGCTGTAACCCAGCCCCGCGGCCGCAGATTTGAGTTCCTTGAGGTAGTCGGTGTAGGCCCCTTTGGGGTCGATGGCCACCAGCACTGACGTCGCAGGGGCGATGGCCTTGATCTTTGCGGCAAGGATCTTTGCCTCGGGCGGGAACCCGACCCGGGTCACCGAGCCGGCATGATCGATCTCAAAGTCCGGGTTTGAGAGCATGGCCGCCACCAGGGGAATGGAGCCTGGATAGCTCTGCTGGGCGGCGTCGGACCCGAAGGTCACGATCACCTGGGCGCCTTTGAGGCGGGGATTGTCCGGAAGCGTGGTGACATCAAGGTCGCTGACCACTGATTTCAGGCCGCTGACAGCCTCGGCGTAGGCGCCGCCGGAGCCTCCGACCACGGCCACGACGCTGGCTGCTGGCAAAACTGCCGGCGCATGGCAAAAGAGCACGAAAAACAGTACCGCAAGCGGGCGCGGTTTGTGCACAAGTTCCCCCTCGTGTGCATGGAAATGGACGCTTTTGGTCGGTTGATTATGCCAAAAATCCTGGAAAATAATGCCTGAAAAATCTAAAAGGCCTTCAAAAATAGGCATGAACCAGAATCATGCCGCACCGATGCTCAGGGCTGCCCCTGCCTTGCCTGTGAGTCCCCTTTCAGCAATTCTATGTTCAGCCTGGCTTCCGCGGCATCTGCCTGAGCCTGCACCAGCCCGGCCCGGGCGCGAAAAAGGTCCAGTTCCGCGTCGAGCACTTCGCTGTTGGTAAGGGTGCCGGCTTGCAGCCCCAGCTGGGCCAGACGGACGCTTTCCCTGCATTGATCCAGGACCCGCAGACGGGCCTGATACAGCCGGGCGCTGTCCCGGTAGCGGCGTTTCCACATGTCGAAATCGCGCTGAGCCTGCAGGCCCGCCGCTTCCAGCGCCGCAGCTGCGGCTTTAGCCTGATCCCGGGCGTCCAGCAGCCGGGCAAGGTCCGCCCCCCCGCCAAAAAGATTCCAGCGTGCGCCCAGGCCGAGCATGTCGCTGCGGCCAAATCCCTCTCCGCCGGCCTGGTAGGGCCCCGCGGCCGGGGTTTCAAGGATCAACGGATTGAAGTCCCCGTAATGGTAGAACTGGCGGTCCCAGAAGAGGACCACGTCCGGCACCCAGGCGGACTCCAGGGCGAGCGCACGGGCCGCAAGGGCCTGCTGGCGCAGCCGCAGGGCCTGGAAGTCCCCCCGGCGGTCGAGGTCCGGTCCGTCCCCGTCTGCCAGGCTTTCGGCCTCGGGCGCAGGAAGGCCGCCTTCCAAGGTCCGCGCATCCGCGCTCAGGCCCATGGCCTGGGCCAGGGCCGCGCGGGCCAGGCCGGACTGGTCTTCGGCCTGGACCTGGGCCGCCAGGGCCTCCTCACGCTGGGCCTGGATGCGCAGGACATCGAAATGAGTGGAGGCGCCGCTGACCTCGTTGGCCTGGGCCAGGCGCAGGTGGTCCTCCAGCGTTGCCACATTTTGCATGGCCACCTCGGTCAGCTGCAGGGCCGCGAGCGCCTTGGTGAAGCGGATGGCGACCTGCTGGCCAAGCTCGAAGGCCGCTCGGTCCCGTTCGAGGCGGGCCGCCCGGCTTTCCGCCTCCGCGGCCCGCCACTGCTGCAGGCCCCTGAATCCGTCGAAGAGGGTCCAGTCCGCCGCGAGATCGAGGGTGTCCTGCGGAAATGCCGCCGGAAAGGAGATGTTCTGGCCGTCGAACAGGATGTCCATGCCGCCGTACTGGGCCGCGAACAAGTGCTGCCAGTCGGCGTCCAGGCGTGGCAGGTAGCCGGCCAGGGGTTCCCAGGCGCGGGCCTCGGCCGCGGCGGCGAGGGCGTCGAGCGTGCGCAGCCCCGGATTCCGTGCCGCAGCCTGGGCCTGGGCCTGCGCCAGGTCCAGCCCCGGGGCGACGGCGGGCCCGGCGTCCTCCGCCGCCAGGCGCCCGGCCAGGCCTGCCGCGGCCAGGCAGAGCACGGCCGTTGCCAGACCCCTCTGCGGCCCCATCACAGCACCCGGATCTTGATTTCGACGGACTGCCCGACGCGCAGCACCCTGCCGGGATGCGGGTCCAGGGCCACCTTCACCGGCACCCGCTGCACCAGCTTGACGAAATTGCCTGAGCTGTTTTCCGATGGAATGAGCGAGAAGGTGGACAGCGTGGCATCGCGCACCTCAAGCAGGCTGCCACCGAGGCTGCCACCCTCGTCCACGCTGACGCCCACCGGCTGGCCCGCCTTGAGGCGCCCGGCATCGGTCTCCTCCACGTTTGCCGCGATCCAGGCATGATCCATATCCGCGACCGTGACCGCAGCCTGGCCGGCCTCAAGCTGATTGCCCACCTCGGTGGCCTTCTGCAGCACCACGCCGTCAAAGGGGCTCGTCAGGGTGCAGTGCTCCAGCGCCAGCTCGGCCAGCCGCTCGTCGGCGTCGGCTCCCCCGGCGTTGGCGCGGGCCTCGTCAAGCTGACGCGGAGACACGCCCTTCTGGGCCGCCAGCTCCTCGGCACGGCGCAGCTCCTTGCGCGCCAGCTCGGCGTGGGAATGGGCCCGCTCCAGCTGGGCCCTGGCGGGCTCGGGGTCAAGCTCCACCAGGACCTCTCCCTGCCGCACCAGGTCGCCCTCCGTCACGTTGAGCCGGACCACCCTGCCGCCCACCCCCTCCGGCGCGACGCGCACCAACGTCGCGGCGACGCGCGCGTCGTCGGTGGAGACAAAGGGATGCACGAAGCACAGCCAGTAGGCGAGCCCCAGCGCCCCGGCCGCAAGCGCACCCACGAAGGAGCGCCTCGCCGCGGGCTGGGAGTGCCAGGGCAGCTCCCTGGCGGTGCTGTGGGCGTGGTGGGTTTCAGGCATCGGGGGCCTCAATGGGTTTGAGCAGCAGCTGGGGATGGGCGGTGACATGGTCGGCAAGGGCCTTGAGTCCGCGGTTCAGGCGGCCCAGCTCGGCGGGGCTGAGCACCGCGACGGTGGCGCGGGCCAGCTCCTCAGACAGGCCCAGCGTCCGGGCGGCCATGCGCCGCCCGGACCCCGGAGTCAGCGAAAGCCGGCAGCGCCGCGCGTCCCGGGGATCGACCCGCTGGCGCAGCAGCCGCTTCTTGATGAGGGCCCCGACGGCACGGTTGATGGCCGCCGGATCGCTGGCCGTGGCCCGCGCCAGTTCGACGGCCGAGCAGGGGCCGCCCTGGGCCAGGGCGCGCAGGATCGCGGCCTGCAGCGGCCCTATGCCCAGGGGCTTGAGCCCCAGGGCATGAGCCTGGCTGAGGGCCCGGCGCAGGCGGACGAAGTTCTCGAGGAATTCTTTCACGCTGATCCCTTGATATATCAATGATTGTAGCCGGACTGTAATCCCGAATGGTCCCGCTGTCAACAAGCGGGCCGGCCGCCGAGGGTGTATACTTGCCCAGAAGGGCCGGGTGGAGACCTCTGGGAGGGTGCATGGGACAGGAAGCAGGGAATGGGGCGTCGCCGATCCGCAAGCTGCGCGATTGCCTGCAAAAGGTGGATTTCCTCGGGCAGCTGAAGCTCGACGAACTCGACAAGCTGCTGGGGGCCCTCAAGCGGCGGCAGTGCCCGCCAGGCGTGACCGTCATCAAACAGGGCGATCCGGGGGACGCCTTCTACATGATCTCGTCGGGCAGGGTCGAGGTTTTCGACAAGGGCAAGCTGCTGACGTCCCGGCACCCGGGGGAATACTTCGGCGAAAGCGCCCTGGTGACCGACTCGCCCCGCATGGCCACGGTCAAGACGGCGGTCGAGACCGAGCTCTACGTCCTGTACAAGGAGGACTTCAACAAGATACTGATGCAGAACCCGGGCATCTCCGCCGCCATCAGGGCCCATACCGTGAAGCTGAGGCAGGGCGGCAAGTAGGGCCACTCGTCCTCAGGTCCAGTTCTTTTCAACGCATTCCTTCACCAGGGCGCGGGCGTCCTCCCTGGCCACCTTGGCCCGCGCCTCGTCGATGACGCTGCGCATCAGCCTGCCCCCGATCTGCGCCAGCACGGCGTCCGCCCTCCTCGCCAGATCAGCATGGAATTCAGGCTCGGACGCCGGCATCATGCCCAGCTCCAGCGCCCGTTCGCAGACCAGGGCCAGGTGCAGGGCCTCAAGCTTGCGGCCGATCCTGGCCCAGGCGGCCGCCAGGCCGAGCAATGCGCCCAGGCTGTAGTCCCCGGGCTTGCTAAGGCGGCTCAACTTCAGCGCCTTCTTGTAGTAGCCTTCCCCGCCCTGCTGCTTCCCCTCCGCCGCGTCCAGATCCCCCAGCCGCACGCACAGGCGGGCCTCCCCGTCCTGGGCCTGGGCCTGTATGAACGCGTCCGCCGCCAGCTCGAACTGCCGCCGGGCCGGCACCGGGCGCTCCATGGCCAGGAAGGCGCAGCCCTGGCTTTCCAGGGCCAGGGCCTGGCCGAGCTCGGATGCGGCCTTGGCGAAGGTGGCGTGGGCGGCCTGCAGCAGGGCCAGGGCGTCGTCGAGGCGGCCCTGCCCCTTGAGCAGCTGGGCCTTCTGCATCAAGGCCCCGGCCTGGCCGGACAGGTCCCCGGCCGCATGGGCCTCGGCGATGGCCTTGTCGACGATCTCGAAGGCCGTGGGCAGGTCCCCCTGGGCGGCGCACAGCTCGCACAGGCTGCGCATCGCCTGGGCCCGGCCCCTGAAATGCCGCAGGCGCCCGAAGAGCCGGAGCGACTCCTCGAGAGAGGCGCGGGCTTCGCCCCAGAGCCTGCGCTTCATGGCCTCGCGCCCAAGGCGGCTGAGGGTCCACGCCGCCGTCTCGATGTCGCCCAGGCCGGTGAAGGCGTCGCGGGCCTCGCGCAGGCCCTGCATGCCGGCGTCGTCGTCGCCGGCGTCCAGGGCGGCCTGGGCCAGGGCGCTCAGGCACCAGCCGATCTCGCGCTGGTTGCCGACCTTGCGAAAGACCGTGAGGCTCTCCTCGAGCAGGGGCCGGCCCTGCGCGGCGCGGCGCTGAAGGCACAGCAGGTAGCCCAGGTTGCGGCGCGCCCAGGCGAGGCCGTTGGCGTCCCCCAGGGCCTGGTAGATGCCCGCGGCCTCCTCAAGGGCGGGCAGGCGCCGCTCGTCCTCGGGGCCGAGGAAGACGGACAGGCGCACCAGCGCGTAGGCGACGCCCTGCCGGTTCGCCCCCTTGCGGGACAGGGCCAGGCTCCTCTCGATGGCCTCGCGGGCGGCCTGGCCGCGGCCGAGCGTGAACAGGTGGTTGGCGCGGTTGGCCTGCAGGCAGGCCTGCAGGGCCAGGGCCTCCTCCTGCCCGAGGCCCTCAAAGGACCCGCCGGAAGCCTCGCACAGCTGCAGGCCGCGCTCCATGCGCGGCTCCCAGTCCCGGGCCAGCCCCTGCATGTCCGCGTAGAGCCCGATGCAGCGCGCGGCCTGGGCGAGCTCCCGGCCCCAGGACTTGTCGAGCGCACGGTCCCAGGCCCGCTGCAGGTTGGGGTGCTCCAGGCGCAGTTCCGCCACCGCGCGGGCCTGGTCGTGGCCCAGCAGATTGCGTTCGCGTTCCTTGAGCAGGCGGCAGAAATGGCGGGCGTGCAGGTCCAGCGCCTCGTCACGCAGGTCGGGCTGCTCATCAAGGCGGGCGGCCGCGAAGAAGCGCGCGGCCCCGGAAAGGGCCCAGCGGCCGTCCCCGGCGGGCTCGAGCAGGCATTGGTCGGCGAGGCCGGAGAGCGCCTCCGGCGCCGCGCGGAAGGACTGGCCCGCGGTGGCGGAGGTGAAGCCCCCGCTGAAGACGCTCAGCTGGGCCAGCAGCCGGCGCTCGGGGGAGGTCAGCTGGCCCCAGGCGGACTCGAACAGCGCCTTCAGGCTGCGGTGGTCGGCCGGCAGGTCCTGGCGGGTGCTCGACAGAAAGCGCGGATCCTGCTCGATACGCTCGGCCAGGGTCTTCATGGGGAACGAGCGCAGCCAGCCGGCGGCCAGCTCCAGGCCCAGCGGCATGCCGTCGAGGACACGGCAGATGCGCAGGAACCAGGGCCGGTCGTCGGGCTTCATGCTGTAGGTGGGCTGGAAGGCCCGCACCTGCTGGACAAAGAATCGGACGCAGCCGCCGGAGGCGAAGCCCTCAGGCGCCACCTCGGCGGGGTAATCCAGCCCGCGGACGTCCACCACGGCCTCTCCGCGCAGGTTAAGGCGGCGCCGCGAACAGGCCAGCACGCACAGCCCGGGGCAGGCCTCCATGAGATTGGAGATCCAGCCGCCGCCGCCCGCCAGGCCCTCGCAGGGGTCCAGGATCAGCAGCAACTGCTTGTCCTTTAGGTACTCCTGCAGACGCTCCCGCGGGTCCTTCTGGCGGTGGGAGGAAAGCTTGAGCGATTCGGCCATGCGCGCCGGCAGCTCGTCGGGCGACGTAAGTCCGTCCAGGCTGACAAGGTTGGCCCCGTGCCTGAAGGAGCCCACGTTCTCGAGGGCCGCCTGGACCGCCAACCGGCTCTTGCCCATGCCGGCCCCGCCCAGCAGCGTGACGAGGCGGCTGCGCTTGCCGGCCAGCAGCAGGGCCAGATCCTTGAGCTCGCGCTGCCGGGCCACGAAGGGCGACAACTGCTCCGGCAGGTTGTGCGGACGGCTGGACACGGATTTCAGGGCCGGAAATTCCTGCAGCGCCAGGCTCGGGTGCAGCAGGCCGTAGATCTGCTGGGGCTCGGGCAGGTCCTTGACCTGGTGCAGGCCCAGGTCCTGCCAGGACGCCCCTTCGGGCAGAATGGCCGCGCGGCGCAGGTCCTCGGATACCAGAATCTGGCCGCCCCAGCCCAGGGACATGAGCCGGGCGGTGCGGTTGGCGGTGGGGCCGTAGTAGTCTCCGGCCATCTCCTCGGCCTGCCCGCAGTGGAAAGCCATGCGCACGCGCAGCTCACCGATGACCGGCCAGGATTCCTCTTGGAAGCGGCGCTGAAGCTCGATGGCGCAGGTCAGGGCAGGGCTGGGGCGCTCGCCATCCTCGTCCGGGAACAGCCCGAAGATGCCGTCGCCCGTCTTCTTGATGATGCGACCGCCGAGGCGGTCCAAAACCTGCTGCAGAATGGCGTAGTGGCGGGCGATGACCGGGCCCATTGCGTCCTGATGCTTTTCCCACAGGCCGGTGGAGCCTTCAATGTCCGTGAATGCGAAAACCGGCATGCGTGGATCCTTTGCGGCGGACGGCGGTGCGGCGGCCCTGCGGGTCTCCATGATACGGCCTGGACGCGCCCAATGCCAGCCGGCGGCCCCGGGCGGCCGGGGCGGGCCCGGGCCCGACGCTCACCCGGCCCTGTTCACTGCGCGTGGCCCTGGCGCTCAACGCGGGCTGAGACGAAGGCCACCGTCTCCTTTAGGCTGTAGAGCATGGGAATGTAGTTCGAGGACACCCGCACCCGGTTTGCCCGGGCCTCAAGCGTGCGCATGCGCCCCGCCAGCTCAGGCGGGACCGGCTTGTCCCCGAGCCGGTCGAGCTGGGACTCGAGCCAGTGCAGCTCCCCGTAGATGGTGAAGATGCGCCGCTGCATGCCCCAGCCGTACAGCGACATGAGGCCCTTGACCAGGGGATAGGTGAGGCCGAGCACCGGGATCAGCACCACGACCAGCTGCTCGACCAGGGCCGCCAGCCAGAAGGGCAGGTAACGCTGCAGGAAGGGCTGCCCGGACTTGTAGTAGTTGCGGGCCTCGGGGCTCAGGGGAAAATCGAGCGATTCCGCCGCCGGGAATTCGCCCGCCTTCTGGAAAATGCCCGCGCGGGCGTGCAGCTTGGACACCAGCTCCAGCAGCAGGTACTGCAGGGCGGGATGCAGCCCAGCCCGGGCCACCAGGCAGGTCTTGGAGGCCAGCAGGGTCACGTCGTGGTTGGGACGGTCCTTCTCAAGGTCCGCCACCCCCGCCGGCAGCACCCGCTTGGTCAGGGACGGGAACAGGGCGACGTAGGCGTCGGCCCGAGAGAAGGTCGCCAGGTCCACCCCGTCCGCCTTGGCCAGCTGGCGCACCACGGGAGAGCCCCAGGAAGTCACCAGGAACGCAGCGTCGATGCGCCCGTGGAGCAGGGCGTCCGCGGATTCCTCGGGGGGCAGGGGAAGCAGCTGGAACTTGCTGACATCGAGGGCGTTGCGCGACAGCAGCTCGTTGAGGATGGCCCTGGAGTCGCTGCCTTCGGGCCCCGCCGAGACGCGTTTGCCCTTGAGCGAGGCCAGGCCCCGGTCCGTCGCCACGTTGCGGGTGAAGAACCAGAGCGGCTCATAGCCGAGGGTGCCCAGGGACATGAGGCCCGAATCGTCCGATTCCTTGGCGATTCCGGCCGCGACAAAGCCGGCGTCGACCCCCGAGCCCGGCCTGGACAGCAGGGCCAGGTTTTCCACCCCTCCGGCGGTGGCCACCAGATGGACGGTGATGCCGTCCTTGGCCAGCAGTTCCTTGTAGCGCTTTCCCAGCATGGCATAGGAACTGCCTTCGGGGCCGGTGGCAAGGGTGAGCGTCCGCGGCGGCAGGGGGTGCAGCAGCATGACAAGCCAGACGATCAGGGCCAGGACCGCGGCGCCCAGGGCTATCCAGGCCGCCTGCGAACGGGCAGACAGGCCGCCCTTGTTCAAGCTCGCTTCAAGCGCTGCGTTCTTTTTCATGGTTCCCTGCCTCTGAATTGCGGTGTCGGGCCTCGGCGCTGACATGGTACCCCGGCCCGGCCCCGCTTTCAAATGGACAGCGTTCCATTGTAGAATGGCTTCCTTTGACCCGCATCAGGCACCCTGGGGACGCTCGCATGCGCTTGTTCACGGCCGCATTCTTTGCTGGGCTGGCCCTCATCGCCGGGCTGAACCTCGCCGCCAGAATGGTGTGCCTGAGCCGCCTTCCCGACCCGGCCCTGCTGGGCCGCTGGGGCGAGGGGCAGGCATTCAATGTCCCCGGATACGACACGGGCGAGGACAAGGCCCTGCTGGTTGCGATGATGCCCACGGCGCCGGCCGTGGCCATCGGCAGCTCCCATTTCGGCGAGCTCAGTTCCGGTCCCTGGCCCGGCCTCTACAACCTCAGCACCGGGGACTCAAGCCTGCAGTACCTGGCCGGCGCCTGGCAGGGCCTGGTGGAGGCCGGCAAGCAGCCCCCCCTGGTCCTGCTCTCCGCGGATCCCTTCTTCCTCAATGATTACCAATACCGCAGGGCCACCACCGGCCGCGGCAACAGCCGCTTCGCCCGATTCGCCCTGCGCAGCGGCCTGCCTGCCTGGCTGAAGGCCGGCCTCGTGGCCGGGGACCTGCTGGACCGCTTTCACCTGTTCTGCCTCGAGACGTTCAGCCTGGATTCCCTGCACCGCTCGGTCTGGACGCTGCGCCACCGCGCGGAATTCGGGCTCACCACCGAGGCCGCCGTGCTGGCCGACTACCGGCGCATCGGCCTCGCCCGCGACGGCCACGACGTCGTCGCCGGCATGGACCGGCCGCAAGCGGACCTCGCCGCCTTTCAGGCCGCCACCGCCGCCGCGGTCCGCCGCCCCGGCACCTATGACCGCTGGCGGCTGTCCTGGTGGCGCCGGGCCCTGTTCGAGGCGCTGCTCGAGGACATGCGCAGCCGCGGGACCCGCGTCTGGCTTGCGGCCACGCCCGTGGACGACGTGCAGCTGGACTGGCAGCGCACCCGCCAGGCCGGCGTCTTCGACGACTACGCGGCCTACGCCCGCACGCTGCTGGACCGCGGCCTGGTGCAGCGCCTCTGGCTGGACCAGAATCGGGCCTCCTGCGGCTGTGACGAGGGCGAATTCAAGGACGGCCATCACCCCAACCTGGCCTGCTCCGACAAGTTCCTGCGCCGCCTGCTGGCGCCGCGGCCCTGATGCTGTTCAATTCGTACGAATTCCTGCTGCTCTTCCTGCCGCTGAGCCTGGCCGTCGCCCTGCCCTTGCGCGGCCGGGCCGTGGTCCGGGACATCGCGCTGCTGAGCCTGCTGTTCTACGCCTGCGTGGGCCAGGCCTGGTTCGTGCTGCCGATGGTCTTCACCACTTGCGTCGATTTCGCGCTCGCCCCGCGCATGGCCCGCCGGCGCGGGACCGC
>Ga0302319_10005784_pt1 | contig 24729 bp, 22 predicted proteins | sample Bog_T0_2_FD_203319 | JGI IMG/M metagenome (GOLD analysis project Ga0302319, IMG submission 203319) | Peat permafrost microbial communities from Stordalen Mire near Abisko, Sweden - Bog_T0_2 | ecosystem: Environmental > Terrestrial > Soil > Wetlands > Peat | place: Sweden: Abisko, Stordalen Mire...
GCGTTCCAGGGCGTGCTCTGCCTGTTCCTGCTCGAGATGGGCATGACGGCGTCCCGCAAGCTGAAAGACCTTCGCACGGCGGGCCCCGGTTTCATCTTCTTCGCTCTGCTGGCGCCGAATATCTTTGCACCGCTTGGGATGATCGTCGCCCACGCCTACGCCTCCCTGACGCACACCGACTTCAAACCGGGTACCTACGTGCTATTCGCGGTACTCTGCGGCGCGGCGTCCTACATCGCCGTTCCGGCGGTGCAACGGCTGGCTATCCCCGAAGCCAGCCCAACCCTGCCGTTGGCCGCCTCGCTGGGTTTGACGTTCTCGTATAACGTCACGATCGGAATCCCGCTCTATATCGAGCTCAACCGCCTATTCACACATTGGTTTTGACGCTCGAAAAGGGACTACCCCAGTAGCGTTCGCACAACCGCGTCGGCCAGTAGCCGTCCGCGGGGGGTGAGGATGAGTCGGTCGCCGTCGGATACCAACAATCCGTCGGCGACCGCATCCTCGGCCCGTCCGCGTTCGGCGGCGCCCAGCCGGTCGAGCGGAAGGCCTTGACGCAGCCGGGTTTTCAGCAGCACATCTTCGGTATGCAGGGCGCCGGTGTCGAGTTGCTCGAAGCCCGCAACGGGCAGCGTTGCACTAGCCAGCATCTCGGCATAGGCGTTGGGGTGCTTGACATTCCACCAACGTGTGGCGCCGACGTAACCATGCGCACCCGGTCCGGCGCCCCACCACTGCCCACCGTCCCAATAGCCGAGGTTGTGCCGGCACTCCCCACCCGGCCGGGACCAGTTGGACACCTCGTACCAGGTCAACCCCGCCGCGGATAACCGCTCGTCGACCAACTCGTAGCGGTGAGCCAGCACGTCGTCGTCGGGTGCGGCCAACTCACCGCGGCGGACCCGCCGGGCCAGCGCGGTGCCTTCCTCGACGACCAGGGCATACGCCGACACGTGATCGACGCCGGTTTCGACCGCCGCGTCGACCGAGCGCAGCAGGTCGTCGTCGGACTCCCCCGGAGTCCCATAGATCAGGTCGAGGCTGACGTGTTCGAAACCCTCGTCCATTGCCTCACGCGCCGCGGCCGACGACCGGCCCGGCGAGTGAAACCGGTCGAGAGTGGTCAGGACCCGTGGCGCGACGGACTGCATGCCGAGCGACACCCGCGTGTAACCGGCCGCGCGGATCGCGGCGAAAAACTCCGGCCAGGTCGACTCGGGATTGGCCTCGGTGGTGATCTCGGCATCCGGTGCCAGGGCGAAGTGCTCCCGCACCATATCCAGCAGCCTGGCCAGGCGCTCACCGCCCAGTAGCGATGGCGTCCCTCCCCCGACGAACACGGTGCTTACCGTCGGTGCGTCTAGCCGCGCGGCCGCGAGCTCCAGCTCGGCCCCTAGCGCCTGCAGCCAGGCGTCCGGGTTGACCCCACCCAATTCGGCCGGCGTGTAGGTGTTGAAATCGCAGTATCCGCAGCGGGTTATGCAGAACGGGACGTGCACGTACATCCCAAACGGTTGGCCGGGGGTCAGCTGTAGTCCGGGCAGGTCAGCCGATGCCTCGCGAAGGGCCATGCCAAATGATCGCATCGTTGCGCCGCGAAACGGCAATTGGCAACGCATCGCCCGAGAAGCGCCGTCGGCAGTTGCCGTTTCGCGAGAAAAAATCATCGTGAGAACAAATCTGACCTGGTGGCGTGGCCGATCGGCATCCATGGCAGAATGGCAGCGTGACCGTCTCCCACTGCAGCTCGCGCGTTGCGCTGGTGGCGCGGCGGCATATCGACCTCAAGCGTGTCTGTAGCTGTAGCTGTCTGCCTTGATGTCGTAGACCCAGCCCACCCGTACCTCCAGCTGGCAGCCGGATCTGCGCCGCCCGGAATACCACCGGTGTGTTGCGCGTCCAAGCTGGCGATGTTCGCAAAGGAGACCGCCGAAATGACCACAGCCCGCCCGGCAAAGGCCCGCAATGAGGGGCAGTGGGCGCTGGGGGATCGCGAGCCGCTGAATCCCAACGAAGAGTTCAAGCAGGCCGGTCCTCCCCTCGAAGTGCGGGAACGCATCGAAAGCGTGTACTCCAAGCAGGGCTTCGACAGCATCGACAAAACCGACCTGCGGGGCCGCATGCGCTGGTGGGGCCTCTATACCCAGCGCGAACAGGGGTACGACGGCAGCTTCACCGGCGACGAGAACATCGACCTGCTCGAGGCCAAATACTTCATGTTGCGGGTGCGCTGCGACGGTGGCGCGCTGTCGGCCACCGCGCTCCGCACGCTGGGCCAGATCTCGACCGAGTTCGCCAGAGACACAGCCGACATCTCCGATCGGGAGAACGTGCAATACCACTGGATCCGGATCGAAGACGTCCCCGAGATCTGGCGGCGGCTCGACGAGGTCGGGCTGCAGACCACCGAGGCATGCGGCGACTGCCCGCGAGTGGTGCTGGGCTCGCCGCTGGCCGGCGAGTCGCTCGACGAGGTGCTCGACCCGACCTGGGCGATCGACGAGATCGTGCGCCGCTACATCGGCAAGCCCGAGTACGCCGACCTGCCGCGCAAATACAAGACCGCCATTTCGGGCTTGCAGGACGTCGTGCATGAGGTCAACGACATCGCGTTCATCGGCGTCAACCACCCCGAGCACGGGCCCGGCCTGGACCTTTGGGTCGGCGGCGGCCTGTCGACCAACCCGATGCTGGGCCAGCGGGTCGGCGCCTGGGTGCCCTTGGCAGAGGTACCCGAGGTGTGGGAGGCGGTGACCTCGATATTCCGTGACTACGGCTACCGGCGGCTGCGGGCCAAGGCGCGGCTGAAGTTCCTGGTTAAGGACTGGGGCATAGAAAAGTTCAGGAAAATTCTCGAAACCGAGTACCTCAAGCGTCCGCTCATCGACGGCCCGGCCCCTGAGCCGGTCAAGCACCCGATCGATCACGTCGGCGTGCAGCGGCTGAAGAACGGGCTCAACGCCGTCGGCGTGGCGCCGATCGCCGGGCGGGTGTCCGGCAGCATCCTCACCGCGGTGGCCGACCTGGCGCAGCGGGCCGGTTCGGACCGGATCCGGTTCACCCCCTACCAGAAGCTGGTCATTCTCGACATAGCCGGCGACAAGCTCGACGAGCTCATCGCCGGGCTGGATGCGCTCGGGCTGCCGTCGCGACCTTCGCACTGGCGCCGGAATTTGATGGCGTGCAGCGGAATTGAATTCTGCAAATTGTCGTTCGCCGAAACACGGGTCAGGGCACAATCTCTGGTTCCCGAGCTGGAACGCCGGCTCGAGGACATCAACTCCGTGCTCGACGTGCCGATCACCGTCAACATCAACGGCTGCCCGAACTCGTGTGCGCGAATTCAAATCGCCGACATCGGCTTCAAGGGCCAGATGGTCGACGACGGTGAGGGCGGCACGGTCGAGGGCTTCCAGGTACATCTGGGCGGCAGCCTCGGCCTGGACAGCGGTTTCGGCCGAAAGCTGCGCCAGCACAAGGTGACCAGCGACGAGCTGGGCGACTATATCGATCGCGTGGCGCGCAACTTCGTCAAACACCGCACAGAAGGTGAACGGTTCGCACAGTGGGCCGTTCGCGCTGATGAAGGAGACCTGCGATGAGCGGCGCGACGACCAACCCCACCGAAGCCGAGCTGCGCGACCTGGCGGCCCGTGGCAACGCGGAACTCGAGGGCGCCAGCGCCTCCGAGCTGCTGCGGTGGACCGACGAGAACTTCGGCGGCGTCAACGGACCCCGCGGGGGGGCTACCTGCCAATACGTGGTTGCCTCCAACATGCAGGACGGCGTGCTTGTCGACCTGGCGTCCCAGGTGCGGCCGGGCGTACCGGTGCTTTTTCTGGACACGGGCTACCACTTCGTCGAAACCATCGGCACCAGGGATGCCATCGAGTCCGTCTACGACATCCGGGTGCTCAACGTCACTCCCGAGCGCACCGTGGCCGAGCAGGACAATCTGCTGGGCAAAGACCTGTTCTCCCGCGACCCGGGCGAGTGCTGCCGGCAACGCAAGGTGCTGCCGCTGGGCAAGTCGCTGGCCGGCTACTCGGCTTGGGTGACCGGGCTACGCCGGGTCGAGGCACCCACCCGCGCCAACGCCCCGCTCATCAGCTTCGACGAGGCGTTCAAGCTGGTAAAAATCAACCCGCTGGCCACGTGGAGCGATCAGGACATGCAGGACTATATCGCCGAGCACGACGTTCTGGTGAATCCTCTTGTCTACGAAGGCTACCCGTCAATCGGCTGCGCTCCCTGCACGACCAGGCCTGTCGAGGGCGCCGACGCGCGCAGCGGACGCTGGCAGGGACTGAACAAAACCGAATGCGGGCTGCACGCCTCGTGACCGCGGCGGCGACGATGCAGAGCGCAGCGATGAGAAGGAGCGGCGCCATGACGACACTGGTGCTGACCGCGCACGGAAGTGCGGACCCAGAGTCCGCGGCCAACGCGCGGGCCGTCGCCGCGTGGGTGCGGCGCATCCGGCCCTCCCTCGACGTGCGGGTCGCGTTCTGCGAGATCAACAGACCCAACCTGATCGACGTCCTCGACGGGTGCTCCGGCGAAGCGGTCGTGACTCCCCTGCTGCTGGCGGACGCCTACCATGCCCGCGTCGACATCCCCGCCCAGATCGCGCGCTGCGGCGCCAGTCATCGCGTGCGGCAGGCCGACGTGCTCGGCGAGGACGACCGTCTGGTGTCGCTGCTGGCTGAACGACTGACCGAGTTGGGGGTTTCGCGGCTCGACGACGCGCTCGGTGTGCTCGTGGTAGCGGTCGGCTCGTCGGATGCCGCAGCCAATGCGCGCACCGCCGCGGTGGCGTCGAAGCTGGCCATTGGTACCCAGTGGGCGGCCGTGGCGACCGCATTCGCCACCCGGCAGGACCCGTCGCTGGCCGAAGCCGCCGACCGGTTACGTCGCCGGGGCGCGCGTCAGGTCGTCATCGCGCCATGGTTTCTGGCGCCGGGGCGCCTGCCGGACCGGGTGCGCCGATTCGCCGAGGACGCCCGGATCGCCATGGCGGCACCCCTCGGGCCGCACCGGCTGGTCGCACAGACCGTGCTGGACCGGTTCGACGACGCGATTGCCCAGCGCGCCGCAGCCTGAGCGGATCGATCCGATGGAATTCGGCCCGAATATTGGGATCGGTAGGCAGGTTGAGCGCATTACTGTCTGACGAAGCATCGCCTACTGCCCGGTTTGATAGTTCGAACCTAGCGCGCTCATAGCTCGGCCTTATCACTTGCGCGTTAGCTCAAGGCGTTGCTGGTCGGCGATCCGCAGGTGGTCGCCGCGTCGTTCGGAGGTCGGAATGTCCTTTGTCATCGCGGTGCCGGAGTACGTCACGGCGGCAGCCTCGGATCTAGCCAATGTCGGTTCGTCGATCAGTTCGGCCAACACCGCGGCGGCGGCCCCGACGTCAGCGGTGCTCGCCGCGGGCGCCGATGAGGTGTCCACGGCCGTCGCGGCCCTGTTCAGCGGGCACGCGCAGACCTATCAAGCACTCAGCGCCCAAGCGGCGGCGTTTCACGAGCAGTTCGTCCAGCTGCTCAATTCGGGTGCGCACTCCTACGCCAGCGCCGAGGCCACCAACGCCCAGCAGGTTGCGCAAAATGACATCAACGCGCCATTCGAGGCGCTACTGGGGCGCCCGCTGATCGGCAACGGCGTCAACGGCACCAACGGGACGGGTGCTAACGGTCAGAACGGCGGCCTGTTGTGGGGCAACGGCGGCAACGGCGGATCCGGCGGGGCCGGCCAGGACGGCGGCAACGGCGGCAGCGGCGGGTTCTTGTTCGGCAACGGCGGCAGCGGCGGGGCCGGCGGGGCCATTAATGGCGCCGGCGCCGCCGGCTTCGGCGGCGACGGCGGCAGCGCCGTCGGCTTTTTCGGCAACGGCGGCGTCGGCGGCGCTGGTGGGGCCAACCCCAATCATTCCGGCGTCGCCGGCGACGGCGGCTTCGGCGGCAGCGGCGGCCTGCTGGTCGGGAACGGCGGGGTCGGCGGGGCCGGTGGGGTGGGCTTCGTTGCCGGCTGGGGCGGCGACGGCGGGGACGGCCTCGGCATGCTTTATGGCTTGGGCGCCGCCGGTGGCGCCGGCGGCGCCACCAACAGCGGCGGACTCGCGGGCGTCGGCGGCGATGGCGGCAGCGGCAACATTCTCTTCAACCTCTTCAGCACCGGGGCCGACGGCGGAGCCGGTGGAACCGCCACTGGCAGCAACATTGGCGGCCAGGGCGGCCAGGGCGGCGGCGGCGACGGACTCATCTTCGGCATCGGCGGCAATGGCGGAGCCGGCGGAAGTAACCTCGACACCGGCACCGGCGGGCCTGGTGGATACGGCGGCCTGGGCGGCATCCTCGCCGGTATCGGCGGCGTCGGCGGTGAGGGCGGCGCGTCCCAGGCCGGCGGCGCAGGCGGCGTCGGCGGCACGGGCGGCCTCGGCGGCGTCTTCTTGGGCGTCGGCGGTGCCGGCGGCAACGGCTTCGGCGCGGCCGACTTGGCTTTCGGCGGCAACGGCGCCCAGGGCGGCTATGGCTCGATCTTCTTCGGTATCGGCGGAGCCGGCGGCAACGGCGGCATCGGGATGACCCCGGGCCTCGGGGCTCAGGGTGGCTTCGGCTCTTTAGTTCTTTTCGGCCCGAACGGGCAGCCCGGGTTTACGCCGAGTTAAGCCCGGCACCAACGGATTACGGCTGGACTAGGCAGAAGTCAGCGTGGACTGACCGCCCGCGCCACCGGGGACGACCAAGTCGCTGGGCAGGGTCGGGACCCGGGTGGCCCGCACAAAGACGGTGTCACCTTCCTGCAAATTCAGCGCCTCCGCGTCGCCCCGGGTGATCTGGGCGATGAACGGGCCTTGGTTGGCTGCGCTGGTCAACTCCACGCGGACCTCGAAACCCAGCACCACGACCCGGTCGACGGTGGCGCGCACCACCCCGATGGACTCGGCGGTGCCGTCACCGCCGGCGACCGCCATCTCAGGGTTGCGACCGACCCGGATGTCGTGCGGTCGGACCAACGCCCCGTTCAGCGCGGAAACCGCACCCAGGAAAGACATCACGAATGCGTTGGACGGGGCGTCGTAGACCTCCGTCGGGGATCCGACCTGCTCGATCCGTCCCTTGTTGAGCACGGCTATCCGATCGGCCACGTCCAGCGCCTCGGCCTGGTCGTGGGTGACCAGCACCGTGGTGACATGAACCTCATCGTGCAGGCGCCGTAGCCAGGCCCGCAGATCTTCGCGGACCTTGGCGTCGAGTGCGCCGAACGGCTCGTCAAGCAGCAGCACTTCCGGATCGACCGCAAGCGCGCGGGCCAGGGCCATTCGCTGTCGTTGACCACCGGAGAGCTGGTTGGGATAGCGGGTTTGGAATCCGCTCAGTCCCACCACTTCCAGCAGGTTGTCGACTTTCTCTTTGATCTCGGCCTTGGGCTGCTTGCGGATCTTCAGCCCGTACGCCACGTTGTCGCGCACCGTCATGTGCTTGAAGGCGGCATAGTGCTGGAATACGAATCCGATGCCACGGCGCTGCGGCGGCACCCGGGTTACGTTGCGGCCGTTGATCGTGACGGTCCCAGAGTCGGGATGGTCGAGGCCGGCGATGGTACGTAGCAGGGTCGACTTGCCAGAACCGCTGGGTCCCAGCAGCGCTGTAAGTGAACCTTTGGGCACCACGAAGTCCACGTGGTCCAATGCGACGAAATCGCCATAGCGCTTGTTGGCGTCCCGCACGACGATCGCGTGGTCTTTCTCCACGGCGGTCAGCTCGGCCGTCATTGCGTTGGTCATCTGGCAAGCCTCCTTATCAGGCCTTTTTGGTCGCTCGTGCCCGGCGGGCGTCGAGAATCACTTGGACGATCAGCACCAGCACTGCGACACCCATCAACAGCGTCGACAGCGCGTAGGCGCCGTATTCGGCCCCGCGGTTGTAGCGGTCCGAGACCAACAGTGTCAGCGTTTGCGACTTCCCCGGCAGGTTGGACGACACCATGATGACGGCGCCATATTCACCGAGAGTGCGCGCAACGGTCAGCACGATGCCGTAGGTCAGTCCCCACCGGATGGACGGCAGCGTGATCCGCCAGAACGTCTGCCACCAACTGGAACCCAGCGTTGCCGCCGCCTCGTCCTGGTCGGTCCCCAGCTCGTGCAAGACCGGTTCGACCTCGCGCACCACGAACGGCAGGGTGACGAAAATGCTGGCAAGCACGATGCCGGGCAGGCCGAAGATGATCTTGAACCCGAAGTCCTTCTCGACGAAACCCAGCGCACCGGCCGACCCCCAGAGCACGATCAACGCAACACCTACGACGACGGGCGAGACCGCGAACGGCAGATCGATAACCGCCTGCAGCACCCCCTTGCCACGAAAACGGTTGCGCGCCAGCACCAATGCCGTCGGGATGCCGAAAACGACGTTGAGTGGCACCACGATCGCCACCACCAGCAGCGTCAAGTCCAGCGCCGACTGCGCCGCCGGTGTGCTCACCCAGTCGAAGAACTGGCCGAACCCGGGTCGGAATGTCCGCCAGAGGATGAGCGTCACCGGAACGACCAGCAACACAGACAGGTAGGCCAGCCCGACAAGCCGGATGAGGTAGCGAACCGGAGCGGCAAACGTCACGACACCTTCTCCTCGCGCTTGGCCGCACGCGCGCCGATGACTCGCAACACGAGGAGCACGAAAAATGAGAGCAACAGCAGCACAATGGATATCGAGGCAGCGCCGGTGCGGTCGTCGTTTTCGATCAAGGTCCGGATCCACTGCGACGACACTTCGGTCTTGCCCGGCACCGCCCCGCCGATCAGGACCACCGAACCGAACTCGCCGATCGCCCGCGAGAACGCCAACCCCGCACCGGACAACAGCGCCGGCGTCAAAGACGGCAGCACCACCGAAGTAAAGATCTTCCAGCCATTGGCGCCCAGCGACGCCGCGGCTTCTTCGGTCTCGCGATCGAGCTCCAACAGCACCGGCTGCACAGCGCGCACGACGAACGGCAACGTGACGAACGCCAGCGCCACTGCCACGCCCCACGACGTGTGCTGCAGATGCAGGCCCACCGGGCTGTGGTTCCCGTAAAGGGCCAGCATCACCAGGCTGGCGACGATGGTGGGCAGCGCGAACGGCAGATCGATGATGGCGTCGACAAGCCTTTTGCCGACGAAGTCGTCCCTGACTAACAGCCAGGCGATCAGCAGACCGAAGACCACGTTGACGACGGTCACTCCTGCGGAAATCACCAGCGTCACCCGGAACGACTCCACCGCAGCGTTCGACGTAACTGACTGCCAGAAGGCCTCCCAGCCCCCGCCCGCGGCCTGCCAGACGATCGCAGCCAGCGGCAACAGCACAATCACCGAAAGCCACAGCGTCGCCACACCAACCCGAAGAGACGTGGTGCCGGCTCCCCGGGAAGGGCGCGGGCGCGACGGCGGGAGCGCGCCGGGGCCGGCGCCATCGCTGAGAAAGGATGTAGTCATCCGGTGGCCCGCGTGTAGATCTTGGTGATGCTGCCGGTGCTCTTGTCGAACAGCTGCGGATCGACCGTGCCCCAGCCACCCAGGTCGCCGATCGTCCACAGTTTCGGCGGTACCGGGAACTGGTCCCGGAACTCGGCCGCGACGGCCGGGTCGACCGCCCGGAAACCGGCCTGGGCCCACAACTTCTGCCCCTCGGCGGTGTACAGGAAGTTCTTGAACGCGATGGCGGCATTCAGGTTTGGGCTGGTGGTTACCACCGCGACGGGGTTGTCGATCCGAAAGGTCTGTGTCGGGTTGATGTGTTCGACTGGTTTGCCTTGCCGCTCAGCGGCAATGGCCTCGTTCTCATAGCTGATCAACACGTCGCCGCTGCCCTGGACGAAGACATCGGTGGCTTCCCGCCCCGATCCGGGACGCAGTTTGACGTGTTCACGCACCAATTTGCTGATGAAGTCGACACCCGCTTGGTTATCCCCGCCGCCACCGCTCTTGACCGCGTACGGGGCGAGCAGATTCCATTTGGCCGAACCCGAACTCAAGGGGCTGGGCGTAATGACCTCAATGCCGGACCGCAGCAGGTCGTCCCAATCCTTGATGTTTTTCGGATTACCCTTGCGCACCACCAATGTCACCACCGACCCGAATGGGATTCCTCTGGTGGCGTCGGCATTCCAGTCTTTTGAAACCTTGCCGGCCTTGACCAATCGGGTGATGTCAGGTTCCACCGAGAAATTCACGATGTCAGCCGGCTTGCCGTCGACGACTCCACGCGACTGATCGCCGGAGGCCCCGTACGAGGTGATCACCTGCACACCCTTGCCCTCCTCGGAGCCGTTGAACGCCGGAATCACCTTGCTCCAGCCGGGTTCCGGGACCGAGTAGGCGACCAAGGTGATGCTGGTATGCGCGTTGGTCAGTCCGCCGCCGCCGACGACGTCGCTCGAACCAGGGTTACACGCCGCAACCACAACGGCGATCAGAGCGAGCACCCCCGAGTGTCGCCAGCGTGATGCGCTGCCGATCTCGTTAAGCCTCTGCGACATTGGGGGGCGGCCTTTCGGTGCGGGATTATCGATATCAGTCCCGTTGCTGCGGAAAGGCGATTAGAGCTGGGGAGAATTCACCAACTCCACACCAGACCGCGCACGGGGTTTGGGAGTCAGCGACAACAGTGCACGAAGGCATGGCACACGAAAACGCCCGATGCTTCGTACATGGCGGGAAGCCTAACAGGAAGTCGCCGGCCCGCCATCGGGAGTGTGTTCGTGGCGCTCAGTGCGTCAGCAGCCACGCAACGATTACCAGCACCACCAGCGTGACGAGCACCAACGTCACGTGTGATCGAGGCATCCGGGTTACCCGGGTGCCCCGTCGGCGCAGTGGTCGTGGTGCTCGCGGTGCACGCGGTGCAACAATTCGATCCCTTTGCCGAGCAGCCGGTCCAGCACGAACGCGATCAGGTAGGCCGCTGCCAGCACCACCGGCATCACGAGCATGGCCTGCAGCACGAAGGGAAGCCCGGATAGCCACAGCTCGCTGCCGTCCCACCAATTCAGGAACCCGTTCACCGGGCTCACACTATCGCCTGGGCACCCAGAACCCCTCAGACTGATGTGCCAAGATCGGCGAATGCCTCCCGTGTCCGGCGAAACGACCTGTCTCATCGCCGGCGGCGGACCGGCGGGCATGATGCTCGGCCTGTTGCTGGCCCGCGCCGGCGTAAAAGTCACGGTGATGGAAAAACACGCGGACTTCCTGCGCGATTTCCGGGGCGACACGGTGCACGCGAGCACGTTGCGGTTGCTTGACGAACTCGGGTTGGGGTCGAAGTTCGCCCAACTTCCGCATCGCCTGATCGACCACATGCGGATGCAACTCGACGGACAGCCGGTCAGTCTCGATCTGACCCACCTGCCCGGCGCGCATCAGCACATCGCCCTGGTGCCGCAATGGGATCTGCTGGAACTGCTGGCGACCGCCGCCGCGGACGAACCCACGTTCCAGCTGCTGCGCAACACCGAGGTGACCGGCGTGGTCCGGGGCTCGGGCGCAGACCGCGAACGCATCGTCGGCGTCACCTACCGCGACCAAAGCGGCGAAACCAAGGAGATGCGGGCCGCGCTGACGGTGGCCTGCGACGGCCGCGGCTCGACGGTGCGCGAAGCGGTCGGACTGATACCCCGAACCTTCGGCGCACCGATGGACGTGTGGTGGTTTCGGTTACCGCGCCAACCCGATGACCCAGCCGGGCTTGCCGGCACGTTCCAGGCCGGCCACGGGGCGATCATGATCGACCGCGGCGACTACTACCAGGTCGCCTACATCATCCCGAAAGGAGCCGATGCCCGGGTGCGGGCGGAAGGCATCGAGGCGTTCCGCCGCGTTTTGGTCGGTATGGTGCCCTGGCTCGCCGACCGGATCGGTGCGCTTGCCTCATTCGACGATGTGAAACTGCTTGACGTCCAACTCAACCGGCTCCGTCGCTGGTACTCCGACGGTGTGTTGTGCATCGGTGACGCGGCCCACGCGATGTCGCCGGTCGGCGGCGTCGGTATCAATCTCGCAGTAGCCGACGCGGTGGCCACCGCCCGCATACTGGCGGGTCCACTGGGCGCGGGACGAGTGAGCACCCGAAACCTGGCCCGCGTGCAGGCTCGCCGCTGGATACCGACGGCGATTCTGCAGACGGTACAACGGGCCATCCACGCCCGGGTGATCGCGGTCGCGGTAACCGCGCACGACCGGCCGGAGGGCCAGGACGGTGGCCAAGGACTTCAGCGGGCCGTGCGACTGATCGGCCGGGCGCCGGCGCTGCAGCGGCTGATCGGCTACATGGTGGCGATCGGTCCACTCCCGGAACACACGCCCAAGTACGCCAGACGCCCCGGGTAACCGCGCCCGGTTGGCCGCGAGCAGACACAGAATCGCCCCGAAACTTTGGTTTGGGGCGATTCTGTGTCTGCTCGGCCGGGGTCAGCTCAGCGCGCTAACCCTGTCCATCATGGCCTGCGCGACGTCGACGGCGGCGGCGTTGGCAGCGCCCGATCCTTGCGGCGACCCGCTCGGTGCATTGCTCGGTGCATTGAAGTAGTCGACCTCGACCTCGACAAGGCAGTTACCCCGCACACCGATGGCCCGCCCCTCCCGGATCGCTCCCTCATCCGGGCTGGATGACGCGAATGCGATCGAAACCGTTCCCGCGAGAACGGAAGGGGTCACTTGTATGTTCGTGAGTTTGGCCTTGAGTCTGAGTATGGGATCGGGTAGCACCAACGCTTGACCATCACATCGTTGCCACTGCTGGGCGAAACTCGAGAAAAGAGCGTTGGCGTCGGCGGGCGTGGGCAAGCTGACCACGCCCTCTTTTACGCCGGTCACCTTGACGGGCACGGCAGCGTGCCGCCAATTCTCAAGCGCGACGTCGTTGACTTTGCCGGACGGGTAGACGCTCTGGTGCAACATCTCTGCCACACCGAGGCAATCGGCGGGCGCGGGCGACCCAAAACCCCGCAAGGCCTCCGGGCCTCCGAACTGAGGCGGCAGGCGACTGTCAATGATGAAGGGCTGTTGGAGAATTCGTGACAGCGTCTTATCGCCGAGCAGTACCTGTCTGATCGTTTGCCCAGTAAGTGACTGGGGAACCAAATTTGGCGGTGATTGCGCTTTGCCACCGGTGACGACGGTGCACCCGGTGGCCACCAGTCCCACACTGAGGAAGGCAACGGCCCGTACCAGGCCGACTCGCAGCACTGCCATATCTAGTGCCTCGCTCCCTAACGTCTTGCCGTGCCCCACTCGACAATTGGCGGCGTTCATCTTCATGTCGCTTCTTGTTTACTTTGAACGATGCTACTTGCGGCGTCCGGCGTCAACGAGCCGACGGGCCGACGACATCAAGAATGATCTTGCCGACTGGCATCAGGCAAAGCAGCTCCACCAATTCGAACGGCTAAATTCCTTGCCGGCTAGGCGTTTACGATTTGACCAGCAAAGCTACCCAGAGAATTCTATGAATTCGCTCACAAGGGCGAGTGTGCGCTCCGGGATTCGAGTGTGCCTCCGGGGCGGGATTTTTCGGGCGAAAATTGGCGCCGCCAAAACACACCCGAAGCGACTACTTCTTACCCTTGTCTCCCGAGTCGTCGGTGGACAGCGCGGCGACGAACGCTTCCTGCGGCACCTCGACCCGCCCGATCGTCTTCATCCGCTTCTTGCCTTCCTTCTGCTTTTCCAGAAGTTTGCGCTTACGGGTGATGTCGCCGCCATAGCACTTGGACAGCACGTCCTTGCGGATCGCCCGGATATTTTCGCGTGCAATAATTTTCGATCCGACGGCAGCCTGGATCGGCACCTCGAACTGCTGGCGCGGGATCAGCTCCTTGAGCCTGGTGGTCATCTTGTTTCCGTAGGCGGATGCCGAATCCTTGTGCACGATCGCGCTGAACGCGTCGACGGCCTCGCCCTGCAGCAGGATATCGACCTTGACCAACTGGGCCTCCTGCTCACCGGCCTCCTCGTAGTCGAGGCTGGCGTAACCGCGGGTGCGTGATTTCAGTGAGTCGAAGAAGTCGAAGATGATCTCGCCCAGCGGCATGGAATAGCGCAGCTCCACCCGCTCCGGCGACAGGTAGTCCATGCCCCCCAACTCGCCACGGCGCGACTGGCACAGCTCCATGATCGTGCCGATGAACTCGCTGGGCGCGATGATGGTCGTCTTCACCACCGGCTCGTAAACCGCGCGGACCTTGCCCTCGGGCCAGTCCGACGGGTTGGTGACGATGAGATCGGTGTTGTCCTCTTTCTCGACCCGGTAGACGACGTTCGGCGACGTCGAAATCAGATCCAGGTCGAACTCGCGCTCCAGCCGCTCGCGGGTGATCTCCATGTGCAGCAAGCCGAGGAAGCCGCAGCGGAACCCGAATCCCAGCGCCACCGACGTTTCCGGCTCGTAGTCCAGGGCCGCGTCGTTGAGCTGCAGTTTGTCCAGGGCGTCGCGCAGGTTCGGGTAGTCAGAGCCGTCGACGGGATACAGCCCCGAGTAAACCATCGGCTTGGGCTCGCGGTAGCCCGTCAGCGCTTCGGTGGCGCCGTGGCGGGCCGACGTCACGGTGTCGCCGACCTTCGACTGGCGGACGTCCTTCACCCCGGTGATCAGGTAGCCCACCTCCCCCACACCCAGGCCCACGCTGGGCTTGGGTTCGGGCGAGACGATGCCGACCTCGAGCAGTTCGTGGACGGCGCCGGTGGACATCATCGTGATGCGCTCGCGCGGGGTGATCTTGCCGTCGATCACGCGGACATAGGTGACCACGCCGCGGTAGATGTCGTAGACCGAGTCGAAGATCATCGCGCGCGCGGGCGCGTCGGCATCGCCCTGCGGGGCTGGCACCACGCGGACCACCTCGTCGAGGAGCTCGGTCACGCCCTCCCCGGTTTTGCCCGATACCCGCAGCACGTCGCCGGGCTCGCAGCCGATGATGTGGGCGATCTCGGCTGCGTAGCGGTCGGGGTCGGCGGCGGGCAGGTCGATCTTGTTCAGCACCGGGATGATCGTCAGGTCGCGGTCCAGCGCCAGGTAGAGATTGGCCAGGGTCTGGGCCTCGATGCCCTGGGCGGCGTCGACCAGCAGCACCGCGCCTTCGCAGGCCTCGAGCGCGCGCGACACCTCGTAGGTGAAGTCGACGTGGCCGGGGGTGTCGATCAGGTGCAGGACAAATTCTTTTCCGGCGTCAGGGCCGGCGGACGCGATCCACGGCAGCCGCACGTTCTGCGCCTTGATCGTGATTCCGCGTTCGCGCTCGATGTCCATCCGGTCCAGGTATTGCGCCCGCATGTCCCGGTCTGCGACGACGCCGGTGAGCTGCAGCATCCGGTCCGCCAGTGTGGACTTGCCGTGATCGATGTGAGCGATGATGCAGAAGTTCCGAATCTGCGCCGGCGCGGTGAACGTCTTGTCGGCGAAACTGCTGATGGGGATCTCCTGGACTGGTGCTGTTTACCGTGCTCGACCGGCGGTTCGCGGACACGTCCAGCGTATCGATGCGGGGTGGCCGGGACACACTTGGACGTATTCGCAGCCGTCGGCTGACGTCTAAACTGGGAATATGGCGTCTGCTCCCGAATCGCAGTGGAAGACGTTCCAGCGGTTTGCCGAGAACCTGGTGTTCAATCGCGCCCCGAAGTTCGTCCGGCGCGTGCAGACCTCACAGACCGTGCTGCGCGAAATCCAGCAAGCCGTGCAGATCACCGCGAAGGTGATTGCCGCCGTCACGCCGCAGCCGCCCGCCCCGACCAACGCGGGTCGGCCGGTGACCAGCACCAGCTTCCCGACTTCGCAGCGGGCCCGCAAAGTCGTCTACACCCCCGACCTCGACGGCCGCGCCGATCCCGGAGAAATCGTGTGGACGTGGGTGGTCTACGAGGACGATCCCACTCGCGGCAAGGACCGCCCCGTCCTTGTCGTGGGTCGTGACCGCAGCGTTCTGCTGGGCCTGGTGGTGTCCAGCCAGGAGCGCCATGCCGCCCACCCGGACTGGGTCGGGATCGGTTCTGGCGAGTGGGACCACCAAGACCGGCCCAGCTGGGTGCGGCTGGACCGGGTGCTGGACGTGCCAGAGGAGGGTATTCGCCGCGAGGGCGCGATTCTGGCGCGCGAGACCTTCGATGTCGTCGCCGCCCGGCTGCGCGCCGACTACGCCTGGCGTTAGTCGACGCGCCGGGCCGTCAACCCGGCAATCAGCCTTGCGTGATGTAGGACTGCAGTTGCTGCTGCTCGGCCTCAAGTTCTTCCATTCGGGTCTTCACAACGTCACCGATGCTGACGATGCCGATCAGCTTCTTCCCGTCGAGCACCGGGACGTGGCGCACCCGGTGTTCGGTCATCAGCACGCTGATGGAGTCGACCGTGTCGGACTTCGTGCAGGTGGCGACCGTCGAAGTCATGATCTTCGCCACCGGCCGAGTGAGCACGCCGGCGCCATGCGTGTGTAGTTGGCGCACGACGTCGCGCTCGGACACGATTCCGACCACACCCTCGTCGTCGACCACCACCATGGCGCCGATGTTCTGCTTCGCGAGGCCGGCCAGCAGTTCCTGGACCGTCGCGTCGCTGTTGATCGTCACCACCGCCGCACCCTTGTTCCGCAAGACGTCCGAGATCCGCATTAAGGCCTCCCACCGGTTGTGACCTGCTTCACACTTCACGTTACGCTAGCGCTCGCGCTGCGGAAGTCAACTCTGATTAGGGCACTACGTGCCGATCCGGGTTGCAAGGATAGGGCGATGATCGAGATCACCCTGCTCGGAACCGGAAGCCCTATCCCTGACCCGAACCGCGCCGGGCCGTCGACCCTGGTACGGGCCGGCGGGCAGGTGTTCTTGGTGGACTGCGGGCGGGGAGTGTTGCAGCGCGCAGCGGCGGTCGGCGTCGGCGCCGGCGGGTTGACGGCGTTGCTGCTCACCCACCTGCACAGCGACCACATCGGCGACCTCGGCGACCTGCTCATCACACGTTGGATCACCACTTTTGCGCCCGATCCAACCCCCCTGCCGATCATCGGGCCGCCGGGCACCGCAGAGACGGTCGAGGCGATGCTGAAGGCGTTCGGCCACGACATCGGCTACCGGATCGCCCACCACGCAGACCTGACGGCGCCGCCGGCGGTGGAGGTTCACGAATACACCGAGGGCATGGTGTGGGACCGGGACGATGTGTCGATCCGGGTGGCTCCCACCGATCACCGGCCGGTGGCACCGACCATCGGGTTCCGGATCGAATCCGGGACGGCGTCGGTGGTCCTGGCCGGAGACACGGTGCCCTGCGCCAGCCTGGACGAGCTGGCCGCCGGGGCGAGCGCGCTGGTGCACACCGTGATCCGCAAGGACCTCGTCGCGCAAATCCCGCAACAACGGATCCGGGACATCTGCGACTACCACTCGTCGGTAGAGCAAGCGGCGGCAACCGCGGCCCGCGCGGGCGTGGGCACCCTGGTCATGACGCACTATGTGCCGCCACTGGTGCCGGGCCAAGAGGACCAGTGGCGGGCGCTGGCCGCTTCCGAGTTCAGCGGTCAGATCGAGCTCGGCGACGACCTGCACCGCATCGAGGTCGGCGCGCGGCCTTAGCCGACCGCCCGCCCGAGTGTCGTCGCGCCGCGGCGCGATCAGTGCGCCGGGTCGCTGACGCTTGTCGACAGATAACCCGCGAATTCGCCAGATCGCGATATACGATCTGCGCACCGAATCCATCGACGACGACCGCAGCAACCGAGTCATCTTGATTGGAGGCGCCGGATGTCGTTCGTGATGGCAATCCCGGAAGCCCTGTCGAACACAGCCGTCGATCTGGCGAGCATCGGTTCGGCGATCAGCGAAGCGAATGCGGCGGCGGCGCTCCCGACGACCGCGGTCGTGCCCGCGGCCGCCGATGAGGTATCGACGGCCATCGCGGCGCTGTTCGGCGCACATGCTCGAGACTTTCAGGCGCTCGGCGGCCAAGCGGCGGCCTTTCATGCCGAATTCGTGCAGGCGCTGACCGCTGGTGGGACTTCGTATGCGGCCGCTGAAGCCGTCAGCGCCTCACCCTTGCAGGGCCTGGAACAGGCCGTGCTGAACACACTGAACGCACCCACCCAGGCGCTGTTCGGGCGCCCGCTGATCGGCAACGGCGCTAATGGCGCCAGCGGGCCGGTGGGGAAACCCGGCCAGCCGGGCGGGATCTTATGGGGCAACGGCGGCAACGGTGGCAACAGCAGCAATCTGGGAGCGCCCGGCGGTGCCGGCGGGACGGCCGGCCTGATCGGCAACGGCGGAAATGGCGGCACGGCCGGGCCTCAGGGACCCGGCGGTGCCGGCGGGACGGCCAGCCTCATCGGCAACGGCGGCATCGGCGGGATCGGCGGTTATTTCGCCACTACCGGCGGTAACGGTGGCCATGGCGGGTGGCTGTTCGGGAACGGCGGCGCTGGCGGGGCGGGCGCCGATGATGCCGCCGGGCCTGGTGGCGGCGGCGTCGGCGGCAACGCCGGATTGTTTTTTGGCAACGGCGGCGCCGGAGGGGCTGCCGGGACTGCCGCCGGCCCGGGCGGCATCGGCGGCCTCGGCGGCGGCGGCGGTGCAGGCGCCTTTCTGTACGGCAACGGCGGGCCCGGCGGACACGGCGGCGACGCCACCGCGCCCGGTGGAGATGCCAACCCGGGCGGCTTAGGAGGCTATAGCTGGCTGATCGGTAACGGCGGTGCCGGCGGTGCGGGCGGCACTGGGGCCCATTTCGGCGGGGGCGGCGGTTACGGCGGCCGGTCTTATGGCTTGATCGGCGACGGTGGCAGCGGCGGGGCGGGCGGGGCCGGCGCCGTGGCTGGCTACGGCGGTTTGGGAGCACACGCGGGAGTGTTCGGCAATGGCGGCGACGGCGGCGCGGGCGGCGTAGCCAACAGCGTCGGTGGCTCGGGTGGAGCCGGGGGTTTAGGCGGCAGCGCCCTCCTCATCGGCAGCGGCGGCCATGGCGGTGCGGGAGGGCCCGGCAGCTTCCTGGGGGGAACAGGCGGGTCCGGCGGTGACGGCGGGGTTCCCGGGCTGTTGATCGGCAATGGGGGGAGCGGCGGCGACGCCGGCCCCGGCGGGAGCGCGACTGTGGGGGCGGCCGGCGGTGAAGGGGCGAGCGCCCAGCTGATTGGCAATGGCGGCGATGGCGGCGATGGCGGCTCTGGAACCCCCGACGGCGCCGGCGGCAAACCCGGGTCCGGCGGGAAGCTGTTCGGACTCCCGGGCAAGCCCGGCCCATAGCGGCCCTTAGGCCAGCCGGGTAACCTCCACGACGACGTCGAGGTCGGTTGCACCCTTCCCGGAGTAGATGCCCCGCAACGGGGACACGTCGGTGTAATCGCGACCCGAGCCGACGCTGATGTACTGCTCGGTGATCTCGGTGTCATTGGTCGGGTCGTAGCTCCACCAATCTCCCGTCCACGCCTCGATCCAGGCGTGGCTTTGCCCGTCCACTACCTCACCGACTTTGGCGTTCCGCTTCGGGTGTAAGTAACCCGACACGTAACGCCCGGGAATTCCCATGCTGCGCAACAAAATTAGCGATACATGCACGAAATCCTGGCTGACACCTTTACCCGCGTTCAAAGCGTCCAGCCCGGAAGAATGCACGCTGGTGGTGCCCGGAAGGTACTCCAGCTCGCTGCGCACCCACTCGGCCGCGGCGATGACGGCCTCGCGCGGCTTATGGCTTTTGGCGATCTTCTTGCCCACCGCCGCGACGCGCTTGCTTTCCGGGGTGTGTTCGGTTGGGCGGATCAATTCGTCGAACCGGTCGATCACGGCGTCGGACCGCAGGTCGCTCCAACTGACCTCGGTCTCCGGTGGCTCTGGCGGCTCGGTCTCGACGACGGACGAGGACGTCACCGTGAGATCGGTGTGCGGGGCGTGCAGGTCGAACGCCGTGACGGCGGTTCCCCAGTAGTCGACGTAGCGGTAGGACCGGGTGGCCGGAATGGTTTCGACCCGGTTCAGGATCACGTTCTGCCTGGTGGTCGATTGCGGGGTGAGCCGGGCCTCGTTGTATGAGGCGGTGACCGCCGATCCGTAGGCGTAGCCGGTCGTGTGCACCACTCGGAGCCGCCACATCAGGCTTCTCCGTTCCGGGCGAGCAGTTGCGCGCGATGGCCGGCATCCGACCAGGCCACCCACGGTGTGACATGGAAGTACTGCAGCGCCAACGCTTCACCGACATCCGAACAGGTTGTCTGCAGGCTCGCCAAACGCGTATCCAATGTCTCCAGCAGCACACCGGGTTGCACGAATTCCAATTCGCTGCGTGCCTGCCCGAGCAACCGCTGGGCCTCCGCGGTGGAGCCGATCCGGCTCTGCGAATTGTGCAACAACTCATCCATGCTGTGTTCGGCCAGCTTCAGTGAATAGAAAACCGATCGCGGGAACAGCCGGTCGAGCATCATGAACTGGACCACTCGGCCGGCGTCCAGCACGCCCCGATAGGTCCGCAGGTACGTGTCGTGCGCGCCGGCCGACCGCAGCAGCGTCACCCACGCCGGCGACGACGCGCTGTCCCCTACCCGGGACAGCAACAGCCGCACCGTCATGTCGACCCGTTCGATCGCGCGGCCCAGCACCATGAAGCGGTATCCCTCGTCGCGCGAGAGGGTCGAGTCGGCCAGGCCGGCGAACATCGCCGCCCGTCCTTCGACGTAGGACAGAAACTCGTGAGGCCCCAGCCGTTTGGCGGCACGTTCACGCTCAGCAAGGGCGTGATAGGTGGTATTGAGGCACTCCCACGTCTCGCTGGATGTCACTTCGCGGGCGCACCGTGCGTTTTCGCGCGCCGCCGAGATCGCGTCGACGATCGAGGAGCCGCCCTCGTTGTTGGTGCTGAACGCCACCAGGTCAGTCAACGACCACACATCCAACTCGTGATCCGGTGGCTCGATGCCGAGCACCTGCAGCAGCACCCGGGACGCCTGGTCCGGGTCGACGCTGGAGTCCTCGAGTAGTTGGTGCAGCGCGACGTCCAGAATTCGCGCGGTGTCGTCGGCACGCTCGACGTAGCGACCAATCCAGTAGAGCGCTTCCGCGTTGCGGGCAAGCATCAGAGGGTCACCTGCTGAGATTCCTGGGGCTTGCCCTGCGACTGTTTTTGCGTCCGCCGTGGCGACCCCTCCAGCGCTGGGTCCGGCGCGGATTTCTCAGATTTCGGCAGCGAACGCACGACCTCGGCCGCCCCCAGCTCACGGGCGCCGGCCGACGCGCGTGGCGCGAGCACCCAGGTGTCCTTCGAGCCACCGCCCTGGCTGGAGTTGACCACTCGCGAGCCTTCGACCAGGGCCACCCGGGTCAGCCCGCCCGGCAGCACCCAGACGTCGTCGCCGTCGTTGACTGCGAATGGCCGCAGGTCGACGTAGCGAGGCGCCAGTGCGTTGTCGATCTTGGTCGGCACGGTCGACAGTTCCATCATCGGCTGGGCGATCCAGCTTCGCGGATCGTCGCGAATCTTCTTGGCGACGGCGGCCAATTCTTTGTCGGAGGCATCCGGACCGAATACGATGCCGTAACCGCCGGATCCCTCCACCGGTTTGATGACCAATTCGTCGATCCGGTCGAGCACCTCTTCGCGTTCGTCGTCGAGCCAGCACCGGAACGTATCGACGTTGGCCAGCAGCGGCTTTTCGCCGAGGTAGTACTCGATCATGGTCGGGACGTAGGTATAGACGAGCTTGTCGTCGCCGACGCCGTTGCCGATCGCACTGGAGATGACGACGTTCCCGGCGCGGGCGGCGTTGACCAGACCGGCCACCCCGAGCACCGAGTCGGCGCGGAATTGCAGCGGGTCCAGGAACGCGTCGTCGATGCGCCGATAGATGACGTCGACCTGACGTTCCCCGTCGGTAGTGCGCATGTACACCTGGTTGTCGCGGCAGAACAGGTCGCGGCCTTCGACCAACTCGACGCCCATCTGCCGGGCCAACAGCGAGTGTTCGAAATAAGCGGAGTTCGCCACGCCTGGCGTCAAGACCACCACGGTGGGATCGGCCTCGTTGGTGGCCGCGGAGTTGCGCAGCGCCCGCAGCAGGTGCGCGGAGTAATCATCGACGGCACGCACCCGGTGCGTGGCGAACAGATTCGGGAAAACCCGCGCCATCGTGCGTCGGTTCTCCATGACGTACGACACCCCGGAGGGCGAGCGCAGGTTGTCCTCGAGAACCCGGAAGATGCCCTTCTCGTCGCGGATCAAGTCGATGCCGGCGACGTGGATTCGCACCCCGTTGGGCGGGACGATGCCCACCGCTTCGCGGTGAAAGTGTTCGCAGGAAGTTATCAAGCGGCGCGGGATGACGCCGTCGTTCAGGATTTCCTGATCGCCGTAGATGTCGTCGAGATACATCTCCAGAGCCTTGACCCGCTGGATGATGCCGCGCTCCAACCGGCTCCACTCCGCCGCAGAGATCACCCGAGGCACCAGGTCGAGCGGGAAGGGCCGCTCCTGACCGGACAGCGAAAAAGTGATGCCCTGGTCGATGAACGCCCGGCCCAGCGCTTCGGAGCGGGCTTCGAGCTCTGAGGCGTTCGACGGCGCAAGCTCGGCGTAGATGCCTTTGTAGGGGACGCGGACGTTGCCCTGAGCATCGAACATCTCGTCGAAGGCCAGCGAATAGGAATCCGACGTGCCGTACCCGCCGAAGATGTCCTCGGAGCGTGCCTGCGGACGCGCAGCGCCGCGTGGCTTCACCCTGGTCTCCTCAAGCTGGTCGGCAAGACTCACTTTTCAGATGCTGCCTCAAATTGGCGTTATTGCAGTCCGCGAGTTCCCCTTTTGGGAGAAAACGTAACCGACTGATAACCTGAGAAGTCGCTATCGGGTGAATTGACCCCGAGGCAAAAGCCGAACTTAGGAAAAGACGGGAACTAACGCGTGGCCAACATCAAGTCGCAGCAGAAGCGCAACCGTACCAACGAGCGCGCTCGTCTGCGCAACAAGTCGGTGAAGTCGTCGCTTCGCACCGCTGTTCGCGCGTTCCGCGACGCCGCCGACACCGGCGACAAGGAGAAGGCCGCCGAGTTGCTGCTGTTGACCAACCGCAAACTGGACAAAGCGGCCAGCAAGGGCGTAATCCACAAGAACCAGGCCGCCAACAAGAAGTCGGCGCTGGCGCGGACCCTCAACAAGATCTGAGCCCGGGCGCACGGTTCACCGGCCCCGGTCGGACACCAGTTCGGCAACTTGCCTGACCGCGGATTCGAGCGCGTAATCGGCATCCGCGACGGCTCCCTTGACGTTGGCGTTGAGCGCCGCCACCACTCTCATCGCGATTGCCACCGTGTCGCCTGACCAGCGCCGAGCCTGCTTCTGGGCTTTCTGCACACGCCAGGGCGGCATTCCCAGCTGCGCGGCCAGCCGGTAGGGGTCACCGGATAGCGGTCGCACCCGACCAATGGTGTGCACGGCTTCGGCCAGTGCGTCTGCCAGCACCACCAGCGGCTCGCCGCGCATCATCGCCCAGCGCAACGCCTCCGTCGCTCCGGCGACGTCGCCGGTAACGGCCTTGTCGGCGATGTCGAAGCCCTTCACTTCGGCCTTGCCGCTGTGATAGCGCCGCACCGCGGCGGCATCGACGTCACCGGCGGTGTCGGCGACCAACTGCGAACAGGAGGCGGCGAGCTCGCGCAGGTCGGAGCCGACGGCGTCCAGCAGGGCCGTCACCGTCTCTTCGTCGACCTTGACCCGCAGCGAGCGAAATTCCTTCCGGACGAAGTCGGTGCGCTCGCCGGCCTTGGTGATCCGCGCGCAGGGATGCACCTGGGCACCAAGCGACTGCAGCTCGTTGGCCAGTGCCTTGGCTCGGCCGCCGCCCGAGTGCACCACGACCAGGATCGTGCCCGGCGGCATGTCAGCGGCGACCGACGCGATCAGCGCGGCCGCGTCCTTGCCCGCTTCCGCGGCGGCTTCCAGCACGACGACCCGCTCGTCGGCGAACAGTGATGGGCTGAGCAGTTCGGTGAGCTCGTAGGTGCTGACGTCGCCGGCCCGCATTCGGCTGACCGGGACGTCCTGGCCGCCCAGGAGATCGCCCGGCTCGGTGCCCGCGCGCTTCCGCGCCGACCGCAGGACGTCGGCCACCGCTCGCTCGACCAGCAATTCCTCGTCGCCCAGCACCAGATGCAACGGCGAAACTTCACTCACCACACGATGGTGTCACGAAGGGCCGACCTGTCCCGACGGGGACTCTCAGAGGGACTCTGAAAGAGACTCCGACAAGAACCAGGCCAGCAGGCAAAAGCCGCCGACCGTCGCGGTCAGTCGGATCGACGTACGGAACCACCTTCGAAACCACCTAAGCCGCCCCAGCAGCAGGCCCAAGAGAGCCACCAGCACGGTGCAGCCGCCCACCGCGAGCACCCCGGGCGCACCCGCGGGAACGGCGACGGTGGCCATCGGCACGCCGGCCGCCCAATGCGCCACACCCAACACCCACCACAGCTCAGGCCCGGTGAAACGGATCAGGAACTGGGCCCCGGCCGGCCACAACACACACAACGCGGCCGCCGCGCTGCCCAGCACGGTGATCGGTGCGATCGCCGCCGCCACCGCCAGATTGGCGGCCACGGCCACCAGACTGACCCGGCCCGAGATACCGGCGATCAGCGGGGCGGTCACCACATGCGCGGCGCAGGCAACCGCGAGCGCATCGGCCAGCGGCTTGGGCCAACCTCGCCCGGCCAGGCGCCGC
>Ga0302319_10005785_pt1 | contig 24726 bp, 13 predicted proteins | sample Bog_T0_2_FD_203319 | JGI IMG/M metagenome (GOLD analysis project Ga0302319, IMG submission 203319) | Peat permafrost microbial communities from Stordalen Mire near Abisko, Sweden - Bog_T0_2 | ecosystem: Environmental > Terrestrial > Soil > Wetlands > Peat | place: Sweden: Abisko, Stordalen Mire...
GGCGAATGTAAACCTGTCCGAGCCGGGCAATCTCGATTTGCAGGTATTGAATCCTGCGCCCGGCCCTGCAACTTCAGCCGATCTGATTGCGACCGTGAATGGCACGCCACCGATTCCCATCGTCAACCCGCAGGATGCGTCGCGGTTTCTGGAGCAGGCGACATTTGGAGCGTCGGACGCCGACATTCATCACCTGGGTTTGATCGGCTATCAGGCGTGGCTTACTGAGCAATTCAATATGCTGGCCACTCCGTCTGAGCCAGCGGTGGAGCAGGCGATCGTCGAGAACAATCCGCCCTGCGCGGCGGGCGACCTGAAGTGCAATGCGGCGCTGTTTGTGCAGAACAATCAGAATGAAAACCTGGTGCAGGAGGCATTCTGGCAGCAATCGCTGACGGCAAACGACCAGCTGCGGCAGCGGGTGAAGTACGCACTGTCGCAGTTATTCGTTATCTCCGGCAATAACTCCACCGCAATCCAGAACATGCCGCGCGGCGAGGCGAGTTACTACGACATGCTGGGCAACGATGCGTTCGGTAACTTCCGCATCCTTCTGCAAGATGTAACTCTGAGTCCGATGATTGGGCAGTTCTTGTCGATGCTCGGCAATGACAAGGGCAATGCCACCACCGATCCAGACGAGAACTACGCGCGCGAGGTGATGCAGCTATTCACTATCGGCCTGTGGCAGTTGAAAGACGACGGCACGCAGCAGCCTGGTGCGAACGGACAGCCGAGTGCCACTTACACAAATAGCGATGTAATGGGATTAGCCGCAGTATTTACCGGGTTTGGCTGGAATATTCCCGGCGATAGCAGCGACAATGCATGGCAAAACTGCTGCGTGTATGTCGGCCCGGGTTATGGCGAGGAATTATTGCCGATGCAGGCGTTTCCTAGCCATCACTCTACGGTCCAAAAGCAATTTCTCGGTGTCACGATTCCGGCTTCGGGTTCGCCGGATCCGAACGGCGACCTGCAGACGGCGCTCGACACGCTGTTCAATCATCCCAACCTGCCGGCGTTCTTCTCGAAACAGATGATTCAGCATCTGGTGACGAGTAACCCAAGCCCCGCCTACGTGAGCCGCGTTGCAAAGGTGTTTGAGAACGATGGAACGGGCGTGCGCGGCAACTTACAGGCAGTTATCGCGGCGATTCTGCTTGACACCGAAGCTCGTAGCTCGGCAACCGATATTGCGAACCCACAATACGGCAAGGTGCGCGAGGCTCTGCTGCGTTATACAGAATGGGCTCGCGCATTTACTGCGCAATCGCGCACGGGTTCGTTCGATCTCGGTAGCACCGAAGATCCCATCTATGGGCTCGGCGAGATGTGGCTGCGCTCGCCTACGGTCTTTAACTGGTTCAGCCCCGGATATACGCCTCCCGGAACCACGCTTGCAATAGACAATCTGCTCGCGCCTGAAGTGCAGATGACAAATGTGTCAACGGTGGTTGGCTATATCAACTATCTGCAAAACGCCATTGGCTCCAATGCTACAGGCGGACCCGATGTCTTCTCATCGTATGCGACGGAGATTAGCCTGGCGTCGACGCCCGACCAACTGCTGGACCGCATCAATCTGCTGCTGATTGCCGGCCAGATGAACAGCAATCTCTACAACCAGATTCTTGGCGCAGTCACCGCGATTCCGATTCCCAGCGGCGACCAGAACGCGATAAACGCTGCGCTGCTTGCGCGGGTAGAAACGGCAATTTATCTCACCGTGGCGTCGCCAGACTTCGCCGCGCAGCAATAGGAGCCGAAAATGAGCAAACTCAATTCATCGCGGCGGCATTTTCTGCGCACCGCCTCCATGGCGTCAATGGCCGGCTTTTATGTGAGCCCGTTCTTTCTCGAACTGAATTCCGTCGCGGCGATGGCGCAGGAGAGCAGCGGGACGGACTATCGCGCGCTAGTTTGCGTGTATCTGCAGGGCGGCAACGATGGGCACGGAACGGTGATCGCCACCGATAACGACTCATACGCTGCGTTTACGCAGGCGCGGTCGGGCGCGCCGGGACTGGCTTATCCGCTGGGCAATCTGCTGCCCATCACGCTGCAAACTCCGCAAAGCGGCCGCACGTTCGCACTCAACCCTTACCTCACCGGCGTGCAGAACCTGTTTAACACCGGGCGCGCAGCGATTGTGGCCAATACGGGCACGCTGATTGAGCCGGCGACCAAGGCGCAGATCAGCGCCAACTCGGTTCCGCTGCCCGATAGCTTGTTTTCGCACTTCGATCAGACCGCGGCGTGGCAGGCGACCGCCAGCAACTTGGGCAGTGGCGAGCATATAGGTTGGGGCGGTGCGGTTGCCGACGCGATTGAAGCCATGAACATGAATTCGAATTCGATGTTCACATGCATTTCAACGGCGGGCAACGCACTGTTTCTCGCCGGGCAATCATCGTTTCAGCTCAACGTAACATCGGCGGGCCCCATTCCCATTTATGGCCTGGCGCAGCCGCCGTTTGGCGCGCCAGCATCCGGCAATCCGCTCAGCGCGATACTCACGGCCGACGAGACGAATCTGTTTGCGCAGGAGTATGAGATTGTCGTGAACCGCTCAATGCATGCGCAGTCGATGCTGGTTAGCGCAATGGCTCCGGCGGGCTCGGGAGGAGTCGCAAATCCGCCGCAGTATCTTGACCCGGTCACAAACAAGCTGATGGATAATCCGCTGGCAGCTTCATTGCAAACTGTAGCGCGCATCATTGCCGGGCGCGGCAGCCTTGGAGTTACTCGGCAGATATTCTACGTGCAGCTTGGCAGCTTTGACACGCATAACAACCAGGCGCAGATACACTCGCAGTTACTTACTCAACTGGGCGCCGCCTTTGAATACTTTGACGGAGTTATGGTGAGCATGGGGTTGGGCAACCAGGTAACTTCGTTTACTGTCTCTGACTTTGGCCGCACACTTACCTGCAACAGCAATGGAACCGACCATGGATGGGGAAGCCACCACTTTGTTGTGGGCGGCGCGGTTCTGGGGCAAAACATGTACGGACAGTATCCGGTGATCGGCGTGAATCAGGCGAACGATCTGGGCGCGGGCCGGCTTATTCCCACTACTTCGGTGGAGCAGTACGCAGGCACGCTCGCCAAATGGTTCGGCCTCTCCGACAGCCAGGTGCGCGCCGTCTTTCTTAACTTTGGAAAGTTTGGATCAAGTCCATACCTTGGATTTATGGGCGTGTAAGTCAACCGCAAGTATCGCTTTGCGAGACTTGAACTACTCAAGCCAGATGTGGTGAGTAAGGATATCGTCGCATAAGTTCCGAAGTGCAACCGCAGGTCCTTCGACTCCGTTTGGCGCAAGAAACGCGCCAAACTCCGCTCAGGATGACAGGCTTATTATGTGGGGAATCAATGACTCACCACACAATAAGTTATCGACCTAACGTCCGGAATGGTCGTGCGAGATCGATTCCGCGCCGGCCGTAGCCAGCACGGGGGGACTCACGGCAAACTCGTCGAGGACAGCCTGCATTTCGACGAGAAGCTCTTCGGCCATTTGCCAGGTAAAGCCGTGGCGGATAAGAATGCGCTGGATCACGAGATCTTCGCGGTTAGGCGGCATGGAATAAGCAGGAACCAGCCAGCCTTTTTCGCGCAAGCGGTCGGCATATTGGTAGAGGGTGAAGCTTGAGGACGTTGCGTCCTTCAACTCCCAGCAGAGCCCCGGAATTCCGCCATTGCCGTCATAGATGACTTTGAAGGGCCCGAGCGCGGCGATCTTTTGCGCAAGGTGGCGGCCCATGGCGTTGCATTCTGACTGTATTTCGCGATAGCCCTCTTTGCCGAGACGCAGAAAGTTGTAATACTGGCAGATAATTTCGCCGCCAGGCCGCGAGAAGTTGAGCGCAAACGTGGGCATGTTGCCGCCGAGATAATTTACATCGAAGATGAGTTCCTCGGGCAGGTCGTGCTTCTCGCGCCATAAAGCCCAGCCAACGCCCAGCGGAGCGAGACCGAATTTGTGGCCGGAGGCGTTGATGGACTTTACGCGCGGCAGGCGGAAATCCCACAGCAGGTCGGGTTGCGTGAAGGGCGCGAGGAATGCACCGCTGGCTCCGTCGACGTGGATGGGGATGTCGAGGCCGGTCTCGGCCTGGAGCTTATCGAGGGAAAGTGATATTTCGTGCACCGGTTCGAACTGGAGCGTGAAGGTGACACCGAGGGTGACGATGACGCCGATGGTGTTTTCGTCGCAGCGTTTCAGTACCTCCTCTGGAGTGAGCAGCAGGCGATCGCCCTCCATGGGAACCTCGCGGATTTCAACGTCGAAGTAGCGGCAGAACTTGTGCCAGCAGACCTGAACCGGTCCCATGATGAGGTTGGGCGTGGCTGTCGATTGGCCTTTGGCGCTGCGGCGCTTGCGCCAGTTCCACTTGAGCGCAAGCCCGCCGAGCATGGCCGCCTCGCTGGAGCCGGTGGTGGAGCAGCCGATGGTGGTGGCGGTCTCAGGCGAGTTCCATAAGTCGGCGAGCATGTGGACGCAGCGCTCCTCAATGGCGGCGGTCTGCGGATACTCATCCTTGTCGATCATGTTTTTGTCGGCAGACTCGTCCATAAGCTGCTTGACCTCAGGCTCGATCCAAGTGGTGCAGAAGGTGGCAAGGTTCTGCTGCGAGTTGCCGTCGAGGACCAGTTGATTGTGGATGGTCTCATAGACGACTTGCGGCTCCAGCTTGTTTTGGGGGAACACGTAGGTTTGTGCGTCCTGGTCATGGACAAGGGACTCGACCGGGCAAGAAGGGGCGGCTTTGAGCTGTTCGGTGTTGTGCAGAGGCATTGCTTCTCCCGTTTGTCTGGAATCGAAGTGTATTTGGCTGACGCCGGATTTGGGAAGAAAAGACGGTGAATCCGCATGGTGATACGCCGGTCGTGCGTAAGTTACACAGTTTGCGCGGCCTGCGGTAAATAAGTGATTGAAGTCACGTCGCGTTGCATCTCGGCAGGTTAGGCTATGTGCAAGCCAGTATGCGGAATGGCGTCCCGGCTGTAAAGGAGAAAGCATGGATCTGGGGTTCATTGAAAGCAAAACATTCGACGAGATTGCGATTGGCGATACGGCCGGAACGGAACACGTTCTGACGACCGATGACGCGATGGCCTTCGCATCTATCTCCGGTTTCACCTCCGTTCTCAATTCGGAGGAGATTATCGAGCGCGCGGGGGGCATCCCTCCCACCGGTCCGAACATGTGGTGCGCAAGCCTGGTTTCGGGACTCTTCAGTATGCATATTCCCGGGCCGGGTGTGACTTTGACAAACATAAACTTGTCGTTTCACAACCGCATCCGCGTGGGTGACCGCATTCTTGTTAGCGTAAAGGTGACGGGCAAGGAAGAAGCCGCAAAGATCATTACGTTCGATTGCGAGGCGCGCAACGGAAGCGGCGTATCTATCTTTAACGGCACAGCCCAGGTAACGGCACCCGTGAAGAAGCTGCGCTGGTCAACCATGCCGGTGCCGCAGGTGATTGTTTCCAATCCCTATCGCCGATATCACGAAATGATTGCCCGTGCTACGTCAAAGCCGGCTGTGCGTACGGCGATTGTATGGCCCTGCGATGAGGTGTCGCTCGGCGGCGCAATGCAGGCATTCAAAGACAAGCTGATTATCCCGGTGCTGGTTGGCTCAGAAGAAAAGATTCGCAGCGTTGCCAAGACGCTTGAGATCGATCTGGGCGAGACGCTTATTGTCGACGTAGCCGACAGCCGCACGTCGGCCACGCGCGCGGTAGAGCTGGCGCGCAAGGGCGAAGTGCAGATGCTGATGAAGGGCTCGCTGCACACCGACGAGCTGATGGGCGCAGTGGTTTCACGTGACGGCGGCATGCGCACTGGGCGGCGCATCAGCCACGTGTTCGCGCTGGATGTTCCGATGTATCACAAGACGCTGTATGTGACCGATGCGGCGATCAATATTCAGCCTGACTTGCCGACGAAGATCGATATTCTGCAGAACGCAATCGATATGATGTTGAAGCTGGAGATTGAAATGCCGAAGGTGGCAATTCTGTCTGCGGTTGAGTCGGTGAATCCGGCGATTCCTTCGACACTGGATGCGGCAGCGCTGTGCAAGATGGTTGACCGCGGTCAGATCTACGGCGCAATCGTGGATGGTCCACTGGCGTTTGACAATGCAATTTCAAGCGAGGCGGCAAAGATCAAGAAGATCAGCTCGAAGGTCTCCGGCGACGTGGATCTGCTGATGGTTCCGAATCTGGAAGCCGGCAACATTCTCTTCAAGGAACTGCAATACCTGGCCGGAGCATTGGCCGCTGGAGTGGTGATAGGGGCGAAGGTGCCGGTAGTGCTCACCAGCCGCGCGGATGGCGAACTTGCGCGCATGGCAAGTTGCGCTCTGGGCGTTCTGCTGGCCAAGCCTGCGCCCGTGGCTGTTGCCTGATTCAGAAACATAGCGAGCGGGTTGAGCAACACGCATAGGTAAGAACCGGAATGGCCGTACCCAGGGGGAATATCCCTGAGTATGGCCATTCTTTTTTGCTGCCGTAGTTGCCGGGTTGTTGCCGATGCTCGACGGACGCGACGGTTTGTTGCACTTATGAAGAAATGCATGGAACCGTGGATGCAACCGCAGCGTACATAACTTTTTACTCGTGTATACTTCTCCCGTTTATGAAATCACTGCTGGCGAATGCCGCTGGCAAGCGCAAACAATGCGCAGAAAGGCATTTTCTAAGATGAAAACGCAACGGACTGCATACGGTTTGAAGGCGCTGCCAAGGCTGGCGAGTTTTGCGGCAGTGGCGGCAATAGCGATATTGATGGCGGCTAATGGTGCGGCGGCGAGCGCGCAGGCAGCGGCGGCGCCCGCGGCGACCGCGAACCTGCAGGCCGTGGCGCAGGATGTTGTTGGCATTTGGCAGGGGACGCTGCACGCGGGCAAGGATCTGCGCTGCGTGGTGAAAATTTCAAAGTCGAGCACGGGTTATACGGCACAGTTTTACAGCATTGACCAAACACCGCAACCGATTCCGGTCACGAAGGCCACATTTGCAGATGGCACCCTCCAATTATCGATTGATGCCATCGGCGGAAAATACGAAGGCAAGATGTCGGCGGACGGAAAGACGATCGCAGGAAACTGGACTCAGGGGCCGAATCCTCTGGTGCTGAATTTGGAGCGCGCCACGCCCGACACGGCATGGCCGATTCCCGAGCCGCTGCATAAGATGGCCGCGGACGCCAATCCTGGATTCGATGTGGTGACAATCAAGCCGAGCGAACCGGGCAGCCCTGGTAAAGGATTCGGCTTTCAAGGAACCCACTTCAAGACCTTGCATACGAACATGAACGATCTGGTCGCCTTTGCCTACGGGATGCATGCCAAGCAGATTGTGGGCGCGCCGGATTGGTTTGGCACAGACTTATTCGATATCGACGGCGTGCCCGATGTACCGGGCGTGCCGACCCTGCATCAACAGGAACTGATGATGCAAAAGCTGCTCCCAGACCGCTTTCAACTCAAGTTCCATCACGAGCAGCGGGAGCTTGCTGTCTACATCATCACATTAGGAAGCGGCGGATCGAAGATGACCAAGACCTCGTTCGGTCCGAGTGACCCGCAGGGTTTTGGACTGAGAGGACTCGGCGATCTGGTTGTGACAAACATGAGCATGGCTGAGTTTGCCACATGGATGCAGACCGGTGTAATGGACAAGCCGGTGGTAGACCACACCGGGCTCACCGACAAATACGATTTCAATTTGAAGTGGACGCCCGACGAGTCGCAGTTTGCGCAATTCCGCGGAACGAATGGTCCGACGCCTCCGCCGGCGGGCGATAACCCGAATGCGCCGCCGGCTCTTTACACCGCGACTCAGGAGCAATTGGGAATAAAGTTTGAAGCAGGCAAAGCGATGGACGACGTAATTGTGATCGATCATGTGGAGAAGCCTTCGCCGAACTAAGTGCGGTCTGGGCACAGACTCAATCCTGAGCAGGCACAGGAACGGGAACAAATGCTAGTTGACCGGTGTCTAAGTTGTTGAGCAGTTAATGTTGGCGGGTGAGAAAAACTTTCCTCGGCCGCAAACGAAAACGGCTGTGCCTGCGTCTTATACACAAATCCTCTCCGATGCAATGGGCCCGGCAGCACATGGTTTGCTCCGCGTGTTGCCGATTTGACGATGAAGGATGTCGAACGTGCTCCGAGCCGCTGTGTGCCGATCCGGAACGACCCTCGCAGTAATTCTCCTTACATTGATAGGCATTGCGCTCGCGGCGGGCAGGCTATCCGCGCAGGCTGGTAGGGTGGCAAGCACGCCAGCTTCGCAGGCAACCGCGCCTGTGCCGCAAGCCGCCGCTGTGCCGCCGGCGTTCGATGTGTCTACGGTCAAGCCCAGCAAGCCTGAGCAGATGGGCTCCATGCTGCAACTCACGGACGATGGCATTTCCATCACGCATTTCCCTCTGCATACCATCCTTTGCGGGGCGTTCGGAACGGAAGACGACCACATTTTGGATGAACCTGGCTGGAGCAGGTCGGCCATGTTCGACATCGAGGCGAAGGTTGCGCCCGAGGACGCGCCCAAGCTAAAGGGACTGTCGCGCGACCAGCGGTATCAGATGCTGGTGCCGCTTTTGGAAGAACGCTTTGGGCTGAAGTTTCATCATGAGACGCGCGAGTTGCCCGTATATACGCTGGTGGTTGCCAAGGGTGGAATAAAAATGCAGCAGTCCAAACCCGATGATTCGTCAGGGCCGGGCCGGAAGATGCTCATGGCGAGGAAGGGGCACATCGAGTCTGCGGACATGGACATAAGGGATCTGGCGCACGTGCTCTCGCAGCAACTGGGCCGCACGGTGGTGGATGAGACTGGGCTGACCGGCAAATACGACTACAAGCTGGACTGGACGCCGGATGATGCGCCTCCGCCGATGGCGGCGAGTGGGGCCGGTGGGCAGCAGCAGAGCACTTTGCCGGACGCGTCGGGGCCGTCGCTCTTTACGGCCTTGCAAGAGCAACTCGGATTGAAGCTCGAAACAAAGAAGGCTATGAGCGATGTGATCGTGATCGATCACATTGAGCAGCCCTCGGCGAATTAGTGATTGAATTCAGGAGCGAAGTTTGGGTTGGCAATGTGAGTTAGTGAGGAAGGCTTGAATGTTGAACAGATCTAAGCAGCGGAGCAACAACGGACGGCTCGCGGTGGTGTGGCTGGCCGTGGCGCTGATGATGTTTGTCTCCGGCGTGACGGCGCGGGCACAATCGCAGAGCAAGCCGGCAGACGCGCCGGCAACGCTGCCCAAGTTCGAGGTTGCGTCGATTCGAATTATTCCACTGAGTGAGATGAAACCAACGGCGGAGAGCCCGCTCAGTCCGCCGGGCGCGCTGCAGTTTACTGCGCGGAATGTCACGATGGATGTGCTGATTTCTTTGGCGTTTGGAGTCAATTCCATGAATCAGATTTCGGGAGTGCCCGCATGGAATAACTCGACTTTCTATCAAATCCAAGCCAAGCCGGAGGGCGATGTGGGTTTGAGCTACGAACAGCTCAAGCCGTACTTGCAGCAGCTTCTTCAGGAGCGGTTTCATCTGACCTATCACCGCGAGACGAAAAGCACCAAGGGCTATGCGCTGGTGGCCGCCAAGGGTGGGCCGAAGCTGACTGCGACGAAGGGCGGGGCCTCCTACGGTTACATCCTCCCCAACCGGATTCAAGTTCAGAATTCGCCATTGACGGGGCTTGCCGGAATGCTTGTAAGTCCGCTGGACCAACCGGTTGTGGATGAGACGGATCTGAAAGGAAGCTACGATATTATGCTCAACTTTGCGCCGATGTATTCGACCGATTCCGATCTGCCATCGATTTTCACGGCGATTGAGGAGCAGCTCGGTCTCAGGTTGGAAAAGCGGATGGTTCCAGTGGAAATGATTGTCGTCGATCGCGTGGACCGGGAACCGACGGAGAATTAAATTTCGCTGTTCGCATTGATTGCGAAAGCCGCATTCCATCTCTCCACTGCGAGCGATGGAGAACGAAAGGGAAGAGACAGAACCGATGGGGCGATTCCGGCATTATCTTTGTGTTGCTGCATTGCTGGCATTCTGCGGATACGCGGCGGCATCGCCGTACCGGGGAGTGGTGACGTTTGGCGGGCAGCCGTTGCCGGGGGCTACGGTGACGGCTACACAGGGCGCAAAAACACTGACTGCTGTCTCCGACCAGACGGGCGCGTTTGCGTTCGACGATCTTGCCGATGGGCAATGGGCGTTTGACGTGGAGATGCAGTGCTTTGAAAAACTCCACGCTGAGATTGCGGTTGCGCCAAATATGCCGCCTGGCGCATGGGCGCTGAAGCTGCTGTCTACAGACAAGCTGCTGGCGAGTGCGCAGATTGCCAAGCCGGGGGTTGAGCCGCCGCCTGCGCCTACGGTTGCCGCAGCGAACACGCCGGGCACACCGCAGACCGCGAAGGGAAATGCGCAGAAGCCGGGGCAGGCAAATGTTCCGGTAGAAATGCCAAAGCCGCCTGACGAGAATCCGCAGAGCGCGGATGGGTTCCTGGTTCAGGGGAGCGTGAACAACGCGGCCACCTCGCAGTATGCGACCAATGCGGCGTTTGGAAACACGCGCGCGGGCAGCAGAGCGTTGTATACGGGTGGATTCACTGCGACCGAGCAGAACTCCGCGCTCGATGCGCGGACCTACGCGCTGAGCGGCATTGAGCCGACAAAGCCTGCCTACAACGACTTTTCCGGAACGCTGGAATTGCGAGGGCCAATCAGGATTCCGCATGTGATGCCGCGCGGGCCAGACTTTTACGTCAGGTATCAGTGGTCGCGGTCCAGCAACTCCTCGGTGGTTCCGGGACTGTTGCCAACGGAAGCAGAGCGGAGCGGCGATCTGTCCGGTCTGACAAACGCACAAGGCCAGCAGTTGACCATCTACAATCCCGCGACCGGCGCGGCGTACGTCAACAATCAGGTTCCCGTCACGCCGCAAGCGGCCGCGCTGTTGAAGTATTTTCCCGCGCCGAATTTAACGGGCTCAGCACTCTACAACTACCAGGCGGCGTTGGTGAGCGACACGCATACGGACTCGGTAAACTCGAGTCTCAACAAACAGGTGCACAGGGATTATATTTCCGGATGGTTCGGCTTTCAGAGTACGCGGTCGGATAGCGTGAACCTTTTTGACTTTGTCGATCGGAGCAGCGCGCGGGTATTCAACGGCGGCGCTTACTGGCATCACCAGCTCAAGCCGCGCATATCTCTGATTACGAACTACTCGTTCAACTGGCAGCGCAAAGAAGCGACGACGAACTTTGAGAACCGCGAGAATGTCTCCGGCGATGCTGGCATTGGCGGCAACGATCAGGACCCGGCTAACTGGGGTCCGCCCTCGCTGGGTTTTTCCAGCGGCTTTTTCGGTTTGAGCGATGGCAACAGCTCCGATAACCGCTACCTCACCAACGATGTTTCAGTGTCGTTGTCCATGTACATGAGAAAGCACAACATTACCGTGGGCGGGGATTTTCGCAAGCAGGATTACAACTGGTTCACCGAGCAGAATCCGCGCGGCAGCTTTACCTTTAACGGCACAGCGACCGCGGGTGGAACGGCAAGCGGATCGGATCTGGCGGATTTTCTGATCGGTATTCCCGATGCAAGCTCCATCGCCTACGGCAACGCCGATAAATATTTTCGCGAGCCGGCGTATTCGTTGAACTTCAACGATGACTGGCGGCTGATGCCGGTGCTTACCATCAATGCGGGAGTGTGGTGGGGTTACAGCGCGCCGATTACGGAGTTGCACGGACGGCTGGTGAATCTGGATGCGTCCAGCGGGTTCGCGGCGGTTGCGCCAGTGCTGGGCAGCAATCCTGTGGGGCCGGTGACGGGCGCGCATTATCCTTCAGCATTGATGCGGCCGGACCGCAGCATGATTCAGCCGCGCATAGGAGTTTCGTGGCGGCCCATTCCCGCGTCGACCGTGGTGATCAAGGCAGGATATGGAATCTACTCCGACACCTCGGTGTATCAAAACGTTGTCTTGCAGATGGCGCAGCAGGCACCGCTTTCAACGAGCCTGAGCGCGCAGAACAGCGCGGCGTGCCCGCTCTCGCTGGCTACCTTCACCGTTTCCTCGTCGTGCGCGGCGGCGTCCGCGGATACGTTCGGCATCGATCGGAACTTCCATATCGGCTATCTGCAGAGCTGGCAATTATCTGTGCAGCGCGACCTGCCTTTCGCGTTGCAGGCCACGGCAACCTATATCGGCATGAAGGGCACGCACGGCCCGCAGGAGATTTTGCCGAACAGCTATCCGCTGGGCGAAGCGAATCCCTGCCCGAGCTGCACATCGGGATTTATGTACGAAGGCTCCGGCGGCAACTCGTTTCGCAATGCAGGGCAATTTCAGTTGCGGCGCAGAATGCGCAGCGGGTTTACCGCAACGCTCATGTACACCTACGCAAAGTCGATTGACGACGACGCGTATCTGGGCGGGCAGGGCGGTACACAATCGTCATCGCTCTTGTCGCCGTCGGGAAGCATTGCGCAGGACTGGCTCAATCCACGAGCGGAGCGCGCGCGCTCAAACTTCGATCAACGCCATCTTGTCAATCTGCAGGCGCAGTACACCAGCGGCATGGGGCTGGGGGGCGGTACATTGCTGGGCGGATGGAGAGGCAGAGCACTGAAGGAGTGGACAGTGCTGGGCACACTGAGCATGGGCACCGGACTGCCGGAGACACCGTCTTATCCTGCCGCAATGCCGGGCACGGGATTCTCGAACATTATTCGGCCAAGCCTTACCGGCGCGCCAATCTACGCATCCAGCGGCAGCACGCATTTGAATGCGGCGGCGTTTACCGCGCCAACTGCGGGCGGGTGGGGAACGGCGGGAAGAAATTCGATTACCGGACCGAATCAATTTTCGTTTAACAGTTCCATGGCGCGCACATTTCGCCCCAGCAGCAAGACCTATCTTGACGTGACAGTGAATTCGACAAACACCTTCAATCACGCAACGATTTCAGGCTGGAATACCACCTTCATCAACCCACAGACGGGGCTGCCGACCGGGATCAACTCTCAGTTCGGACAGCCGATAGGCGCCAACCCAATGCGCAGCTTGCAAATCACGACACACTTGAGGTTCCAATAATGCGAGGCCTTGCAGTAGCAGCACTTTCTCTCGTGGCCGTGACAGGCTTGTGTGCGCAGCAGGTGGGCCAGAACACGGGCGCCGGCGAGACGACGCAGAGCTTTACGCTTTCGGTCAAGTCGAATCTGGTGGTTGAGGCCGTGGAGGTGAAGGACAAGCAGGGTAACTTCATCCATGGGCTCACAGCGAAGGACTTTGTGGTGACCGAAGATGGCGCGCCGCAGACGATTCGCTACTGCGAGCACCAGGACTTGAAAGAGACGGCCAAGCCGCTGCCCGCCGAGACGCCCAAAGACGAGGACATCACCATCTACAATCGGCTCTCGCGCACGCAGATTCAATCGGAGACCATGGACGACCAGCGCTACAAGAATCGGCGGCTGCTGGCGCTCTACTTCGATATGAGCGCGCTGGGGCAGGCCGATCAAATGCGTGCGCTCTCTGCCGCGGAGCAATTCGTCCGCACGCAGATGACGACCGCGGACCTGGTGTCGATCATGCGCTTCAGCAACGGAGCGGTAGACATTCTGCAGGACTTTTCCGCCGACCGCAAGCGGCTGCTGAGCATTTTGGAAACCATGGTTGTAGGTGAAAACCAGGGAACCGGGGATAGCGGTGACGACACGGGCAGCGCAGATACGGGCGCGGCTTTCGGACAGGACGACAGCGAGTTCAACGTCTTCAACACCGACCGTCAGTTGGCCGCGGTGCAAACTGCCGTGCAGATGCTCGGGCACGTGAGCGAGAAAAAGGTGCTCATCTACTTTGCCAGCGGACTCCGCGCCGGAGGAATCGATAACCAGGCGCAGATGCACGCCACCGCGGATGAGGCGATTCGCGCGGGCGTCACCATTTGGACAGTAGACGCGCGCGGGCTTGTGGCGCAGGCGCCGATGGGCGACGCAACGCAGGCTTCGTCGGGCGGGCAAAGCATGTACACCGGCGCAGTGGCGCAGACGCTCACCGCAAACTTTCAGCAGTCGCAGGACTCCTTGTATGCGCTGGCCAGCGATACGGGTGGCAAGGCGTTCCTCGATAACAACGATCTTTCGCGCGGCATTGTGCAGGCGCAGCAGTCCATCTCCGACTACTACATCCTTGGCTACTACACAACCAACAGCGAACCGAACGGCAAGTTCCGTCGCATCCGCATTTCGGTGGCCGGAAACCAGGATGCGAAGCTCGAATATCGTCAGGGCTACTACGCCGACAAGGTCTTCAGCAAGTTCAACGACGTTGACCGCGAGCGCCAGCTTGAAGACGCGCTCATGCTTGAAGATCCCATCACCGAGCTGACCATCGCCATGGAGATCGATTACTTCCAGCTAAATCGCGCCGAGTATTTTGTTCCCATCATCGTAAAGATTCCGGGCCGCGAACTGGCGCTGGCCAAGCGCGGCGGCGCTCAATACACGCGCATGGATTTTGTGGGCGAGGTGAAGGATCTGGTTGGCGGCACCACGGTGTCGAATGTCCGCGACAACAAGAACATGAAGCTGTCAGATCAAACAGCCGCCGAGCTTGCCAAGCGGCCCATCGAGTACGACACCGGCTTTACGCTGCTGCCGGGCAAATACTCAATCAAGTTCCTGGCGCGCGACGACGAAACGGGCCGTATTGGCACCTATCAAACCACGTTTGTGATTCCAAATCTGAATAAGGAATTGAAGCGTGTCCCCATTAGCGCCGTGGTGCTGAGCAGCCAGCGCGTGGATTTGAAAGACGCGATCAGCGAAACGGAAAAGACCAAGGACCGCGCGAAAGAGGTTGCGGTCGATCCGCTGGTTCAAGACGGCAAGAGGCTGATTCCCAGCGTGACGCGCGTGTTCGGCGCGGGGCATCACATATACGCCTATCTCCAGACGTACAAACAAAAAGCGCAAGAGGAGCCCTCAGCGCATGCCGCGACAACAATGGCGCCCACGCCGCTCTTCGCCTATGTCACGCTCTACCAGGGCGGCAAAAAGGTGTATGAAACACAGCCGGCGGCGGTCACTCCAGCCGCGGGCAACAACTTCAACAAGATGTCGTTCAACTTTGATATCGACACCGGCTCGCTGCCGCGCGGCCAGTACGATTGTCAGATCACCGTGCTCGATCCAGCAACGCAGAAGTCGGCGGTGTGGCGCGCACCGGTGATGCTTGCGGAGTAGTCATTTTGTGGATGAATGATTTTCCGATCGTCCCTGAGTAATGCCGCGCCTTCGTGCTGGCTTCATCGCGTACGTATCGAGTATTGCAAGGCTCTCGTTGTCGCGGCTGCGCTCATCGTCTGAGCTGCGATTGCGCTGAGCTGTCCGCGCGGAAAAATCCTCCACAATCCCGCTTGCGAGTGCCGCGCTTTGGACGTAGGATGTTGACCGGCTCCGAATCGCACTCAAAATCCAACTCAAAAATTCAGGAGCCGCGCCTTTGCGCGTATTTGCCGCCGCTGTTGTTTAGTTTGTGACGCTTCGAGCATTGGCAATCCGGCCACATAAGGGAGATAGAAGCATGACAATGAACCGACGTGAATTTCTTGCAGCTTCCGCGGCAAGCGCCGCACTCATGCAGCACGGCGTGACGGCGTTCGCCGCTTCCACCGGCAGCATCCAGGCATCAATTGACGCGGCCAAGGTGGGCGGGCCGGTCTCTCCGCTGATTTTCGGGGGCTATATGGAGCCGGCCACCACGCGAGTGTGGGCCGAGATGCTGACCGATAGAAAATTCTGCCGCGCGATTGTGGCGGCGGAGGCAGCGCCGCCGCAAGGCGCTTCGTTCATGCGCCGCTTTGGGGGTGAGCCCTTCAGGCCGGTTGGGCCGGCGGCCACGGTGGAGATGGATACCGAACGGCCCTTCGTGGGCAAGCACAGTCCGCGTATCAAGCTCAACGGAGCGGAGCCGCGCGGCATTCAGCAATCCAGAATTCGTCTGGGCGCGAACAAGTCTTACATTGGCCGCGTGTATCTTGCCGGCGAGCCAACGGCTAAAGTTGTGGTTCGGCTGGTGTGGGGCGCGGGGCAGGGCGACTCCAAGACCATCCAGATTCCGCCGCTCACCCGCGAGTACAGAAAATTCGCGCTCAAGTTCGACTCGCCTGTCGATACCGCGGAAGCGCGGCTGGAGATTGTCGGCACCGGCAGCGGCGCGTTCCACGTGGGAACCGTTTCACTGATGCCCGCCGACAACGTGCAGGGATTTCACGCGGGAATGCTGAAGCACTTCAAGAGCATCGGCTTTCTGATGGCCAAGTGGCCCGGAGGCAATTTTGTGTCCGCCTACGACTGGTACGACGGCCTCGGCGATATAGACAAGCGCCCACCGCGCGTGGCTCCCATGTGGTCGTCGATGATTGAGCCGAACGACGTGGGCATTCATGAGTTCATCACCTTCTGCAAATTGCTTGGGGCCGAGCCCAATATAGCTGTCGACACGGGTTTTGGAGAAGCGCGCGTTGCAGCCGAAGAAGTGGAATACTGCAACGGCTCGGTAAATACGCGGCTGGGCAAACTGCGCGCGGAGAATGGACATCCCGAGCCATTCAACATTCGCCTCTGGACCATCGGTAACGAGATGTACGGCTTTTGGCAGTACGGCCACATGTCTGCGGACCAGTACAGCGTGAAGCACAATTACTTTGTGGAAGCCATGAAGAAGGTCGATCCGAAGATTAAGGTCACCTCGGCCGGCGCAAGCATCTGCGAGCAGTCGTGGACCGCCGCGGAGAACAAGCAATTTGCAAAGGACTTTTGGCAGCCGCCGGTGCTCGACACACTGCCCTACAAATTCATGTGCACGCAGGATTTTGACGGATGGATGCTCAAGAACGGCTCGGACTACATCGACTATTTGTCGGAGCACACCTATTGTTATCCCGATCTAGCGTTTGACGCCGGCACGCAGCTCTTTGTGGATGTTCACGATCCGCTGCAGCTTAGAACGCGCAGGCTGGCCAACCGTGTCGGCATGGCGTTTGAAGCATGGGACAAGTACGCGGAAACGATGCCGTCGTTGAAGAACAAGAGCTTCAAGTTCATCTTTGACGAGTGGGGCACGCGCTTTCGTTCAGCGGCGGGTGGGGCAGGTTTTCAGCGGCCGGTAGGGATGCTCTCTCCCATCTCCGCTGCGCTTTTCCTGCATGAGGTCTTCCGTCACTCCGATATGGTTGAGGCTGCCTGTCCCACTGGCTCGTTTGGCATGATCGTGACCGACGCCACTGGCGATGCCGTGGGCATGTCCGCGGACGGCGTGATCCTCAAGATCATGCGCGAGCACTTTGCCAACGCGCTGCCGGTCGCGGTCGATGGCACTTCGCCTCAGCAATCCACCAGCGGCACACCGTTGGTGGATATGCCGACGAAACCCACCGGCAGTCCTACGTATCCGCTCGATGTTTTGGCGGCATTCTCCGCGGACAAAAAGAAATTCATCCTGTCTATCGTGAATCCGACGGAAGAAAGCCAGGAGTTTACTCCGCAAATCAGCGGTGTAACGTTGCGCGGCACTGGCAAGTTGCGGCAAGTGGCTGCGCCGAGCCTGACCGCCGTAAACGAACCAGGCAAAGAGCCGGTGATCAAGATCGTTGAAACCGAGCAGGCTTCGCTTCCTGAAAAAGTGCAGGTTCCACCCATCAGCGTGAGCATCTACACGTTCGAGGTGTAACCGCAACGTTCGACGCACGAAGGTCCCTGCCTGGGATCTTCGTGCATCGGCAAGAAAGAATATCAAGCTTGAATGGTGGGGCTTCCTACGAGAGTATGTCGCCCGCATTGGCGGCGTCGTATCCCCCGCTGCCCTCAAGCTCCCGTCGGAAGGCCGCGCGTCCCAGGGTCTCAAACAGCGCCGTCACCTGGGGAAGCTTTAAATGTTTGCGCCGCACCACGAGATCGTAGCGCTCCGTCACCAACGGGATGAACTCCAGGCCGAGCACGAGCGCAGCGGATTTTGTTGCCAGGCAGCAGTCCGCTTCTCCTTCTCGCACGCGCCTCGCTGCAGGCAGATGTCCCAAGGAGATCTCGTCGTATCCACGCACGGACTTTGCGGCGATCTTTGCTTTGTGCAACTGCGAGTCCAGCAGGAGCCGACATCCTGAGCCCTTATCGCGATTCGCAATCTTTACGTCGCTGCGGCCAAGATCGTCTATTCCGCGAATGTTCTTCGGATTTCCGCGGGCAAGTACGATGCCCGCTTGCCATTGCGCAAATGAAACCACGGCCACGGAATTGGACCGGAACATCTTGCGGATAACGGGCAGATTCGACTCACCGGATTTGCTGTCACGCAGGTGCGTGCCGGCAATATGAACGGCACCCTCTTTGAGTAGATCGAGTGCCCGCGTGCTATTCGCGTACTCCACCACCAGTTCAACTCCCTCGCGCATGAGATGGTGGGCGAGGATCGTGATCCCTGGATCGCAGCCGGCGATGAGCAATCGCTTGTCCAGCGCAATCTCATCTTCAAAAACCTGAACCTTCACGCGCTTGCCGCCTCCGTTCAGTTGGGTGGCCACTGCGTCGGCGAGAGGAAGACTCCAGATGCCGGGCTCGGGAGAAGCCGCCATCAAGCGGTCATCCACGCGGCATAGCCGCACAGGCTGTCCCGGCCAAAGCTCTGAGCCACCGGGCAACATCTCAACCTCTTCGATATGGGCGTGCACTGCCGCGTTCTCAAGGCTATACACATCTTCGACTTTTACGGCGAGGGCCTTTGCAAGGTTCAGCGCAACCACGGTGTTGGGGATAAAACTGCCCGACTCCATGGCATAAATCGTCTGGCGGCTAACACCAATTGCCGATGCCAGTTTCGCGGCTGACAGGCCGCGCTTTTGCCGTAACTGCGCCAGATTGTTATTCACTTCCATAGAGCCGATCTCCCATGCTGACCGCGTTCTTTGATCATCATACTGTGCGGTTGCCGCAGATGCGCCAAGTGCGAAGCCTCGTAATGCGCGGTGCACACGCTTGTGCGCGCAGGTTTAGGTGCCTCCGATAAAATGATTGCAAAAATGACAAAGTAATGCATACAATACATTCATCGGCAAACAAAACAGAACCCTTCGCCTTCACCCAAACGCCGCAAGTCGTTTCTGGAGCGCAAGGGGCATCCCTACTCTGTGGCACAATTCACTTTCAGGAGGAAGACATGTTCAAAAGCTACCACTCTGCTCTGCTTGCCTGCATCGCCATCTGCGGCACCGCAGGCACGCTCTCCGGCCAGTCGAGGTCATTCATCGCCAGCTATCAAGCGCGTGTAAGTGCGACGCAGGCTGAGCAGCCGCACTGGGTCACGCCTTTGGTCACGGTCACTCCGCGGCTCGAGCAGGAGATTCGCACCGATTTTCTGCACCAATACAACACCAAGCGTTATGCGCTGTGGAACTACGGAAATGGCAAAGGGCTGGAGCTTATCCCGGAGCGGCATACAGAGATCATCGTGAACATTCCTCCATTTTTTGACCGCTCCAATGGCCAGAAGGACGGATTCGGCGACATCTCGTTTCTTGCCAAGGGCCGCATCTTCTCGCGAAATGAGGAGCATGGCAACGCGATTGTGACGGCATTTCTCGGCGCGAGTATTCCCACCGGCAAAAACGGCAATGGCAGCTGCTGCGCAGTTGTGACGCCGACACTCGCCATGGGAAAAGGCTTTGGCCGGTTTGCTCTCACAACCACGGCCGGTGGATCGCTGCCAGTAACCAACTCGGTTGGCCTGGGGCATACGATTACCTGGAATAACGCGGCGCAGTACCGGATTGCCAAGAGCGGCGTTGCACGCTTCTTCTGGCCTGAGTTCGAGAGCAACTCATCGTTCTACAAAGGCGGAGCCAACGACGGCAAGACTGCTACGTTTGGAACACCGGGAATCATCATCGGCAGAATCCCGCTGGTGCATGATGCAAAGGGCGCGCCTGGCCGATTGGGGCTCACCTTTGGAGTGGGCCAGCAGATCGCACTCACGCACTTTCATACCTACAATCACTCCACGGTAATTACAGTGCGGCTACCTTTCTAGCCTGCATCTGCGGCGCTGTCCGGCTACACTTTGCTGGACTATGCGGCGTGTGTAAACATCGGTTCTACCGGAACCGATTGCGGCAACAGTCCATTTCACAAGGAGGCTATGTGATTACCATGCATAGGATGCGCGGGTGCGGAACGCTGCTGGCCGCGTTGGCTCGGCTTGCCGCATTTTCGATATTCGTGTTTGCCATGCGGAACCCCGCGGCCCAGGCTCAAGCGGGCGGCAGCCTCACAGTCTCAGCCGCGGCCAGCCTTAAGGATGCCATTGGCGACGTGGAGACGGCGTACAAGAGAAGCCACGCGAATACCGAGTTTGCCAATAACTTTGGCTCATCCGGCACGCTGGCCGCGCAGATCGATCAAGGCGCGCCGGTGGACGTGTTTCTATCCGCCGCGGCCAAGCCCATGGACGATCTTGAAGCGAAGGGATTAGTGGTTGCGGGCACGCGCCACAACCTGCTTCGCAATTCGCTGGTGCTCATCGCTTCGCTCAGCTCCGGGCTGCATGGCTTTGCTGACCTGACGGGCAGCGGCGTTCGTGTAATTGCCCTTGGCGATCCGGCAAGCGTTCCCGCAGGCCAGTACGGACAGCAGACGCTCGCTTTTCTGCATCTGCTCGATCCCGTGAAAGCCAAGCTTGTGCTCGGTAAGGACGTCCGCCAGGTGCTTGCCTACGTTGAGACAGGGAATGCGGATGCGGGCCTGGTGTACGCGACCGATGCGCTCATCTCAAACAAGGTGCGTGTTGTTGCCACGGCTCCCAGCCAATCGCACGATCCCATCGTCTATCCTATGGCGGTGGTCAAGGGCAGCAGGAATGAAGCGGCTGCGCGCAGCTTTGTCGAGTTTCTCGCAGGCCCTGAGGCCAAGAGCATCTTTCAAAGGCATGGCTTCTCGATCGCGGAGAAATAATGGGGTCTCTCGATCTCTCGCCGCTGTGGATCTCAGTGGCCACAACCTGTGTGGCGACGGCGGCTACGTTTGTGCTCGGCCTGTTCGCGGCCCGGTTTCTCTATGGCGTTCAGGGCAGGTGGCGCGCTCTCCGCGCGTGGATTGACGGAGTTCTGACGCTTCCTCTTGTGCTTCCGCCCACCGTTGTTGGATTCTTCCTCTTGCTGCTTTTTGGCAGGCGCAGCCCAATTGGCCAGGCGCTGGAGCACATTGGCGTCACCATCGTCTTCTCCTGGCCGGCAACGGTGATTGCCGCAACTGTGGTTGCGTTTCCGTTGATGTACCGCACCACTCTGGGCGCATTTGAGCAGGTAAACCCCACGCTTCTTGACGCGGCGCGCACGCTGGGCGCATCGGAGCGGGCCGTCTTTCGCAGAGTGCTTTTGCCGCAGGCCGCTCCCGGAGTAGTTGCGGGCACGGTGCTGGCCTTTGCGCGCGCAATGGGCGAATTCGGAGCAACGCTCATGCTGGCTGGAAACATTCCCGGCCGCACACAGACCATGCCCATCGCAATCTTCTCCGCTGCATCTGGTGGAGACATGCAGGCGGCATTGGTCTGGGTGAGTCTGATCGTCGTCTTGTCGCTCGCCATTATTCGATTGCTGAACGTGCAGATCGGCGTGCGCACTTCAACACTGAAATCGAACGGCATTCCGATTCTCGAAGACACAGCAGCGCCTGCGCCGCGCAGCGCGGAAGTGCAAACATCGGCTGCGCAACTCGACGCAAATATTGAGAAGGCTCTCGGCCGGTTCGCAATAAAAGTGACATTCAGTGCGGGCCGCGGCGCGGTCGGCCTGCTCGGCGCGTCAGGCGCAGGAAAATCCATTACACTGCGCATGGTTGCCGGCATTGTCACGCCCGATCATGGCAGGATTGTGTTGAACGGCCGCGTGCTTTTTGATAGCGCAACGCGAGTAAATCTCCCTGCCGCGCAGCGCAGGATCGGTGTGGTGTTTCAGGACTACGCTCTGTTTCCGCGTATGACGGTTGCAGAAAACGTTGGCTTCGGTTTAAGCAAACTCCCCCGCGCCGAGCGCGAAGCGCGCGTGCGGCAACAGCTCGCGCGCATGCATATCGCAGAACTGGCGCATCGTTATCCTGCGCAGCTTTCCGGAGGTCAGCGGCAGCGCGTGGCCATTGCGCGGTGCATGGCCATCCAGCCGGATGCGCTGCTGCTCGACGAGCCATTTGCCGCGCTCGATCCGCATCTACGCCGGCAGATGGAAGAGCAGTTGCGCGAAACGCTGGCGGATTACAACGGCGTGGTCATCTTCGTTACCCATGGCATGGAAGAAGCATTCCGTTTTTGCAGCGAGCTACTTGTGCTCGATGATGGGAGCGTGATTGCCAGCGGCCCAAAGCATCAACTTTTTGAGCGGCCGGGGACCGTTGCCGCTGCGCGACTCACCGGCTGCAAGAACATTGTTGCAGCGCGCCGCATCAATGAGCATCGGGTGATCGTAGACGATTGGAATTGCGAACTCGCGACCGCCGCTCCCGTGCCCGCTGCGATGACTCATCTCGGAATCCGCTCGCATCGAATAGCGCTTCAAGCCGACCGCAAGGGAGAGAATGTTTTTCCCTGCTGGCTTGCGGCAACCAGCGAGGCGCCTTTTGAAATGACGATCTATCTGCACTTGCATCGTGCGCCGCTGCCGGCGGATGCGCCGCATCTTCAGGCCGATGTCTCGAAAGAAACATGGAAGGCGCTCAACGCAACGCCGCAGCCCTGGTATATTCGGCTCGATGCCGCCCAGTTACTACTCCTTGAGGGGTAGCCTGCATCGGACAGATTGACGAAAAGGGTGAGTTGCCCAGCCGCTGCCTGTAGCGTCTGCCGACGGTGTAGGCGCTGAGAGTCTGATCCTTGCTGGAACTTGTCCGCCTTCTCCGCTTTCAGAAGGGCCACCCATGCATGCGAACCCTAACGAGAGAAGCGCATGCATGGGATGTATTTGGGGAGGACCTCAGTTAATGGTCATTGTGAACGTGGTTGAGGGCACTGGGGTTTCCGCGGGAGTACCGGTTCCCGTTACCGTAAAGGTGTAACTGCCGGCAGTGGTTCCGGCCTTGCCAGAGCTCGACGACGATTTGCCGCCACAGCCGCTGAGCGTTCCGATTACGGCGATCAGCAGCATAGCCCCAAGCATTGCGCGCCATCCACGCCTGCGCGAGGGGATTCCCAAGAAGACTAGCAGGGCCAGAACCGCGCCGCCTCCGGCGTGCATCCAGCCGTTCTGCTTGCCGTCGTTCACCGGTGAAGCCATTGCGGTGGTGGTGGCAACCGAGGTAATCGTAACGGTCGATGTGGCGGAGGCGGAGCCGCTGCCCAATGTGATTGATGGTGTGCTCACAGCGCAAGAGGGTAGGTCGGTAGCTCCGGTTGGTGAGGTGGTCAGAGCGCAGGCAAGAGCTATGGTGCCCGAGTAAGAGGTTGTGGTGCTGACCGTCACCGTGGAAGTAGCCGGCGTTCCTGCATTCACACTCGCCGGAGATGTTGCCTTCAATGAATAGGCCGACTGAGTTACTGTCACGGACGCGGTTGCGGAGCCGGCAAGATAGACCGAGTCGCCGCTGTATTTCGCGGTGAGGGTGTCCGTTCCGGCACTGAGTGAGTTGGAGGGAATTGTGAAGGTATAGCTTCCGCTCACCAGGGTTGCGGCCGACGATGTGTAACCGCCGCCAGAGAGAATTATAGTGCCGGTGGGTGTGGCTCCCGAGCCAGTTACTGTGACCGGTACGCTCAGGGTCGCGCCCGTATTCGCCGTTGCGGAGGCCGGAGTTACAGAAACAGTTGGGGCAATCGGAGCAGGAGTTACTGTAACTGGGGATGATGGCGGCGTAGTTCCGGTGGCTGGGGCGTAGCTGGCATCGCCGCTGTAGCTTGCCGTAAGTGTGTCGCTTCCTACGCTCAGACTGTTGGCGGGAATTGTGATGGTGGCGCTGCCGCCGGAGAGCCTGGCAGCGGATGAAGTGTAACCGCCGCCGGTGATGGTGACCGTACCGGTGGGAGTGGCCCCCGAGCCAGTGACCGCGATGGTCACATTGAGACTCGTGGCTGTGGTGATGCTGGTTGCGGCAGGAGTCACTTTGACGGTTGCCGTCAATCCGTTGACCACCAAGGATTGCGTGGCGTTTTCTGCCGGGTAGGTGCTGTCGCCGCTGTAGACGGCAGTCAGATTGTGCGTGCCGGGAGTTAGTGTTGTGCTGGAGTAAGTCGCCTTGCCTGTGCTGTCCAGCGTGACTGCCGTGCCCAACGTATTCCCTCCATCTTGAAATTCGATGGTGCCGGTGGGGACGGATGCGTAGGTTGCGGTGGGAGTGACGGTGGCCGTTAGCGTGACAGACTGGCCGGCGGAGGCGGGCGATGGGGAAGCCGCGAGAGCTACTGTAGCTGTGCCGGTGGCGGAGATTTTGGCGACAAAGCCGGTGGTACTGAACTCCGAGCAGCCGGAAGACTGCATATGATTGGTCTGCTGGAAGGAGCCGGGGGTAACGATGGTTCCAGCGCAATTGTCGTCGAACGCAACATACATATTGCCAGCGGCATCGACCGCAAGGCCGGCAGGCGTCATGTTGTCGCTGAGGCCAGTGCCAAACTCCGAGGAAAAGAGCAGCT
>Ga0302319_10005786_pt1 | contig 24725 bp, 20 predicted proteins | sample Bog_T0_2_FD_203319 | JGI IMG/M metagenome (GOLD analysis project Ga0302319, IMG submission 203319) | Peat permafrost microbial communities from Stordalen Mire near Abisko, Sweden - Bog_T0_2 | ecosystem: Environmental > Terrestrial > Soil > Wetlands > Peat | place: Sweden: Abisko, Stordalen Mire...
TCCTGATCGAGAGACCGTCCTTGCCCTTCCTTGGGGCCAGTTTGATCAGAACGAAGATTCGGGTTGGCGCCTGCTTTCCGCCAGGAAACAGCATCTTGAGGCCGCCAAGCTGATTGAAGCCTATCTCGGCCGGCATACCGAGTTATCCGAGCGGCAGCGGGCGCTCTCAAATTTCCACGCGGGAATGCAGTATGTTTTTTATGCACGTGACCATGGCGGTGACCCGCGTGCTGGAATTCCTGATCTTGAAAAGGCGTTGGTTTCCGGTACTGGAACGGGCCTTCCTGCCGATTGGAACGATTTGGTGATAGCCACCAAAGCGTTTCTGATGGGCGACAGACCGACGTTGCTGGCGGTCAAGGAAAGAGTAGCCGCTATGCCTCCCGGAGCCGCTAGGTGGTTAAAGTCACCGCACGACGTTGACGACTTGATCGACAATCTCGGCAAGCCTTATGGGTCGTGGTGGCCCAAGGAAGAGGCGAAGAAATGATGCCCAACCAGTCATCAGAAATTACTCGGAGTGCCGTTTTTTGAAACGGCGCGCAAGTGTTCCGAAAAGGACCTTTTTAGAAACAGTCAGAGAGCTCGGTCGAGCCGCGTTTATCGCGCCCACAGATGAACGCCTTTACCTTCCCCTATTTATTTGGCGAAATGCCGGGCACTGTGATCTTCGGCGTGTCGCCAGTCGTTGGCGCAGACGCACTGGCCGGAGATGTGGTTGGCAACGTTGCGGGACGGTCCTTGTTGATCTCGGCCATTACTTCGTCAGTGATGTCGAGGCTGGGGTCGTAAAACAGGATATTGGATACTCCGACTAGAGTGGGGCCCGATTTGTCAAAAAGGAATGTGGCGCCCTTTTTCTTTGCTATTTCCACTGCTGTCTTGGAAATCTCTTCGATCATCAGGGTCTTGAAGGTTTGGGAGCGCTGCCGAAGTGTGTTCTGCGTGTTTTGGGCAAACGAATTGTACTCGTTTCGCTTTTGTTGAATTTCGTCGTACTTTTTCTGCGCATCGGCTTGTGCTTTTGCCTTCACTTCAGCAGTAGCGGTCGGATTCTTGGACTGCTCGTCGAGCTCCTTGAACTGCTCAACCAGAGCGTTACCATCCTTCTGAATTTGGCTTGCCTGGTCTTGGGCCTTCGCCGCGTCAGCCTGAAGTTTTGCATTTTGCTCCTGAGTCTTCCAGTGGCTGTCAAACAGCTTGGCGAGATCTACAACAAGAATCTTTGGGGCTATTTGTGCGTGTGTAGTCAATGTCGTCAGGGCTATGGCGGCGACGGTGAAAAGGGACGGTATGATCTTCTTCATGGGTTGTTTGGCTTTCGCTTTTTTCGGGTCACAACAAAGTGAAAATGGTGGCGCCAGATGATCGGTGCCGACTTTCTAAGAGCAGTTCTCCTTGGTAAATGCTCCCTATGGAGCACGAGTTTCTCCGGAATCAGATTGAGCTGGGATCGCGCGAAAACATTGCCGAAGAATTCCCTCACCCTCCGCACCCTTAACTTCTAGCAGAAGCGTTCCTCCGCTTTGCACGAATTGGTCAAACCGGTCGGCCACTTTGGCATAATCGGCGTTGAATCCTCCCTGCCCTTGTGTTCCGGGGATGACGATCAAGCTGTACTTCGAGAAGTCTGTCGTCTCCATGTCCGCTGGCTTTATTGTTGCGGACGCATAACCGAGGTCACCGAACTCCGTCTCGAAATTGGAGAATTGCGTCCAGGGCGTGCTATTGCGAACGACCAGGACTTTCCCAGTTGGAGCATTGATCGCGACGCCAGCCCTGATGGCACCAGAGAACAGGCCGCGCCATGAACCCACACGAAGCGCCAAAATTGCCAATCGCGGCTGCGATGAATCTTCATCCGCTCCACCGAAGGCGGGGTACGTTAGTATTGAAGTCTGAGGTCGAAGAGGCCCTTAGGGATTTCGGACTAGAGGCTGGTCCCTTTTCCGAGGGCCGGCTAATCGATGCCTATGAAGTCGAAAGATTGCTGGTTGACGCGGGAATATCGGTCGAACTCGTAAAACACAGGACGGCGGCATTCCTACTGCTCGCCCTAGTTCCTCTCGTCAAAAGGCGGTTCCCAGAACTGTTTGAATCCGAATCCTAGCGCTAAACCCAAAAGGACCATGTGCGCCAAAGGCCAACGCCGCCAAAAATCAAGTGCCGTGAAACCCAAGCTGAAGAAAGAGGTGGTCACCACTTCTGGTCCCAGGAAAATCACAGCGCTGCCTGATTTCGCCGCTCGTCGAAAGCGGGTCTTCAAAGGTACACTCTCCGAAAAGGCTACTCGTAAATTGGACCGAGCTATAGTCGGAGAGCTTGGCGACGAGGAACTTGGTCCGCTGGCTAATCCGATGATCTACGCATCCGCCAGAACAAAGAAAGCGCACCGATCGAGAGGACGGCTAGGCGACCAACAAGGGGCACCCTCATCGCAGCGGCCAACCGGGCGAAAATGAACGGGCTGGGCGACACCGAGCGGAAACCCCTGCTTCGTCGGGGAATGGAATTGATCAGTCTTGTACATTGGAGGGACTTCAAGAAAGACCCGCCGCCGGCTATAATAAAGCAGAAGGGGATTCCGATTTTGGTGTACCGCTTCACCGGCACCCAATGACGTCACCCTGCGCACGATGTCAGTATCATGAATTGGGTCGGTCTTCCCCGAGGGTGGGAATGGCCCGATGGCTGGCAGATTGAGCAGTTACCCACCCATTGGGCCGAGATATCTATTCCTACACCGACGCCAACCATCGCGACCGTTGACGACGTTCTAGCTTGGGTAGAGCGGAAAAAACGATGAACCCCCTTGACGCCGATTCCCTGCCCATCCTGACGCCCCTCAACATCCACCCGTTGCCGAGCCGCGTGGGCTTGATGGTGCTCCGCGCTGAGTTGAAATAGGCTCTCGACGAACTAGGTCTGGTGTATGGTGAACTCAGCGGCGATGAGCTCGCGGCCCTCGCTAAACAGAGCTGCGGATCTGAGTAGCGGATCTTGCGCCTCGGATTGTCATCCGATCGGGCTCGTCTCTACCATGAGCACCGAGGTTGGCGCACCCTAATCCCAAATCTTGAGATCAATCCCTAGCCTAAACATCGGATATGCAATTCGCCGGTTGCTGAGGACGCCGGTTTTTACGGTCACGGCGGTTGCGACTCTTGCGATCTGTATCGGCGCCAACGTGGCTATTTTTGCCGTTGTTGACGGTATCGTCTTACGCTCGCTACCGTTTCCCGACGCGGGCCGTCTGGTCTTCGTCTACAACAGCTATCCACGCGCCGGACTTGCTCGTTCCGAAACGTCGATTCCTGACTACTTCGATTGGCGTAATTCGATCAAGGCATTTGCCTCCGTTTCGATTACTCACTACGCCAACGTGGTCGTAGGCGGCGCCGGATATCCTCAACTGGCGCCAATCGAGCGCGTCACTCCCGAGTATTTCGCGACTCTTGGACTTCCACTCGCGATGGGCGGGACCTTCACAGAGGATCAGTTGTCGCCCGGTGCCGATAACGTTGCGGTTGTGACCGACCGCTTCTGGCGCAGCTATTTCAACTCGGATCCAAAGGTGATTGGGCGCACTTTCCTCAATGACGGGGTTAGCACCACCGTGATAGGTGTGCTGCCTAGCACTCCCCCATTTGCCCGGGCCCTTTTCTACCGCCCTGCGTCTCTCCCTATCGGGGAGCGGCAGCCGATCCACCGCCACAGTAGCATTTGGGTGATGTTCGCCCGGCTTGCCCCTGGCGCAACTCTCGCCGAAGCGCAGGCTCAGATTGATGCTCTAAACGCCCGACAGGCGAAAGATGACCCGCGGGCGAGCTTCGCAAAAGATTCCGGCTACCACACCATCGTTACTCCCTTGCATGATGAACTCATCCGCACCGCACGGCCGATGCTCATTCTGCTACAATGCGGGGTCCTGCTGCTCTTGCTGATTGGCGGCGTCAATCTCGCCAACTTGGTTCTCATCCGAGCCAACGGTCGTTCCAAGGAGATCGCCGTGCGCTACGCCCTTGGCGCCAGTCGCTGGCAAATTGCGGGAGATGCGCTCGTAGAAAACGTCCTCCTCTCTTTTGTCGGGGGATTTTCAGGAATGGCGTTGGGTGTCTTTGGCGTCGCCTGGCTTCGCACCTTGGGCTTCGGAAAATTGCCCCTTGGGGACCTGATATCGGTCGACGCCCGTGTCGTCGCAATGGCCCTGGCTTCTACAGTAGTCGGGGGGCTCTTTCTGGCGCTTCCCGCCGTCGTCTTCAACAATCACCTCAAGCTTGCGGGTCGCCTTCAGGCTGCGTCCCAGGCCGGAACGGCAAGCCCGAGGGTCCAGAGGCTTCGCCACGGGTTCATAGTTGCCCAGATCGCCCTAACAATCGTGCTGCTTTCCGGGGCCGGCCTTCTGACGGTCAGCCTAAAACGTGTGCTCGATACTCCCGTGGGATTCAATTCCGACCGAATCCTGACCGGAAACATCATGCTTCCCCAGCGAGATTACCGGGAGGTCGAATCCCGGGTATTATTTACGGAGCGGCTCTCGTCTGCCCTCTCTGCGATTCCTGGAGTTTCACATGTGGCGTTCGATACCCAACTGCCATTCAATTTCCACGGCTTCATGAACGATGGCTTTATCTCGGCCGAAGGAAGCACCCGAAAAACCGGCGAGACCAGCCAAACCCATTTCATTTCCTACGTCACCAGCGGTTTTTGGCCGGCGCTGGGGATTCCGCTGCAGCGCGGGCGACTCTTGGAGCCAGCCGACGATCATCGGAAGGGCGGGGTTTGCGTTGTGGATCAGGCCTTTGCAGAGCGCTATTGGCCTGGCACTGATCCCTTGGGGCACCGCCTTTCCAGATGGGGCAACTCCTTCAACAAGGACAACGCCTTTACCGTCGTGGGAGTCGTGGGAAACGTAAAACAACGGGACCTCACCGAGAACGTCGGCCACGGCGCAGTGTACTTCCCGTTCTCCGCTTCGGGAGGAGCCTCTTCCGATCCCATTGCCCTGATTGTGAGCAGCGCCCTCCCGTCGGCTTCTCTCGTTCCAATAATCCGAAAGGCGATCCAGCAACTTGATCCGAATCTTCCCATCGACGATTTGCGTCCCATGCAGGCGGACATCGACGACAGTCTGGCCGCGCGCCGGTCCCCGGCCGTTCTGGCGAGCTTTTTCGCGGCCGTGGCCCTCCTCCTCGCCTCGGTCGGAACCTATGGGGCCCTGGGCTACATGGTTACACAGCGTCGCCGTGAAATCAGTGTGCGCATGGCCCTGGGAGCCGACCCAACCCGGATCCGCGGGCAATTCATGTCCCTTGGTTTGCGCCTCCTTCTTTGGGGCTCTCTGGCCGGGCTCCTGGGTGCTTGGTGGACGGGACGGGCCATGCAATCGGTCCTCTATGGCGTGCTGTCCCTGCAGGCGCCGACGCTGGTTATCGCAATTCTTGTCGTATGCGTGGTAACGATCTTGGCCTGCTTAGTTCCGGCCCACCGGGCTGCGCAGGTCGATCCCATAGCCGCACTTCGTTCGGACTAAGTCGAATGTAACCTTCCTCAGCCGAGCCTCTGACCGGAGTTTGACGGCTATTGTCCACTAAAGGGTCCTTTGGGACAGCTGAGTGCCTCCTAGAGCGACGCGGGTTTCTACTGTCTGCGCAACGCGACCATAGGCTCAACTCGCAACGCCCGCCACGACGGAATGGCCATCGACACAAGGGCTAGGAGGAGAGTCGAGGCCACAGCCGCTATGTAGACGAGGGGGTCGGCCGCCTGAAGCGACCCGACCATCGCAGAAGCTACTCTTGTGAGCGATAACGCCGAGAGAATCCCCACCAGGAGACCCACTGCAGCGAATCCCATTCCCTGTCGCAGGACCAGTGCTATCACGTCAACCGGCTGCGCACCGAGCGCCATGCGGATGCCGATCTCGCTTGTTCGCTGCGCCACCGAGTACGACATCACGCTATAAAGGCCCATGGCCGCCAGCAGGAGCCCAAGAATGCCGAGTACGGTCAGGATGCTGGCTGCGATCTTTTGTCCGAAGAGCGAGCCCGCGACATACTCGTTCATGGGCTGGGCATCGAACATCGTCAGGGCCGGGTCAATCGCAGCGGCCTCGTGGCGCACCGCGGAAATCGCATCCTGCATCGAGCCGTTCGTACGGATGTGAAAGGTGATCCCATACTCCGGGCGGAACACTTGGCTGATCGGTATATAGAAGAACGGCGTCGCGGCCTCGCCAACCTGGTGAATCTTGATGTCGTTTACCACGCCGACGACCGTAAACCACCGGCCCCATCCGCGAACCTTCCGTCCGATGGGATCGCCGTGCGGAAGGAATCGTTTCACGAATTCCTTGCTGACGATCGCCACGTCTTGCGACTGGGGGCCGTCCTGCAGGGTGAAATCGCGGCCGGCGACCATCGGGATCTTCATCACGTCAAAATATCCTGGACCCACCAGGTTCCGGTAGATCTTCATGCTCTCATTGGCCCAATCCGGCTGGTACCCCTCGACTTCAATCGGCTCCCAGTTGAATCCGCCGTAAAGACCGAGCGGCACAGAATCGGCATAGCTGACAGCGGTCACACCAGGGTATCGCTTCAAGCGCTCGGTCATCAGGTGCATGAATGAGTCCGCCTGCTGCCGGGTGTAGCCGCCGGTGGATAGGTTGAATTGGGCAAGTGCCTGGCCCTCCGGGGTGAACCCTGGGGACATGGCGCGAAGAGACTGGAAGCTCTTGAGGAAGATTCCCGCACCGATAAGCGCGGTCACGGCCAAAGCGATCTCTGCGACCACCAGGAGACCTCGCATCCGATGGGACCTGGCGCTGGGCAACTCGCTGCGTCCACCCCCTTTCAGTACCTCATTAACGTTGGACCGCGCGGCCTGCAGGGCCGGGGCGACGCCGGCGAGGACCGCAGCCAGCAAGGCGGCAAGAACGGCAAATCCAAAGACCGGGCCAACCAGCGGGGAAAGGACCATCGACGGGCCGGCCACTGAGGGAAGCAGCCACTGCAGGGCTCCCCTAAGCCAACCCGCCGTGAGGAAGCCGAAGGTGGATCCGGCAAAGGCTAGGAGCAGGGACTCGATCAGAAGCTGGCGGGCCAGGCGCCTCGGGCTCGCCCCCAGCGCCAGGCGCGTGCTGAATTCCCTCTGGCGGCCCGTCGCACGAGCCAGCAGCAGGTTTGCAACGTTCGCGCAGACGATCAGGAACAGGACGAGGGACGCGGCCATCAGTATCTCGATCGGCTTCAGCAGCGTTTGCTGTGGTCCCCAGTGCCATTTCCACAGAGGCACGACTGAAACTTGGATGCCCTGGTCCTGGGAGCCGTTAACCTTTGCCATGAATCCGACGAGGGCTGCTGCCTCATAGCCGGCCTGCTCGATGGTCACCGTTGGCTTGAGGCGCGCCAGCATGGTGAAATTGCGTGTGCCCCGGTCCTGCAGCATCCATGTCCCGGTATGAGTGATCTCCCCGTACATCGATTGCGGCACCCAGATCTGATAGTCCAATCCTGTCTGTGTACCGTGAAAACCCTCCGCGGCCACGCCGATGACCGTGAACAGCACCCTGTTGATGCGCAGCGACGACCCGATGGCGGACATACTGCCGTTGTACCGCTTGAGCCAGTAACTGTGGCTTATCACCGCGACCGGGTGGGCATTCTGAGTGTCGCTTTTCTCGTCCTGCGCGAAGAACCGCCCGGCCTCAAGTTTCACCCCAAGGACATCGAAGAAGTTTCCGGACACCATCTCGCACCAGGTCCTCTCGCTTGAGCGCTCGTCACCCACGGCCAGCGCCCCACGAGTGATCGCGGTGATGTCCATCAGCCTTAGGTGGTCGCGGTAGTCGCGGAAATCGAGAAACGACGTTCCAAGCGGCGCGGTGCCGAAGGCGCCTTCGCTCGCATAGTTCTCCACAGCTACAAGCCGCGATGAATCCGTCGTTCCGGGAAGCGGGTTGAAGATCAGCGATGTGATCCAGCCGAAAGTCGTGACTGTGGCTCCCATCCCAAGTGCCATCGTTAGGATGATGACAGCTGAGAATCCGGGCGTTTTGGAAAGCTGCCTCAACGCAGATCTCAGGTCAGATAGCATGTCGTTGAACATTTTAGCAGCCGTTGTGCCAAGAGGTAAGAACCATGTTTGTATATGATTATAAACCTGTTAACAATACATGTATGCCTGCATCTCAGCCGGAAATATCAATTAATGGGACGGAGCATTCCCAGAATTGGGAATCCCTTAAGGATTTGGAATTCCTAGTAAACTGTTCAGGCCGATCGCAAAAGTTCCTCCCAACGGTTCCTGAAGTGGTACGTTTACGAACACATCCTGGTTTGGCGCCGTTACCCTCGCTGATGAGCGTGTGCCGCGGTCTGAATCGCCGTCGCGGCGGTCGGCTTTTGACAGCCCAATAACCTACACCAATGTTGGAGTTCGCTTTATTTACCGTTCAGTAAAACAATCACATATGGAAACCGTAGAAGTGGTCAGAAAGTACAACGAGGCGTGCGGCGACTTATTAGCTGCGCACGAAAAACTGCGTTCCCAGATCCGAGGGCTTCCTCAGGAACTCGGTTTTAAGGATGTGGAGGAATTGATCCAGGTTTTAAGGGCGGTTGATAAGAGAGGCATTCTGCCCATTTCCTGGTTACAGGACCTCTTGAGTGGCAAACGACCTGTCCCGGGCCCAAAGAAGCCCAGCAGGAGGCCTACAACGGCATCCATACGCAAGAGACGGGTGGTCGTGACGGCTGCGTTGGCCTCGACGGTGGAGAAGCGCCTAAAGGACGGAAAGACTGTAGCCGAGGTAGAGAAGGAACTCGGCGTCTCGGCATCTTCGATAAATAAGATAAAGAAAAAGGCTGGATTGGTGAAGCCCCTTCAGGCCAAAGCACAAGGGAGTGCTTCTTAAATTGAGGGTTCCGATCGTTCGTTTATCTTTTCCAACGACATCTCCCTTTCTTTAAGCGCATTCCGGAGGAAGCTAGATGAAGCCTCAACGGCCACCTCGAGCGCCTTGATTTCGCAAGTCAAGTGTGTGTCCTCGTCATCTCCGGTATTGGCGGCCTTGGTGAGCGCCAAACGCGCCCTGATCGCAGGCGTGAACTCCACGTGGCACGCCGGGCCGATTGCGAAAACCTTGGCGAAGTCCCCATTAGCAGCGAGGCGATCTATCTTGCCGGACGCAAACTCATCATACAGGACCCGATGGAAATATTCGATCTCGTTTATATTTAAGATACTTACGCCCCACGTATTTCTCTTTTTTGGAATCTGAATCTTCATCGGAGAATCACCAAACTGCGCGCGTGCAGCACAGGCAACCCTGGCCGCTTCGAGCCTAATTCCCCTGCCCTTTGCCGGGTAAAGTTTCCTGTGCCGGGCCCATCTTAGGTCGATCCCACGTAGGTACCCGCTAGGGCAGCTTTCGCTTTAACCTCGTCCTTGTAACGAGGGGTTACCAGTACCTTGAGTCTAACAGTTGGATCGCGTTTCATGTGATTGTTAGGGCCCCAGACGTGTGGGCTGGCTGTCGGCAGTTCTTGACTCACCTAGGCTAAGATCGGCGGTCTTTCCTTTAAGAAAGGCCTCGGTTAACGCCCAGGAGGAATGGAGCGTTTTGTCCTCGGTCATCAGCCTCCAAACGAGGCCTCCCTTCGAACGACGAAACCCTGCTGAATAGAGCGTGTCCTTTCGGGAATCGAACTTGTCGAATTTCGCACAAAGCTCATAGCCCTCCTCCCAAATTTCGACTGCTTCCTGTGAAGGATTGGCCGCCTCAATCCGGAGCCGTCTTGAGCGAGCTAAAAAGCTGTTACCTGTTACGCCCTTTTTTAGCTGATCGGATACTTCCTTCTGGCCCGGATCAAATACGGGGATCTCCGGCATCTTACGTCCATCGACTTTACCAGTCTCCGCCATGGCCTGAGACGACTGGGATTTTGAAGTTACATGAAACGCTGGAGTTGAGAGCGTCGGGATCAAAGGGGACCCAACCGTCGCACCGCTCTTCGCCTCCGTGGGGTCCGCGCACTCCGCCTGGGAAATCCTATCCAGGTCCTTGGCCGCTAGCTCCGTCTCCCCCTTTTCCCGAACTCCGACACTGGTGGGCCGGGTCTCCTTATCTACCGTCAGCACCCACTTCGCCTGGATGGCGGCCTCCACCACGGCCTCAAGAACTTTGCGTCTGGATAATGGCCCCGCCCCGTCCCTGGCAGACTCCGACCCCAGCCTGTCGAGTTTATCGATTGTGCCGCGACCAACATCAACCTGCCGTACCGATTCACGATACCGGGCCATGCGACTGGGGAGGGTCTTATCTTTCTTAGGCTTCATATTTACTTAGTGGTAGCTATTTGCATTTAAACAAGGGCCATTTTCATGGATTATTGATTATGTTTATCTTTCGCTAGACCGCCCTAGTGGTCCGTCTCGTGCCCCGCCACCTGTTTTATCTTTTCTAGAAGTTTGTCGCCCTTCATACCGAATTCGGTTTCCAGCTTGGTTGTGAGGCGCAGAAACTCGCGGGCGTCATCAATTGTCTCCTCAGAAAAGCTTTCTGTGGCACGGACTACCTTCCTGGGCTCATTTCTCTGGCCCGAGAGTGCCCGCCTCGCCGCGGCCTCTTTTTGGGCAGGAGTTCCCTCTAGGTTGATGAGGTCTCTGAATGCCCTGCGAACGGTACCTTCGCTGCGGCCGTAGTGTTCGGCGTACTTACGGTGGCTCAACAGACCTGATAGGACCCTCTCCTTGACCTTAGGATGCTGGTCTAAGTGTTTCCTCACCTCCGCCCGTGCTGAAAGGCCCTTGGGGCGGTCCCCCAGGGTTTGGTTATCACGGGAAGCGAAGATTTCGGCCTCAGCAATCCCACCTGGCAGGACTTGGATCGCCACCTTGGGGATTATCGCCAATTCGTAGGAGCGCTTTCTCTTGTGCCCGCTAACCAAATAATAAATGCCGCCGATAAGGACGACCACAAGTGGGGGAAACCGATCACCCTTTTTTATGTCGTTCACCATTTCATTCAAAGACGAGTCTCGGAATTTGGGGCGAAGTTGGAGGCTCGGGTCTAAGTGAATCTGGTCGATCCCGACAGTCTGGACCTTGAACCTGAACTCACCCGATTCTGGGCTAAGCAGAAACTTAAGCACCTGGAATAAGTCGTAATCGTAGACTGTTCGCAGTCCTTTCTTTCGCGGATAACCCTTCAAAAGGCCTCTCAGCCTAAAGTTATGGAACTGGCAAGGGGCTATGCCTGTTAGCGTTGTTAGCTGGTACGAAGTCCAAAAGTTACCTTCAAACCCAACCTCGAGATTTGGCGATGCGGTATCGTCAGTATCGGTAGTGTTCATTTTAAGGGGTATGAACAAAAGGATCACTCGCGCAAGGGGAGGTTCGTCGCGGCATCTGGCATCCTATTGTGCAACCCTCCGATATAAATACATCGGCTCACCAAAATCGTGAATTACCATAACCGACTTCTTCCAAGACCCTTACAACGTGCTGCACTCGATCGCTGGCGATCCCGGCCTCCTAGATTGAAAGGGCGCCGTTTGGGGGCAGACTGAGCGATAAATAATTATCACCAGCCTATTACTTATTCCAGATAGAGTTTCTTCTTTAGGCGTTTATCCGTCCGCAAACGAAGGGAGCCTCAATTGGTTTAGGTGGAATTGTTGTGTTTAATTCCCGCATCACCTTGCTGAGGCTAGCGAAAATCCCAGAAGATTGGGATGCTATCCTCGAATAATTTCGATTTACCTACGGACGATAAGTTAAGCGCAGCTCTGGATGCTTCAGCTGCCTATCCATCCGCCCCACCAGGAGCGGACATTGTCTGTATTCCATTCCGGTGTGATGGTGAAAACGTTCTATATTTAACGGCCGAGCAGCTAACTCAGTTTATACCTCGCACCTCAAAGACCATCGTTCTTTGGGCGAAAGCTGGAATGCTGCCCTGCATCAGGCCACCAAAAAGGACCTCCGAGGGGCACAATTCTTGGCTGTTTGATTACTTTGAGGTTTTGAGAGCAATGAAGCGGTACCAGATGGCCACGACCGGCGGGACGGCGGGACTGGCCACTAAGGCGCTCCCATTTGCGGAGATTGTTCAGTACGTGGGGGCCCGGGAGCTATCCCGGTTCATACCCCGAACCCCAAAGTCCCTCAAAACTTGGGCAAAGCTGGGCGTTATACCGGGAACCAAATTACACGGAGGACAATGGCTTTTCGACCTCCTCGAGGTGCACCGCACACTTAAGCGCTATCATAAATAAGAGAAACACAGGCTTTGTTTATCTAAAACCTAGCACCTCACTTGAAACCGAAGGAAGAATCCTAAAGGGTGAGAGTGAATGCAAATTCGTCCATGAGACTCATTGCTTTCGCTCAGGAGCGCCACCTATACCGAAGGACTTGAAAAATCCGGGGATAATCAATCTCAGGGAGGCTACTGGACGCGACATTGGAGAGGCGTTAGGCAGGGGGGTGTGCCAGTTGGCACGCCCCCCTGCCCTCGAGGCCAGGCATGACAGAGCCCCATGCAGCTCAGACATGGGATGGCCGGCACTTCAACGATTCGCCCCACAATTGCCGTGTCCGTTTTAGCCTGTCGCGGCAGCCTAAGGGTAATTCCCAAATGCAAAGTGACTCAGATCTCCTGCGCACCTACGTTCTTGATGCCTCCGGGCCCGCGTTCACTGAGGTCGTGCGCAGGAACATAGCCCTGGTACATTCATGCGTACTGCGGCGAGTCGGCGGAGATACACACCTTGCCGAGGACGTGACTCAAAGGGTCTTCACCGATCTCGCCAGAAAGGCGCCAAAGCTGACGAAACTGACCTCGGTGGCCGGGTGGCTGTATGTCGCCGCGAACCTAGCCTCGGCTGAAACGGTACGGAAAGAGCGACGGAGGAAAACAAGGGAGATTTTGGCCTCTCAAATGATTGAGATCGGCGTTCATGAAGGCGCACAAAGCCAAGAGGAGTGGTCCCGGCTGAGGGATCTTCTGGACGAGTTGATTTGCGGCCTCGACGTTGGTGATCGCGAAGTTGTGGTCCTCAGGTATTTCTCCAAGCGATCCTATTCTGAGATCGGCGGCGTAGCGGGGACAACAGACGAGGGCGCCCGGAAGCGAGTGGAACGGGCCCTGGAGAAGCTACGTGCAAAGTTAGAGAAGGCGGGAGTGAGATCCTCCATGGACGCACTCGAGACCGAACTCGCCAAGGAGTCGGCGTCGGAGCCTCCGGTCACCCTTGCCAACCGTGTCGCCAGCATTGCCGTAGTCGAATTTGGAACAGCTAGCGCTGCGACCACTTGGTGGCTATCGCTTGCGAGAGTACTCACTTCAAAGACCGTGACCACGGGCGCCGTCTTTGTGGGGGCGACACTCCTCCTCCTTTGGCAGCATCGCCAGAACACCACCCTGAGAACGCAGATGGACAGCCTCCGTGGTCAATCAGTGGTAGTGAGACAATTGACCCAAGAGAATAGGAAGCTGGCGATGGAGCAGGTTAAGGCCGGGGACCTACGCAGGACTATGGCCATTGCCAATTCCCCCCGCCCCGCCGGCATTAAGGGTTCCGCGGCCGTCGAGCCCGTTGGTCGGCCGCTCACCATCAGCGTCACTTCCGAAGGCCGTATCATGTGGGAGAATGAGCCCGTAGACCTTCAGGGGTTTCTGAACCGGTTGGTTGCTTCCCAATCCACTGATTCCGGTTCCCAGACGCAGCTCCTAGTCCACGGGGCTCCGGGAGTTGGCTTCTCTGCGACGGCATACGTCGTAGAGCAAGCGAGCAAAGCGGGGATTAAGAACATCACGATCGACAGTCAGGCATATCCTTCGCCGTCCGACGGCTGGATTACGGCTACCCCAGGACCGCCCCCTGCAGCCGATAAAACACCTCCGACGTTACCTGACGTCCCCACCAAACCGTAAGATGAGGTTTTCCCGAGCCTTTCTCTTCGTAGGCACCGCAGCATTGGGCATTTATTGGGCTGTTGAGAGGCACACCACCGTCCAGCTCCAGCAGCAGTTAGCGACGATCAAGGACCGGGGAGAGGAGATCGCACGACTTCACACGGAGCATGACAGATTAATTGATCTCCGACAGGCCGAGATTGGTCTGGGAGCAGTTCATGATGTGGGTCGCCAACGGGCACCCGACCCCGATCGTAACTCGAATGACCAGGGTATCTCTCTCCGTCCCGGGACTTGGACACCCGCAGCAGCATGGAAGAATCAGGGTCAAGCCACGCCGGAGGCCGCCGTCGAGACGATGTTGTGGGCCGCGGCCGGCGGCGATTTGAGTGCCCTCAAGAATACTCTGGCTTTGGCACCCGATACGCGGTCAAAAGCGGCAGATCTATTGGCCAGCCTACCTCCTGCTGCCAGCCAAACCTATGCCTCCCCTGACGACTTAATGGCCCTCCTCGTGGCAGGAAACGTGCCCCTCGACAGTGCCCAGGTGGTAGCCAAACAGATCAATCAGGATGGCCAAGTCATCGAGTATCTGAGGCTCAAGGACTCGGACGGGCGGACTCGGCAGGTCTTTCTTACACTTCAGAAGCTGTCAGACAGCTGGCGGTTGACGGTACCAGCATTTGCGCTGGACCCTATAGCGCAGGCAAATGGGGATTCGAGTGCTCCTTAGAGGACCCGTTTGGCGACGCACCCTGAGAATGTGTCTTCAGGGTCGGGAGTTGGCTAGAACCGCGGCATCGGCGCTGTCGTCCGGTTTCCTATTGACGTTCTAAAGGAACGAAACATTTGTCTCCTTCAGAACCCCTGAAGGACCGGCGATGACCAAAGAAAAAGCAGAACTACTCCAAGGCACGCTGGATATGTTGATCCTGAATGCTCTGGTACTGGAGCCGATGCACGGTTTCGGACTGGCGGTTCGCTTGCGGCAGATGTCGAGGGAGGTCTTTCAGGTTGAGATGGGCTCCCTTTATCCCGCACTTTGCCGGATTGAAGGCCGTGGTTGGATTGAGGCGAAGTGGGGCACCTCGGACAACAACCGGAAGGCCCGCTATTATAGTCTAACTGCTTCAGGCCGAGAACAGCTGGGCGTCGAATCCGCACGCTGGCAGGTCCTTTCCAGCACCATCAACGCCATGTTGCGTGCGACGTAGCCATGTCGGTCCTCAGGAGGTTCGCCTTCAGGTTGGGCTCGTTCTTTAGGAGGGAACAGATCGAGGAGGATTTATCCGAAGAGCTGCGCCTCCACGTCGAGTTCCAGACGGAAGCCAACATTCAGGCGGGGATGACTCCGGAGGAGGCGCGCCGCTGGGCGCTGATCGACCTGGGAGGGATCGACCAAGTAAAGGAGAGCTACAGGGATGAGAGGCGCCTCAGGTGGCTGGAGGACGCCGGCAACGACCTCAGGCACTCGCTTCGCGGGCTTCTGCGCGAGCGCGCCTTCACGGTCACGGTGCTCGCGATCTTCGCACTGTGCGTCGCTGCCAATGTCGCGATCTTCTCGGTCGTCGACGGCATCCTGCTTAAACCCCTGCCCTTCCCCGATGCGACCGGCGTCTATACCGTTTACGACAGCTATCCGAAGGCCGGATTCGACGGTGGCATATCGGTACCCCACTACATTGAGCGCGGCCGGGACATCGCCGCCTTTTCCGAAAGCGCCGCCTACCGCACCGTTTGGCTCGCCTCAGGCAAGCGTGGATCCATCAAGGGCATTGAGGCGCTGGCGACCTCTGCGGGGTTCTTCCGACTCATCAGGACAGAGCCAGCCTTGGGCCGAACGTTTACTGAAGCCGAGACATTATTGGGCAGCCCGCACGTGGTCATCCTCAGTGATGCGTTATGGCGGAGCCAGTTCCAGGGCGACCCGGCTGCGCTTGGGAAGGTCCTAGTCCTGGATGACGAGCCTTATACGGTGATCGGGGTAATGCCTGCGTCGTTTCACTTCCCCACCGTGCACCCGGTTGCCTGGGTCCCCCTTGTCTTCACGAAAATAGAACAGACGGATCTCTACCGACATGCCGCCTCGATCGGAGCCATGTGTGTCAGGCTTCGCCCCAGGGTGACGGCCCAGCAGGCCCGTGCCCAGCTCGACGCGCTGAATGAGCGTACGCTGAAGCAGGACCCCTACGCCAAAATGGTTGTGGACGGAGCCGGATATCACCCGGCGATCAACGGCCTTCAGGCCACGATGGTGGCGCATATCCGCCCCACCCTCACTCTTCTGCAGGTTGGTGCGCTTTTTCTCCTTCTCATCGGGGCTGTAAACCTTGCAAACCTCCTCGCCGTCCGTGCCGTTGGCCGGGCGCGCGAGTACAGTGTGCGGAGGGCCTTGGGGGCCGGGTCATTGAGGCTCGGCAGGTCGATCGTATTGGAAACGCTCGTCCTGTCTGTTACCGGGGGCGCAACCGGGACCGCATTGGGTTTCATAGCGCTCCGACTCACATTCCATACCTTCAGCGATCGCCTGCCCTTCGAGATGTCTTTGGATCCTGATGTCCGCGTATGCGCCGTTTCCATGGTCGGGGCCGTGCTGAGCGGCATCATGCTGTCAGCGCCGATCGTGTGGCAGACGCTTCGTGAGAACCTATCTGTTTCGCTCTCATCCGAGTCGCGAACCGGGACGACGACCGGTTCGGTTCAAAGGGTGCGCCAGGCTCTCATCATCGCCCAGATAACGCTCGCTTTCATCCTTCTGGCGGGAACGGGCCTGCTGTCGGTGAGCTTGTTCAATCTCCTTTCCGTGGACCCGGGGTTTCGCCCCGAGCATGTCCTGACCGGGATGTTCGATCTTCCGGCCTACCGTTATCCAGATGCCAAGAGGAGCGCCCTGGTCGTACAGATCTCGCAACGAATACAGAACCTTCCCGGGGTTTCGTCCGCGGGGATCTCGACCCTTCTCCCCTTCACATGGAATGGCGGCGGTGCGGCCATAGTCTTCAAGGATCACAAAACGAAGTCCGAGGAGGCTGCAGAACCCCATCCGGTGATTGGCGTCGCGGGAAACGTCTTCGCCGCACTAGGTGTGCCGCTCGTTCAAGGCAGGTTTTTGGGAGACGGCGATGTCGGTTCCCCTCGGAAGCCTTGTGTGGTCGATACGAATTTTGCTCAGCGATTTTGGCCGAAGGGTGATGCGCTCGGCGCCGAAATCACACCCGATTCAGGTCCCAATCCAGAATACTACACCATCGTGGGCGTGGTGGGAGCGATCCGGCAGAACAACCTGGCCGACGACAAAGAGTTTGGAACTATGTACGTCCCTTACGACGGGGAAAACAATGTCATGATCGCTCTTCGCACCCTCGACGATCCCGTCTCGCTGGGCGCAACATTGGCCAAGATAGTCCGGGAGGTCGATCCCGCCATCGAACTTCATGATGTGATCCTGATGGAGAACCGCGTCGGTAAGAGCCTCTCCGGACGTTGGGTGGCAGTGTCGCTCGCCGGGTGCTTTGCGGGAATCGCACTCATCCTCGCCGCGATCGGCATCTATGGAGTGCTCGCCTACACGGTGACACAGCGGCGCCGCGAGATAGGCGTACGTATGGCCCTCGGCGCTCAGCCGGGCCAGATCCTGCGGATGATTCTCAGCTTCGGAGGACGCCTGTTGGCAATTGGCTTACCGATCGGAGTCCTAGGGGCACTCTTCCTAGGACGTGCGATGGCCTCGTTCCTTTATGGAGTCAGGCCGGGCAACGTCGGAGTGTTCTTGCTGGTTGCATCACTCCTTTCAGTGGCGACATCGGCCGCCTGTGTCATTCCCGCAAGACGAGCGGCCAAAGTCTCTCCCAGTGAAGCTTTGAGGGCGATTTAGTGGTGAGATGCGGCCAAATGAAGCGCCTACTCTCGCTTCTCGTCCCAAAATCTCATTTTCCTGTGCTTTTCTAATTCATCGCGGATCTCTGTTACGGCCTTCTTCATTCCCGCCGATGGAAAATCCTTCTCTGCATCTCGGAGCATTATTTCCCCCCCACGAGCTCTCGCTTTAAGATGCTCGATTTGAGACTTCAGGAATTTAAATTCCGCGATCCCTAACGTGGTGTCGGCTTCAAATCGACCTAACCAAGAACGATATTCGTCCGTCACATCTAACCATTCCTCTGAGCCATCCGCCTCTCGGTCGAAATCTGCAGGGAAGACCTGACTCGGCTTTTTACCCGATATTATCTCAAATCCTGCTTGGCGGTATGCTTTGGCGGCAAATTCTGAACAGAACGAGGACGTTGCGTTTTCCGGTAGCATAAAGCCTCTGTTGTATCCTTGCTCTAGGAAATAGTTAGCCGCCGAAAACAGCTTCTCTCGGCCGGCCCCGTCGAGGGCTTTCAATCGAAGCACCGTCCAATTTGACTGGCTTTCCGATAGTATCGCAGGAAAAAATTCGATGTGAACACCGGATGCCGCCGTTGAGTGAATGAATGCGCCACCGCCCAAACATAGGGCGACGTGACTAGAACGCGCCCGTTGATAGAGTACCTTCTGGGCGCCCACAATGGTTGAAGATTTCTTTCCCGCACCTCGGACAAGAAGAACGTCTCCCACCCTGGGGAACGCGTCTTTATCGTCTTTGGGCATACATCAAAAGTGTTTGGCTCGGGATTTCGCGGTCAATTGAGGAAGGCGACAAATAATCGCGTATTGATCACTCCCGCTATTTGCGTATGCGGCAAGAGCCAGCGTGACGGAGTGAGGTAGTTTCATCAATGTCATGACCTTGAAGAAGGCGGTCGCCTCTTGCGAAGAACTGGAATGCCCCTTCCGGTTCACTTCTGCTGGATCAGCCCTGGCGCCCCACCTTCGAGAAATTGCATTCGAACGCATGCGTCATGGCGGCCGTTGAAATCTTCGATCCATGCAAGGTAGCCGCACGCAGCCTCGATAAATTGGAACAGCGTAATTTGAAGACGCATTCTGGGGCGGCGCAAAGTCACGGCGCTTTCTCTAGCGATTGAGCGCGCTGCCCATACACCTTGTCCATTATTTCACGCGCTTGCGGAGATGGAGGTTCGGTTGAGGAAGTAATGCTGTACGTGTCCGTAGACGTGACGCCGTAATAAAGTCTCACATGCCTGAAGGCTATGTTTCTAAGAATCAGCAATATCTTCCTTATCGTTGGCAATTGGCATCGCACTCCCAATGTGACCGAAACGAGCGCACTAGCCGGAAAGTGAGCGAGCGCGTCCACTGAATCTGTTTCGAGATCCCGCGCGCGCGCCATGTCTTTTACCATACGATACTCGTCCTCGTATTCCCAACAGCTGGCCTTTCGAAAGAATACAGCCTGCCCGTCGGGATGGTTCACGTTATGCCTAGTTTTTCTGTACGAAACACGTCGGCAAAGAGCGCCATCGGCCTCGCCCCCGGGGAGTGGGAACCATCGATGGGTTGCATCAAATCCTAGAGCAAAGCCCGAATGGTTTACAGCGTAATGTGTCCACATAGGCAGGGCTCTCGGATCGTCAGGCGCCGTGCCGCATAAGCATAGGATACGAATTTGCTCTGACCGACGTTTCATTGCCTCGACCGAGGCTTGTTTAGCCAGCGTAATTTGCTCACTTGTACGAAGCTTGCTAAGACTATGTTGATAGATCGCCTTCGTTGGAATTTCCTGAAGAGACGGATCGGCCGCCCGCTGCATTTTTTGGCGCCTTGAAAGCTCTCCAGCAATAGCCTTGGCAAGCCGTATCTGCTCATAAGGCCGATCGAGGAATTTGGCGCTCATCAAAAGCTCGAACGGATCATTCAATTCTTCTCTTGGGGTGAAACGCAGTCGCTGGCGCTCGAGAACGTCGATACGAGCCGCGTCGCAATATTTGTAGTAAATTGCTGGTGCTCCGCCTAGCGTCTTAATCGGCATATAAAAATGAATTCCGAGTCCGTTGGTGATTACCGAATATCAGCAATTAGGCACCAAATTTCGAGCACCACACTTTCTCCCTTGACTATCTAGGTCATGGCTGCGTTCCCTAGAAGATCTAGGACATACCCATGGCTAAACCAGAACTGCTTTCCGGAACTCTGGATCTCTTGGTGCTTCAAGTACTCAACGGTGGGCCGCTTCATGGCTTTGCCATTGCCGAACGGATCCACGCTCTCTCAAAGGACGTACTCATTGTAGAAGAGGGTTCCCTTTACCCTTCTCTCTATCGGATGGAGGAGAAAGGTTGGATAGCGCCGGAGTGGGGCCAGTCGGACAAGGGTCGCCGAGCGAAGTTCTATAGCCTCACGAAGGAGGGAAAGAAACAGCTTATGGCGGAGCGCCAGACTTGGGACCGCATCGCCCTCGCTATAGGCGACGTGCTTAAAAACGCCTAGCTTCCAATGAATCTGGTCAGGAAAGTCCGGTTCTGGGTCAGAGAACTATTCCTTAGGAGCCGCTTCAACACGGACATGGATGCGGAGATTCGGCACCACCTCGAACAACGCTTCGAGAAGAACGTCGCAGCGGGAATGTCGCCGGAGGAGGCAAGGTATTCGGCGCTCAGAGCATTCGGCGGCATCGATCAGATTAAGGAACAGCTTCGCGAGAGCCGTTCCCTTCTAAACCTAGATCAGATCGCCAAAGATTTTCACTTCTCTATCCGCTCTCTGTGTCGGTCGCCCGGATTCACCGCGACAATCTTGGTAACATTGGTCCTGGGAATTGGGATTGCCTCGGCGATTTTTAGCATGAGTGGAGATGCCGTGCTGCTTCCGCTGCCCTACCCCGATGCTGGGCATCTATACGTGATAGGAGTAAACAGCACGCTAAGTGCTCGGAACCTAAGCCGTCCTGCAAGGTACTTCCCGCTCTACCAGGACAAGACCAACCTGTTCGCTGAGTTTGCCGCGGTTGGGCAGGAGTTCTGCAATGTGGTTGTCGACGGAGACCCAAGGGCAACGTCGGTACTGCGCGCGTCCACGGATTTCTTTAAAACACTTGGGATTAGACCTGTGCTGGGACGACCTTTCCTTCCAGCGGAACATTTCTCCGGTGCAGACAACGTTGTTATCATTAGCAATCTATTCTGGCAGCAACGGTTCCACGGGCGCCCAGACGTGCTCGGACAGAAGATCCGGATAGATAGGAACGTATGCACGGTCGTCGGAGTACTGGCCGTGTTGCAGCGCTTCCCCGAAGCATTTGGTGGCGAACTTTACCGGCCCATGGTTCCTCTCAATGGAGCGTCCGAGCCGGTCTTTGGCGGATGGCTTAGCATTATTGCAAGACTAAGGCCCGGGGTTACTCCTGCCGATGTGTGCGCCGCCCTCGCGCATATCAGCCTGCCGTCAATGCCGCCGTGGGCCTACACGTTTCTGACAGCACAAAAGCCCATGCTCGTCCGAGTCAGCGACCTTGACCGTCCCGACGTCGAATGGGTTGCGATCGGTGCGGCCGCCGTCCTCTACCTAATTGCGTGCACCAATACGATGAACCTCGTGTTGGTCCGCAACCTGCGACGCCGTCGAGAGTTGGGTATTCGCGTAGCGATTGGGGGAAGCCGCTTACAGGTGCTTCGACTGCTTTTGATTGAGGCTTTGGTTCTCGGGGCAACCTCGTGCGCCACGGTGTTGGTCATCGCTCATGAGCTTTATCCATTGATCCTGTCTAAGCTGAAGGACAACGCGGATGCAGGGTATGCATCCTACTTGGTTGGACATTACCTTGGCGGCATCCTTGTGCTGGCGCTTGTTGCGACGGCTTCGATCGCCGTCGTCTCTAGCGTTAGCTTCCTAAGAACCCAAATCGAGCCCAGCCTCAAGGATGGTGGCAATGCGGCCGGCGAGAGCAGAAAGCTCGCCGGGACGCGGAATTCTCTGGTGGCGCTCCAGGCAGCCTTAGCAGTGGTTCTCATGGTGGGCACAGGGCTCATGATCCGTACTTTCGAGAACCTCCATCACGTGGACTTAGGATATAATCCAGAGGGCAAGGTGAAGGTAACTGTGAAGTTTCCAAATGGCGATGGGCCCCAACATGAGGCAAGGCTGCAACTATTTGACCTACTGAGCCAAAAACTACGCTATCTGCCGGGAGTGAAAGGCGTTTCTCCGGGCCAGGATACGCTCCTCTTAGGTTTCTACGGTGGGGCTGCCCGTCTTCAGATGGTTGACGGGACTTATGTGCCAGTCTCGGGAAGCTACGTCGCGAACGATTTCCAGCAAGTAGCTGGACTAACGATGAAAAGCGGCACGTGGTTCTCTGGCGCTCGTGGACAGCCCGACGTGGTTGTTAATGAAGCCATCGTGAAGAAGCGCTTCTATGGGTACGATCCCGTTGGACAATCGATCAAGCTCGAGGTGAGCGGAGACGTTGAGTTCCACATCGTAGGTGTCGTCGCTGACATCAGGGAAACGGTGCGCTCGCCAGCTGGACTGCGGATTTACTTTCCCTCGTGGATGTATCCCCCGAACGTCGATACCCTCTTGTTAAGCCTGGAAAAGAATCCACCTGCAGGCTTTGACGACTTGGTTCGTAGGACGATCTATTCGGTGGATCCCGATCTGATCACGTCATCGGTTGAGTCGATCGATAACCAGGTCGATGCATCGCTGGCCCACGAACGTTATGCCTTCAGAATTCTGCGTACCCTCACGGCTATCGGCTTTGGCCTCGCTTTGATCGGTGTCTTCTCGGTGATGGCCTACTCGGTTGACTGCCGGATGCGTGAATTCGGTGTCCGCGTGGCTGTCGGTGCCACTCCAAGGAGTCTTGTAAGACTGGTCCTAAAGCGTGGCCTTTCTTACACTTCCATGGGGGTTGTGATTGGGATTTCCGCCGGCCTGGGTCTCACCCGCTTTATGCGGGGCATGCTTTACGAGACCAAGCCTTATGATGCGTCAGTCCTTGCCGCAGTCACGGTAGCGCTCTTGGGAGCAAGTGCAGCTGCTTGCCTGCTACCCGCATTAAAGGCGTCCCGTGTAAGTGTCATGCGGCTCCTACGGAGCGAGTAGCTAAGCGATGAACCGCTATGCGTCCCCTTAAACGACTTCGCGCGATCTTTCTTAGGCGCCGAATAGAGTCTGAGATGGCGGAGGAGATGCAGCACCATCTCGAACTGCGCACAGAAAAGAACCTCAAATTTGGGATGACTCCCGAGGAGGCTTCCCATTCAGCGCTCAGGGCATTTGGTGGAACCGACCAGCTCAAGGAACATTGCCGAGATGTGCGGAGCGTTCAATGGCTCGATACCTTTCTCCGCAATTTACGCCACTCCAGCCGTGCGCTTGCGAAAAGCCCCGGATTTACCGCCACCGCTTTAGCAACCTTCGCCATTTGTCTTGGCGCCAATCTCGCCATTTTTGCCGTTGTCGATGCAGTGCTACTGCGTCCACTTCCTTTCGACCACGCCGATAGGCTTGTCTCGATGATGAATAGCTATCCGCGCGCTGGCCAGGTTCGCGCAACCAATTCTATCGCGAATTATTTTGACCGGCGGACAGCGATTCCGGCGTTCTCGTCCCTCTCGATTTATAAAGAGACAAGTGTAGTTATAGGTACGGCGGAGTACTCAGATCGAGTAGAGATCGCTACGGTATCCGCCGATTTCTTTACAACGCTTGGCGTGCAGCTCGCCCAGGGCCGTTATTTCACAGAGGCTGAAATGCTTCGAGGATCGGACAATGTAGCAATCATCACGAATGGCTTTTGGCGCAGCTACTTCAACTCCGACCCGGATGTTGTTGGCCGCACATTCCGCAACAACGGCGTCGAGACTACCGTTGTGGGAATCCTTGCACCGAGTTTCTATTTTCCGTCAGGTCGAGCGCAATTCTACCGCCCGATTCCATATGGACCATTTGGAAAGAATCCCTGGATGAGGCACACTGCGAACGGAGGGCCGATTGTAGCCAGATTGGCTCAAGGCGCTACCCTTGCAGATGCACAGGCCCAGATGGATGCATTCAATACCCGACAGCTGAAGGACGACCCGATTGCATCGATTATCAAGGATTCGGGCTACAGGACTGTCATTAGAGGTTTCAGAGACGACTTCGTTGGCGAAATCAGACCCACATTGCTCGTACTGGGAGGTGGTGTGGGCTGCCTTTTTCTCATTGGCGCCGTCAACTTGACTAACCTTCTCCTAATAAGAGCAAGCGTTCGATCTAGAGAAATGGCCGTGCGGAGGGCGCTTGGAGCGGGACGTAAGGACATAATTTTGAGCGTCATGCTTGAGACTGCCCTACTTGTGCTCGGGGGCGAAGTTCTTGGACTACTTCTCGGCTCTTGGGGCATCCATCTTCTACGAATTCTTGGGAGCGGGCAGCTTCCCTTAGGCGATCGGGTCGCGTTCGACATGCGAATGGCCGCGGCCTCATTCGTCATTTCGGTCATAGTCTGGCTGTTGATCGCCGTTCCCCTCGCCGGGTTCAATCTCCGAACCGACGCCACAAGGAGCCTTCAGTCCTGTGCATTTGGCGCCACGCCATCTCGAGCAATGCAGCGCCTACGCAGCTCCTTAATCATCGCACAGGTGGCCTTTGCCTTCGTGCTTCTGACCGGCGCCGGACTACTTAGTGTTAGCTTGAAACGGGTGCTTCAAATGCCAACCGGTTTTGGCACTGACGATGTCCTCACCTGTTCGATCGCTCTTCCAGCAGAAAAATATAAGGATAACGCAGCCAATTTGGAGTTTGTCCAACGACTCATTCCGGCAATCGAGGCGATTCCGGGAGTCGAACAATGCGCAATCAGCAGTGGTGCTCCTTTCACCCGAATAATTCCCCAGGGGGCTGTTTCGATCGAAGGCATGGCTAAGAAGCC
>Ga0302319_10005787_pt1 | contig 24722 bp, 27 predicted proteins | sample Bog_T0_2_FD_203319 | JGI IMG/M metagenome (GOLD analysis project Ga0302319, IMG submission 203319) | Peat permafrost microbial communities from Stordalen Mire near Abisko, Sweden - Bog_T0_2 | ecosystem: Environmental > Terrestrial > Soil > Wetlands > Peat | place: Sweden: Abisko, Stordalen Mire...
CCGGATCCTTCACGGTGGAAATCCGATGGCCAGTTTGACCGCGGAGTATTCAGGATGAATCTTGCCGCCGACCGCTCGAATAATCAACGGCGGCTCAGTCCAGGTGCTGCCGCGAAACCATTCCGGCAAATCCCCAACTTTCATCATCCCAAAGAGCCCCACCAACGGTGGATCGCCTTCGCGAAAAACAACCGGTCGTTGCCGGACAATCACCAATCCCGCGTCCCGCGCCCCCGCTTGCACGCGGTCTAGCTGCGCGGACTCATAGGGAAAAACACACGCGAAAAATCCGCCGGGCGCCAGGTGTTTGGCGGCCGTGGAACAATAATCCGCCACCGTGCCGCGCAATTCAAAGCGGCACGCGAGTTTTTGCGGATGCTCGCTTTTAATCCCGGCGTCCGTCGGAAAATAGGGCGGACTGCCGGTGATGAGATCAAACGTCTCGTCCGGCCGCAAAATATCCGCCTGCCGAAAATCCCCGTCGCGAATCTCGTAGCGCGGGCCTAGCCCGTTATATTCCGCGGATTTTCGGGCCAGCCGAACGCTGTCCGCCTGCGCTTCGACCGTTACCAACGTTGCGCCAGTCAATCGCCAGGCGCTGATCATGCCGACGGTGCCGATGCCGCTCCCCAGATCCAGCACGGTGCGCGCGCTGGGGCACCAACTTGTGCCGTACCACGCGGTCAGAATGTCGTCGGTGGAAAAGCGATGACCGTCACGCAATTGAAATAACCGGAAATGGCCGCTGATCGCATCCAGCGTTTCGTCCGCCGCCACCGTGAGGTCCGCCGTCAGTCCCGGCGGCCGGATGCCGGGTTTGGCCCACCCTTTGAAATGAGTTTCGCCGGTCACGATACCAGAGGCGTTGCTTCCGCTCTTATGGGTTCAATGTGGACGAGGACATCGCGCACCGAGGGAATCTCGCCCCGGATTTTATTTTTCACCTCGTGCCCGATGCGGTGGGAAACTTCAACCGTCATTTGCGGGTCCACTTGCACATGCAAATCGACGAAAAACTGGTAGCCCATTTTCCGCACATGACATTTTTCCACGTGCTGCGCGCCCGGAATGGTCTCCGCAATCGCCCGGATTCGCTCGATCAGCCGCCGATCCGGGGCCGTATCCATCAATTCGCGGACGGCCGGGTGGAGCAGCCGCCAGCCGTTCCAAGTGATGACGCACGCCGCCGCGATGGCCCCCCAGTTGTCCGCCGTCTCGTAACCTTTGCCACCGACCAGCGCGATGCTGATGCCAACAAACGCCGCCACCGACGAAATGGCATCCGACCGGTGATGCCAGGCATCGGCCGCCACCGCCGTACTCTCCACGCGATTGGCTTCATGCAGGACATAGCGAAACAACATTTCCTTCACCGCAATGACCACCACAAGAATGATCAGAGTCCAAGCCGAGGGCGGCGGACGTTTCTCCACGATCCCTTTGAACGAGTGAAAGGCGATGACGCCGGCGGCAACCAGCAATAGGGTGGCAACGGAGGCGGCAGCGATGGGTTCCGCTTTGCCGTGGCCGTAGGGATGATCATCGTCTGGCGGCGTTTCCGCCACAACCAGGCCACCGGAGACGATGATGGAGCTGAAGATATCCGTCAGCGATTCGACGGCATCGGCGATCAAGGCCTGGGAATGTCCGAATATGCCCGCCAGAAATTTGGCCGCAGTCAGGCTGACGTTGGCGGCAAAGCCGAGCAACGTCGCACGCAAACCGCGCTTCAGGCGGAGGGAGGACACAACAATATTCTAGGGATGCGCAACCACAACCGCAACCAGCGAGACAGATTCGCAGCCGGAATTCACGTCCGTGACGCTGGAGGCGTCACAGATGGTAGCCGGAGGAAAAGAACGGAGAGCGGAGATCCGTCGCCTATTCTGATGGGAGAGATTTCCCCGAAACAAAGTTCTCGCAGCGGCCCTTGAGCCGGGCTGAGTCACCGCATCGCCAACCCGCGGGTCCCCTCGCCCCTCCGAGTGGAGAGGGTTAGGGGAGGGTGGTCGTTTAAATCTAATGGCGCCTTATGTCCCCGGCGCTAAATCATCTGGCAAAACATGGCGTCCCGCAGCTTGGGTTCAAACCAGGTGCTTTTCGGCGGCATGATCCCGCCCGCATCGGCAATGCTCATCAAATCGTCGATGCTGGTGGGAAACATGCTGAAGGCGCAGACGTATTCGCCGCTATCCACCAGTTTTTCCAGCTCCTTCGTGCCGCGAATGCCGCCCACGAAATTGATGCGCTGGCTCGTCCGCGGATCGTCGATCCCAAAAATGGGCGCCAGCACCTGCTTTTGCAAAATCGTCACGTCGAGCCCCTCGATCGCATCCTTCGCCGCCGTTAGCATGGTCTTGAAAGTCAGTGTGGACCATTTGCCCTGGAAATAAAAGCCGAGCTCATGCTTGGCCTTTGGATTCGGGCTGCCGGATTTGATGCTAAACACCGCTTTCAGCTTCTTCTGCATCTGCTCGGTGGTTAGACCGTTGAAATCCTTCATCACGCGATTGTAGGGCAGAATTTGCATCTGGTTGTGCGGGAAAATCACGGCCAGGAAAGTCGCGCTGCCGCCCGCGCCCTTGCGGGATTTAAACACCCGGCCGGCCGCGGCGCTGCGATGATGCCCGTCCGCTATGTAAAGAAAGGGAATTTTGGCAAACTGCGCCTCGACCAAACGAATATCGGCGGGCGTGGACAAGGTCCATGAAGTATGGCGCACGCCGTCTTTGGCGGTAAAATCGACCGCGGGCTTTGCCAAAATCTTCCTGGCGACAAAGGCGTCAAAATCGGCGACCGCCCGGTACGTCAGAAACACGGGACCGGTCTGCGAATTTAGCGTTTCAATGTGCCGGACGCGGTCATCTTCCTTGTCGGGCCGGGTGAGCTCATGCTTCTTGATGATGTTTTTCAGGTACTCCTCGCAGCTTGCCGCCGCCACCACGCCCACCTGGGTATGCGAGCCCATGATCTGGCGATAGAGATAAAAAGCCGGTTTTTTGTCCTTCACCAGGATGCCCTGGTCGATCAAGCGGTTAAAATTTTCTTTTCCCTTGGCATAAACTGCCGCGTCATGGACATCGATGTCTGGGGCAAGATCGATTTCCGGTTTGCTGACGTGGAGGAAACTGTACGGATTTCCCGCCGCGACTTTGCGGGCTTCGACCGACGACATCACGTCGTAGGGCAATTCACAAATTTGAGCCGCCAGTTCGGGCTTGGGCCGCAACGCGGCAAAGGGTTTTAAGGTAGCCATAAAGCGGCATGAGGATAGGCACAAAATGCACTACGTGCACGCTTAAAGTTGGGAACTGCGGGCAGCAGGTTGTTTCGCTCCCTCCGGCTGTGACGCTGAAAAATTATGAATTATGATTAAAAATGAAGCGACAGGTCCCTTTCTGTTTGCCGGAGGTCTTCGCTCTGCCGCGACCTCCGACTACTCTCGAGCAACCCTTCAGGTTGCCGGAATTTCCCTCCGTGACGCCGGAGGCGTCAAAGAGAGTAGCCGGAGGTTGAGCGCAGCGACACCTCCGGAAACATCCCAACAACGAACTCTTTTCACCCCGGAGGGGTGACAGAAAGCTTTCTCAATTCTTCGGCGTCACACCAGCGGGATCGGCGTTCCAGATGGCGATCATGTCCGAGGAGCCGCGGCTGCGGACGCCGTTGTCCGATAAAATATCGTCTGTGGCCGCCGACATGGCGGCGCGCGGGAAGACCATTGTTTCCGTGTCGCGACCGGCGAAAGCGATCTTCAGAAACTCCTCATGACTGTCCCGCAAAATCTGGACGAGATGCGCCAGATTCTTCACATGAATATCATTGATGGAGTCAACCACCTGACTGAACGGCGGTGCATATCCCTCCACCAGCTTGTGCGGAAAAAAGGGCGACGGCACCACCACCAGTTCTTCGCCAGCGAAAGCCGGATGATCGCCCAACCGGGTCAGCAACGGACTTTTCCGGGCGCTCAGCAACCGCAACCGGAGCAAGGCATGATCGCCGCCAGTCATGCCCCGGACAAATTCTTCGGTGCACGTGGAAAACACCATCGGCCCATAGATAAAGTACGAGGGATAACCATTGCCCAAAGCGGGAGTGACCGTGGGAAATTTGGAGGAAACCGGAAGCTGGATCTGCATTTCCTTGCCCGCGCGAACGATGGACAGGGGCAGTTGCCCGTTTTTCGTAACTTTCTGGACCAGGTACGTGAAATGCACCCGCAAATTGTTTCCCACCTTGATCATACCCTGGTCATCCACGGGCACATCCGCGATCCTGGTGATCACATCCCATTCCTTGAGCGGGTAGGACGGATCGGAGCTGGCTGGATGATGCACAATCGTGCCCTCCACCGATTTATCAATTTTGAGAAACGGCCGCAGCGCCGGATTTTCCAGGGTTTGCAGCTCCTCATACATCGCCGGCTTCCCGTCATACCGCCCGTCAGCAATGTCATGGAGAAACAAGGAAATCTCCTCGCACGGAATAATGTAACTGATGTTCTGGGAATCGCTCAAATGGCTGAAGGCGAGCCCGATCATCTTGTTGCCCACCACGGCCGGTCCGCCGCTGTTGCCGGGATTCACGGCCGCATCAATCTGGATTCGCAGGCCGGACACGGGAAAATTATAACTCACGAATTCCGTCCGGGAGACGATCCCCTTGGTGATCGAGAGGCTCGTGCCGCCTTCCGGATATCCGTAAACCATCACCGCATCCTTCGTGTCGGGCAAGGATTCGTTAAATGGCAGCGCCGGATGATTGGTGAAAAAACTCTCGTCGTCCACTTTGAGAACCGCCAGGTCGATGCCCGGCGCGATGTATTCCACCGAGGCGGAAATTTTGTCGCCCGCCTGGTTCGCCTGGATCTGGACCTGGCTGGCGTAGAGGACCACATGGGCGCAGGTCAGGATCCGGTTGCCCGCGATCACCACGCCGCTGCCGGTTTCGTCCAACGGGGATTGTTTGGTCCACGGGCGGTAGATATCCGGATAACGGGTCGTCGAGAAGACTTTGACCACGGACGGCGCCGCGAAATCGGTGGGAGAAACGGGCGCGGCATTGGTGGCCGCCGCGGAAGCATCATCGGCCGCATTGGCCGGCAGCGTAAACGGCAAAGGACTGGCGCCCAACCAACAAATCCCCAGGAAAACCCCGGCCAAATATTTCAAATTCATGATCCTAAAGGACAAACGAATTGATTCGGATGCAAGTTTTATTTTCGACGCGGGCCGGGCTTTCCCGCAAAACAATGGGCAGATGTCCGGCGCCAGATTTAACATTTGACTTTGCGATCACTCTGAAATAAACTGGTTGGAGACTAGTTTGTACAATACATATTTATGCCCGCCATGATAAGCGTCGGGGCCTTTGAGGCGAAAACGAAGTTCTCAGAACTTTTGGAGCGTGTGAGTCAAGGTGAGGAAATCACCATCACGAAACACGAAAAGCCGGTGGCACGTCTGGTGCCCTTCGAAAAACCTAGCCAGGTGGAACTGGCGACGCTCTTTCAGCAGATGGCAGCCTTTCGCGCGGGGCATCCCTTAAACCCTAAAGGTCTGGAAAAGGTCTCTTATCGGGACCTCATTGACGGAGGCGGCAAGCGATGAGTCCTTTGGTTCTCGATGCCTCGATGGCGTTAAGCTGGCTGCTCCCCGATGAAGCGAGCGACCCGGCGATCGCCGTCCAATCTTATCTGGGCAAGGCTGATGGTGTTTGGGTGGCCGCTCACTGGCGGTTGGAGGTGGCAAACTCACTCTGCATGGCGGAGCGCAGGCGGCGGCTCGATGCGGCCGGCGTCGCCCAAGCCGTCGCCCTTTTTACGCAACTCCCGGTGGTTGTGGACCCGGAAACGAATGAACATGCCAGCGCGGAGACGCTCGCTTTGGCCCGGCAGCATACGCTCTCGGTTTATGATGCCGCCTACCTTGAACTTGCGCTTCGCCGAGGTGCGGCGCTGGCTTCGCTCGATGGGCCGTTGCGCCTGGTTGCAAAAAAGCTCGGCGTGGCCCTGCTGCCACCAAAAATCGCCGGCGAATGACGAACTTTCGTTCGGCCTACAGGAAAGGGTCATCCGGCGTATTCTGGTGAGAGTGGACCAACCCCTCACCAGTTTTTGAAACTTCCCTTTAAAGTTCCCAAAGGAACTCATGTCGATTACGTGAACTCAAAATGAATCGATATTTGGGAAGCGCAATCCTTTAAAGTCGCCGAGAAACTATGGGTTTACATTTCGTACGAGTATTTCTTGCCCCTCTCAAAAGAGGACTTCCCGACCTGAGGCGGGGAGCCCAATTTTAAGATCATAGACCGCCTCGAACAGGCTCAAGTTCATTAAAATGACCGTTGTTTGGTACTGTTAATGCGTGGCTAGGATTCGGGAGACCTTGGCCAAGTCGTCCGAGGTCTCGGAATCTCTGGGGTCAAGGATGTACGCAGCCCGCAATGCGTTGCTGGCCTGGAGAAAATGGCTCGTTGCCATGAGCGCGCGCCCGTCCAGCAAATGCATTCGGGCCGAATTGGGTTCCTGCCGGAGGAAGTCTTCGCCCACCTTCAAAGCCTGGGTGGGACGCGATGCCTGGAGGTAAGAATCTCCCAACGAATAAGCCAAAGCTTCATCCTCGGGATACTTGGCACGCGCGTCATCCAGCCGGGCAAAGGCCGCGCCGAAATTCTTCTGTTGCTTAAGCAGGTTGATTTCCGTCAACCGGATGAGGGGGGAGTCCTGCTTGGCCAAATAAGCCTTGGCTTCGTCCAGCGCCCTTTGGGTTTGATGTGTTTGGTTGAGCAGCAGCAGGTATTCGTTGAAATGCAGCTCCGAGGTGAAGCCCGTCCGGAACAGACTTTCATAGTTGGTTTGTGCCAGATCAAGCTGTCCAAGGTGGAACTCGACTTGGGCTTGATCGGCCTGCAATTCTGGCCACGCACTTACGATTTTGGGATATTGGGCCATCTCCGCCGCGGCTTTCTTATAATCGGCCGTGTCGAGGTATGCCGTGATGCAATTGGCCAAGTAGACGCAGTTGGTTTTGGCATCGCCGAACGCAAAGGCCTTTTCAAAGAAATCGATGCTTTTTTTGTATTGTTTATCCGAATAATAAACCATGCCGACGGCGTTAAGAATTGTTGCGCTGGTGTATTTTTCCCGCGGCGTGAGGACCGAGGCGGCGTGCGGCGGGGGCAGGGGGTTGGGCAGAGTCACCCGGGACATGGCGTCATCCAAAATTTGGTCTCGTTGCGGATTCGCGGTTTTCGCCCACGCGGTTGCGCAATATGCCAAGCCCCCGCCCTGCCAAATCTTCACCCGAAAAGTGAAGTCCTCACCAGATTCGCGCTGGCGGTGGAAGGTGCTTTCAGACACGTCCAGATTTTTTTCGCGGAAATGCAGGGACCGGTCCGCTTTCCCGGAGAGGCCGGAAAGCGCAAAAAACGTGCGGTTGACCATTTCAGGTTGCGTGGGCAAGTCTTGGGCGCATATTGCGGTGACGATCAGCGCGCCTCCATCGGGTTGCAGGGCTCCGAAAATCGCGGAATCTTGTTCGTCTTCCATCGTCGACCACTTGACCCAATCCGAGTTCTGGCACTGGACGTGGAAGCCAAAATTCCGGGAGTCAAAATTCCCGGCGTTTTCGATGCCAATTGACGAATTGGTCGCGCGACCCTGATCATCCAGCAACTCAAAACCAGTCATCACGTTTTTTGCGGCGGCGGTTATATTATCCCGGTCGGAATCCGGCCCCCACATGCAAAGATTGTAGCCCCAGCCATTGGTGACGCAGTACCATTGGATGAAAAAGAACGTCAAGTCCTGGCGTCGCACCTGGCGCATGACTTCCAAGCCGGTTAAGCCACCGATTTGCAACGTTTTTTGGTCCAGAACCTGGTATGAATCAGCCTTCCTTTTTGTCAACTCGCCGTTTTCCTTGCTCCACGTCTCGGCTGTGACGTGCAGTTTTCCCACTTTTTGGGGCATAATCGTGAAAAACATTACCGAGTCTTTTTTGACCAGCATTATTTTTGTGTCGTTGGTGGGATAGGCGCTCTTCGCTATTTGCCAAGGCCAGCCCGGAGTGGTGTAGCGAAAGTTATAATCGGGAAAGGTGAGCGTTTCCGGCCGCGCAAACATCCCGAAAATCTCGCGTGCTTGTGGCAATTTCTCGATTGCGACGAAACCATTGATCGCGAGCAACGGGATTCCCAGGGCAAGCGTTAGAATAGCCTGCCAGCGCCCCAGTTCGGCGTTGCCATAATTAATCAGTCCAATGGCCGCCAAAACCACCGCCAGGAAAATCAATCCCCAGCGCGCGAATGACAGGCAGCGAAGAATGGCATGGTACGTCGAGCTGTTTTTCATTCCACTATCGGCCTGACCGTAAACGACGATACAGGACACGAGCATCGCAGCGCACAACACCCCCAGCGACCAGATGCATTTTTTGTGCGCGCCCTCCCGTTCGGCCAGCGATGCACACTTGACGAAGCCTGCCAATAACAATATGGCCGTAATGATTACACCCAAATTAATGCCTAAGAGATAAGGATCCCTATATGCCGACGTCAAGTTCATAAAATATCCTTCTGAATGTTTGGAAAGATCTCAGTGATTTGCTTTTGAGACAAGGCCAAAAATCGCCCCAAAAATCGGCTTTTAAGCACTATTTTTTGTTCAATCGGGACCGGCCATGGGCAGCTGTCGGTCAGGGCGCACGACCGATTTCTTCTGACCCATTCAATGTGGCGGCGTTTCCCCTTTCGCCAAGGCTACGGCGGACAGGGGCGGAAAGAGTTGCTCGCCCTTATCCCGGCCTCTCCCATGAACCCCGAAAAATGGTTGAACGCTCGCCCGCACCTCGGTCCTCTCCCCCAGGAGAGGATGAATCATTCGCCGCGGGCTGGTAAGGCTTGACGAATCCATCCGGTTCAAGGGCTCAATGTGCGCGAACTTCGTTTCGGGGAAATCTCTCCTCCAGGAGAAGGGGCAGAAGAAATCTGTCCTGCGCCCAACAATGGAAAAACCCGTAAATTTGCCTTGCAACCATCCCGGTAAATGATAGTCTCTCCAACCTTATTTTTAGAAAGACAATTTATGGCACGCATTTGTGAATTAACCGGTAAAGGCCCCATCAAGGGCAGCATCATCTGGCGTTCGGGTAAAGCCAAGAAAACTGGCGGTATTGGTACGCACGTAACGGCGATCACCAAACGCCGCTTCTTCGCGAATATACAGCGCGTGAAGGCTTTGCTGCCCAATGGCGAAGTCCGCTATGTGCGCGTCGCCGCAAGCGCCCTCAAGAAGGGGCTCATCACCAAGGCGCCCAAGCGCACTTGGAAAAAAGAAACTGCCGCCGCCAAGGCGTAGTTTTCCGCCGTAAGATATTGGAAGAGCGAAGCCGAAAGGCTTCGCTCTTTTCATTGGGCTCAACGATCACCGGCCAAAATAAGGGTTACGTGCCTTTAATCCACTTGATCTTGGCGCGTTTCAATTCCCGGTCCGCATCGCGCTGCTTGAGATCCTCGCGTTTGTCGAATTGTTGCTTGCCTTTGCCGACCCCCAGGGAAAGCTTCACCTTGCCGTTCTTCCAGAATAAAGACAGCGGCACCAGGGCATTACCCTTCACAGAGGCCAGGCCGAACAACTTGCGGATTTCCGCCTTATGCAGGAGCAATTTGCGGGGAGCCTTGGGAACGTGGTTCTGCAGATTGCCGAACGTGTATTCGTCAATGTGCGCGTTATGCAGCCACACCTCATCCTTTTCCACGCGGGCAAAGGCATCGGAAATCTGGCCCTTGCCGGCGCGCAGCGCTTTCACCTCGGTCCCGTGCAGGACAATCCCCGCCTCGAAGGTCTCGAGGATGTGATAATCGCGCCGGGCCTTGTGATTGTTCACGATGTCGGCCATGGGAGTATTATAACCGCGATTTCCGCGGAATTCACGCACTAAAAAAGCCGGAAGAAGGCTTCCGGCTTCAAACAGGTTGGGAGAGCGCTTAGGCTTTCCGCCGCTTCTTGGGCTGCGGGCGAACCGTCTCGGGCATTTCGGGCAGTTCCACCCCGATCTTGCCTTCAATGATTTCGCGCAACGCGATGTCGGCGACGCCCATGCTGGCAGGCGCATCGACGAGCGGACGGCTCAGGCCGCCGCCACCCGAATTAAGTTGGCGAACGCGACGTGACAGCAAATTCACGAGCACATTCGGGTTGCCGATTTTTTCGAGCGCCTTTTTGCAAAGTTCAGAGTTCACAGTTTTAAATCCAGAAACGAGCAGAAAACTATATAGGCTCCCCCCACAATTGCAATGAGAAAATTCCGCTTAAAACTTGCGCCCCGCACCGGCTTTTTGAAGAATCCCCGAGAATTTATGGCCGCCCCTCAATCCATTTTTGACCTCAACGGGTTTTTAGCCTCGCGCACGGAGCAGGTCAATCGCGCTTTGGACACCTTTTTGCCCGCGGAAAAAACCAAGCCGACCACCATTCACAAGGCCATGCGGTACTCCCTCTTTGCCGGCGGCAAACGGACCCGCCCGGCCGTCTTGCTGGCCGCGGCCGCGGCCTGTGGCGGCAGGGAAGCCGACGCCCTCCCGCTCGCCTGCGCGGTTGAATGCATTCATACCTACTCGCTGATCCACGATGACCTGCCCGCCATGGACAACGACGATTTTCGCCGCGGCAAGCCCACCAGCCACAAGGTATTTGGCGAAGGCATCGCGATTCTCGCCGGCGACGCCCTGCTCACCCAGGCCTTTGAGATCGCCGCCCAGGCCAAAGCCTGGCCCCGCTATTCCCATGCCGATCTGGTTTTGGAAATCGCCAAGGCGGCCGGTTCGCTCCAATTGGTCGGAGGCCAGGTCGCCGATCTGGAGGGCGAAAACAAGAAATTGACCGTCGCCGAACTCCGCTACATTCATGAACGCAAAACCTCCGCCCTGCTCTGCTGCTCCGTCCGCCTGGGCGGCATGAGCGCGAACTGCACCCCGGGCCAGCTCCAGGCCCTCACCGATTTTGGTTATAACGTCGGCCTGGCGTTTCAGGTGATCGACGATATTCTCGATGTCACCCAGACCACCGAGCAATTGGGCAAGACCGCCGGCAAGGACCAAGCCGTCCAAAAGGCAACTTATCCCGCCATTGTCGGCTTGGAAAAATCCCGCAAGATTGCCGCCCAACTCACCGGCAAAGCCTTTGCCGCCCTAAAAATTTTCCATGGCAAAGCGGTCGCCCTGGAAGCCTTGGCCGAATATTTGTTGAAGCGCGATAAGTAACCACCGCGAAAATCAGTGCGCCGAACCCTGCGGTTGGCTGCGAAAATTTTCCAGACTCTGCAGCAGATTGTCATATTGCTGATTATCCGGAGCGAGCTTCCTGGCCGTTCCCGCCACCAGGATCGCGTCCCCGAACCGATTCTCCGACAACAGGAAATTGACGCAGCGAAAAATCACTTCCGGGCTGTTCGGGCCTAACGCGAACGCCTGGCGAAAGGCGTAATCCGTTTCCGCTTCCAAGCGCGGCCGGTCATCCGACGGCTGCTGGTTCGCTAGCCGCCATTGGTACAGTCCCGCAAGGGAAACCCGTAATTTCGCAAACACCTTCGTGGCAAAGGTGTTCGTCACAAAGTCCGGGTCCCCGCTGAAATGCGACCAATCCTTCCGGCCATAAACCGTCGCCACAAACTCGCAGACATTGGACACCGAGGTCTCCGGTGTCAGCCAGCTCCCCAAGACCGATGAACACTCGCTTGACCAAAACGCATGGTCATGGTCCAAGATAGGCCCCGTGAATGCCGCCACCGGTGCATGATCCATTTTGAAGATGAAATCATGGGGCGATAAGTACGGATATATCGACTCCATGGGATAGCTTTCCTCCAAATAAAATTCCCGGGCCGGATTCCGTTCCAGAATCAGTTTCACCAAGCGCGCGTGAATGGCCATGACCGAGACCTGGCCATTAACTTGCAATTGGCCGTCCACCATCTGCACGTCCTCTCCCGGCTTGAGTTGCCGGGGAGCAGCGGGAAAGTCTTGATCGTGCCGAAAGCGGCGCAGGGCATCGGCCTTGTACGCCTCGATGGCCACCTGAACATCATTCGTCGTCGGGAGGGAAATCCGCCCGCCGTAGATGGACCGCACATAATCCTCGTAGCGAACATTGGACAGCGCATTTTGCGTCAGCGTAAAGAAAGGGCGCCCTTGCGCCTGCGATTCGCTGAGCGCCGTCACCAACCCGCGCCCCGCATCGGTTCCGCCAAAGTAAATGCTGCCCGTCGGAATCGACCGGATGATCCCGTGGCCCAACGCCAGCGGATACTTTGATCCCCCTTCGGCAAAGACATTATAAGCCGTTTCCACTTCCGTCATCGGCTGCCACAGAAAAACCCATGACGGCAGTTCGTTTCCCGGATTGGACGTCAAATTAATATATTGGGGAGTGAGCCGGTCGATCACGGTTTTTACCCCCTCGTAATCACCATGCGCCGCGGCGCGAAAAAAATTGTCCATGTCCGGCGTCACCTTGAGATTCAGATTGGTAATCGACCGCCGCATCTGCTGTTCCTTGGCTTTGCTGAAGGCAATCAACTCCGGCGGCATCGCGGAGGACGAATCGTCTGCGGCCCGGCTGAGCGGAGCCCCCGTCACGGCGATTAAAATCAGTGGAACCAAACGGAGAGTCAGTTTCATATGCGGCCCGTAATAAAATCTTTCAATTGAACCGGGCTAGGATTGCCCCGGCCCCAAGGTTTCCCTTATCGCTGCCAGTCTGCGCCCAAGAATTGAGATGGTCAATTCCCCAAAGTCCGGCCCCTCGCACCGACATCCATACCCTAACCGAGATCGCCGCTCACTTGGCCGCATCCTTGGTGAAAGCCACCAGAGATTTGATTTTCGCGTCCGCGGCGATGTCCCGGATCTTCACAATTTTTCCCCACGGCGCCTTTTCGTCCGCATTGATCGCCAGCACCAGTTGCGGATTCTCCGCGGCCTTCGCCAGCAATTCCGAATGCACCTGGTCCATCGTCTTCGTCACGTTGTCCGCAAACGAATAAAGGCCGTCCGCATTCACGTTCACCACCAGCGGCGGATTCTCATTCGCGCCCGTTTTTTTGGCCTGGCTCGATTCCGGCAGCGACAGCTTTAGCGTGGCCTGCTGTTTGAACGTGGTCGTCACCAGCAAAAAGATCACCAGCACGATTAACACGTCGATCAGCGCCACGATGATCACCGCCGGCGCGCTGCGTCGTTTATGAACAAAGAAACGCATCTCAACCTTTCTTCTTCTCCTCGGCATATTGGCGGCGGATAAATTCGTCGCACAACGCCTCCATTTCCACCGCGATCACTTCCACCTTCTTGGTGAAGTAACTCCAAAAGATCAGCGACGGAATCGCAATCAACAGACCGATCAAGGTCGTCTTCAAAATCAAACCAATCCCGCTCGCCAGCCGCGCGACATCATTCAGCCCCGTCTGCCCGACATTGCCGAACAGCGTCATCATGCCGACAATCGTGCCCACCAATCCGAGCAGCGGCGCGATCCCGACGATGATTTCCAACACCACGAGGCCACGTTCCAAGCGGACGATTTCATGCCGCGCCGCCGTCTGCAGAGAATCGACGTTATCCGCCTTGGACCAGTCCAGATGGTCTGACGCGAGCAGCAGCAGCCGTCCCACCGGCGACGGGTTTTGATGGCAAAGCACCAGCAGCGTTTTGACATCGCCGCGCGCCTTGCACGCCGCCAGCGCATTGGTGATTGGCGGCGGCACCACCTTGTTCCAGCGCAACGCCCACAGGCGTTCAATGATGAAAGCGAGCCCCACCACCGAGGTCAGGCCCAGCAACAGATAGACGACTTTATCCATAAATTTATTTTCAGACGCAAAAATTAATAATAGTAAAACGTAAAAGTGATTACCCGAAAATTCCCGTACTCCTGCCGCATCTCCGTAGTCCATTTGGCAAACGGCGCCGGACCCGTAATGGCCTCCTGGCAGACGAGCCCCAGTTCAAAACCCACCGTGTTCTCCACCTCTTGCATTTCCGTCACGGTGCCGTCATAATTCAATTTGAATTGAAGCCGGACTTTGCCCGTGCGATCCAGCGCAAACTTTTGGCTGTCCAGCTCGTTATACCAAAATTGTTGGATCGCTTCCACGATGGCCGCGTCATACGCGCCGGACTTCGTCCCCAAAGCGTCAATCGCCGCCCGCAACGCCCGATGGTTGGCGCCGCCATCCTGCCGGGACATCACGCCCGGCGTCTGCTTCATTTGCGCGCGCGCCTCGGCCAGCGTCCGGGGTCGCGCTTCCTGCTCCGGCTGGGCCTGGCCCAACGTCAGGTCCCCGGCCACTTGCGCGGGTTTGGCCACTTGCTCTTCCTGGGACGGTTTCGGGGCCGGCGGTTTCGGGTTCGCGAATACCGGCCGCAAAGCGTCCGTCAAATGCAGGGCGTCCGTCTGCCGCCCTTCCAATTTGGGTTGATCGGTTTCCTTTTGGCCGGTTTGATCCGCCGCCTTCGAATTCTGGCTGGAATAATATTTTGCCTTCTTCGGCGCCTCGGTGGCCGGATCATCCACCGTCATGAATTCCAACGGTTGCTCCTGCGGCCTCGGCGGCTGGACGAGGAATGCCTGCGCCTTGGGCGCAGGCCGCTTGAGCCAGGCGGGCCAGTGCAGCTGATCCCACCAGCCATATTTTTGCCCCGCCTCATACGTGCCCCACGCCCCGAGATGCAAAAGGAGCGATACCAACAATATGGCAATCAGCCGCGCACTATAGTGGCGGCTGGGGCGTAAAGTGCTCAGAGGGCTGCCGGGGCCTGACATTGGCTCACCAATTTGCCCCAAGCAACCCCCCGGGGCAACTGTCTTCGCACGAACGTAACAAATCAGATTGATTTCTTCATTGTTTTCGTTGAAATAACTGCCAACCTATTGTTATATCAGAAATTAATTTAGAAAGTTTTATTATTCATGAGCTCCTTCTTTTTTTGGACCGGCGTCGGTGCCGTGCTGGGTACCATCTTCTCGTCTTTATTTGAATGGATTCTCCATCGGTTCATCATGCATCGACCCATGGGAACGTTCCGTTATCCCTACGAACGGCATACGCTGGTTCATCACCGGATCTTCCGGGCGGACCACACCTACCACGTCATTAACGATAACGACAAGAAAACCATCCCCATGGCATGGTGGAATGGACCGGTTTTGGTTTCGGTCTGCATGATTCCGTTCCTGGTGTTTGCGCTTTGGTCAGAAAAATGGGGCTGCCTCTGCGGTGCCTCTCTCGCCTGTGCCGCCTACTATGGCGCCTATGAATACATGCACTGGTGCATGCACCTGCCCAAACGCCGGCATGTGGAACGGTCGGGGATCTTTTTTCGGTTAAACGGCCATCACCTCCTGCACCACCGGTATATGAAGAAGAATTTTAACGTGGTGTTGCCCTTGGCCGATTTATTCCTGGGCACGCTGCTCCTGCGGGCACCCGCCCATTTCAAGCAGGCCACCGGTCCTTCGGTGCCCAACGTGCAACCCAAGTTTCGCCCCGTTCCGACCGTAAGCCGTTCTTAATGATGTCGTCCTCGAACGGCGGATTGGCGGCTGAGGAAAAGTGACGTCCGCTCTTTTGAAGGGTGCGATTGCTATGTCCGGCCGTTCGTACGAAACTCAGTCTATGCTGCAAACCGTTGATTACATTATCGTGTCCAGCAGTGATGACGACCACTTGAGCGGTTTTCATCAATTTGCGGAAAAGGTGAATCGCAAGCTGCGGGCCGGCTTCCAACTGCACGGCCCTCCCGTTGGCGCCGGGCATTATCTCTGCCAAGCCCTCACCAAACCCATCACCGTCGACGAAAACCAGCCCGTGGAAACCGAGCGAAAGACCGGTGACACCACCGCCTTCTACCATCGCGGCTCCCATCCGTAGAAATTCCCCGGCCAGCGGACTCGGCCAGCGAGGTAGTTCGCAACCGTAATGCTATTGGCTGATCCTTGATTCAATAAAGTAGATTGGCTCCGAAATCGGGCGAATGTCCATTCATGACCTCCTGCTTCCACTGGTCCAGTTTGCCGTAGTCCATTTTCCAAAACCTGCGGCAGAGCATGAAATACTCGAGAACCGTTTCACGGTCCCCCTTGTCCAGAAGATCCTTGGCCAACGTCAGGTTCGGACCAAAGCTCTCCAGTGTCGGCGACCCGGGACTTTTTCCGGCCGCGATCAGATACATTTTCCCGGCCGCCAGGTTGCCTGCCCGAACCGCAATCCGCCCCAGAACCAAATTGGCATCTTGAACCGCGTTGCCATAGTTCCCGTCGGTTTTATATTTTGGCAGCAACGTTATCAACTCTTGCGCGTAATTTCGCGAATCTTCAATTTTCCCCGCCACAAAACTTTCCTTGGCCGCCGCATCCAGCGCATAAAACCGCTTTTCCTCCGTTTTTGCCGTTTTTAGATTGCTCATGGCCAGGCGGTAGTTATCCCGGGAAATGCCTTCAAATGAAAAGGAGGGAAACGAGCCTCCGAGAAACTTTGGCAAAAAAAACATGGCCGCGATAAAGAGCACCGAGCCAATCATGATCCCTCCCTGCACTTGGGCAGACAGGGTTCTCCCCCGGGATTTGATGAAGACATCCGTGTCAGCCACTTCGCCAACGGCCGCCGCCGCGCCCGCCACATCTCCTTGGCGGAATTTCCCCCACGCCACCTGAACCGACCGCGCCACCGTGTTCTCCAACTTTAAAACCGGGGGAAGTTCTTCACCTACCATCCGTTGCAGAATGGTTTGGTCCTTTCGCCCCAATCCGGCGCTGACCGTAGCATCCGATTGCAATATCAACCATGAATTCTGCAACCAGCCGAAGAGATTCCAAATCATTCCCGAAGCCCTCGCATTTGCTGGCGGCAGACTTAATCTCAGCCCACTTTCTGCCCATCCATGGCTGCTCACCAGCCAGCGAACGCCCAAAAATCTGGCGAAAGCGAGCAGCTCCTCCTTGGAATAATTACCCGCTTCATCGATAATTTCCCCATGCTGCAACAAACCTTCCGCTGCCCGTAAGAATAAATTGTAATCCATCCTCATGGGCTGCTGGGTTTGGAACCGAACCGTAACCAGTGATTGAAGGACAACTAGAACCATACCCCCCAGCAACGGAATCCATTCTAACCCGATCAATAGAAAAGTGACCGATAACATGCCGGCACTCACCAGGGCCGCAATGGAATAGGAACTTCGATTGATTGAAACCCGCCGGATTTGAAACGGCAGGAGGAATAGACTCGCGCCAGCGAAAAGGAGATAAAGGGTCTTCCAATCATTGATACGGAACCGAGGTATCATCAGCCACATTCCCGCCATCATCAATGCGATCCACAGAATCGCCCACCGCGACCTTTCTTGAAATAACCGCGCGCGAAAACCTTTGGGATCGCGAAAATTTCTCAATTCCCACCGCAGCATAAACCAGCTCAGCGCCAGCATCGGCAGCAAAATGATAAACTGGAAAAACGCGGCGAACGGCAGGAGCCACTTGGCGAATCCCAACTTTACCACCGCCCCCGCGCTGACGGCCGCCAGACCGCCCCCGGCGGCTTTGGCCGAGAAGGACGCCAGCACGCCCGCCATAACGACCGGAGCCAGCGATTTTGAGGGGCGCAATTGGGCCAGGGACCCCGCCAGTTTTGCCTCCAGCAGTGTCCGCATGGCCGCGCGAGCCCGGTGCAGCCGCACCCGCAGGGCGCTTTCGGAAATTCCCAAGGCGGCGGCCGCTTCCGCGCCGCTTTTTCCTTCGAGATAAAACAGCACGAGACATTCACGGTGTGAGTCCGGCAGTTTTGCCAATGCCTGCCGCAACGTTTCCGGTGTATAAATGGAATCAGGGCCCTCGCCGGGCGTTTCAGATCCGGAGACGGCAAGGCTCTCCAGCGCCCAGCGCTGGCGCTTGTTCAATTCGCGCCGATGGCGCATTCCCAAGTTGATGGCCAGCCGGCGGGCGATAGTAGTGACCCAACCGGAGAACTTTCCCCCGTCCCCGAGCAGCCATAACCGCCGGTAGGCACGGATGAAAGCCTCCTGCGTGACGTCCTCCGCGAGTGCGGAATCTCCCAAGCGGCTCCACGCGACGGCATAGACCCGGCGTTCGTGGCGTTCCACCAGTTCGCGGTAGCGTTCCGGATCGCCGCTCCGCACGGCGGCCACGGCGGATGCATCCTGCGGCGCGCTGTCGTTTACGCTTTCGTTCATTGCAACGGGTATCATCTAACCGCAAGACAGCAATGAAAGGCAATTGTTACAGCCCGAATGGATCGGGAGAAAACCTGAAGCCACTCAACCCGGCTACGCTTTCACGACTGCGGAAAGACTTGATACAGCAGCAGATAAATTACCACGCCCGTCACCGATACGTACAGCCACAGCGGCCAGGTCCAGCGGGCGACTTTCTTGTGCGTCGCAAACCGCTGTTTCACCGCCAGATACAGCGTCGTCAAAATCAGCGGGACAATCACCACCGCCAGAATGGTGTGCGTGATTAAAATGGTCAGATAAATCGGCCGGAACCACGGCGGATTCGTGAAATGCGTCAGCGTCTTCACGAAAATATGGTACGTCAGGTAACAGGCCAGGAAAATGGTCGAGGTGCAGAACGCCGTAACCATGCACGCCCGGTGCGCCTTGATATTGCCGCGCCTGATGGAAATAAATCCGGCCGTCAGGAAAATGGCGCTCAGGCCGTTCAGGGTGGCGTTGACCGCGGGAAGATCGTGCAGGCTCATGGCTGTCGCTCCAAATGACGGACGGTTTCCAATAAACGCGGCTCAACCGAATTCGTCCAATCCACCCCTTCCCCGCCGGTTTCAAAAAATGTGCGCAACTGCGCGTGCTTGTCCACCACCACAAAAATCGTGGTGTGAATGAAAAGATCGGCGTCATCCTTGCGATCCGCCGGCTTCACGGGCACGGCGCTCAGCTTCAAACTGTCGCTGGCCAGCGCCGCGATTTGTGCTTTCGTCCCCGTCAAAAAGTGCCACTGGCTCGTGTCCGCTCCGAAATGCTCCGCATACTTGTGCATCACCGCTGGCGTGTCGAAATCCGGATCGGTCGTGAGCGTGACCAGTTGCACGCGGCTGTCTTTCGCCAACCGCAGTTGCACCGATCGCATTTGGGCCGTCATGCGCGGACAGGGTCCGCCGCAGCGCGTGAAGACGATATCGGCCACCCAAACGTGATTGGTCAGGTCTGTGAGCGTGGTGACCACTCCGTCCTGGTTGGTCAGGGAAAAATCCGCCACTTGGGCGATGACCGGCAAGGGGGCGAACCGGTGGCGTTGCAATTGGCGCAGGGAGACCAGCCAGGCGAAGCAGATTAACGCGAGAAACAAGACGAGCCCCAGCCAAAGCGTCCGCGGCAAACTATGAGACGATTCAGCCATTAATCGTTACCTTTACGCAACGGCAAAGCGCTCACTATTCAAAACTCGTCGCCGCCGGACTGGCCGATTTGGACTTGATCCATTTATCGAAGTCTTCCGGGCTTTCCACCACCACAAAACCGCCGGACATCGAGGCGTGACCGTTGCCGCACAATTGCGCGCATTCGATCTGATAGCGGCCGATCTTGGTGGGGGTAAAGGTGCAGGGAATGCGCAATCCCGGAATGGCATCCTGGGTGATCCGCATCGCGATCAGCTTCAGGGAATGAATCACGTCCTTGGAACTCAAATAGATCAACACCGGCTTGTTGACCGGCACATGGATCTCATTCAAAACCTGGATGTCATCCTTGCCGTTCGGATCCTTGGGATCGACGCCAAAAATATTGTCGGCCGTCACATACTTCATCTCTTGATGGCCAAAGATGCCGTCCGGCCCCGCGTAACGGGCGTTCCAGGCGAATTGCTGGGCCACGATCTGGACCACCGTGGAATCCGCGGCACTCGGAAACTTGCTGACCGTCTTCGCCCAAACGGGCACGGCGATGAATATCAGCAACACGGCTTCCACCACGACAATGATGACTTCCACGTAACTCGGCGCATGGCTTTTCGCCCCTTCATAATTGGCCTTCGGATGGCGTTTCGCGTTAAAGCGCCACAGCACAAAACCAAAATAGGAAATCCAGCCCAGAAACAGCGCCAGCATCAGGTAGTGCAGATAGACCATCAGGTCGTCCACCGCCTGGCCGTTGCTCGAGGCCAGTTGCGGCAAACCTAAAACATTTTGGGCAAACCAATTATTCATACTTCTAGGGGTTTGGAGGCTTCCTCCATCTTGGCGGCCAGCGCCTCGCTCTTGCGAATGATGTGAATGAAAAACACCAGAATCGTGGCCAGCACCGTGATCACCACGCCGAGCAGGCTGAAAATCCCCCAGTTCATGCCCTCCGTGAGCGGTGAATCCACCGGGCCGCCGTAGCAGGCCGCGCACGCAAAAATTCGCGCCGGCAGCAACAGCGCCAGCATTATCAACAGGGCGATTTTAAGGAAGCTTTTCACAAGTAACTGACGTTCTTTAATTTCTTTAAAAAATAGACCCCGTAAACAATCACCAGTACTCCGGCCACGGCTCCCGCCACGCCCGCAACCGGTTTTCCATCACCAAAAGCCCACGCCGCACACCCGAAGGACAGGGAGGTCAACAGAGTCACAAAAATCAGATGAAAGGCTTTTAACGACATAATCGCAAAATTTAATGGTTGAGGGTTCCCGTTGGAAAATCATTGGTCGCCCATACGGTAAGACCCATCAGGCCGATAAAGAAAAACACCGTAAAGGCGAGCACGGTGTAAACCAGCTTCTTCTCCGATAACAAATGCATCAGATAGCCCGCCACAAAAAAGGCGTTAACCACCGCGATGGCCAGAATCAAGGCCACTTTAAGCGGCCAGCCGCCTACATGGGAAAACGATACCGCGATCATGGACGCCGTGGCGATAAACACCACCGCAAACACCATGATGCAGGTGCGAATGGAACTCTTCAGATCAACGGGATGGTTTGATTCGCTCATATATCAAGTTAAATAAAGCACGGGAAACAGGAAAATCCACACCAGATCGACGAAATGCCAGAATAATCCGGACACTTCCACCCGGTTCGTAAACCGTTCGTGATCGGTCTTCCACATCTTACTGCCTGGCCCCCAGAGATATCCGATGACACAGCAGCCTCCCAAAATGTGCAGCGCGTGCAAGCCCGTCAGCGTAAAATAAATGGCCGTGAAAGTGTTATGCCAGGGCCCGTAGTTCTGCATCTTCACAATGTCGGACGGCGCAATCCTAATTTCATCGTGCGGGAGGTTCTTCTGCGCCCGCAGATCGTAGAGGTCCTTCTTGTCGGTCACGTAACGGCCCTCGATCACCACTTCATCGCTGGTACGCGAAACGAGATGGCCATCGGCGATCCGCCCGTCTTTCAGCTCAATTTCGTAATGAATCCATTTGTCATGGTACTCATACATTTTGACGCACAAAAATGACAGCGCCAGGATCAGGGTGCAGGCGTGGAAGAATTTGAATTTGCGAAAATCTCCCACCTTGCAGGCGACCCAAGCCAGCAGCGTGGTGATGGCCGATAACGCCAGCAACATCGTATTAAACGCGCCAAAACGAACGTCCAGCCAGCCGTGCGGCCATTCGCCGGGCGGCGTGCCCACGCGCAACAATATATACGCGGAGAACAATCCGCCGAAGAGCATCATTTCCGACGCCAGGAAGAGCCAGATGCCCACCTTGGCGTTGTATAGACCGGTATCGGGGCGTACTTGAACTGTATAGGGGATGTCCATGAAAAATCAGTGCGCGTGGGGAGTTGGGGTTACCGCCGGATCGCTTTGCGGCAAAAACGAGCCTTCATGACCGGGAGCGTTGTATTCGTAAGGCCCGCGAACCACATGCGGTTCCGTGGCAAAATTACCGTGCGGCGGCGGCGTGGGCGTCTGCCAGTCCAGCGTCGTCGCGCCCCAGGGATTGTCGCTTTCCACCGGTTCACCGTGCTTGATGCTCCAGAATAAATTGATGATAAACGGGATTTGGGCCAGACCCAGTGCCACGGCTCCCCACAGAATCCATGTGTTCATTTCCATGACCGATCCCGGCAGGGTGTCAATGGCATTGTGCACCTGGGCGGCCGAATAATTGGCGCCACCATTCGACATGCGCCGCAACATGCCCTTGGCGCCCTGTGTAAACATTGGCAGAAAAACCACGTTCATGAAGATGAAAGAACACCAGAAATGCACCCGCCCCCAAAACTCATTCAGCTTGCGGCCGGTAATTTTTGGAAACCAAAAATAAATGCCCGCGAACAGCGCGAAGATCGTTCCGGGCGCAACCACGTAATGGAAATGCGCAATGATGTAGTATGTGTCGTGAAGATAAAGATCCGTCGCCGCCAGTCCCAGCGGCAGACCGGTCAAACCGCCGATGCCGAACATCGGCAGGAATCCCAGGGCAAACATCATCGGCGTGTTAAACCGGATCGACGCACCCCACAACGACAGGAACAAACACGTCAAAATAATCACCGACGGTATCGATATGATCATCGTCGTCGCCTGGAAGAACGTCGCGATCTTTTGTCCCATGCCCGTCATATACATGTGATGCGCCCAAACAATGAAAGACAGCAAACCGATCACGAGCGTGGAATAAACCAGCGACTTGTAGCCCCAGATCGGCTTGCGGGTGTTGTTCGCGATCACTTCACAAACAATGCCCATCGCCGGCAAGATGAGCACATACACTTCCGGATGGCCGAGGAACCAGAACAAATGCTGCCACAGCAGCGGACTGCCGCCGCCGCTCACATTGGCCATGTGGCCGCCAATCGCCAGACCCGTCGGCAGGAAGAAACTCGTGCCCGCCACGTTATCCATCAATTGCATGAAGCCGGCAGCTTCCAGGGGCGGAAAGGCCAGCAATAGTAAAAAGGCGGTGACAAACTGGGCCCAAACAAAAAACGGCAGCCGCATCCACGTCATGCCCGGCGCCCGCAATTGAATGATGGTGGCTATAAAATTCACCGCGCCCAAAAGCGAGGATGTTATCAGCAGCACCATTCCCACCAGCCAAAAAGCCTGCCCGTCGGTCGGGATCGTGGTCGCCAGCGGCGAGTAGGAGGTCCAGCCCGCCTGCGCGGCGCCGCCGGGAATAAAAAAGCTCACCAGCATCACCAGGCCGCCCAGGAAAAACGCGTGGAAGCTCGCCATGTTAATCCGGGGAAAAGCCATATCCGGCGCGCCGATCATCAGCGGCACCACGTAATTGCCAAACGCGGCAAAGGCCAGCGGCACCACTCCCAGGAACACCATGATGGTCCCGTGCATCGCGCCAAAGGAATTGTACAAATCCGCGGAGATGGCCCCACCGGCCGCCGGTTGCCCCAGCACCTTTTCCAACAGCGGACCGAACAACGGCACCGGCACGCCCGGATGCGCGATCTGCCAGCGCATCATCAGCATCAGAAACAGGCCGAACAACATGAAGCACAGCGACACGAAGCCGTACTGAAGCCCGATCACTTTGTGATCCGTGGAGAAAATGTACTTCGTGAAGAAGGGCTGCTCGTGGTGGCCGTGCGCTTCATGAGCATGGGCTTCACCCTCGCGGTAGGGCGGAAATTCTTGTACGGTCGCTTGCATAAATTTGATTATTTCACTTTGTCCCACACCATCGCCGATAGCAGCAATGGCAGGTAGATGATCGAGAACAGGAACAATTGACGCGCCCGGCCCAGCGTCAGCTGGCGGGAAAATTGAATGGCAAACCATAGGAACGCCGCTCCCAAAACCAGCGCACTCACCAGATAAACCATCCCCGCCAGGTGGAACGCAAAAGGAAGCAGGCTGACGGTCATCAACGCCATCGTGTTCCAAACCGCCTGCTGTCCCGTCCGGCGGCCATCCCCATCCACATTCGGCAGCATGATGAATCCGGCTTTCGCGTACTCATCCCGGTACATCCAGGCGATGGCAAAAAAGTGCGGCAACTGCCAGAACGCCAGAATCGCGAATAACGTCCAGCCTTCGTTCGTGAGTTCGCCACGGGCCGCGGTCCAACCCATCAAGGGCGGCAAGGCGCCGGGAATCGCCCCGACCAAAGTATTCGTCCACGTGACGCGCTTCAGGGGGGTGTAAATGAAGAGATAACTGATCAGCGAAACCGCGCCGATCACGCTGGTTAAGAGATTAACCAGCACCGCCAGATAAACCAGGCCGACCGCCGAGCTGATGCCGCCAATCAACATCACGGTTCCCGGCTGCAATCGTCCCGATGGCAATGGACGTCCCGCCGTGCGCCGCATCCGCGCGTCAAATTCCCGCTCCAACAACTGGTTCAAGGCCGCCGCGCCGCTCGCGAGCAAACCCGTACCCAGGAGCACGTGAAACATCGGGAGAAAATTCATCGGGCCGCGCCACCCGAGGTAGAAGCCCACGAGGGTGGTCAGCAATACCAAAGTCGTCAGGCGGGATTTGACCAAATCGGCCATTACACTCGCCAAACCTTTTTCGATTAAGTCAGTTGAATTGAGAGCTTCCGCGGACAATTTCATTCTCTTTGTTTGATAGCTACGGTACAAGGGTACCTAGTTAACTGTATTTTGGCCCTCATTGGCAATTTCTGTCAATGAAGTTCGCCGGGTCGCCGCCAGCCACCACAACGACCCTGCCACCAATGACAAGGCGCCGATCATCACGTGCGCCGTCGCCACGTCGGCCGCT
>Ga0302319_10005789_pt1 | contig 24721 bp, 20 predicted proteins | sample Bog_T0_2_FD_203319 | JGI IMG/M metagenome (GOLD analysis project Ga0302319, IMG submission 203319) | Peat permafrost microbial communities from Stordalen Mire near Abisko, Sweden - Bog_T0_2 | ecosystem: Environmental > Terrestrial > Soil > Wetlands > Peat | place: Sweden: Abisko, Stordalen Mire...
TTACCTTGTTCACGATCGCGAAAGGCCCTAGGAGTAACGCACGCCCCGCGAGCCAGAGGCGTCCTTTCACCCCGCCAATTTCTCACCGATCTGCCCGCCATTTCGTCTCGTAAAATGCCTCCCTCAGCTTTTCTTAATCGTCCGTCTCATCGTCTTTTTCATCGGCGGCTAAAGTCTTGAAAATCGGGTCACAAAAGCTTGAAAAAAAGTTTTCTGATTGTTTTCAACAACCTCCGGAGAATTTTTCAAAAACCGCGAACTTGCCCAAAGCAAACTAGGGCCATGAGTAACCAAACGGGTCCTACAAGTTTTTCAGGTAAGTTGGCGTCTTGTATGAATAATTTGCGCCACGGGAGCACGGCGAAATCTCTCTTCCTGGCCTCCGAAAATCCCGAAGATTTTTTTAAGTTGCTCGCCAATTTTTTCGAGCAATATCAGCCCTCGTTCGACCACGACGCCGCTCTGGTCGCCCGCGCCGTCCATGACCACTGGATCTTACTTCGCCGCGAGCGCACCGCCGATACGTTCGAAAAGGCGCTCCACGACCGCAAGCCCGACCCCGCGAAATGGCTCGCCAGCGAACTGCACGAAATGCATCTCTTTGACCGCTACAAAACCGAAGCTGCCCGCGCCGCAAACCGTAGTCTCAAAAATCTGCAAATCATGCAAAAGATGGCCCGCGACGAGCAAAAATGGCAGCTCCATCTCGCCAAACAAAAGGAAACATTCGCCCCCGATCTCGAATGCTGGCAACAGCAAGCGGATAAGCAGGAAGAACCGGTTCCATCAGAACCAGCCGTCAAACAAACCGTCTACATCGGTCTCGAAAACGGCCGCGCTCGCCATTACGAGACCACCCCCACCAACACCCAACTGCGCCTCCGCCTCTTACCCACTGACCAAATCACCCGCGTCTATAACTTCGTCGGTGGTGTGCCACCCAAATATGAGCACCTTATCACGCCCGACGCTTACCGCAACGGCTCTAGCACCTCCGTCCAGAAAATCTACACTTTTGAGGAGTGGAACAACTTAGTCGCCACCGAGTAACTCGTTCTATCCGTGCTTATCCGTGTTCATCCGTGGCTAAGAACTTAAAAATGGATCATCTTCCTAATCCCGACGCTCTCAACCACGCTCGGGTCATCCGCATGGCCCGCGTGGGCATGCCTGAACACGCTATTGCCTTCAGCATAGGTATATCCATCAATACCCTCAAAGCCTTTTACCTCGATGCCATCCGCCAAGCGGAAAACGATCTCAACCTCGCCGTTCTCGAAACGCTCGCCAGTCTCGCTAAGTCCGGCCACAACCCCGCCGCGACCATCTTCTGGGCCAAAACCCGCTGCGGCTTCATGCCCGCCAAAGGCTTCAAGTCTGACTTCGGAGACGATATGCCGGAATTCGTCGTCCGCGGCCCCAACGGCGAACGCGAGGAGGACTACCGCCGTTGACCCAGCCCCATTTCGTCTCGAAATTTGCCTTCTGCCAGAATATCTTCATGGCAACATCCACTCCAAGACTGACAGACGCACAGCTCCAATCCGCCCTCGCGCAACTGCCCGGCTGGTCCCTCCAGGAAGCCAAACTCCATCGCGAATATAAGTTTGCCGATTTTGCCGACGCCATCGGTTTCATCACCACCGCCGCCATCGGTATCGAAAAAATGAATCATCACCCGGAATGGTTCAACGTCTATAACCGCGTCCGTATCGACCTCACCACGCACGATTCCGGCGGCATCACGCAAAAGGATGTCGATCTCGCCCAAATGTTAGAAAAAATCGCCGGAAAGCTAACTTAGTTGTAGACCGCCAACACATCATGAAAATTCCGCTTCGTACATTGTTCGCCGCTGGCATCATAGCCGCCGTGTGTCCCCAATACGCCTGTTCCCAGGCTCCATTTGCCAATTCCGTTGACCCCATCATTGACGAAGCGGTGCAAAGTCATCTCATCCCCGGCGCGGTTCTCATCGTCGGCCGCGATAATCAAATCGTCTATCGCAAGGCCTATGGCCTCAAAGCCTGGCTGCCTGACAAAGAGCCCATGGCGATCGACACCATCTTCGACGCCGCCTCTCTCACCAAAGTCATCGCCACCACGCCGTCCGTCATGCGCTTGTTCGAACAAGGCAAGCTGCGTATTGACGATCCTGTTGTGAAGTATCTGCCCGAATTCCAAGGCGGCAAAAGCGACATCACCATTCGTCTGCTCATGACCCATTTCTCCGGTATGCCGCCCGATGTTGAACTCGTCCCTGCCTGGACTGGCTATCAAACCGGCATTGATAGAGCTCTCACGGCCAAACCCATCGCTCCGCCCGGCCAGAAGTTCATCTATAGCGATATCAACTTCCTGCTCATGGGTGAAATCGTGCGCCGCCTATCCGGTCAAACCCTCGCCGAATTTGCGCACGATCAGATCTATGCGCCGCTAGGCATGAAGGAAACTGGCTTTTTGCCCAATCCCATGCTCATGTCCCGCATCGCGCCCACTGAATACGAAGAGGCGAATGGCATGCCCTTTCGCGGCGTCGTCCATGATCCTACGGCCCGTTACATGGGTGGTGTCGCTGGCCACGCTGGCGTCTTTACCACGGCTGATGATCTGGCCAAGTATGCTCAGATGCTTGTCAATATGGGCACTCTCGGTAGCACGCATATCTTCAATCCTGAAACCGTTCGCAAGTTCACCGAACCCGGCAGCCCTGCCGATCAACCCGTTCTGCGCGGCCTCGGTTGGGATATCGATTCGCCCTTTTCCAGCAACCGCGGCGAACTCTTTCCCATCGGCTCTTACGGCCACACTGGCTTCACCGGAACCTCTCTCTGGATCGATCCCAGCAGCCGTTCGTTTGTCATCTTTCTGTCGAACTCCGTTCATCTCAAGCGCGGCAATTCTCTTAGCTCTTTGCGCGGCCGCCTCACCACCGCTATCGCGGTCAGCTTTGGCCTAAATATCCCCAACGATGTCGCTATCACCGGCTACAACGAAACCATTTCAGGAGCAGGCGCCCACCGTGTCATCGCGCGTAATGCCGATACGCAAACCGGCCTCGACGTTCTCGAATCCGAAGGCTTTCGCGAATTCAAAGGCAAGCGCATCGGCCTCATCACGAATCAAACTGGCATCGACCGTGCGGGTCATCGCAACATCGACGCCATGGTCAGTGCCGGTGTTCGCGTCACCAACCTCTATTCGCCCGAACATGGCATCAACGGCACCGAAGATAACGAGAATGTTGCCAACGCCAAAGATCAAGCCACTGGCGTCCCCGTCACCAGTCTGTATCAGCCGAATCAGCGCCGCCTAACCGCTGCGCAGATGCAGAACCTGGATGCCGTGGTCTTTGATATTCAGGATGTGGGCGCGCGCTTTTACACCTATTCCTGCACCATGCTGTATGCTCTCGAAGAAGCCGGCAAGGCCCACAAGCCTTTCTATCTGCTCGACCGCCCCAACCCCATCACCGGCACTCACATCGAAGCGCCCATGATCGACAAAGACCTTGAATCATTTGTTGGTTGTTACGACATGCCCTTGCGCCATGGTATGACTTTCGGCGAGCTCGCGAACATGGCCAACTCCGAGCAGCATTGGAACGTCGATCTGCACGTCATCCACATGAAGAACTGGCAGCGTGGCGATTGGTTCGATTCCACGACCCTGCAGTGGGTTAACCCTTCGCCCAACATGCGCAGCCTGAACGCGGCGCTCCTGTATCCAGGTCTCGCCATGCTCGAATACAATACCAATTATTCAGTGGGGCGGGGAACTGATGCGCCTTTCGAGCAAATCGGTGCCGATTGGATTCAGGGCCAAGGCCTCGCCGCCGCACTAAATGCCCAGTTCATTCCCGGTGTGCGCGCCTACCCAACCAAGTTTCAGCCCACCGCGTCGAACTTTGCCGGCCAGACCATTGAGGGTGTTCGCTTTGTCATTACAGACCGCGAAGCCTTCGATAGCACGCGCCTTGGCATCGAACTCGCTGTCGCCTTGCGCACTCTCTATCCCGGGAAAATCGACTTCGCTAAGTGCAAGACCTTAATCGGCAGCCACGAAACGATCGATGCTCTAACGCAAGGCAAGGACGCCATAGACATCTGGATGCCCGCCCAATCCGAAGCCGCCCAATTCGCCGACCGCCGCAAGCAATTCCTGCTTTATTAGTGGCGCAGACACTCGTGTCTGCCGTCTCGACACTCGTGTCGAGACTCTCCCCTTTTCGCGCTGCTCACGCCCCCACCGCCTTCTTCGCCCGATCCACTATGCCCTCTAGCTCCGCGCGATACTCTGCCAACAACTCATCGCTCGTCGCCTCAAACCGCATTACCAAAACCGGCTGCGTGTTCGACGCTCTCACCAACCCCCAACCCTTGTCGAAGATCGCCCGCACGCCATCTACATCGACCACCTTGTACCGCTGCCTTACGATCGTCGCCACCTTCTCAACCACCTGGAACTTCTTATCATCGGGACAGTCTACGCGTAGCTCAGGCGTAGACACCAACTTAGGAATGCCTTCCATCTGGTACGACAAGGGCTTACCCGACTTGGCCACAATCTCAATCAAGCGGCATGCCGCATACAGCGCATCGTCGAAGCCGTGATAACGGTCGGCGAAGAACATGTGCCCCGACATCTCACCGGCCAGCTCAGCGTGCTCTTCCTTCATTTTGGCCTTGATCAGCGAGTGGCCGGTCTTGTACATTATCGGCTTGCCACCCAACTCGGCCAGTTTGTCGTACATGATCTGCGAACACTTCACCTCGCCAATGAAAGTCGCACCCGGCTTTCGCGTCAGAATTTCACGGCCGAAAATCAGCATCAGCATATCGCCATACACCGCATTGCCGTGTTCATCCACCGCACCAATACGGTCCGAATCGCCATCGAACGCAATACCCAGTTCAGCCTTGTTCTCGGACACTGCATCTTGCAGATGCTTGAGATTTGAAACCACCGTCGGGTCAGGATGGTGATTCGGAAAGCGCCCATCCATTTCAAAGAACAGCTCAATTGGCTCAACATTGAGCCGTTCCAGAATCCGGTGAATCGTCGGACCGGCCGTGCCGTTACCCGCATCGAAAACTACTTTCACCTTACGTGGCAGTGCGGCAAACTGCGCGGCCACTTCATCCACATAAGGCGTGGCGGCATCCACCGTCTTCACTGTGCCCGTGCCGCTTTCGAAGTCTTTCGTCTGAATCAGTTTCAGAACTTGTTGGATTTGATCGCCATGCAACGTACCGCTACCGCACACCGTTTTAAGCCCGTTGTATTCCGCCGGATTGTGGCTGCCGGTTATCATGATCGCGCCGTTAGCCTTATAGTGAACGGCTGAGTAATAAAGCAGCGGCGTCGGCCCTACTCCGACATCGAGTACATCGGCACCCGCGGCCAGCATGCCTTTCAGCAGTGCGTCATGAATGCGTTGCCCGCTCAGTCGGCAGTCGCGGCCCAAGCAGAGTAGCCGTCCGCTTTGGCGTATCAGATGAGTGGCCAGCGCGCGGCCAATCAGTTCCACTTCAGGGTCTTGTAGTTCTTTGTCGGCAATTCCTCGAATGTCGTATTCGCGGAAGATTTCAGGATTGAGCATGTATCGTAAATATTCAGAATAGCTAAATGAGTGTTTCCTGCCGCACAATCAGGGTTTCCAGGAATTCCCTGTCGATCTCGTAACCGAAGCCGACACCGTCGCTAACCGCGATCGTACCGCTCGCCGACACTTCAACAGGAGGAACAATGATGTCGCGTTTCCAGTAGCGTTTGCTCGCGGAAACGTCACCCGGCAGGACAAAATTGGGCAGTGTCGAGAGCGCAATATTATGCGCCCGCCCAATACCCGATTCCAGCATGCCGCCGCACCAAACCGGAATGTTGTGGGCTTGACAAACATCATGCACCCGCTTAGCTTCGCCAAAACCCCCCACGCGGCCCAGTTTGATGTTTATGATGCGGCACGCGTTCAGCTTAATTGCCTGTTCGGCATGATGCGCCGACCGAATGCACTCGTCCAGGCAAATCGGAGTTTGCAACGCCCTCTGCAACTCAGCGTGATCAATGATGTCGTCATGCGCCAGTGGCTGCTCGATCATCATCAAATAAAAGTCGTCAAGCTTCTTCAAGTGCTCAATGTCGGCCAGCGTGTAAGCAGAATTCGCGTCCGCCATCAACTTGATATCGGGAAACTTCTCGCGCACCTGCCGGACTACATCCACATCCCAGCCTGGCTTGATCTTCATCTTGATCCGTTGATAGCCGGCCGCTAGTTCCGTCTCAATCTTTTCGAACAACTGCGGAACAGAATCCTGAATGCCAATCGATACGCCGCACGGAATCTCCTTGCGCGCCCCAGCGCCGATGGCTTTCCACAGCGGCTCATTGTTCAGCCGTGCTTGCAAGTCCCAGATCGCGGTTTCCACGCCCCCGCGCGTCATGTTATGCCCGCGAATATGTTCCGTCCGCGCGTTTACTTCACTGGCGTCGTTAAACTCGTGTTTCAGAACGCGTGGCGCAATGTAGTCAATGAGCAATGGCCAAATCGAGCCCGTCCACTCCTCGTTATAGAACGGGTTTTCACCCGCGGTCACTTCGCCCCAGCCGGACACGTCGCCCGCAAACGCTTCCACCAGCACAATGTCACGGTCGAACGTTCGTCCAAAACTTGTCTCGAAAAAGTGCACCAGCGGAATGCGAATGTGGCGCAGAATGATGCGGTCTACTTTGATTCCCATTGTCCTAGTAAATATGTGCCTGAATCTTCTGTTTTCTCAAACCCAATCACTGCCAGCCCTGCGCGGAAGTATTTGTCGAAGTCATCGCCAATAGTCTTCTGCACTTGCCGTGCCTGATCAGCGGCCAGATTTATCGGAATCGAGATACGGGCCTCAATCGGCGCCCGTTGGAACTCTTTGCCCGCCACGATTGCTTCAACCCTCGGAGATTTGATCCACCACTCCGGCACCAGCCTATCGGTCGGCAAACCCCCGTGCAGAGCGCTCGTCGTTGTCCCGTACTGATTGTGAACGTATCGGCGGATGATCACACCTAACCGTTCGATATTAAAAAAGGCGTTCTTGAGTTGCAGCGGATCGAATGTCCATTCAATTAATTCGATGCCCTGGTTCAGTGCCCAGTTACGCTGTTCCAGCTTTAGTCGTTTGCCTAACCCGCCATTCCGATAAGGCGCCAGCACACCCATCATGTGGCCATGAAGGTAATACTTCCCACCAGCTTTCAGACCCGGAATTCCTAAACAAAAAGCCACCATTTTGCCGCCGTCGAAAGCCCCAAGAACTTGTCCGCCGATTTTATCCGCCACCACAAACAGTCTTTGCGGCAACAGTTCCACATCGTCAAAGCCCCAAATCTCGCGCTGCAGCTTCACCACCGCCGCAAATTCATCGAGTTGGGTGAGTTGGTGAATTTCAATCATCTTTTATCGGTCTACTAATTGTGGCAGGATCGCTCCCGAAGATCCGCTGAAAGCGTAGTCAACCATTTCCGAAAGCGGCGTCGCTTCAATGTTTACTTCAATCACTTTCGCGCCGGACGCCCGCGCCAGCGGCACTAACCCGGCAGCAGGATAAACCACAGCCGACGTTCCAGCTACCAGCATCACGTCGCAGCTTTGCGCCGCATGTTCGGCTTTCGCCCAGATTTGTGGATTTAAATTCTCTCCGAACCACACAACGCCCGGCCGCGCCAGTCCACCGCATTCGCAATGCGGAAGAGCTGGCAACGTTGCCGACAAGTCTTGCCATTCTTTTCCGCACTTCGTACACCGCAAAGTCCAAATGCTGCCGTGAACTTCCACCACATTCTTACTGTCAGCCCGCTGATGCAGACCATCCACGTTCTGCGTAATCAAAGTGAAAGCCCGTCCTCGCTGCTCCATTTCAGCTAAAGCAAAATGACCGGGATTAGGTTCCACACCCGCGATCAGCCCGCGTCGCCAGCTGTACCATTCCCAACAGAGTTTTGGATCGCGCGCAAATGCTTCGGGTGTTGCCAGATCTTCGGGCCTAAATTGCTTCCATAGGCCAGCCGCTCCTCGAAAAGTGGGAACCCCGCTTTCTGCGGAAACGCCCGCCCCGGTCAGCACCGCGATACTGCCAGCCTTCGCCAGCAGCTCACGGGCAGCGTTAACTGAAGTTTCCTTTGCCAATTTCTTCGGCCAAGTGTTCCGAAGCGCGCATCGAAAGGGCCAAAATCGTCATGGTTGGGTTTTGCCAGCCGGCCGTCACAAAGCTAGCGCCATCCACCACCAGCAAATTTTTCACGTCGTGCGTTTGGTTCCACTTATTCAGAACGCTTTTCTTCGGATCGTCGCCCATGCGGCACGTACCCACTTCGTGAATACTGTAACCGGGCGGGTTCACTTGGTCGGTTTTACAAACCAGTTCCCAACCGCAATCGTGGAAAATCTCCTCGGCTGTATCCGCCGCATCTTTTCTCAGATTTGCTTCGTTTTCGCCGTCGCGCGCCTCGATATGCAGCACCGGAATGCCCCAGGCATCCTTCACGTCGTGATTAATGCGCACATGATTTTCAAAACGCGCCACCCGTTCACCAAAGATGCCGGCCGAAACGCAGGAACCGGCGTAGCTATCCAGTTTCTGCTGCAACTCCTCACCGTACAGCGGGAAATAATTTGGATTCGCCCCGCCGCCGCTGCTCATATGCATGCAGTAGCCTTTTATGAAATTGCTCTTTTTGTCTTTCGATAAATTACGGAATCGCGGCATAAACGCGTTTCCGCCCATCAACCCGTCGACACTTTTGCCATCGCGCGCTTCCGGCACCGACGCGACGACGTTTATTCCGTACATTTGGTCAACCAGATAGTGACCCATCACCCCGCTGGAATTGCCGAGCTTGGAATTCAGCAGCAAACGCGTACTCTCCAGCGTTCCGGCCGCGATCACCACTACTCTTGCCCTCACATGCATTTCGCGCTTCGAATGCCGGTCAATAAAATGCACACCACTTGCCAGTCCCGTATTTTTATCGATGCTGACTTCGCGCACAATCGCGTTCTCCACGATATCCAGCTTGCCGGTGGCCAGCGCATCTGGCAAAAGCAGATTAATCGAACTGGCCAAGCCGTCTTTGCCGAGAGCGTTGCGCCACTTGGAAACCTGAATGCCACGCTTGGTAGCGGCCTCCGTTACTTTCTTAATACTGGCCGTATCTTCCGATGCGGCAAATTCCACAAAATTCCCATCGGGAAACTGCGGCCATCCTTCTTTACGCCCGGTGACGCGGAAAATTTCTTCTACCCGCGAATAAAACGGCGAAAGATCGTCATGGCTTATTGGCCAGTTCTCGCCGCTTCCGTCAATATCGGCGGCTTTGAATTCGTAATCGCTCAAACGGAACGATTGGCGCGCCCAAAACAGCGAACGTCCACCCAGCAGACGCACACGCACCCAGTTGTAAACTGCATCGGGCGGGTGTGTGTACGGAACTTCTTTTTCGTCAACCCACTGATTAACGTTGAATTCGTCAGCCTGAAAAATATGCGGCACGCGTCCCGGTTCATTGAATCCGCGATACGGCAACTCGTGCGCGGCTTTTAAATCCCGGTCTTTTTCGTAATCTGCCTGCGGACCGGCATTCAACATCAGGCAGGAAATGCCATGGCTTGTTAAAACTTTGGCGGCCATGCCGCCCGCGTGACCTGAGCCAACAATGAGCACGTCGTATTGTTTGATCGGCATTTCTGTTAAACCTCAGCTCGTGGATCAATCGGTTTCCAGTGTTGGCGGCGTCCCGAGTTGAAGCGCCCACGTCCACCGCTCGAACCACCAGCGGCAGCCCATTCAGCAGAGTTCATGGTGGCCGTGCGCAAATCTCCATGAACTTGCGCCATAAACCGCATCATCAGATCTTTTGGCTCTTCGCGATCCCAGGCGCGCACTACGAGCAGCGGCCGGATTATGGAATCCGCCTGCTTCGCATCCAACTCTGCAAATGCCTTATGAAAATGTTTTTTTGCCGAGGCATTCAGCCCGTCCAAACCTTCCCGGTACAGCGTTTGACTCGGAGCCGGCGAACGCGAAATTAAGAAATCGAGGAACTCAGGCGCGTGTGCATCAACCGCACCAGGTTTCTCTTTGATCGGTGGCACCAGGAGTTCTGCCAACTTGTTTAGCGTCGCGAATTGCACAGTACTAAAGAAACCGGTTGTGGTTTCGGCGGCGCTATCGGGCTGAACGAGATTAAGTTTTGCAGGACCTTGCGCCGGTCTCGTAATAGGCGCTGGCGTTTGTACGGGTGCCGGTGCTGGCGTAGTTTGTTCGGCGGCGACGGCAGTTGCTGGAATGACCAGCAAGCTCTGAACGAAATTTCGACGTTTCATTTGCGGGATTCCTCATGAATTATTTCACACGCTTCTTAGGAATTACCGCCAAGTGATCTGGTCGCCCGGCAAAAGCGGCATTGTCAGCTGATTTTGATCGTGTGCATCAAGCCTTATTTGCGTCAGATGTCCGCGATAAAGCCGTTTCATTTCGAATTGCTGCGGGTCGCGACCAACGACGCTCAATACGAGACTGCCCCAAGTGATCATCTGTGATTTTCCGTTGACGACAATTTTCATCTCAACCGAGACCGAGCACGCTTCCGGGAATATGGTGCATTGAGCCGGAAACTTCTGGCAGAGTGCTTCAGGATCGTCCAAGTGAGCGGACAGCTGATTCAACTCGTCCGGCGTATTTGCCGCAAAAATGGCGGATCCATGCGCATCGGTCTTTCGGTCGTAAAGCAGCTCAAAGTAAAGGCGGTAGTAGTGAAAAGTCAACTCGGCGGCAGACAGTAAGTTCTGTACCGGCACGTCATTTTCGGGCCGTCCATTCATCGGTACAACAGAGAGAAGACGCAAACCATTTCGCGCGACCTGGTACCGCGCCACCTCTGTTCCTAAATAACCTTTCAAACCCTTTCGAGAAAATCCTTTTTCGTAATAAGCATTCTCAATGCGAACCTCCATCTGTTCTTGAAGATCGACCGACCGTCCTCCGCGCACAAACCCGTTGTATTCACGAAGCACATCGCTCAGAGGAATTTCTTTTGCGTTCGGTGACCGCAATACATATTCAGGAACCCGCGGGATGACCTGATATGTCCGTAACCGGCAGGAAACGGTGAACGTCAAACCTATGACCACAACAAACCGTTTCAAGTTATTTGCCAGGATAAAGTTTCAATTTCTGAACCCGCCAGTTGAGAATCTCGGCTACATACAGTTCGTTTTCAGAAGGACAAGCCATTTCATGAATCCAGCCGAATTCTTTTGGCATGTGGCCGCTTGAGCCGAGCACTCCCAAAACCTCGCCATTGAGCGATAGTTTGTAAATCCGCCCAGGAAAACCGTCCGCCGCGTATAAAAATTGTTTTTTGCCCGGCGTAATGCAAATCGCCCACGGTGCCCCACTTTGCATGCTGAGCGGGGCTTGAGGCCCGGGACGTTCGCCCATCCATGGTTGCGCATTGTCGGGAACCGGAACATCAATCTTAATTTCGCGAAGATAGTCGCCGTCCGTATTAAAAACTTGAATTCGGCGATTGCCGCGATCGCCAACGTAGATGTTGCCGTCGTTGTCGGTAGCCAGACTGTGCGGGGTGTTGAATTGGCCAGGATTACTGCCAGCGCTGCCCCATTGCTTGATCCAGTGCCCGTCTTTATCGAACTTGGCGACGCGTGAATTAATGTAGCCGTCACTAATAAAGATATTTCCGTCGCGATCCCACGTTACGTCGGTAGGTTGGCGAAATTGTCCATTTACCGCTGGACGAGGCGGCGCGATGCGCGTCCAGGGGGCAGCTTCATCGGAAGCCTCTTTTTTTCGTCCGAAGACCATGACGACGCGGCCTTGCGGATCAAATTTGACGATCATGTCCGAGCCTTTATCGATCGCCCAAATGTTGCCGTTCTTATCTACTTTCACGGCATGTGCGTAAGACCACGCGTAGAGATTCTTGCCGATTTCGCGAATGAACTGGCCCTGCGGACCGAATTCGAGTAACTGGGCGGCGGTTGCCCCATAGGCGGGGCCGGTGGAATTTCCGCGCGAGAACACAAAGATGTGTTGCTGCGCATTCACCGCCACGCCTGCAACCTCGCCTAGATAGAGGTTGGGAGGCAGTTTCAGGAAGTCGGCATTTGCTTCGAAGCGTATTTGGGGAACATCAGTCTGCGAAAAGAGAGCGGAAGCAAGGAAGGTAAAGGCGAAGAATAAATGGCCATGCATGATGGAACAGGATATTACACCGTGGTTTCAAGTTGATCCACGGCGACCGGCGGCGTGGTTGGGGGAGCGTACGGAAAGAAGACGAAACGCCCTAAGATTGCGGAGATCACGAGCGCGGCTGCCGCCATATAGAAGATGGGAGGATAGCCAAAAGATTGAGCCACAGATCCGGCCGCAAAGGAACTAAGACCCACAAAGAGATCGTAGAAGGCGCTCAGAAGACTGATAATTGAGCCGTGCTGGGCGCTCGGTGTACGGCGTAAAACCGTGCTGGCGACCGAAGCCCATGGGAATGAAAATCCGAACCCAAGAATCACGGCGGCGGTGACGGCGAAAAATGGTTTTGGTCCCGTTCCCAGCCATATGAGACCTGCTGCCATGAACGCGAGGCCGATATAGAAAGTGATGCTCGGATGGATTCGGTCAGGCAGCCGGCCCAGGAAAAAGCGCGAGCACAAGATGGTAAGCGCGTAGGCAGAAAAAGCTGCTCGCCCAGAGTCTCCATGCTGTGCCAGATGAAGAATGAGAAAGCCAGTGATGACAGGGTAATGAACGTTCACGAACCCCATGGCAAACCCCGGTTTCAAGATCGACAGCGGCAACCAAACCCGTTTATGCGGATGCGGAGTGGGGCGAAATTGCTCCTCCACAAAATACGCCAAAGTGCAACCGGCAGCGGCGGCAAAAACTTGCAGCAGCGCGGCGTGCTCAAAGGAACCGACCCAATGCCCAATGGCAGGGCCTGCTGAGATGCCGCCCCAAATAGCGCTGCTTAAATAGCCGAGCGTCTGCGCGCTGCGGTGAACACCCGCTACTTCGACCGCCCAAGCGGCAGCACCTGTGTAAAGGCATGCTTCACCAAAGCCTTGGAGCGAACGACCGAGAAAGACGCCCGCTAGATGAAGCGGCAGTAAGTACGCTATACCCGCGCACGCGCAACTGGCCAAGCCGGCCATGAAGGTGATTTTTCGCCCACGCCGATCAGCCAATGGGCCCGAGAAAAATCGGCCCCCGAGTGCCACAAAAGAGAAGGTGCCGATCACCCAGCCCACCATTCGGTCCGATCCCCCTAGGTCATAGCGAACGTGCGGCGCCATCGCGGGCAGCACGGTTCCCATTCCTAAAAATCCTAAGAAGGTAGCGCAGATCAGCAACCAGAAACGCGCGGAAAAACCAGTTTCATCAGACGGCCCCATTTTTGACAAGCTATTTAGAGTGTAGCTGCCAAACGCGAACCCAATCGACAGTCAGGGTCAAGCTTTGCGCGGTCACTCCGCTGAGATCGCCCGATTTCCAGTCACTCCCTTCCTGCATACCGATGACGAGGAAGTAGTCTTGCTTATCGAAGATGTCGTAAGTGGGTTCAGAATGCAACGGAACATTATCGAAATACCATGTGACGCGGCCAGGTACCCATAAGAGCCCGTAGGTATGATATTGGGAGAAATCAGTTGTGAGAGGAAGCGAAAAGTGATTATGCCCGGAACTGCTTGCCAATTGCTTAGCGCCGTTCCAGTGGTGGATAGTGCCAAAGAACGTGTGCGGATCACTGCCTTGGCCTTCGAAAATATCAATCTCACCCGACTCCATTGAGCCATGCTTTGCAGCCTGAATGGGAATAAGCCAGAAGGCCGGCCAAGCGCCTTCTTCGGGGTGCCACTTCATACGCGCTTCGAAATAGCCATAACGCCAAGCGTGATAGTTCGGACTATGAACAGAGAAGGTCGAGATGCTGGAATCCGGTTCGACTTGGCCCCGTTTCCAGATCAGGGATAGGGCGGAATTCTCAGTGACAAAGTGATCGATTGGAGTACGATGTGGGCTGAACCAAACGCCTTCGTACCACTTGTGCAGCGAGGCAAACGAACCGTGCTCACCCGTACCGAGATCGAGGGTAGTGAATTCGTCGGAAAAAACAAGTTGGTAGTGGTCGGCCGGCTTCGGGGGTTGTGGAGTCTGGGCCAGGAGTTCAGGAATTCGCCCGCCGCAAACAAGCGCGATGAAAATGAACGGGTGAGACATAAAATCGTTCGGATAAGCGATTCTCATATCCTAGCGAGTTTCTATATTTTGCCGAAAACTTAGCGGCAATTTAAGCAATAAGCTCGCTAAAGGAATCGACGACCTGGCGAAAAGCAAAATAAGTACTAGGGCATGGACTTCCCGAATTCGCGGGGATTTAATCCGAGCGACAAGGTTATACGCATTAGGTGGTTAGGCCTATCTCTTTCGGGGCCCAATCTTGCGGATCAGACGACTTCCAAGGGCTAGCGGTTCTAGTACCTGACTAAGTTCCTAAGACCCTAGTTTGCATGTTAACCAATAGTAGTGCGAACGACGCCCGGGCATTTGTCCTAAGAAATTTTTACCTCCCGATTGATGCCTAGGTCTTGCGGGTGGCGTGTCCACAAAATAAACAACTCGCTAGAAGTTGGAGAGCAAACGTGAATAGTTTTGGAACGCAGGCAACTGAGAGTATTGTCGAAAGGAAACGGCCAGAGCCGAGGGTGGTATCTCCGCGCGATTTCTCGGGAAATGCGGTGGGCGCGTGAGTAGCTCGGCCTTAAAACTAAAAACGGATAACGAGAGCGCGTCGAAGGTAATAGACGGCGAAAAAATCACCAGGCGGGTGCGCCCGATCTTGAGTGATTTAGCCATTTGCTTGTCGACAATCGTTCTCATTTCGCAAGTTTACTTGCACGGCACAGTAGGCGGAACATCGCTACAAAACGACGTTTGGCTAGCCATATTTATCGCGCTTGTCGCGGTTCGGTTCGGGCGGCATCTCATTTTAGGCAATCATTCGCGAGAATTGCCCCTTTCTGTCGTGATCCTCGGCGATAAGGGGGCCGCGACGGCTCTCAACGAGGCTCTGAAGTTTTCGAACAGGCATCTACTTGTGAACGCGCCCAACGCTGAGGGGAGTGGCCGGATTCGCTGCGGTATTGTCGCTATTCCGGAAGAATGCGACGCAAAAACACTCGCACTGGTTGAGCAATCGGCAAAGATCTTTAAGCAACTCTACGTCGCCCCGCAAATTAACGGGGACGAAATTACCGCTAACGCTTTGCTCGATGGAAACGCCGATTTACGAATTCATGTTGGACACTGTCCGGCTGCGAGCGAAAATCATTTTTTGAAAAGAGTCTTTGACTTATATGGAGCGCTTCTCTTAGGAATTGTTGCGTTGCCTTTTGTCCTATTTGTTGCCTTGGCGATTCGGTTGACTTCACGGGGGCCTGTTCTGTTTAAGCAGTTGCGGATTGGCAAGGGTAATCGGCTGTTCTACGCGCTGAAGTTCCGGACAATGTTCATGGATTCCGCCGACAGACTGAATCACCATTTGGAGAAAAATGCAGCGATGCGCGTCCAGTGGGAAAGCGTCCACAAGCTCAAGGATGACCCGCGCGTCACCTGGATTGGGCGATTCTTGCGGCGTTTTAGTTTCGACGAACTGCCGCAAATTTGGAACGTACTGGTTGGGGATATGAGCCTGATTGGGCCTCGCCCGATCGTGATATCTGAGATTGAGAGATACGGCGTCGACTACGCCGCCTATGAAGCGGTGCGCCCTGGTTTGACGGGCTTATGGCAGGTATCGGGACGAAACGACACAACCTATCAAGAACGAGTGAATTACGACTCTTATTATGTTCGGAATTGGTCTTTAGCACTCGACCTTCGGATTGTTGCCAGAACATTTCGAGCAGTGATTTCTGGCGCAGGGGCCTATTAGATGAGCGGCGAGACAAGGGGCGCGCTGGTCATATCACTCGACTTTGAGTTGCACTGGGGAGTGAGAGACCATCAGCCTCTCAACGAGAGTGAACGGAAACGGCTTTTGGCCGCACGCGGGGTGATCCCCGAAATAATTACTGCTTTTCGTGATCACTCCGTAAGCGCGACTTGGGCAACAGTGGGATTGTTGTTTGCTCGTTCGCGGGAAGAGGCGCAAGCTTGCCGGCCCGAGCGTATGCCTCGATATGAGCAGGTGGCGCTCGATCCCTATGGCGAACAGGTCGGACGTGACGAGGCTGAGGATCCCTTTCACTTTGCTCCCTCCCTGATCAGGGCTATCGCGCAGGAGCCTGGCCAGGAAGTCGCTTCGCACTCGTACTCGCACTATTATTCGCTAGAAGCGGGGCAGGGTGTGGAGGAGTTTAAGGCCGATGTGGCGAGTGCGAAACGGATCGCCGAGAGTTCGGGTTACCGGGTCAAGTCATACGTATTTCCGCGAAATCAGGTCCGTGGGAGTTACTTGCCAATTTTGCGGCAAGCGGGCTTTACTTCCTACCGAGGGACAGAGGCCGCGGCCTCCAAGGCGCCAGTTGCTTTTCGGGAACAACGCAAGCCTTGGTGGCGTGCGCAGCGCCTAGTGGACGCCTATTGGGACTTGAATGGTGCGCAGACAGTGGCTTTTCCATGTGACGAGCGGCCTGCGCCGGTAGATGCCAGCCGGTATTTACGGCCTTATTCGCCGCTTCTCCGTTCCTTGGAAAGTACTCGCTTAAAAAGAATTGCGAACGCCATGAAAAGTGCCGCGCGAGAGAAACGCATTTTCCATTTGTGGTGGCACCCGGAAGATTTTGCCAACCATCCCGCGCGCAATGTGGATTTCTTACGGCAGGTGTTGGGAGTTTTTGATCAGTGCCGGCGGGAGGATGGGATGACCTCTCTTTCCATGGGAGATGTGAGCGCTGCGAAAGCGATTGAGGATGGAACAGAACTGATCCATGGGAGGCGCGCATGATTCCCGTTCAGCAGCTTGATCGGCCGTCATTCACTGTTTTGGAGCGTGGTGCGGCGCTTGCGAAGCCGCGTATTCTTTATTTGATTACGCGGGCGGAGCGTGGTGGTGCCCAGATGCACGTTTTGGATTTGATGCTAGGCATGAAGGATGGGTTTGAACTCCATGTCGCCACTGGGGAAGAAGGGTTCCTAACAGATACTTGCCGTGAACACGGCATCCCGGTGCATGTGTTACCGCATCTGGAGCGCGAGATTAAACTTTTACCCGACATGCAGGCCGTTTATGAACTCAGACGGCTGATGCGTAAGATTGAGCCTGACTTAGTGCATGCCCACACGTTTAAAGCTGGATTTCTCGGCCGCTTAGTGGCTAAGCAATTGAAGATCCCAGCAGTCTATACGGTCCATATGTGGCCCTTCGGCCGGGCTGTGCCGCTGAGCTGGCGATTGGTGGCGCCCATTTGCGAGAGGTTTGCGGCGCGCTGGTGCGACAAGATTATCAGCGTATCCGAGCTGGGAGCGCGAGATGCGGCGCAATTCAAGATTGGCAAACCCGCGCAAGTGGTTCCCATATTAAACGGCATACCTGACCACCCGGCGCGTGCCTCGTTAGACCACAATAAAGGGCTGAGTTGCACAATGGTGGCTCGGTTTACTGATTTTAAAGATCATGGCCTGTTGTTGCGGGCCTTTGCGAAGGTGCAAGGCGAGGTCCGACTGAAATTAGTGGGAGACGGAGAGACGCTAACAGCAGCCCGCAAACTGGCGGTCGATCTGGGTATTCGAGAACGGGTTGAGTTCAAGGGCTCGCGTGGGGATGTGCCGGAAGTTCTGGCGCAAACGGACCTGTTTGTCCTGGCGTCGAAAACAGAAACCCTACCCATCAGTATTCTCGAGGCTATGCGTGCGGGACTACCGGTGGTGGCTTCGGATGTAGGAGGTGTCTGTGAGGAGGTCATTGACGGAGAAACCGGAATTTTGGTCGAGCCAGGGTCGGTGGATGAATTAGCCGCTGCGTTGAATCGATTGCTAGCCGATAAGGTAATGAGGATCTCGATGGGTAGGAGTGGTAGGCGACGGTTTGAACAGATTTTCCGCGCAGACGCGATGATCGAGCGAACCGAGGCTGTTTATAGGCAAGTGTTGGAAGCGAGATCTGCGATTGGATGAGCAGACGGCGGCGTGTTTTTTTTGAATGGCTTATTTTCGGCAGCCTATTCATTGGCTTTGCTCTGTTTTTGTGGATTTGGTTTCATACCGATCCAGCGGCGCCTGGAGATTTTTCGCGATAGTAAATAGATAACCATGATGAACAGACGAAGACTGGCGCTGACTATATTGGCGGTTTGCAGCGTGCTACACCTTAGTGCGCAAACGGTGGCAAGCACCAACTCGAGCCAGGCTCCTGAGTTCAACGACGGCGCTCAAGCGGGTAGCAATTTGGGTTTCGAACCCGTTGGCGCGGGAGATCTGGTGGCAATCTCGGTGGCAGGGTCGGCGGAATTTTCCCGCAGTACACGCGTGACCGCAGACGGACAATTGATGCTGCCGCTGTTACGGGTAGGCGTGAAAGTAGTTGGCATGACTCCAGCGCGCATTTCACAAGCTGTGTCAGCGGAGTTAGTCAAAGAAAAGCTTTTAGTAGAACCCATTGTCTCGGTCGCGGTTTTGGAATATCGGAGCCGGCGGGTGAGCGTCGTGGGCGCCGTGCGAATGCCTGTGACTTTTCAAGCGGTGGGAGAGATGCATTTGCTGGATGCCCTTGCACGCGCACAAGGCCTTTCGCCCGATGCCGGACCAGAAGTGATTGTTTCTTTTCGGGCAAACTCGGATGGCGAGAAAGCTCCTGTGCATGTGCCGATCCGGACTTTGCTGGCGGCCAAAGATGCATCGATGAACATCGCGCTAGTAGGGGGCGAAGAAATTAGGGTTCCTGAGGCACCCAAGCTTTTTATTGTGGGAAATGTGAAGCTGCCAGGATCCTATCCGCTGGCCGATCCGGATGGATCGACAGTATTGAAGGCTTTAGCTTTGTCGCAGGGAGCACTGCCTTTCTCAGCGAAGCGGGCTTATATATATCGACTTATCTCAGATTCGGGAAAGCGCGAGGAGATTCCTGTGGAACTGCGGGAGATCCTGCATCGCAAGGCGCCTGATGTCACCCTGCAAGCGAATGACATTTTGTATGTCCCCGATAATCCGAAGACAAAATTGACGGCTGGCGCTCTGGACCGGATGACGGGCTTTGGTTCGTCGATAGCTTCGGGCTTAATTTTGTGGCATTGAGGAACGGAGAAGAGGGAAAAGAAATGCATGATCGTCCATCCGACCTCCCAAGACTGGGAGGATCTGCATCGCCGGTGAAGAGTGTGCCGGGCGGCGCGGTGGCGTCACAGCTCGGTCCTTACTCCGCAGGAATGCTGCCCGCCGATACCGGAGCTCTCTTCGGACAGCTGTTGAAAATCCTCCACAAGCAGCGGTGGAAGTTAATTCACTTCATGACCATCGCCATGCTGCTGACCATTATCTTGCAGTTCGCTTTTCCGCGGTTATATTCAGCCACTGCGGTTCTACGTTTCGACAGGCATTCGGCGACTGGCGCGGTGGGTCAGGAAGCATCGCAAATTTCTTCCATAAATGACATGGACGAGATCATTACCACGGATATGGAGCTGGCACAGTCTGATCCGGTGCTGCGTCCAGTGGCGGAACAATATCACTTAGCAAATTACGATACCAAGCAGGGTTTTTTGAGTAGCTTGCTTGGCGGAAAGGCCGACCCCGCGGCACTCAAACGGGCGCAGGCCGCCCCAGTCACTTTAAGCGGTCTGACATTGACGCGGCCGGCAGCGACCTATCTGATTCGCGTGACGTATCGGGCATGGAGAGATCCGCAACTGGCGGCTAACGTCGCGAATGGTGTGGCTCAGAGTTTAGTGCGGCACGTTCAAGAATCGTTAGATAAGTCTTACGAAGACTTGTCGAGTGCGATTCGCCGTGATATGGAGCAGTTGCGTTCTAAGATGGATATCTCTCAACAGCGACTGGCGCAGTATGAAAAGGAACTCAATATGGTTGACCCGGAGCAGCACTCCACCGTATTGACTTCGCGACTGACTCAGTTGTTGACGGAGTATACAGCGGCGCAGGCAGACCGGCTGCACAAGCAGGCCCTTTTCGAGGGGATTTCAAAATCTCCCACTTTGGCGGAGACGCAAGCCATGGAGAGTTCCGGCCAGCGGCAGAGTTTGTTAGATGAAGCGCTTGGGCGTCTAGCCGTCGCGCGTCAACAATTTACGGCAGTTCGTTCCTTCTATGGCGAAAACCATCCGGAGTTTCGCAAGGCAAAGCAGCAGCTTGATGAGGCAGAAGCGCAAGTGGACACTGTCCGCCTGGCGAGCAATGACAAAGCCGCCGCCGAGTACCGGCAAGCGCTGGGGCGCGAATTGCTGCTGAAGCACCAGTTTGAACAAACGAAGGCCGAGGTAGATGGGCTGAAGTCTCACGCGTTGGAGTATTCGCAATTGAAGACCGAGGCGGAAAATGACCGCCGCATGTATATGGATTTAGAAGCGCGCACGAGAGAGGCGGATGTGAACCGGCAATTTCGCGATGCGACGATTCAATTTGTGGCTCCCGCCCTGCCACCCGCACAACCGATTTTCCCCAAATTGATGACGAACTTGCCGATCGCGTTTGTATTGGCTTTAGTGCTGGGCGTATTGGGCGCGATTGCATCTGATGCGTTGGATACGACTTTTTCGGATGGAGACGAAGTGACGGCCCGTCTGCATTTGGATGTGATGGGGACCTTGCCGGAGGCCCGCCGTTTAAACGCCAAAGTAGAAGATCGGGGCAACAGTGTTACCAGATTTTCGAGTCGGGCGGCCGAGATGAGCATGCGCTATGAAGAGGCTGTCCGGATGCTGCGCAATGCGATCACGTTGGTCGGGAGCAATCAGATTCTAGGAACGCTGCTGGTGACTAGCGCGGGTTCTGGAGAAGGGAAGTCGACGACGGCGGCGCATCTGGCAGCGGCGTGCGCCCAAGCTGGCAAGAAGGTTCTGCTGATCGACGCAGATTTGCGGCGCCCTTCGTTAGACAAGAAGTTTGACATTACCAAGAAGCTTGGCTTGTCCGATATTCTGGCCCACCGCCTTCTGCCAGTGGACGTGATTGTAGAAGTGAATGTACCTGGATTGTTTGTGATGCCGGCGGGGCCGGCGATGTTGAACGCTGCCGATTTAATCAGCCAGGGATTCGCGGCAGTATTGAATCAGGTATCACGGAACTTCGACTTGGTAATTGTGGACGCGCCTCCCATGCTGGGTGTCTCGGAGACGCAGGAACTCTCAACGATGGTTGATGGAGTTCTCGTGATTGCCAAGGCCGACGCTACGTCCGCGCGCGCGCTTGCCGAAACACTGGCCGCCCTTAGTCGGAGCCGGGCGAATGTCCTGGGCGTTGTGATGAACCAGGTGAAGCAGTCGAGTCTCAAAGGATTTGGTTACTACTACGCGCAGAACCAACAAGAACAGAAATCGGGGTCCGACGCTTAACCGGCCTTATGATTTGGATGGATCTGAGAAAGTTGCTATCGCGATTGATAGGAGGGGGAGGCTTTATCGCCTTGCTCACTCTCGCTGTGAGCGGCCTCTTTAAGATAGCTGCTTTCGGGCGCGAAGCTTTTATTGCTTCGCATTTTGGGCTGTCTAATCTGACTGACTCTTATTTCGCTTTCCAGCAATTTCCACTCATGCTGATGACATTCATGTTTGGAGCATTCGGCTTGGCCTTTACGCCAGCTTACGCGGAAGAGAAGCGCCGGGCAGGAAAAGTGGAGTGGATGCCGGGGCTGCTGCTTTATGGAAGTCTGTTTGGCTTGGTGCTCACCTTAACAACGGCTGTTTTAGCGCCCGTACTCTTAGCGTCGTTCACCAGTGTCCCCTCTGCGCACAGCGCGGCTACCCTTGTGATCTTAGCTTGGACGTTCGCTCCGATGATCTGGCTGGGTATCTGGGCGGGAGCGAGACTTGCCGATGGTAGAAACATTTCGGCCATGGTTGTCACGGGCTTGCCGTATCTGCTGATGACTCTCTTACTAATAGTCCTTTACTGGTTCCATAAGCTCGACGATTTAGGTTTGCCCATCTCTTTCTTAGTGGGATTCGCACTGGTCGGCATCTATTCCTTGCTCAGCGTGTCTATGCGGGCATGCAAGGAAACAGACCTTCGCCACAGCATGACTATCTGGCGGATGGCCGGCTTCCGGCGCTTCTTGGGAAACTTGAGCGCTTCGTCGCTTGAGAACTTGGGGTATGCGGCCAACCAGTTGCTGTTGGTCTTCTTTCTGGCCAAGGTAGGTACAGGGGTCGTTTCGGCTAATACCTGCGCCATGCGATTGGGCTTGCTTGGGTTTAGTCTTTTGGGCCAGCCGCTCGGGCAATTGGTACAGGCTAAACTCTGCGCCGTCTCCGAAAGTGAGCAGGCCGACGTATTCAAAAAATGGCTGGGGGCAGTGGCCACGGCTGTAATCGCGCTTGCGCTGCTTCTATATCTAGGGCGCGAACCCCTGGTAAGCATGGTTTACCTACGAGGCAAATTTTCCAGCGTGGAATTGGGACGCGTGCTTGAGATTATGCCTGCCTGGATTGCTTATTTCGTGGTGGCATCCCTGAACGCGATTATGGCCCGTTACCTGTTTGCCACGGGGCGCGCCGCGGTTTATGTGCGGCGGCAGCTTTTTGCCTACGCTGCCGCAAATGCGATTCGAATGGCTTTCTGGGGGCGCATGACTGCACCAGTGGTGGTTTGGTGCTCGGTAGCGGCGGAAGGCTGCGCGCTCCTGTTCAATTTGCGATATTGCCTTCAAACTTCTGAGCCTTCTCTGTTGCAGCCGCACTTGGCTGGAGTGCAGGAGGTATAGAGTCGTGATCCGGCAGGCGGGTGCCCGTAACGTTGTTGTTCATACTCCCGAACCGGGCGCGGGGGCAGGGCAGTATGTGGCCGAATTCGTGGTTGGCCTCGCGGCGCAGGGGGCTCGTGTCCGGCTCTTTTGCCCGAGTAATTTCTCATATACCAAGGAAGTATCAGCGGCGGGAGTGGAAGTCGTTCGCGCGCCGGCGCGGGAGGTGGGCTATGCCTCTTTATGGCACCGTCTGTCGCGAAATGTGATGTTTGCGACCCGGGCTCTCAGGCAGTTTTGGCCGAGCGTTAAGCGAGACGATGTGGTGCATTTTCAATTCGTGCTACCGCTAGGATTGGGCATACTGTTTTTGGCCGCCGCCAGACTCAAGGGAGCCTGGGTGGTGATGACCGTCCACGATCCGTTGCCGCACCGCTGGATCCTCCCGAGTGCACTTCGCTGGCTGGAGACGGCGTTTCTCAGCATTGGCTACTCATTCTGCAACCAGCTAATTGTCCACAATCAGGCCGGTCGGAAAATCCTAGTGGAGCAGTTTCAACTCGACGCGGGCAGCGTATCGGTCATACCGCATGGACCGCTGAATGCGGCTCCGAAAGCAGTGGACACGGCTGCTACTAAGACAGCTGGTAGCGAGCCGTTGAAGTTGCTAGCGTTTGGATCCCTCCGTGAAAACAAGGGTTTGCATCTGGCGATAGGCGCAGTGCAGCACTTGAGACGAAGTGGTGGTGGGCGTCCCATTTGTTTGACAATAGCGGGACAAATTCCCAATCTGATGGAACGCGGCTATTGGGAGAGTTGCGGGCGAATGATTCGGCAAGATCCCGCCGGAATCGAATTGCTTGAGCGGGTGATTGAGGACGACGAGATCGGTCCGTTATTTGCCCGCCACGATGCCGTTCTGTTGCCTTACGGGCAATTCTTTTCAGACAGTGGCGTGGCAATGCTCGCTCTGTCACAGCGGCGGCCCATTGTCGCGACGTCGGCGGGAGGTTTGGGAGAGTTGCTAGCGGCTGTCGATTGTGGTGTTTTGATTGAATCTGCAACCCTAGAAGGAGTTACGGCTGCCATCGAGAAGATTCGATATGCCCCGGTTGAGTGGCTGCAAAGAAAAGGACGCAACGGCTGCGATTACGCATTGAATGGCCGTTCTTGGAACGCAATAGCCCAAAAAACTTTGCAGCTTTACGGCCGGTCGTTGAAAAGCGCCGCGAAGGTGGTGCTGCACACGCCTGAACCTGCATCGTCAGCTGCGCTGTACATAGAAGCGCTAGCTAAAGCGCTCGTCGCCGAAGACGTTCCGGTAAGCATAGTTTGTCCGGCTAACCATCAAGCGATTGCGACACTAAGCCAAGAAAACGCGATCGAGATTCACAAGTCCTGTGAGCGAGGGACCAGCACAAGGGTCTCGCTGTTCAACAAGGTCTGGGAAAATCTGCGATTTGTGGTTTCGTCGGCGTGGACCTTGCTTCAGGCTACAAAGCCACGCGACATTGTTCACTTTCAATACATTCTGCATTTGCCCTTCGGACTGATTTTCTTTGTCTGCGCCAGGATGAAGCGCGCGCATATCGTCTTTACGGTGCATGACCCGCTACCGCATAAGTTCCTGTTTCCGCGGACACTGCGCTGGATTGAGATGGCCGGTTTGCGCTGGGCGTACCGATGGAGCGACGTACTGATTGTCCACAGCGAAGCGGGGAAGCGAACCTTGACGGAGGCGTTCCACATTTCCCCAGCCAAGATTCAGGTAATAGTTCACGGTCCTTATGAATTAGGAGACCGTGTT
>Ga0302319_10005790_pt1 | contig 24719 bp, 19 predicted proteins | sample Bog_T0_2_FD_203319 | JGI IMG/M metagenome (GOLD analysis project Ga0302319, IMG submission 203319) | Peat permafrost microbial communities from Stordalen Mire near Abisko, Sweden - Bog_T0_2 | ecosystem: Environmental > Terrestrial > Soil > Wetlands > Peat | place: Sweden: Abisko, Stordalen Mire...
CGCTTTTTCAATGGCCTGGCGACGGCCCTGGACTTGTTGTTATTCGTAATCACGATGAGAAACGCAGTTTGCCTGTTCGCCGCTATGGCGCTCGCAGTTCCGTCGAGTGCCCTCTGTCAGGATGCGAATACCGCCACCGTCAATCCGGCCCAGGCGATCCTGGCCATCGGCCAGGGGCGGAGCGCGGCAGCCCGGCTCGAAAGCACCTGGGGACCGAAAGTGGCGGCAATCGCAAAGCGGCGCGCCGAACTCGACGTCGCCCGTGCCCGTCTGGAGTGGGAGAAAAAGCGGAGTCCGGGATTCTGGCCGTGGACGCGCGCGAAGAACCGCCGTGGCAGAGCCGCGGAGGCGCGCCGGATCGACGTTGCGAATCGGGCGCTGATTCGCAATAACGACGACTATGCCGCGGATTTTGAACAGGATCGACTCCGCGCGCTCAATGAACTCGGACCGCGGATGCAGGCGGTGATCGAGACTTACGCCCGGGAACATGGGAATCTGCACATCGTGCAAACCTCCGAATCGAACGGTCCTCCAGGGCCCGCGCAAAACGATATTACGCCCGAAATCGTGCGCGCGTACGATCGGACATACCCAGCGGACCCCAACTGACGCTAACTGGCTAATCCGCGTGCGGCAACATGCCGTGCTGACTCGCGCTGGCCCCGTCCGTCGCATTCAATTCGCGGAAAATGATCGTCGATAAAACTGTCATCCCGCCCAGCACCCAAAACGCCCGATGAATGCCGTGAATCATCTGGGCCGGGCTGACATGAAACCGGTCGGGAATGAAGAACGCGGTCACCAGCGACGCAGTCGCCACGCCGAAACTGATCGACATCTGCTGCATGGTACTCGCAATCGAACTCGCCTTGCTCGCCTGTTCCTCCGTCACATCGGCATACGCGAGGGTGTTCATGCTCGTGTACTGCAACGAGCTGAAAAAACCGAAGCAAAACAGTTGCAACACGATGAGCCACACAGGGGTCCCGCGCCCGATGGTTGCGAACAGCAGAATCTGAAGACCCAGAATTGCGGTATTCGAAACCAGCACGCTGCGGTAACCGAAACGCGACAGAATACCGGGCATTGTGGCCTTGAGGCTGATTGCGGCAATCGCCTGGGGCATCATCATTAGTCCGGATTGAATCGGGGTGAACCCCAGCCCCACCTGATACAGCAGCGGGATGATGAAGGGGATGCCGCCGATCCCGAGGCGGGTAAAGAAGCTCCCGCTCACGGCGGCCCGGAATGTCCGAATGCGAAACAGCCCGAGCCGCAACAGAGGGAACGCGGTCTTCGTGGAATGCAGTCCGTAGCCCGCCAGCAAGGCGATCGCAATCGCCAGCAGCCCCAGGATTTCCCGCATACTCAGGGTGTGTTCGCCGAAAACTTCCAGCACGTAAGACAGCAACCCGACGCCCGAGCCGAACAGAATCAGCCCGACCGTGTCCAGCGGATCGGACTCTTCCTTGTAATCCGGTAAGTGGCGGTAGACCATCCAAAGACCGATGAGTCCGATGGGAATGTTTACGAAGAAGATGACGCGCCAATGAAAGTAGGCAACGATCAACCCGCCCGCGACCGGCCCCAGCATCGGCCCCACCAGGCCGGGAATCGCGACAGAACTCATGGCCCGCACGAGTTCCGATTTCGCGAACGTGCGAACGATCGTAAGCCGACCCACCGGCACCATCATGGCCCCGCCGCAGCCCTGCAGGATCCGGCACGCCACCAGCACATGGATATCGCTTGAGATCCCGCAGAGAAACGACCCGAGGGTAAACAGCCCGATCGCCGATGCAAAGACCCTGCGCGTTCCGAACCGGTCCGCCATCCAGCCGCTGATGGGAATAAACACCGCGAGGCTCAGCGTGTAGCTGGAAAGCACGGCCTTCATGCTGAGCGGGGCCACACGCAGGGCGCCCGCAATCGCCGGCACGGCGGTGTTGAGAATCGTGGTATCGAGCGACTCCATGAAGAACGCCACCGCCACCAGCCACGGTAAGAGCCGCTTGCTGAACGCACCAGGTTCCATGTGGTAACCGTAGCAGGTTAGAGCCGCTTCGCCAAAGGGGGCACACCGACGTGGGACACTGAAGGTTCCCGAGAAATTTCATCGGTCCCAACGCAACGGCGCTCAAAAGCCGATTTGCGAATAGCCGACCGCCGAGGCGGAAGCTGAAAGCTCACACAATGAACCGCAAGATCTATTACTGGAAGCTGCGCTCCGTCGAACTCCAGTTGGGCGAGAAGACCCTCATCATGGGTATTCTCAACGTTACTCCCGACTCGTTCTCCGACGGCGGCAACTTCTCCGACCCCGACCGCGCTTACGCCCGCGCCCTCGAACTTGAAGAACAAGGCGCCGACATCATCGACATAGGCGGCGAATCCTCCCGCCCCGGCTCGGAACGCGTCTCCGCCGAAGAAGAGTGGCGCCGTCTCATCCCCGTATTGAAGAGGCTGAAAGATAAGCTGACGATTCCGATCTCGCTCGATACCTATAAAGCCGAGACCGCCGAGCGCGCCTTTGAATACGGCATCGAAATCGTCAATGACCCGAGCGGGCTCACGTTCGATGCCGATCTTGCCAAGGCCGTGGCCAACGCCAACGCAGGCCTGATTCTGAATCACATGCGCGGCACGCCGGAAACCTGGGCCAAGTTGCCGCCGCTGCCAGACATGATCGGTTCGGTGGCGCGCGATCTGGAGGCCACCATTAACCGCGCACGCCGCGCGGGTGTGGACCGTAATCGCATCGCCGTCGATCCCGGCCTGGGTTTTGGCAAGCGCCGCGAGCAGAACATCGAGATCCTCGCGCATCTGCGCCAGTTGGCCGCGCTTGAGTGCCCCATCCTTACCGGCCCCTCGCGCAAGTCTTTCCTTGCGCCAACGCCCGCCGGTTCCGATCCCGAAGAAACCCTCTACACCACCGCCGCCGCGGTGACTATGTCCATTATGAACGGCGCCCACATGGTGCGGGTTCATGACGTGAAGGCAATGCGCGCCGTGGTGCAGCTTGCCGATGAAGTGGTGCGCGCCGCCGACGTGAAGCAGGCCGCAGAGTTAGTCAGGCAAGCCGCGCAGGAGGCAGCAGAGAGACCCGTACCGCGCCGCACTGCCCGCGAACTCGACGAACGTCCCCGCGCCGTGCGTCCTCCCGTGGCAAAGCCCGTTGTGGTCGCGGCGAAGGCTGTGGAGCCGGCACCCGAACCGATGGTGGCCGCGGAACCGGCAACGGAAGCAGCAGACTCGGCAATCGGGCAGGCTGCAACCGAGGTCATGCCCATCAGCATTGCGCCCGCCGCCGAGGCAAAGCCCGAGCCAAAGCGCGAACCCGCAGAACAACGCCCTGCAGCCAAGCCCTATGCCGATCGTCCGTTGCGTCGCGATTTCGGGACCAGCAGACCTCCGTCGGGGGACCGTCCGCCTGCCCGCCGCGATTCCCGCGATTCCGATTCGCGTCCGCCGCGCAGGGATTTTGGCGACCGACCGCCGCGCCGCGACTTTGGCGACAGCAGACCGCCTTCAGGCGATCGTCCTCCGCGTCGTGAATACGGGGACCGTCCGCCGACGGGCGATAGACCGCCCCGGCGAGACTATGCTGCCGGCAAACCAAGTGGGGACCACCCACCGCGCCGTGACTTCGGCAGCAGCAGACCGCCCAGTGGGGACCGTCCTCCGCGCCGTGAATACGGCGACCGTCCGCCGACGGGCGATAGACCGCCCCGGCGAGACTATGCTGCCGGCAAACCAAGTGGCGACCGACCTCCGCGCCGTGACTTCGGCAGCAGCAGGCCGCCCGGTGGTGACCGTCCTCCGCGCCGTGACTTCGGCAGCAGCAGGCCGCCCAGTGGGGATCGTCCTCCGCGCCGCGATTTCGGTGACCGGCCTCCGCGTGGTGACAGTGGTCCGCCCCGTGGCAAATCGCCTGCGGGCGGAACTGGCCGTCCTCCAAGCCGCCCGTTCCGCAAGCGGCCGTAGCAAATTCATCTGAGAATAATTGGCGGTCCGAAGCACTAAACAAACGTGCCCATTGCCAACCCTGCAAAACCGAAAGGCCGAGATGCGGGCCGGAAACCCGCTCCTGTCGCCCGCAAGCGAGCGAAAGCACCGCTGCCTAAAAAAATCTGGTGCCCGCGGAACTGATTGAGCGCCGGATCTATCTGGTCCGCGGCCAGAAGGTCATGCTCGATTCCGATTTAGCGGGCCAGTACCAGGTTCTCACAAAGAATCTGAACAGGGCCGTCAGCCGCAATCTGGACCGTTTTCCCGAGGATTTCATGTTCCGTCTTACGCCCGAGGAAGCGGAAAGTTTGAGGTTCCAATCGGGAACCTCAAACGTCAGCCGCGGCGGACGCAGGCTACCTGCCTCATGTTTTCACGGAGCACGGGGTCGCCATGCTGGCATCGGTCCTGATCAGCAAACGGGCGGCCCAGATGAATATCGTCATCATCCGCGCCTTCGTCCGCATGCGTGAATTTGTGGCCAGCCATAAGGACCTGGTCACGCGGGTGGGGCAACTTGAATCCACGCAGCAGCAACATGCTTCGGTGATTACGATCCTGGCCGATGAGATCGACGATCTGAAGCGACTGCCACCAACGTCACCCAAACACCGAATCGGGTTCGCCCAGGCTTGATGATTTGAAAGCCGGTGGCGATGATCCAGACAAGGATGTTTGAGGTGACAAATTGGAACCTCAAACGCATGAGGTGTTTTTCCTCTGCATATCGGCATTTCAGGGCGCGCGCTGAACTTTGTATTTTCCGGGCCCTTAGCTGAATGGTTAGAGCAGCGGACTCATAATCCAATATAGGGAAACCCATAGACACCGCTGGAAAAGCAAAGCGCTTGTTTTCTTTGGTTTAACGAAATCGATCATTTCTCTTTGATGTCCGGTATTATCCTTGAATGGTTACAAAAACAGTTACACCGAAAACAACCGAAAATGTTTGGAATGCGCGGTATAAAACAAACGTCATCGAAGATGGCCGCGGCCCGCGGCAAGAGCGTTCCTCTGTGGAGTAATACAGGCCTGACGTGCAGTCCCGCCGATCCGATGTCTCCGGCGCTACCAATGCTGAGCGCCGATCCGCTGCCAGCGCCAGCTATCAGGTAGCTATAGCGAGCCGACCAGGATCAGGTGCAGGTCCATCACGTTGGTCCCAGTGGAACCTGTGATGATCAGGTCATCCAGCTTCTCGAAGAACGGGTAGGAATCGTTGCGCGCGAGCGCGACGGCGGGGTCGATGGTTGACCGCTCGCAGGTGCGGCCGTCGGCGATGGCACCGGCTGCGTCGGTGGGCCCGTCGGTGCCGTCAGTGCCCGCGCTGAGGATGAGCGTGTCCTTGAGACCGGCGATGTCGATTGCGGCCGCCAGCGCGAATTCCTGATTGCGTCCGCCTTTACCTTCGCCACGGATGGTTACTGTAGTTTCTCCGCCCGAGACAATGCAGGCGGGCGCGCGCAGGGGCTGGCCGTTGAGGCGGATTTGCCGCGCAATGGCGGCGTGCATCCGTGCCACGTCACAAGTCTCGCCTTCAATCGTGCTGGCAAGGATCAGAGTGCGGTATCCCAACGCCTTCGCCTTCGCCGCCGCGGCTTCGAGCGACTTCTGATTGCTGCCTACGATGATGTTTTCGACGCGGGCAAAAAGCGGATCGCCGGGCTTGGGCGTTTCGGTTTCCGCCGTGCCGCTTTCCAGAGTTTCGCGTACACTCTTCGGCACGCGCGCACGCAGGTCGAAGCGATCGAGCACGGCCAGGGCATCGGCGAAAGTGGAAGGATCGGGCGCGGTGGGGCCGGAACCGATCACGTCCAGCTGGTCGCCCACCACGTCCGACAGGATCAGGCTCACCACGCGCGCGGGCGCAGCGAGTTTTGCGAGCCTGCCGCCCTTGATGGACGAGAGGTGCTTGCGGACGGCATTCATCTGATGGATGGTCGCGCCGCAGGCGAGGAGCAGTTTGGTGGTTTGTTGCTTCTCCGCAAGAGTAACCGGGGCGGCAGGCGCGGGCAGTAATGCGGAGGCCCCGCCCGACATCAGGCAGATCACCAGATCGTGCGCGCCCGCATCGGCGCAGATTTCCGCGATGCGCGCGGATGCGGCGACACCGCGCTCATCGGGCACGGGATGGCCGCAGGGGCGCAGTTCGATGCGTTCGGATTTCGCGGGATCGCCGTCTTTCACCGCAATGCAGCCCGCAGCAATGCGACGGCCCAGCCCGCGTTCGGCGGCGCGCGCCATGGTCCCGCCCGCCTTGCCGGCACCGACGACGAAGATACGGTCGTAACGATCCAGATCCCGGCGGCTGCGCAGGGCGGCTTCCACCATGGCGGCGGGACTTGCAGCGGCGATGGCGGATTTCAGGATGGCGCGGGCGTCGCGGCGCAGATTCGGCTTCATGGGCTACTTCCAGAGCGGCAGCGCCACGATCTCGCCCGCGGCTTCGGCCGAATCGAGATCGCCATTCACCCGGAAATCGGCGCGTCCGTAAAGAACGCGACGCTCGGAGTAGAGCCTGCGGAAGGCGTCGCGGTCGCGCGCCAGCGGACGTTCGTCGGTGTTCTCAATGCGCGATTCCACCACTTCGAGCGAGCAATCGAGCCACACGGAGATTCCGTTGTTTCCCAGCATCTCGTAGTTGGCCGGCTGTACGAAGGCCCCGCCGCCGAGGGCGATCACCGTCGGCTGGCCGCGTTCGATTTTATTCAGCCAGCGCCGGATGGTCTCGGTTTCGATGCGGCGGAATTCGGCCTCGCCGCGCGTGGCAAAGATGTTGGCCACGGTCTCGTGCTCGCGCTCCTGGATATCGGTATCGAGATCGACAAACTCCCAGCCCAGGCGATCGGCCACGATGCGTCCCACCGTGGTCTTGCCCGAACCCATGAAGCCCGTAATGTAGATGCCGGGAGTGCGCTTCAACTTCAGATGCATTTCACATCGTCTCCAAGTCTGATCGGCCCTCGCCCGGGCCGCGATCTGATCGGCCCTCGCCCGGGCCGCGAGCGCCCGGACCACTCATGCCCCCGCCCGAGGCGCCCATACGTGATTCCACCACAGATGGGAACAGCCGCGCAAACAGCACCAGCGGCCAGCCGATCAGGGGCGTCACCACCATGCGGCGGCGTTGCTCGATTCCGCGCACGATGGCCTCGGCGCATTGCTCCGCGGTTACAGCGAAACGTTTGCCTTTGACTATGGCGGATGGCGGCGCGGTGCCCGTCGCATGTGCCTGAAAGCCGGTGTCCACATAGCCGGGGAAGATGGTGAGCACGTTTACCCCGTGACTCCGAAGCTCGATTCGTTGCGTGGAACCGAGGGAGGCCAGCGCGAATTTACTGGCGGAGTAGATGGGCAGCCAGGGCAGACTGATTTGCCCGGCGATGGAACTGACATGAACGATGCTCCCTTTGGTTTGACGGAGGAGCGGGGTGGCGAGTTGCGAGAGGTGCAGGGGCGCGAAGAAGTTGAGTTCGAATAAGCCGCGGGAATCGTCCAGCGGAGCGGCTGAAGGGCTGTAGTACCCGCCGCGGCCCGCGTTATTGATGAGCACGTCGAGACGCCCGAAGCGCTGTGCGGTTTGTTCCACGATCGATACGCGGCTGGCATCCTGAGTCAGATCGCAGGGGATCACCAGCTCGTCGGGACCGGCGACAGCGCGGAGTTTTGCCTCATTACGGGCGACCAGCGTTAGCCGTGCGCCGCGTTTTCGGAGAGAAGTAACGAGTTGTGCGCCGATGCCTTCCGACGCGCCGGTCACGATTACGACTTTCCCCTGCAGCGAATCCATAGTTTTTTGACGCGGAATGGCAATCATAACACCGCGATAGGGGTAGTTCGGCTATTTGGTGAAAGTTGCGAGGCTCCCTCAGGATTGCGCCATTCGGAGGTTCACGCAGAGACGCAGAGGAAGACGCAGAGAACGCAGAGAAAAACATTATGTGGTGAGGCGGTGATCCGCTATGGCAGCCTGGCCGAGGCACAAGCCTCCGTCGTTGGGAGGAACACGGGCATGGAGGTAGACTTCGAGACCAGCCCTGCGCAGGAGTTCCACCGCCCGGCCCAGGAGATGGAAGTTCTGGAATGTGCCGCCGGAGAGGCATACCTGATGCAGACCCCGGTCGGCGGCGATTCCGGCGCAGGTCCGGGCGATCACGTGGGCGAGGGTGTTGTGGAAGCGTGCGGCTGCGATCGCGGGTTGGCTGCGGTCGCGCACGATGCAGCGGATGGTTTCGCGGAAGTCGAGTTCGCCGCCTGCTTCGTCAAAAGGATAGGAATCGTCGACCGGCAGGCCGGCGCTTACGGCCAGGGCTTCCAGTTCCATGGCGGCTTGACCTTCATAGTTGGCCTCGCGGCGAACGCCGATGAGTGCTGCGACTGCGTCGAACAGACGCCCGCAGGACGAAGTTTCCACCGTATTGACGCCGCGCGCCAACATGGTCTCGACAATACGAAAGGCCTCCGGGGCAACGCTTTCCGCGAGAAACCCCGCATCCACGCCCGCGTCACGCAGGTACGCGAGTCCGCTTCGCCAGGTCTGCCGCACGGCGGTATCGCCACCCGCAAGAGGCATGTAACGGAAATGCGCGGCGCGCTCGAAGCCCGCGTAATCGCAGACCAGAAATTCGCCGCCCCAGATCTTGCCGTCCGTGCCGTAGCCCGTGCCATCGAAAGCGACTCCGATGACCTTGCCCTCCAGTTTATTCTCCGCCATGCAGGAGGCAATGTGCGCATGATGATGCTGCACGCCGATCTTCGCAACGCCCGGCATCGCGAGCGCGAAGCGTGTCGAGAGGTACTGGGGGTGCAGATCGTGCGCCACGGCCACGGGTGAAATCCGGAAGAAGCGTTTCATGTGAGCCAGGGTCTCTTCGAAGGCTTCGAGCGTTTCCAGGTTTTCCAGATCTCCGATGTGCTGGCTCAGGACGGCATAGTGATCCTTCGTCAGGCAGAAGACGTTCTTCAGTTCGCCGCCGCAGGCAAGAATCTGCTGCACGGGTTTGCCGAGATCGATAGGTTGCGGTGCGAGACCGCGGGACCGTCGCAGGACTCGCTCGCGCCCCGCGAAGGTGCGCACTACGGAATCGTCGACGCGCGTCTGAATTGCGCGGTTGTGGATGAGGAAATCGTCCGCGAGCGAGTGGAGGCGGGCGGGCACTTCGTCGTTGCGGCTTGCGATCGGCTCTTCGGAGAGATTGCCGGACGTCATCACTAGAACATCGAATGCCGCGCCGTCGAAGAGCAGGTGGTGCAGGGGCGTATACGGCAGCATCACGCCCAGCCACTCAATTCCCGGCGCAACTTGATTCGAAAGGGACGTGCCGGCCCGGCGCGGCATCAGCACGATGGGTTTGCGCGCGGATGTCAGCGCCGTTGCATCCCCGTCGCTCACACGGCATAGCGCCTGCGCAACCGCCAGATCCCGCACCATCACGGCGAACGGCTTATCCGAACGGCGCTTGCGTTCGCGCAGCAGGCGGACAGTCGCATCGTCAGACGCCAGGCAAGCAAGGTGAAATCCGCCCAGGCCTTTGATGGCGACGATGCGACCGTTTTCCAGACGCCGCTGTGTTTCGCGAATTGCATCCGCCCGCGTGCCGAGCAGTCGCTCACGATCCCAAAGTTCCACCCACGGTCCGCACTCCACGCACGCATTCGGCTGGGCGTGGAAGCGCCGGTCGCGGGGATCGTGATACTCCGCTTCGCAGGCCGGACACATGCGGAACTCCGACATCGTCGTGAACTGCCGGTCATAAGGGATGTCCTGAATGATGCTGTAGCGCGGACCGCAATGCGTGCAGTTGATAAACGGATAGCCGAAACGCCGGTTCAGGGGATCGCGAAACTCGGCCACACAGGCGTCGCAGATCGCAATATCGGGCGGGACCAGCACGAACTCGCCTGAAGCGTGGGCACTCTCACGGATCTCGAAGCCCGTAAGTCCGATCGGAGCCAGGATCTCTTCCCGCACTTCGTCGATCGAGGCGGCAGGCGGCGGATGGTTTCGGAAATCGACGAGGAAACTTTGCAGCGATGCCTTGGATCCCTCAATCTCAATCGTCACGCCGAGCGTAGAATTCAGCACGTAGCCGGAGAGCGAATGCGTCACGGCGAGCTGGTGAATCCAGGGGCGAAAGCCCACGCCCTGGACGATGCCCTGTACGAAAAGCCTGCGGCGCATGCTCAACGATACCGGATCGGCGACGGTGCCGCAGGTGGTCACTGTTTCAGCACGAGTCTGCCGGCGCTGGTGAGATGAATGTGGTCGCCTTTGCGCAGAGCATGGCCGGCCATCGTGAAATCGCGGGAAAGTTTGCAGGCTTGCAACCTGCCGCTTTCATGGAATTCCGTTCCCGAGCCGCCGCCGAACAGGTCCCCCAGCATGCTTGCGTGCACACAGGGAACGCCCTCCACCACGGTATCTTCGGCAAGCCAGCAGACCTTCAGCTTGCCGCTTGGGTAAAGCGCGGTCATCGCTCCCTCAGTGGGTCCCAGCAGGCCACCGCCTTTGCAAACGTAACCGCCGATGCGGGTATCGTGGGCCAGAAAAACGAAATCGGGATGGCCGTCGTGAGTGAGGTTGATCCACGATTCCTGCGGGATCGCGATGTCGCCAAACGCAATCGGTCGCGAAACCGCGCACTCCCGCAGCGCGCCATCGGCAAAGAACCATGCGTAGCCCTCAGCGCAGGGATAGCCCTGAACCTCCGCTGGCTCACTCAGTTTCTTACGTACCAGGTCTTTGAGGGCAGGGTCCATCGCCCCGCCGGGAATCGCGCTCATCCCCAGACTGCATATGAGCGCTCCGCACAGGAACACAGATTGTCGCGTCATATTGCGGAACCTTGCACGTTGGCGGCCACGGCAGGTCGCGAGACAAAGCTGATCCAGCGCGCCGAAATGGGTTATTTCACGCATGATCAGGCAGGTACACGCAACTGCGTGAACGAAAGAAGTCGAGGTTTCCCCACAAAAGCGATGCGAGTCGTGTGGCCGCAAAAGTGCTCAAGACCGATGCGGTCGCAAGCCAGGACGTTTAAGGAGGCCGCGTATGCCGGTCCGCTCTCAGTCCACGTACGATCTGCTCCGCTCTCACGGAGTCGATCGACGGACATTCCTCGATTACTGCGTTAAACTCACCGCTGTCATGGGGCTGGGCTCCACGGCAATCCCCCAGGTGGTTTCGGCGCTCGAAACGAAACCCAGAATACCGGTGATCTGGCTCCACGGCCTTGAATGCACCTGCTGCAGCGAAAGCTTCATTCGCAGCGCGCATCCCATCGCGCAGGACATCATCCTCAATATGATCTCGCTCGATTACGACGACACGCTCCAGGCGGCGGCGGGCGAGCAGGTGGAGGAGATCCGCAAGAAGGTGATGAAGGATTACAAAGGCCAGTACCTGCTGGCCGTGGAAGGCAACGCGCCCACGAAAGACGGCGGCGTATATTGCACCATCAACGGCCAGAGCTTCCTGAGCATCCTCCAGGAGACGGCTGCGGACGCCAAGGCCATCATCGCCTGGGGTTCCTGCGCTTCGCACGGCTGCGTCCAGAATGCAAAGCCGAATCCCACAGGCGCGGAGCCGGTGAAGAAGGTCATCAGCGGCAAGGCGATCGTCAATGTTCCCGGATGCCCTCCCATCGCCGATGTGATGACCGGCGTCCTCGCCTACATCCTGACGTTCGACCGCTTGCCCGAACTGGATCGCGCCGGCCGGCCGAAGATGTTCTACGGCCAGCGCATCCACGATAAATGCTACCGGCGCGCCTTCTTCGATGCCGGCCAGTTTGTGGAAGCGTGGGACGACGAAGGGGCGAAGAAGGGCTGGTGCCTTTACAAGATGGGTTGCCGCGGACCGTCAACCTATAATTCCTGCTCCACGATGAAGTGGAACGACGGCGTCAGCTTCCCCATCCAATCGGGCCACGGCTGCATCGGCTGCAGCGAGCAGAATTTCTGGGACAACGGTCCTTTCTACGAACGGCTGTCGAACATACCGGTTCCCGGTCTCGATGCGACGCCGGACAAGATCGGCGAACTGATCACCATAGGAACCGGCATTGGCGTAGCCGGGCATATGGCGTGGCAACTGGCGCAGCGAAAACCCAAACCCGGGGCTGCGAAACACGACGGGCTGTCCGAATAAAGAGATCAAAAAGAGGTAAGCCATGGCGACGCGAGTTGTAGTCGATCCCATCACACGTATTGAAGGGCATCTGCGCGTGGAAGCGATGCTCGATGACCACAATAAGATCCAGGACGCCATGAGTTCCGGGACCATGTGGCGCGGTATTGAGGTCATCCTTCAGGGCCGCGACCCCCGCGACGCCTGGGCATTCTGCGAACGCATTTGCGGCGTCTGCACCACGGTACACGCGCTGGCCAGCGTGCGCAGCGTGGAGAACTCGCTCGGCATCACGGTGCCGAAAAACGCCGATATCATTCGCAATATCATGTTTCTCACCCAGATGGTGCAGGACCACGTCGTCCACTTCTACCATCTGCATGCGCTCGACTGGGTGGATATCGTCTCCGCTCTGAAAGCCAGTCCCTCGGCCACCGCGGCGCTGGCGCAGAAGGTCTCCCCGCACTGGCCGCTCGCCACCGAAGGCTATTTCGCCGACGTCGCGGGCACCGTGAAGAAGTTTGTCGATTCCGGCCAGCTCGGCATTTTTCAAAACGCCTATTGGGGACATCCGGCCTACAAGCTGCCGCCCGAAGCGAATCTGATGGCGGTCGCGCACTATCTGGAAGCCCTCAAGTGGCAGAAGGAACTGGTGAAGATCCACACGGTGTTCGGCGGCAAGAATCCGCATCCGAATTACCTGGTGGGCGGCATGGCCTCCGCCATCAACATGCAGGGCGATAACGCGATCAACATGGAGCGCCTGAATCTGATCAGTGGGTTGATCGATCAGGCAGCCAATGTGGTCGAGAACATGTACATCCCCGACCTGCTGGCGATCGCGTCCTTCTATCCCGAATGGACCACCTACGGCGGCGGTCTCGGCAACTACATGGTCTACGGCGATCTGCCGCAGAATGGCATCGGCGATCCCTCGAAGTTCCGCTTCCCGCGCGGCGTCATCCTCAACAAGAATCTGAGTGAAGTCCTCCCGCTCGATCCTGCCGATCCCGAGCAGATTCAGGAAGAGATTTCGCACTCCTGGTACAAGTACCCGGAAGGCAAGACCTCGCTGCATCCGTGGGATGGCGTCACTGAGGCTTCCTACACCGGCCCCGCGCTCCCGTTCAAACAACTGGATGAGACCAAAGCTTATTCCTGGCTGAAAGCTCCGCGATGGAAAGGCAATGCCGTTGAAGTGGGCCCGCTGGCCCGGATGCTCGTCGGCTATGCCAGCGGCAAACCTGAATTCAAAGAAGTAGTGATCGCGGCGCTGGGCAAGCTCAAAGTCGGACCCGAAGCCTTATTTTCCACACTGGGCCGCACGGCTGCGCGTGGCCTGGAAACCCAGCTTTGCGTTCACTGGCTGCGCGAGGAATACAACAACCTGATGGCGAACCTGAAAGCCGGCGACGAAGCCGTCGCCGATACACGGTTCTGGAAGCCGGAGACCTGGAAGCCGGAATCGAAAGGCTTCGGCTTCACCGAGGCTCCTCGCGGTTCTCTGTGCCACTGGATCCACATCAAAGACGCGAAGATCGAGAATTATCAGATCGTGGTGCCGAGTACCTGGAACGCATCGCCCCGCGACGCCAAAGGGCAGCACGGCGCCTATGAGGCTGCTCTCATCGGAACCCCGATGGCCGATCCGAAGCGTCCGGTGGAAATCCTGCGCACTATTCATTCGTTCGATCCCTGCCTGGCCTGCGCTTCGCACGTGATCGGCCCCAACGGCGAGAAACTCGCCGAGATCGTGGTTCGGTAACGCAGGAGACAGGAGGCTGTCATGGGATATTATCCGCTCAGCGTCGCAGACGAACACCGGCGATACGGACGCAGACAAGTGTGGGAATTGCCGATCCGCATTACGCACTGGATGACGGCATCGTCCATCACCGTGCTGTTCGCCACAGGCTTTTTCATTACGTACCCGGTCTCCAGTTCCACGGGAGAACCGTTTCGCCATTTCCTGATGGGGCGCTTCCGCGAGGTCCATTTCGCCGCCGGCTATGTTTTGCTGGCCAGCTTCCTGCTGCGGGGCTATTGGTTCTTCGCGGGCAATAAATATGCGCGCTCCGGCGTTCCGCTGATGTGGCGCAAGAGCTGGTGGAGTAACTTCTTCGGCCAGATCAAAGAGTATATGGGCAAGGTTCGCGGGCCTGTGACGCTGGGTCATAATTCGCTCGCCGGGTCATCCTATTTCCTCATCGTAGGCGGGGTGGGATTGGCGCAGATCGCCACCGGTTTCGCCCTCTACGGGCAAACCAATCCCGGCGGCTTCTGGGACAGCATCTTCGGATGGGTCATCCCGCTGTTCGGCGGCCCTTACCGGACTCAGGTGTGGCATCACATGTTCGCGTGGGCGTTCCTGATTTTCACCATCCTGCATCTCTACATCGTGTTGTTCGATTCCGTTCGCTACAAAGACGGCCTGATCAGTTCCATGTTCTCGGGAGACAAATTCTATGAAGACGGCGATCTCGATAACGACGACTGGGTCAGCTAATTCGGCCGAAGTTGCCACAGCCCCGATTCTGGTGCTGGGTCTTGGCAATCAGTTGCTGGGTGACGATGGCGCCGGCTTGCGCATGCTCGAAGCGCTGGCCGAAGAGTTCCCGCCCCACGAAGCCGTCGAGTTCATCGATGGCGGCACGCAGGGGTTGGCCCTGACCGGTTATCTCGCCGACCGCCAGGCGATCCTGGTCCTTGACGCGATGGCGCTGAGCCAGCCTCCGGGTACCGTGCATATTCTCTGGGGCGACGAACTCTGGCGCATACGGGCTCAGCGCAGTTCCACTGCGCATGAAGGCAACGCCCTGGAGTTGTTCGCGACCGCCCGCATGCTCGGTTACGATTGGGCTGAGGTAGCCGCGGTCGGCATTGAGCCGAAGAACATTCGCACCGGAATCGGCTTGAGTGCGGAAGTGGAAACCGCGCTCGACGACGCCCTCCTGAAAGCACGAAAAATCCTTGACGACATGATCGGAACCTATGTGCCTGGCAATTCCCGGTAAGATTCTCGACAGTGAAGAAATTGCGGGCATCCGCATCGGCCGCATTCAGTTCGGCGGCATCACGCGCAAGGCTTATCTCGACTACGTACCCGACGCCGTCCCGGGAGATTACGTAATGGTGCACGTCGGCTTCGCGATCAGCAAGGTGGACGAAGACGAAGCCGCGCGCACCTACGACCTGATGCGACAGATGGGGCTGCTGGACGATGAATTGGGCGATGGCGCCGACGCCCCGACCATCCCAACGGGAGTCTCTACATTTGATATGACCGCTCGTGGGTGCCAGGTGGCACAGGCTTCAGCCTGTGGCGTCGAGCGAAGCTCGACGACCGGAGTTCCTGGATGCGTCGAGCGAAACTCGACGACTGTTCCCACTCCCCAGGAAGCCACCCCATGAAATTCCTCGACGAATACCGCGACCCAAAACTCGCCGAAACCCTGGTCGCCGATATCCGCCGGCGCGTCACCCGGCCCTGGGTTCTGATGGAAATCTGCGGCGGACAGACCCACACTCTGATGCGTTACGGCATCGATAACCTCCTGCCGCCCCAAGTCGAACTCGTCCACGGACCCGGCTGCCCCGTCTGCGTAACGCCGCTCGAAATCCTGGATAAAGCCGTTGAGATCGCATCGCGCCCCGAAGTCATCTTCGTTTCCTACGGCGACATGTTGCGCGTGCCTGGTTCCACGCGCGATCTGCTTCAGGTGAAGGCCGCCGGCGGCGACGTTCGCATCGCCTACTCCCCCATGGAAGCGGTAGATTTGGCGCGGAAGAATCCCGATCGCAAGGTAGTCTTCTTCGCCGTCGGTTTTGAAACCACGGCGCCGGCAAATGCCATGGCCGTCTGGCAGGCCAGGCGCGAAGGGCTGACGAATTTCTCCATACTCGTTTCCCATGTCCTGGTTCCGCCGGCGATCAGACTTCTCCTCGAGTCCCCGGCTAATCGCGTACAGGGATTCATCGCCCCCGGGCACGTCTGTAGCGTCATGGGCTACTCCGAATACGAAGAACTGGCGCGGCAATATGACGTGCCGTTCGTGGTGACCGGCTTTGAGCCGCTCGACCTGCTGCAGGGTATTCAAATGCTGGTGGCGCAACTCGAAGAAGGCCGCACCGACGTGGAAAACCAATACGCGCGCAGCGTGACCCGCGAAGGGAATGAACCCGCGCGCCTCCGCATGATGGACGTCTTCGAAGTTACCGATCGCAAGTGGCGCGGCATCGGTGAGATCAGCCAATCCGGCTATCGCCTGCGCGAAGAATACGCCGCCTTCGATGCGGAAAAGCTGTTTGGCGTCTCGAATACGCACGCCGATGAGCCGCCCGAGTGCATCGCCGCGCTGGTCCTCCAGGGGATTCGCAAGCCAGTCGATTGCCCCGTTTTTGGCAATCGTTGCACGCCCGAAAAACCCATGGGCGCGCCGATGGTATCGAGCGAAGGCGCCTGCGCCGCCTACTACCGCTATCGGCGGCATGACGATCTGGTGATGGTGCAAAGGTAAAAATCATGGCCGCAACCCTCAGTCTTTCCTGCCCGATTCCGCTTCAGGTCACAGACCGCATTCTGCTCGGCCACGGCTCCGGCGGCAAACTCAGCGCCGCACTGCTCGACGACATCTTTCTGCGCGCCTTCCGCAGCCCCGTGCTCGCCCGCCTCGACGATCAGGCCGTCTTCGAAATCGGTGGCACGCGGTTGGCCTTTACCACCGACACTTTCGTCGTGAAGCCGTTGTTCTTCCGCGGCGGCGATATCGGCTCGCTCGCGGTTCACGGCACGGTGAACGATCTCGCCATGGGCGGCGCAGAGCCCTTATATTTGAGCGCCGGTTTCATCCTCGAAGAAGGTCTCGATATGGACGTGCTGCGCAGGATCGCCGCGTCCATGGCCCACGCCGCTCAGGTAGCCGGCACCGAAATCGTCACCGGCGATACCAAAGTGGTCGAGAAGGGTTGCGGCGATGGAGCGTTCATCAACACCACCGGTATCGGCATCGTTCGTCCCGGCGTCCGCCTTTCCGCTGCCAACGCGTTGCCGGGCGATCGCGTAATCGTCTCCGGCACGTTGGGCGATCATGGCATGGCGATCCTCTCGGAACGCGAAGGCATCGGTTTCGATACTTCAATCGTCAGCGATTCCGCGCCCCTCAATTCTCTGGTGGGAACCATGCTGGACGCCCTCGCGGGAAGCTCCCTGCATGCCATCCGCTGCATGCGCGATCCCACGCGCGGTGGCCTCGCCAGTTCACTGAACGAAATCGCGGCCTGCGCACGCGTCGGCATCGAATTGGTCGAAACATCCATCCCGATTCGCGAAGAAGTGCGCGGCGCCTGCGAGATGCTGGGCTTGGACCCGCTCTACGTCGCCAACGAAGGTAAACTCGTGGCCATCGTCGCGCCGGAAGCCGCCGATGCCGTTCTCGCTGCCATGCGCGAACATCCGCTGGGCCTTGACGCCCAGATCATCGGCACCGTCGGCGCGAAACATCCCGGGCTTGTAACCGCCCGAACCGCCTTCGGCACCAGCCGTATCGTCGACATGCTTTCGGGCGATCAGTTGCCGAGGATCTGCTGAAAACCTATGCATGAAATGGGTATCGCCAGTTCCGTCCTCAGCGCCGTCCGGATCGAAGCAGGCCGCTACCCGGGTTCGCGCCCGACCCGCGTCGGTCTGCGCGTCGGCGAATGGTCCGGTGTGGACCGGGAATCGCTTCAGTTCTGCTTCGACGCCCTGGTAATGGATTCCGACCTCTCGGGTCTGGAACTGTCGATTGATTACCGCCTGCGCCGCAATCGCTGCGAACGCTGCGGCGTCGAGTTTGCCGTCGAGAATTACGAAACGCATTGCCCGCAATGCCGCAGCGACCACACCGTCGCGATTGGCGGCACCGAACTGGATATCGCCTTTGTCGAACTGGAGGAGTGAAATGGAACGCGTTGCAGTGGAAAAAAAGGTACTTAACGAAAACGACCGGGTTGCCGCCGAACTGCGCCAACGCTTTGCCGAAGAGGGCACGCTCGTTTTCAACTTCATCAGTTCGCCCGGTTCGGGGAAGACTCTGTTCCTCGAACGCACGCTCGAAGCGCTCCCCAAAGATCTCCGCGTCGCCGTCCTCACCGGCGATATTCAGACGGATAACGACGCCCGCCGCCTCGCCCGCGTTGGCTTTCCCGTCCAGCAGATCACGACCGCCGGAGCATGCCACCTCGACGCACGCATGATCGATAAAGCCCTCGCCGCATGGGCGGGAGAACGCTTTGACCTGCTGCTGATTGAAAACGTCGGTAACCTCGTCTGCCCCACCAGCTACGATCTCGGCGAAGAACGCAAGATCGTGTTGTTGTCGGTGACCGAAGGCGAAGACAAGCCGCTCAAGTACCCCGGCGCGTTCTTCAAATCGAAGGTCATGATCCTGAACAAGATCGACCTGCTGCCCTACGTGCCTTTCGATATTCAGGCCGCTCGCGACAACGCACGCCGCATCAACCCGAACATCGATATCTTCGAGACGTCCTGTACGACGGGACAAGGTCTCGAATCCTGGAACGCCTGGCTCGGACTCCAGATTCACCTCAACCGCCGGGAGGCGGTAGTCAGCCGCTGACATCTATCAGGTGCAGAACGCTTCGCGCTTGCCGAGGGCGACTGGACACGCGGCGATAGCCGCGTTCTGCCAGGTGGCAGATGGAACAAATGAGGGACCGTGAGGCCACGCAACCGCTGTGTGCAGCCGGCGACATGGGTAACACTCTAGAACAGGAACAGTGCTGAATGTGGGCCTTTTCCTCGTTTGTTTAGTGGACGGCGAAGCGGACCCCTGACGGCGAGCACCAGTCGCCAGAATAGCTAATGCAGGAAAAGGCCTGTACAACGTCGCTCGAATTTGTGTTACCCATGTCCCCGGCCGGTACCCCTGCAGAGCCGCGACTGTAAAGGAGCGGTATGGATACACCCGAGAACTGCATAATCCCGTTCCATCCGGCGCCCCGGAGGTCGGGCCGAGTTCGACAAGCCTCTCTACCTGCTTGATTCGACAAAAGGGTCTCAGGCCAGCCTGTGGGGTCGGGTGGCATTCGACGTCGTAATAACTACTTCCGCACCCGCGCGTAAATCAAACTCAGCTCCGTGCGATGCACAAGCGCATACCCGTCAAGCCACGCCTGCACCTCGGCGAACTTGCCCATCGCCAGCTGCGGATTGAGCGCACTCAGTCCGTCCACAATGAAGTCCGGCCGCGACGCCGCCAACTCCCTCCGGTTCGCCGCCGACCATTCAGGTATCAGCGACCGGCTCTCCGCCAAATGCCGATCCGCCGGAACGCCCGTAAGAGGCTGCGAATCCCAATAGGCGGACGCCAGGGGCATTCGCGTGTAAGCGAAAACATCGGGCCGATATCCCCACACAAACAGCGTGTCGTCGGCTTTTCTATGCCCGGCGATCCACGCGCTCACCGCGCGGCTGTCGCGATCCAGCGCCGCGTCGTTCCACCTTGTCTCCCGCGATTCCAACAGGTCCGAACCGAGCACGATGTAGCGGGACCCAAATCGTACCAGCGGCACCGCCAGCGCCACCACGGCGACCGCCGCGATCCACCTCCGCCGTGGCTTCCCGGCCAACGCTAACGCTGCGCCATGGGCGGCAGCCAAAGACAGCACAGGCAGCAACTGCAGAAAGTATCGCGGAGCAAATCTCGCGCCCGATGCCACTGCAATGAAAGACACAACCGCCCAGACCCCAGGGAATTTCGTGGCCCGCGTTCTTTCCTTCCACCAGCACCACCCGCAACCCAACACCAGCGCCGCATGAAAGCCCAACCAGTCCAGCGTTCGCCGTACCCCCTCTGCCAACGTGGAAGCAGCCGGGGGTGTCCGTGCATAAGCCGCACCCCACTTCCAGACCTGTTCCAAATACGCCGCACCCGCTCCCTGCGCGAAAAGCGTTGCCATCGCCACCGCATTCGGAATCAGAAAGCCGAGCATCAGCACAGGCAAACTCCGCCACATCAATATGCCGCAGGCCGCCAGCACGAACGCACCCTTGGGATTGAACAGGAATGCGATTCCGCACCATCCACCCGCGGCCAGCGGCTTTCCCCTCCACGCGCACCAAACCGCCAGCAAATGCGGCAACACCATGAAGAAATCGGGCGCGATGGGAATCACGCCGCCCGGAAGGTCGAAGCTGAGAAAGAACGCCATCAGCCCCGCCGCCACCAGACCTTCGGTTTCTCCGAACAAGTCGCGCGCAAAACGAAACGCAACAATGCAGATCGCAAGTATCCAGACCGAATCGAACAATCGCAGCGCCCACCCGGTCGGCGCGCCGATCAGGGCATAGCTCAGCGCACTGAGCGGCGGCTTGTCGTACCAGAAATCGCGATACAACATCTTGCCCCGCAACAGCTGAATGGCGGCGGCCAGATGATAGTCTTCATCCGGCCAAAGCAGGTGCGAGTGACACAGGCGCAGCAGCAGCGTAATCGCGAACAAACCCGCGAAGAACTGCCCGATGGTACGGTTTGGCAAGCGTTCATTATAAGCGTGCGCGAGAGATAAGCGTGCGAGGTAGCTGTGGCCTAGGGTCCGTCCGGCCGAAAACTGGCGTCTGTCTCAAACTTGCGGTACGACCCGTAATCCGCCCGGTTATTCGTATACCCGCCGCTCGATTCCTGCGTCAGTTCGAAATGAGCCGGCAACAGATACTCGCGATCGCCGACTCTTGCCGGCCCGAAGTCCAGCGTCATGCTCAGGTGGTGAACCGGAAAATTCGCCGGGATCCCCGTGCACTCCATCGCGATCCGCAGCACCGCGCCGGTCCTGCGGTCGGCATACACCAAACCCTCCCAGGCCGATTCATACTTCTGCGGTCCACTGTAAAGCGTGTAGCCGTGCGCATTCGAGACCTGATAGTCGAACACGTCCACCGGCACGCCGCGCAACGTAGTCCGTCGCTCATAACCGAATTCGGCGGTGGAATCCGCATCGAACAGCCGCTGCAGAATCGTGCCAAACTCCCCCGTGGAAAAATTTCCCCTCAACGAAGTGCGGTCCCCGTGAAACGGCTTGCCATTCACGCTGAGCACTTCATAGGATTCCTTGTGTCCCGACCACGTGACGGCTTCCCGCACCTCGTCCGACATCGGCCAGGAGTCGATCTGCGCAGCCTGCGCATGCCGCTTTGTCGTCTGTATGCAGATGTAATCGGGGAGCGATTCAAGATAGCCCGCGCTCCACGTTTTGATGCCGGTCAGTATCCGCGTCTGATCCTCAGTCAAAGGCCGAAGCCTGACGATCTGAGGCGTGATGAGAACGCGTTGGATCTGTGCTGCCGCCGGTAATCCGGTAAGACACAGGAGCGCGCACGTGACTACCGCCGGTATCGGCGTCCGTTCCATAGTGTGCGAGACGTTCATGACGAGTCTCCGGCTCCGCGCGGTCGGCGGATTTGATTCCAATTGTGCCACAGGCCGCCATCCCCGGTCGATTTCCGGCACCAAAAAAGCCCTTCGGGCGATTTCCCTGATAATGCGGGCCCCTGTTAACTACTGGCTAGTCCGGACAGTTCGATACGGGTAACATCTCCCCGAATCCTTTTGTTTTCAACCGGGACGTTAACTTCCGGCCAGAGAGTACCAGCGGTACTAAACTAGCCCTTTACGCCACTGCCGTTCGCCCTCAAACTGGTTTCATGTTGACCAGTTTCCGCAATGCGATGTTCTCCCCGTTCGCCCCCTTGGTGGGGGATGATCGGGAAGCTCCATCGCAAAATGGCCTGGTTCAGGTCATCGCTCCAAATGACCCGGCGCGTCGGCTAAGCCGCGCCATCTACCCGAGCCAGCCACAGCCCGGAGCTGCCCTCAACAGGCGTGCCGGATGGGGAGGGAGACGCTGCGGTTCGTTCCGGCACCGTCTGTCTCTACCGCAGTTCAAGGTCCGGAAACGAGAAGATATGACGATTATTTTATTCGCACTTGATAACTCCAGGTTCGCGCGCATTCGGCGAACGTCTGCCATAATGCTTTCATTTCTGTTGGTCTCAGCCGTTGCCGCCTTTGGCGGTACGGTTTCACCCCAGTTGGCCTCCATGGCCCCCAACCAGGCGGTACAGGTCATTGTTCAATACAGTCCCGCCCTCGCTTCTCCCCCGTCATCGACCGTTTGCAGCACCCTGAACCTGGTGAAGACGCTGCCGGGAGGCGAGGTTTGTTCCACCACGCCTTCCGCGGCTGCGGGAATCGCCCAAAACCCCGCTGTTTCTCACGTGTCGGTCAATAACCCGCTGCAAAGCATGGGATCGGGTGTTCCGGTCTATGACTACATGCCGCAGACGGTTCAGCCGCTCTCCACCACCAGTGGCTCCGCCAACATGAGTCTCGGCGCGGGCATCGGTGTAGCCATCATCGACAGCGGCATACGCGTGAATCAGGATCTGACGGGCAATGGCACCAACACGGCGAGCTTCCTGAATTTGTTCCCGGCCGTTTGGTACGCGGAGAGCTTTGTTCCCAACGAAGGCGTTGACGATTACTACGGGCACGGCACCCACATTGCCGGAATCATCGCGGGCAATGGCTCCAACTCCTATGGATCCGGCTTTCTGCACGACATTCACGGCGTTGCCCCCGGCGTTCATCTGATCAGTCTCAAAGTCCTCGACTCCAAGGGCCAGTCGGACGATGCCGAAGTCATCGCCGCCATCAATCGTGCAATCGAACTGAAGGACGTCTATAACATCAAGGTCATCAACCTCTCGCTGGGACGTCCGGTCTTTGAAAGCTACAAGACCGATCCGCTTTGCCAGGCCGTGGAAAAGGCGTGGCTGTCCGGCATCACGGTGGTAGTTGCCGCCGGCAACGGCGGTCGCAACAACTCCGCGGGTACGAACGGCTATGGCACCATCGCAGCACCCGGTAACGACCCGCTCGTGATCACCGTCGGCGCAATGAATACCGAGAGCTCTCCTTCGCGCTCCGACGACCTGATGACCACGTACAGCGCCAAGGGTCCAAGTTTATTCGATCACGTCGTCAAGCCCGATCTGGTCGCCCCCGGCAACAGGATTTTCTCCATCCTCGACCCTGGCTCCACGCTCGCCACCACCGAACCGACCAACATCGTTCCGCTTGCTTCCTACGTCAAGTCGCCGACCGCTCAACAAATCTCCGGCTACTTCATTCTCAACGGCACCAGCATGGCCGCAGGCGTGACCAGCGGCGCGGCCGCCGCTCTCATCGGGAATCAAAGCTCCGGCTTCCTGAGCGCTTACCTGGGCGGCGAAACCATCACGCCCGATCAGGTGAAGGCCCGTCTCATGCTGACGGCCACCAAGACATTCCCGCGCACGTCGGTGATCACCGATCCCACAACCAGTCAAACCTTCACCGTGCAGTACGACGTCTTCACCGTCGGCGCAGGCTACCTCGACCTGGATGCCGCCCTCGCCAGCGCCGCCACCATTCCGGCTGGCCAGAACGCCTCTTCTCCGATCGCTTCGAGAGGCTCCGAGACGAACCGGCAGACCCCCGTTTATATCGTGAACGACGCATCTCAATCGGCCGTCTGGGGTACCTCGGCCGTTTGGGGCACGTCAGCCGTCTGGGGCACCTCAGCCGTCTGGGGCACGTCGGTCTGGGACTCCGGGGCCTCGGCCGTCTGGGGCACGTCAGCCGTCTGGGGCACGTCGGCCGTTTGGGGCACGGATTCCGGCGCAAACTCGGGCTACTCGGCCGTCTGGGGTACGTCGGCCGTTTGGGGAACCTCAGCCGTCTGGGGCACCACCGATGGCACTCTGAACGGCGATCCGGATACGGGAGGTAATAAATCGCGCCCCGCCCCGGAACCGCTACCCCATACCGGTTCGCTCTTTGGCTGGCGCATACGCGCGCAAGGCCTTCACCGCCGCGGTGAAGGCTGCGCCGTTGCGGGTGCGAAAGCTGAAGTAGCGCGCATCCTGATAAAGCCCGATACCGAAATCGCCGCCACTCGCGCGGCCCGGACTATACGAAGTGAAGTAGTTCGGCTGCCAGCCCGAGACTTGTTCCCACCTGAGCGCGTACGGCTTCTCCATACTCTTGCCCTGGTAACGAATCCCCTCGCTGTCGATGGTCACGGTTACCAGATTCTCCGCACCGTAGATCTCGCCCACACCTTCGTTGTGCGCCTCGAACGTGACGGTGACCGGAGGCTTTGTCGCTTTGGCCCGCTTCGCGCCGTGCGCCGGAATGGACGACAGCGCGATCGTCGCAAATGCCAAAACAACCGCAGCACCGAACCGGCCGGAACGCCTCATACCGAGAGCATAGCGCGAAGCGTTGCGGCCTCGGCGCAAAACCTCTCAAATGCAAAAAGTACCTCTCTCAGGTACCTTTTGCATATCATGCCGCAACTATCCGCCGGCGCGTCTAGCCCCCTGCCGCCGCAAATCCCGGGCTGGCTTCCCCTGCCACGGTTCGCCCTTCAGCTTCGCCACCAATCGCGTCAGCACCATCTCACCCGCCCTGTCCACGCTGAATCTCTCCAGAGCCTCCGGCGTCAGAATCACCGGCAAGTCCCCCGTAAACTCCGGCGC
>Ga0302319_10005791_pt1 | contig 24718 bp, 21 predicted proteins | sample Bog_T0_2_FD_203319 | JGI IMG/M metagenome (GOLD analysis project Ga0302319, IMG submission 203319) | Peat permafrost microbial communities from Stordalen Mire near Abisko, Sweden - Bog_T0_2 | ecosystem: Environmental > Terrestrial > Soil > Wetlands > Peat | place: Sweden: Abisko, Stordalen Mire...
GGGATAGCGGACGGAGCGGGCGGGATACTCAAAACTCGTTTGCCATTACTGTCGGTAACAGGACGAATCGGCTAATATTGAAGACGGAGGAATGGCAGAGCGGTTGAATGCGCCGGTCTTGAAAACCGATTCAGCCTTCCTCGCAAGTCGCACAAATCAAAGCCAAACCCTTTGCCCGTCAGCGAGTTGCAACGTTTTTTGACTTCACGCTGTTTCCTTCATTTTCACGGGTTTTGACCCCTCACCTGTGTCACTTGTGTGTCACTCTCCCCTTCCCGGCCCTTTTCGGCTTCAAGGTGACACACATAGGCTCTTCCACGGATAATCAAAAGAGAACCATGCTCAAATGGCCCGACGTGCTGAATCTCGCGAAGACCGGGAATCCTGCCCCGGATCGCAAGCTCGTGAAGTCGGAAGCGGAATGGCGTGCGCAGCTGAGCCCGGAGGAGTATCACGTCACCCGGCAAGCGGGCACCGAGCGCGCGTTCAGTTCGCAGATGTGCGGCCTGTTCGAGCCGGGTATATATTCCTGCCTCTGTTGCGACACCGTGCTCTTCGATGCCAGTGAGAAATTCGAATCGCCGGGATTACCAAGCGCCAACACGTCCGCACACTGCTCGGGCAGATGGGCTGACAATACCGGACATACCAGTCCACGGGCATACGCGTATCAGATATTCGGTTTCATCTGATATCTCTTTTTGCAAAACCCGACGAAAGCCTTGCCGGGAAAGCCAAGCTCCGGCATCCCACTTTCCACCCACCAGTCGCGCCACTCCTGTTCGAGATAATAGACGTCATAGCCCGGTGCCACGCTCTTGGCATCGTGATAAGCCTCCGGGTCAAGCACCGGATAACTTATCTCCGGCTTCGCCTGCCAGGTCATCCGGTTGCGGAAAACCACCATATCGCCTTCGAGTGTCACGCGGTAATCGGGTAGATGATCGTGCTCCACGAGCTCGCGGACCATCGACTTGAACTCCCGATGGTGACTGCTCGCCCCTGTTTTCTTGTGCAATAGCTCTAAAGAGATCTTCCACTCATCCTGCTCGCCGCAATGTTTTCGGGCCAGCTCATATATCCGCCGATCCGTGGGCTTCCGCAATCGAAAATAGTCGCGGCTCAGCGTTAGCACTTCTGAACCCTGAATGATCTTGTAAACCCAATCGGACAGCCGCACCCGAAGCTCACTCATACGGCCCGATCGCGTTTCACGTATGACGCGCCAACTTTCAATTAATCCAAAGCCTTCGGTGATCTGCTCGCCACCTACTTTTATGTTGGTCGTAATTCGTGTGCCGCTCAACCGCTCAAAGGCATCTCGCAAGCGCCGGTAGGCGTCCCCGCTCGTTTCGCGATTAGTCCATACCAACAAATCATGCGCGTTAAGGTGAAGGTTTTGCGCGAGGGGCTCCCCGGCATTTTTTTTCGCCATCACTTGCGAAATACAGTAAATCAGAATGTCTTTGTCGTAGATCGTGGCGAGGCCCCTCACGCTGGGCGCTATCTCGACCACAACGTTCCTATGCTCGTACCGTAGAACGCGCGTGTCGGGTTTGGTTGCGAGCGAGAATATCGGATGCTCCATGCTGGCCATGTCATCCTTGGGAATCGCGTCAAGCACGTCGCAGATGAACAGATCGTGATTGGGGTGCCGCTGCGGCAGTAGCGCCAGCGTGCCACCCGCTCTTTCATCCCCCTGCTCTGTCGCGCTGTCGGTCATCGTGGTTCCGCTGACAGTTGTCAAAATACGTGGTTTCGTTGACACGGACCATACATTCGTGGTTTCGTTGACGCAAGCAGATTTTTCGTGGTTTCGTTGACAGAAGCCGCTGATCCGTGGTTTCGTTGACGCTAATGTGGGGTTCCGCTGACGCCTTTTTGGGTTTCGTTGACGGAGGGGTATCGGATAACTAAGCTGATTCAGTACCTTGTGAATTTTTATCCACTGCTTAACACGTTCTAACAGATTTATTTAACACTACAGCCCTGTGGATAACCTTTGGCGAACCCATTACACGACAGCGCGCTGGTGTGATCCTTGGAAGCTCAAGGCCATCGAGGCCTCTCGCTTCCCGAGGAAGGGACTCCAATAAGGCCGCCCCTTCCTCGACCATCCCCGCCTCTCACATTCTTGATTGCGGATAAAAAAATTATTAGTCCACGTCCAGTCCAAGAAATGAAACACGGGCGGGGCTATGGAAAGTGGCCGCGCAAAAATCGACGTACGGGCCGCCTGGGACAGGCTGGACGCCTTTGCAAGCGCCGGAGCAACAGTGTTTGATCTGGACCTTGCGGTTGCCCCCTGCCCTCTCTCGGATTTCCTCCGCTGCTTCGGGCAACCGGAAATGGCCGAGCTATCAGCGTTGTATTGAGGGTGCGCCGGAAAATCACGGCAGAACCGGTCCCGATATCAGCCTGCCCGACTTCACCCGGTGTATGATCGCGATCTCGCGGGGAATGGACTGTCGCTTCGACAGCGGAGAAGCTCATGGAGTAAGTACCAAAGCCCGCGAAAACGACGAGATTTACGGGCAACGTACTGCGAAAAATACCGCATCCGCAGTGGATCGTCGCCGCACGCCGCGCGTTGAGAGCCGGTTTTGCAATGGCTCCTACAGGTATCTTCGGGTGTTCGGCGTGGTCGGAGGTTATACGCGTTTGGCCGTATACGCGTATCAGCGTGTACGTTCATAACCTGCAGTTGGCTTGATTGGGCCGCCTGTCCGTCGCGAGCTGAGTCCACGCGTGTGCGCGTTTCGGGTTATACGCGTACAGCCGGACACAAGCCTACGCGTGTAATGGGAAAAATGCGATCTTGCCATGATACGCGTATGCCTGTATAAGGGCATCATAGTAAACCTTTAGACCATGACCAGGGGATACGGCTATGCGCGTAATTTCGTTTGTCACCCAGAAAGGCGGCTCCGGCAAGACCACGCTCGCCTTTTGCTGCGCCGTGGCGGCTCATGAGAAAGGAAAGCGTGTGCTCATCCTTGACATGGACCCGCAGGGCACCGCAACCGCATGGTTCAAGGACCGTGATTCCGATACGCCAGCGCTTGCCGCCATCAAATCCTCCGAACTCAACGAGGCGATCTCGAAAGCGGGCAAGGCGGGATTCGATCTCGTGTTCATCGACACGCCCGGTCGCGACGAACCCTCGATCGCTGCGGCCATCCGCGCGGCGGACCTTTGCATCATTCCGTGCCGACCGACACCCGGCGATATGAAGGCTACGCCGCCAACAATCAACACGATTAACCGCCTGAAAAAGGATGCGGCCTTTGTCCTAATGCAGACGCCGGCCCGCAGTTACCGCAACGCCGAAGCAGAAAAGGGCCTATCAATGCTGGGAATGGTTTGCCCCCATTTGATCGTCATTCGCAATGCTTATCAGGATGCGCAGGGCAGGGGGCTTGGTGTTACCGAATTCGAGCCCGAGGGCAAGGCCGCAAGGGAAGTGCGCGAGTTGTGGAGATGGATCAGCAGGAAATTGGAGAAACTAGCATGAGTGGCGCCAAGAAACGCACTTCCCTCGACGCCGTCTTTGGCTCGACCGACGCCCCGGCAGCAGTGACACCGGAGCGGGACGACGTGAGAGATCTGGCTCCGGTCGGCAAGACTTCCCCGGAACGCGGGGGGAGGGGAGAGGAAGCAAAACGTCCTCACGTAAAACAGCATACGGCCTATCTACCACTTCCAGTGCATGAGCAGCTTCGTAAACTGGCTTTCGAAGAAAACCGCAAAATTCATGAACTGCTGATCGAGGGTATCGATCGCGTGTTCGCGAACCGCGGATTACCCACCGTCAGCGACTTAAGCTGATACGCGCATACGCGTACACGTTTTTCGTCGCGGGGCGCGAGCCACTAATAGCAGCAAGACGGGAATAGCCGCCTGGGGGGACAGATTGCTCTGCAATATAAGAGCGGAGCTTCGACCGATGGGCGGAGTGCGAAGGGCAGGGCCGTTCAAGATTCCATAGCAGGGCCTCAAACTTGCTCAGCCAGAAGCGAAACACAATTTGGGCAGGTGAGGAGTCGCCGAAACCATCGCAAAGCGTATTTGGGGCGGTAATGCGTTTTGCGTTTGCGGCGATTTTCCGTTACGGCACGATAGACCCGGATCACTGGTTTTCCTGATGGCTTCCGGCGGTTATGCGCTATAGAAGGAGGAAATCCTTTCTAAGACGTTCCTCCCGGCAGACTGGCACCGATGCACGACAACCTACCTCAGAACCATAAAAGCCTCTTCCCGCCGGAGGACATGGTTAATGCCAGCGAGCTGCGCGAATTCCTGTTCTGCGAGCGCGCCTGGTTCTTAAGCCGTCAGGGATACCGCGTATCGGCCCAAGCGGAAGCACAGCGCGCCGCCGGCATTGTATTTCATGAGGCGAGGGCAGGGGCGGCGAGCCGGGGTAACAGCCCGTGGGTTTTCTGGCTCGCGGTTATTTTCGCGGGCGCGGGCATCGCAGTCTTGCTCCTCGAATTCTGGAAGGGCGGCCAATGACGCTGATGCCGGTACTTATCGGCGCCGCCTTGCTGCTGGCGGCCGTCTTTTTGTTCCTCTTTGGACGCGGCCAGCGCCGCCTCGGCGGCCTGCCGGAAGGGGATCTCATCTATAGCGACGATGCGGCGGGCGATTGCCCGGTCCTCGTATCCCACCGGTACGGCCTCAAAGGCAAGCCCGATGCGCTGGTACGCACCCGATCGGGCGACCTGATTCCGGTCGAGCGCAAGAAAACACGCGCGCCGCGGCGCGGACCTTATGACGGCGATCTGATCCAGGCGACGGCCTATTGCATTCTGGTCGAGGAGGAATCCGGGCGCACTCCGCCGTTCATGCGTATCCAGTATGCCGACCGTTGGTTCGACGAGCCCTACACGCCGGAGCGGAAGCGATGGGCGCTGGAGACGTGTGCCCAGCTTCGGCAAATGCGGCGTGCGGCGAATTGCCACCGCTCCCACCGGATTGCCGCCAAATGCGGGAATTGCGGTCAAAAGGCAAACTGCGGGGAGGCGCTGTAAAATCCCCGAAAGGAGAAAGGCCGCAATGAAGGGCAGGGGCCTTCGGAGCTTTACAGCGGCGCGCTATTCTGGTAGCACCTTAAAAGGTGCCTTTTGAACAGGAGCGTCCCATGCTTGATATTACGAGCGACATCCAATCGCTGACGACCTTCCGCCGCCGATCCGGCGATTTCATGAAGCAGTTGAAAAAGACCAAGCGCCCCGTCGTGCTCACGGTGAAGGGCAAGGCTGCCGCCATCGTGCAGGACGCCGAGGCCTACCAGCGGCTGCTGGATATTGCCGCGACCGCCAATGCGGAGGAAGGCATCCGTCAGGGACTCGAAGACGTGAAACAGGGAAAGGTCCGGCCGGCAAGGGAGTTTTTCGCGGATTTCGAAGCCGAGCATGGCATACCTCGTTAATATCTCCGGCCGCGCCCAGCGCGATCTGGCCCAGATTTACCGGCGGATCAACGCAGATGACTCCGACGCGGCGCTGAAATGGTATCGCGGATTCCGCCAAGCGATTCTGAGTCTGGAAGAACAGCCCAACCGATGCCCCGTGACCCCCGAAAATGATAAGCTCCGACACCTACTCTACGGCAACAAGCCACACATCTACAGTGCGATATTCCGCGTCGTGGAAAAGCAGAAGCTGGTCGAAGTGCTTCACATCCGCCGCGGCGCGCGGAGTGGATTCAAGGGGTCTGATGTAGCGTAAACGCAACGACTGGTCTTTCCGCAGTGACAGGGCACGCGAAACGAGGGTATAAAGTGTAAAGATTCGTCCTTTGACCGCCGCTAAACCGCAGAAAACAGATGCTGTTACGACAGACCGACCCATGCATTGGATAGCTCCATCAGAAAAAGACAACGGCAACAGCTCGCTGGAAAAGCGCCTCTGGGTCGCAGCCGAAAAATATATCGCGGGTGAAGCAAAATACGGAAGTAGAGGACGAGCGCGGCATTCAGGGCAACCGAGGGTGCGTCGGGTCGACAGATGAAACTTATCAAGAACACAGGGAGCGACCGCGTCATCGATGAACTGCGCCATGCGCTAACGCCCCCGTCGTCGCTTGATCTCGCTTCTCCCGCGTTTTCTCTCTTCGCGTTCTCGGAGTTGCGGGATCTATTGGAGAAACTTGACACCTGCCGGGTAGTTCTCCCGCCAGTAACCGGAGGCGATCTCGGCCTTGCGGGCGCAGAGGCGGACCGCGCTTTTCGGAATCGCCTCCAACTCCGCTGGCTCGCGCGTGAATGCGCCGCCTGGATTAGAAAGAAGGTGGAGCTGCGCGGCGCTCCGGCCTCGCTGCCGCAGTCCATTCTCATTGCGGGCAAACAGGATTCAGGCCGTCATCGTGTCATCACCGGCAACTGTGCTTTCACAACGGAAGGACTGGGTGTCACGCCCGGCAATCAGTTCAGTCTGATCCAGTGTTCTGAAAAACCCGAGGAATCCGCCATCCTTGGCTCTTGGTTCGCAAACCTGTGGAATACGCTGCCTGCCTCCGAACAGCAAAAAAACGCCTTCCTCTCACTCCTACAGGAACTCGCCGATCCGAAAGCGCCGTCGCTCATCTACTACCTGACGCTCTACCAGACGTTCAAGGACCTGGGTGACGAACTGGATGAAGAGCGCATCGTCAAATCCGCCACCGGCATCCGCAATACCACTGTCTGGAAAAAGCTCTACAAGTTTCAGCGGGACGGTGTGGTCGGGGCCATCGACAAGCTGGAACGGCTGGGCGGCTGCATCATTGCCGACAGCGTTGGTCTGGGCAAGACGTTCGAAGCCCTTGCCATCATCAAATACTACGAGCTCCGCAATGACCGGGTTCTTGTTCTCGTACCGAAGCGCCTGCGCGACAACTGGACACTCTACAAAGCGAATGACCGCCGCAACTTCCTGGCATCCGACCGCTTCAATTACGACGTTCTCAACCACACCGACCTCTCCCGCGACGGCGGCGTCTCCGGCGACATCGACCTGGCGCATGTGAACTGGGGCAATTACGACCTCGTCGTCATCGACGAATCCCATAACTTCCGCAACAAGGCTACGCACAACACCCGCGAGACGCGATATGACCGGCTCATGCGCCGTATTATCAAGGAGGGCGTCAAGACCCGCGTGCTGATGCTATCGGCGACGCCGGTCAACAACCGCCTCGCGGATCTCAAGAATCAGATCGCGTTCGTGACCGAGGGCAACGACGTCGCACTCGCCGATCATGGGATTGCGAGTATCGAAGCAACCGTTCGGCAAGCGCAACTCCAGTTCAATCGCTGGCTCGCCCTGGAGGACGCGGAACGCAAACCCGCGCATCTTCTGGAAATGCTCGGGTTCGACTATTTCAAACTCCTCGATTTACTGACCATCGCGCGGTCGCGCAAACACATAGAAAAATATTACGGCACCAGCGAAACAGGCCGGTTCCCTGAGCGGCTGAAGCCCATCAATATAAAACCCGACGTGGATTTGGCCGGCGAGTTCCGGTCCATTCGGGACATCAACAGTGAAATTCGCCGCCTGACGCTTGCGGCCTACGCGCCGCTGCGCTACGTGCTGCCGCACAAGCAGGCGGCTTACGACGCCAAATACAGCACGCGGATTCGCGGCGGGGAAAGTTTCTTCCGGCAGGTAGACCGCGAAGAGAGCCTCGTTCACCTGCTGCGCGTGAACGTTCTCAAGCGGATGGAAAGCTCGGTCTCGTCGTTTGTCCTCACCATCCAGCGCCAACTCGCCGATGTGGAAGCCACCCTGGAAAAGCTTGAAGCGCAGGCAGAAGCCGTGGACGAAATCGATATCGAGGATGTGGACGCGGAAGACCCCGAATTTGAGAGTCTGCTCGTCGGTCGCAAGGTGAAGGTGCTGTTGCAGGACGTTGACCGTGTCCGGTGGCGGCAAGATCTGACAGAGGACCGCGACCGGCTGGCGGCGCTGTTCTCAGCGGCAAGACAGGTGGGCGCTGCCCGTGACGCCAAACTCAAGGCGCTCCGCGAGGTCATCGAACGCAAGTGTCGCGAGCCGCTCAACCCCGGCAACCGCAAAATCATCGTCTTTACGGCCTTTGCCGACACCGCTCACTATCTCTACGGGGAGTTTTCAGACTGGGCACTAAAGGAACTCGGCATCCACTCGGCTCTTGTTACCGGCACCGGCCATAACCAGTCCACGCTTCCCAACCTTCGCAAGGACTTCGTCAGCATCATAACGGCATTCTCGCCGCGCTCGAAGGAACGCCCTAAGGATCTTGCGGGCGACGGTGAAGTCGATTTGCTCATCGCCACGGACTGCGTGAGCGAGGGTCAAAACCTCCAGGACTGCGATACGGTCGTCAACTACGATATTCACTGGAACCCCGTCCGCATTATCCAGCGTTTTGGCCGCATCGACCGCCTCGGTTCTTCTAACGAGCGCATCCAGCTCATCAACTTCTGGCCCAATATGGAGCTGGAAGAATACATCAATCTCGAACAGCGCGTCAGCGGTCGCATGGTCCTGCTCGACATTTCCGCCACCGGTGAAGAGAACATCATCGAGCACCAATCCGGCGACCAGATGAACGATCTGGAATACCGTCGCAAGCAGCTTCTCAAGCTTCAGGACGCCGTCATTGACCTCGAAGACCTTAGCAGCGGCGTCTCTATCGCCGACCTTACCCTCAACGATTTCCGTATCGATCTCGCGGGCTTTCTCAAAGAGCACGCCGGGAAATTGGAGGCACTGCCGTTTGGCACTTTCGCGGTGACAACCGGGCAGAGCAGTGGCGAAGCCACGATCCCGCCCGGCGTGATCTTCTGCCTGCGTGCAGTAGGCGAGTCGGCGCTGAAGGCGATGGAGCCGGGCTATCCGCTGGCACCGCACTACGTCGTACATGTCGGCGACGCCGGCGCCGTGCTCCTCCCATTCACGCAGGTAAAGCAGGTGCTTGACCGCCTGAAGCGGCTATGCATCGGGCGCGATCTGCCTGACGCCGGAGCCTGTGCAAGTCTCGACAAAGCCACCAGGAATGGCAAGGACATGAGCGCGATTCAGGATCTCCTTGCCACGGCAGTCGCCTCAGTGGTCGGCAAGAAAGAGGAGCGCGCCGTCGCCAGCCTCTTCATGCCCGGTGGCACTCACGCCATGAAGGGCGAGTTTCAGGGCATCGATGACTTTGAAGTCGTGGCGTTCCTCGTGGTCCTGCCGGAGCTAACCGCATGAGTCTCGCTCAGCTCATCAGCGCCTTCGCCATTCCCAGAGAAGCGCTGGTGGAGCAGCGGGTTCCGAAAAAATTGTTGCTGGAGCAGGGAGCGCCTACCGCCGCCGACAAGCGTCAGATTCAGGACGGCATCGAGGAAATGAACTGGGTGGCAGCACTCAAGCCCACCAATATCGGCGTCCCTGCCTACCGGGACGTGGTCCGGGAGTATCTGGAGATTGCCGTCCTCACCGTCGCGCTGCGCTCCACGGCAAAGCAGCCGCGCCTCATCGAACTGATCCATCGCGCTATCCCCTATCCCCTCGTGCTCGTTACAGAGCACCGCGAACTCGTCACCCTCTCATTGGCCCACAAACGCTGGTCGCAAGGCGAAGCAGGGAAGGTGGTTATTGAGGATGTACGGCAAGTTCCGTTAAACCCCGATGCGCCCGCGGCGGAAGAGACGTCCTTCCTTGCGAGCCTTGCAGTGTCGTGCCTGCCTGCCCGTGACCTGTTTGCACTTTATGAAGGTCTATTAGCGCGGCTGGCTGCGCTGGAAGCGGCGCGTCTCACCGGCGTATTTGCTCTGTCGAATTCCTCAGAGCGCGCCTCTGCCGTGTGGACTGGCCTCGACACATACGCCCGACTCAAACGCGATCTTGCCATTTTGCGCGCTAGAGCCGATAAAGAGAAGCAAATCAACCGACGCGTGGAATTGAATATTGACATCAAGCGCTTGGAAGCTGAACTGGCCGCGACACAAGAGACACTCTAAAGGGAATGCAGATGAAGCCACTCACCACCGAAGACCCCGAAACCAAATCCCCTGACATCGTCGCGGAGAATATCGAGCATCTGAAGGCCCTGTTCCCCGAGGCGTTCACCGAGAGCAAGGTGGCGTTTGATGTCTTGAAGCAACTTCTTGGCGGGGCGGTCGATGAAAGGGAAGAGAAATATGGCCTCAATTGGCATGGCAAGCGCCGCGCCCGCCAGCTTGCCCTCACGCCCTCCACCGGCACGCTTCGTCCGTGCCCGGAAGACAGCGTGGACTGGGATACTACCCGCAACCTCATGATCGAGGGCGACAACCTTGAAGTCCTGAAGCTGCTCCAGAAAAGTTATGCAGGAAAAGTGAAGCTCATCTATATCGATCCCCCGTACAACACAGGCAACGACTTCGTGTATCCCGACAACTTTCAGGACAGCATCAAGAACTATCTCGAATTAACTGGACAGGTCGATAACAACGGCAGCAAGCTCTCATACAATACCGAAGCCTCCGGACGCTTTCACACCGACTGGCTCAACATGATGTACCCCCGCCTCAGGCTCGCGAGAAGTCTTTTGCTTCACGATGGAGTGATTTGTATCAGTATCGATGGACGGGAACTGGCGAATTTAAAAGAATTGTGTGACGAGGTCTTTTATGAAGAAAACTACAAGGGAACCATCGTCAGAACCACAGGTCAGACCACGGGACAGGACAGCGGAGGACTCGGGGCATCCTTCGACTATGTTTTGCTCTACTCGAAGCAACCCGAGACAGAACTATCGGGATTACCGTTGGAGGACCACGATCTTGAACGGTATCAAGAGGAGGATTCGCGTGGTAAGTATGCCTTGTGGCAAATGCGTAAGACGGGGAGCAACGATCGGCGGACAGATCGGCCTACGATGTTTTTTGCCGTCAAAGATCCCGACGGTAATGATGTTGTTCCGATTGGACCCACGGGATATGAAAGCCGGTGGCGTTTTGATCCCAAAGGCTACGAGCGCCTAATCGCGCAAGATGCCATCGTCTGGAAAAGGAGAGAAAGAGACGGTGAGGAGCGATGGTGGCCCTATGTGAAGACCTATTTGGAGGGCAGGACCAAACGGCCTTCTCCTCTTTGGGATGATTTGGAGGGCAGCAAGAAGGCAAGCATTGACCTGCGTGCCTTGTTCGGAAGTAACGTCTTCAGCAATCCAAAGCCAGTCGGTCTGATCCAACGATTGCTCCAGATTTTGCCAGAACCAAACAACGATTGTCTTGTTCTCGACTTCTTCGGCGGTTCGGGCACCACAGGACATGCGCTCATGCAGCTAAACAGCGAAGACAGTGGAACCAGAAGACTCATCTGCGTTCAGCTTCCAGAGCCGTTGGACGAAAAAGATACCAACCAGAAGGAAGGTGCCGAGTTTTGTTCTCGGATCGGCGTGCCGCAAAACATAGCAGAGATCACTAAAGAGCGTTTGCGGCGAGCCGCCAAGAAAATCCGAGAAGAAAGCCCTATGTTTGCCGGTGATTTGGGTTTTCGCGTCTTCAAGCTGGCTTCCAGCAACATAATGGCATGGGACCCGAATCGCGATGACCTTCCGAAGACGCTGCAAGATTCAATCGAGCATCTGAAGACGGATCGGACGGAACAGGACATCCTCTTCGAACTGCTGCTCAAACTCGGCTTGGCTCTCACTGTTCCAATCGAAGAAAAGACCATCGCGGAAAAGACCGTCCACAATATCGGTGCGGGAACGTTGCTCGTGTGCCTCGCCGAGAAACTCGCCGCAGCCGAAGTGGAGCCACTCGCACTGGGCATTGTTGCCTGGCACAAGGAACTGGCACCAGCGGGCGAGACGAGCATCGTTTTCCGCGATAGCGCTTTTGCCGACGACGTGGCCAAGACCAATCTCACCGCCATTCTCCAGCAGCATGGGCTGGGGAACGTGCGCAGCCTGTAGGAGGACCGTCATGCCCAAGCAGCCACCCCCACCCACTGGCGAAGTCATCCTCTACCCGACCGAAGACGGTCGAACGAGGGTCGAGTGCCGCTTCGCGGGCGAAACCGTCTGGCTCACCCAAGCCTTGATGGCCGAACTGTTCGGAAAGGATGTGAGGACGATCAACGAGCACCTCCAGAACCTCTTTGAAGAAGAGGAGCTCGATCCGGGGGCAACTATCCGGAAATTCCGGATAGTTCGAACGGAGGGTGACCGCGATGTTGCCCGGTTGATTGAACACTATAGCCTGGACGCCATCCTCGCCGTTGGCTACCGCGTCCGGTCACCGCGCGGAACGCAGTTTCGCCGATGGGCAACAGAGCGATTGAGCGAGTACCTGGTCAAGGGCTTTACGATGGACGACCAGCGGCTGAAGAATCCGCCGGTCGCGGGCTCTGGGGTTCCAGACTACTTCGACGAACTCCTCGAAAGAATCCGTGATATCCGCGCCAGTGAGCGCCGGATGTATCTGCGGGTGAAAGAAATCTTCGCTCTGGCCGCCGACTATCGGGCGTCCGATGCCGAGAGCGTGAAGTTTTTCCAGATCATGCAGAACAAGCTCCACTTTGCTTCGACCGGCAAGACTGCGCCGGAGCTAATCTCGGGGCGGGCAGACCATACAAAACCGAACATGGGTCTGACAACGTGGAAAGGCACCCAAGTCCAAAAAAGCGACGTGACGATTGCCAAGAATTACCTGAACCACGATGAGATCGGCGAGTTGAACCGGATCGTGGTGATGTGGCTGGACTATGCCGAGGATCAGGCCAAGCGCCGAAAACAGGTATTTCTACGGGATTGGGAGACCAAGCTAAATGAGTTTCTCCAGTTCAACGAGCGACGCGTTTTGAAAGACGCTGGCCACGTACGCAAAGAAAAGGCGGACGGACTGGCAGCGGAACAGTACGAGCAGTTTGCCGCACGTCGCCGCGCATTTCTGGAATCGGAATCAGAGCGGGATGATGTAAAGGCCCTAGAGAAACAAGCGGTTCGGTTGCTGAAGAAGCCCACTAAGAAGCCACAATCATGAAATTCCATTTTGAGCCGAATCTTGACTATCAGCACGCCGCCATCGAGTCGGTTTGCGATCTGTTCCGTGGTCAGGAAATCTGTCACACGGAGTTCACTGTCACTCGTGACGCGACGGCAGCGCAACAAACTCTCGCTTTTGCCCAGAGCGACCTCGGTATCGGCAACCGTTTGCAACTCCTCGATGATGAGCTTCTGGCAAATCTCGCCGATATCCAGATCCGCAACGGCCTGCGGCCTTCGACGACGCTGGCTTCTGGCGATTTCACCGTGGAGATGGAGACCGGTACCGGCAAGACCTACGTTTATCTGCGCACGATCTTCGAGTCGAACCGCCGTTACGGATTTACCAAATTTGTGATTATCGTTCCGTCCGTGGCGATCAAGGAAGGCGTTTACAAGACGCTCCAGATCACCGAAGAGCACTTCCGCTCCCTCTACGCCAACACGCCCTTCGAGTTCTTCCTTTACGATTCCGCCAAGCTTGGGCAGGTGCGCAACTTCGCTACCAGCCCGAATATTCAAATTATGGTGGTGACGGTCGGCGCGATCAACAAGAGGGATGTGAACAACCTCTACAAGGACACCGAAAAGACCGGGGGCGAAAAACCCATCGACCTCATCCGGGCCACACGGCCGATCCTGATTGTGGACGAGCCGCAGAGCGTAGATGGCGGACTGGAAGGCCGCGGCAAGGAAGCGCTCGGGGCGATGAATCCCCTTTGCACTTTGCGTTACTCCGCCACACATGCCGACAAACACCATATGGTTTACCGACTGGACGCCGTGGATGCCTATGAGCGCAAGCTCGTGAAGCAGATCGAAGTAGCATCCCTCGAAGTCGAAGGCGGCCACAACAAATGCTACGTCAAGTTGCTCTCGACCAGCAACAAACGAGGCTCCTTCAGCGCCAAGGTTGAACTGGACATGCAGCGCGGCACCGCCGTCAGCCGCGAGACGGTCACGGTGCAACCCGGCGAAGATCTCCAGCAGACCACGAAGCGTGCCGTCTACGCCGATTGTCTCGTGCAGAACATCGGCGTCAAAGCCGGTGAGGAGTTTCTGGAACTGAGTAATTTGGAGAATTCGCTACGACCAGGAGAGGCTATCGGCGACGTGGATGGCGACGCGCTCAAGCGGCTCATGATCCGCCGCACTATCGAGGAACATCTGGACAAAGAACTCCGGCTGCGCCCGCAGGGCATCAAGGTGCTGAGTCTCTTTTTTATCGATGTCGTCGAGCACTACCGCAGCTATAGCGCACAGGGCCAGGTAAAGGGCAAGTATGCCGTCATGTTCGAGGAGGAATACCGCAAAGCCGCCGCAAAGCCAAAATATCACACCCTGTTCAACGATGTGGATTTGGAATCCGACGCCACGGAGGTCCACGACGGCTATTTCTCTATCGACAAGAAAGGAGCCTGGACGGATACCGCCGAGAACAACCAAGGCAACCGCGACAACGCCGAGCGCGCCTACAACCTCATTATGAAAGACAAGGAGAAGTTGCTGGGTTTCGAGACGAAGCTGAAGTTCATCTTCTCGCATTCCGCGCTGCGCGAGGGTTGGGACAACCCGAACGTCTTCCAGATTTGCGCCATACGGGAAATGGGCACCGAGCGGGAGCGCCGCCAGACGATTGGGCGCGGCCTACGGTTGTGCGTCAATTCCGCTACGGGCGAGCGTGTCCGCGGCTTCGACGTCAACACCCTTACCGTCATCGCCACGGAAGGTTACGAACAGTTCGCCGCAAATCTCCAGAAGGAGATCGAGGACGATACTGGTATCCGTTTTGGCATCGTGGAAAAGCATCAGTTTGCGTCCATCCCGGTGACGGATGCAGCGGGTCTGACTACGGCGCTCGGGGTGACCCAATCGGAAGCGATTTGGGCATATCTCAAGGAAGCGGGCTACGTGGACGCAAAGGGAAAAGTGCAAGACACCTTGCGGCAAGCACTTAAAGACGGCACCCTGCAACTACCCGAAGCGTTCCAGGCTCAGCTCCCGCAGGTGACGGAAGTGCTTCGCAAACTCGCCGGGAAACTGGACATCAAGAACGCCGACGAGCGCAGGACAATTCCCACAAGACGAGCCATCCTCCAGGGCGAGGAGTTTAGGGCGCTTTGGGACCGCATCAAGCACAAGACCACGTACCGCGTCCAATTTGACAACGAAAAGCTGCTGGCGGAGTGCGCCGATGCCATGAGAAAATCTCCGCCCGTCACCAAGACTCGCGTGCAGATTCGCAAAGCCGATCTTGCCATCGGGCGCGGAGGCGTCTTGACAGAAGAGACCACGGTGGCCGCGCCGATCATCATCGAGGAGAACGACATCGAGCTGCCGGACTTGCTCACTGACCTTCAGGATAAAACGCAGCTCACCAGACGAAGTCTGGCGCGGATATTGACGGGCAGCGGGCGCCTCGACGATTTCAAGCGAAACCCCCAACAGTTTATCGAGATCGCGACCGAATCCATCAATCGCACCAAGCGTCTGGCCATCGTCGATGGTATCCGGTACCAGCGCATCGGCGTTGATGACTACTACGCACAGGAGCTCTTTGCGCAAGAGGAACTGACGGGGTACCTGAAGAATATGCTGGCCGCTACGAAGTCCGTCTACGAGCACGTCGTTTACGATTCCGCCGGCATCGAACGTACTTTCGCCGAGGATCTGGAAAAGAACGAAGCCGTGAAGGTTTACGCCAAGCTGCCCGGCTGGTTCAAAGTCCCGACTCCGCTCGGTACCTACAATCCGGACTGGGCCGTGCTGGTTGAGAGGGACGGTACTGAGAAGCTATATTTTGTCGTGGAAACCAAAAGCAGTCTCTTCACAGACGATTTGCGCGACAAGGAAAGCGCGAAGATCGAGTGCGGGAAGGCGCACTTCAAAGCCCTCGCTATCGGCGAGAACCCGGCGGAGTTCGTCCAGGCCAGGAATATCGACGATCTGATGGCGAGGTGTTAATTATGGAAGTCGTCGGTCCAGAGCGACAGCCACAACGTTCGCCGCGTTCTTCGTGGCCCGTGGCTCGCGTGTGTCGTAAAGTTAGACGAGAACTGGCCTCAACCTGGTGACCGTATGCTTCAAAAAATCATCGCAATCAAGAATGTTGGAAGATTTCGGAATTGTGCCGCCGCCGGAGACGTAAATTTTCGTCACCTCAACCTCATCTTCGGGGAAAACGGTAGGGGTAAGACGACGTTCTGCGCAATACTGCGCTCACTCTTCACGAATGCCCCCGCCCTAGTTCTTGGTCGCGCCACTCTTGGAAGCACGGACCCGCCTGAGGCGCAGCTTCTTTTCAGCAGCGGCGTCATCACTTTTCGTGCCGGGGTCTGGAACCCAGCATTTGCGGATATCGCGATTTTCGATGGACCTTACATTAGCGAGAATGTGTTCGCGGGTGATGTCGTCGATACAGAAAACCGGCGCAATCTGTATCGGGTAATTGTCGGAGCGCAAGGGATCACTCTGGCGACCGAGGTTAATGACTTGGACGATCAGGTCAGGCAAAAAACCAATGACATCAGGGAGTCTGGAACCGGGCTGCAACGCTTCTGCCCAACAGGCGTGACGGCTGAAGCATTTATCGCGCTAACTGAAGATACAGGCATTGATACGAAGATCGCAGCGAAAGAGCAGGAGCTGCAAGCCGTCCAACATGCCGCCCAGCTTCAGCAACGAGCGAACCTGGTGCCGATCCCGGTGCCGGTCTTCCCAACGGCATTCGCGGAACTGCTCGGAAAGACATTCGCCGCCGTTGCTGCGGATGCTGAGAAGAAGGTCGCTGAGCACATCGCACTTCATAAAATGCAGACGCGCGGGGAACCGTGGCTGACTGAGGGCCTGAAGTATCTGATCACTAAAGATTGTCCGTTTTGCGGGCAGCAACTATCCGGCGTCAGTCTCATTCAGGCGTATAAGGATTTCTTCAGTAAGGCCTATCACGCGCTCCGCGATGAAGTAACCGCGTTGAGTGCTCAGATAGATTCCGCTCTCGGTGATCGCGTTGCCGGAGGCATAGAGCAGATACTATCCCAAAACGGCAATGGTGTTGAATTCTGGCAACAGTATTGTGACTTATCTCCAGTCGTTCTGCCCGAGGCCGGAATGATAGAAGGGATTATGGCGGCACTCCGGCAGGCTGCCCGTAACCTCCTTCAGACCAAGGCCGCAACGCCTCTTGAATCGGTGCCACCGGATGCCAGCTTCACTCAGACGCTCACGGCGTTCGAGACACTCCGCACGTCTCTTTCGGGCTATAACGCATCGGTCGCCGCCGCAAACGCCGTTATCGCGGCGCGAAAACGGGAGACCCAGGCCGCGAACCTTCGCGATGTTGAAAATACGCTCGCTAAGTTGAAAGCCCAGAAAATTCGTCATACCGACACGGTGCGAGAACTTTGTAGTGCCCATGTGGCACTTCAAGTTGAAAAGACTGTGCTCGAACTCAAGAAGACGCAGGCCAAAGGGCAGCTGGACGCCCACACAGAGCGGGTTATCACGCAGTATGGGCAGCGAATAAACCACTATTTGGAGCGGATCAATGCCGGGTTCCGAATAACCCCGCCGACCCACACTTACCGAGGGCGTCAGCCTAGCACCACCTACCAAATTGTCATTAATCAGAATGCCGTCGATCTAGGAGACGCAGATACCACACCGGACAGACCGAGTTTCAGGAACACACTGAGCTCTGGCGACAGAAGCACGCTCGCGCTGGCGTTTTTTCTGGCCCAGTTGGAACAGGACCCGAACCGAGCGGCCAAGATTGTTGTTTTCGATGATCCATTCACCAGCATGGACAGCTTTCGGCGAAATAACACGGTTCATCAGATTTCTAAGTGCGTGAGCAATTGTGAACAAGTGATCGTTCTTTCGCATGACGCCAATTTTCTAAAATTGATCTGGGATCGCACGCTGGCGAATGAGCGGAAAACGCTGCAACTCGCGCGCGTTGGTGAGGATAATACCGCGATTGCGGAATGGGACATAGAGAAAGCTGTTCAGGCGCGTTTCCGGGCGGACATTGATGTCCTGCAAACGTTCTTTTCGTTTAACGAAGGTGAACCGAGGGACGTGATTCAGAAAATCAGACCGGTGCTGGAGGGGTATTGCCGCAATCTCTTCCCCACTCAGTTTGGAGATCAGGAAATGATGGGCGGCATTGTGGGAAAAATCCGTACGGCTGGTGCGGCCCACTCTCTCTATCCGATAGTTGACGACCTCGATGAACTGAACATTTACTGCCGCCGCTATTATCACGGGGAAAATCCTAACGCCGCGACCGAGACTATCGACGACACTGAGTTGCAGGGGTATGTAAAACGAACTCTGGGCTTGGTTGGTTGTTTGCTTTGAACCACGGCCTGTCAAATTGCGCTGAGGGCGATCCTGTCGTCTTTTCACCGGCACGATTTACAAATCTGCCGCTGGTGGTCGAAGATTACGCAATGCCGCGCGCTGCGCTCTCGGCAACTTGTGCCAGTTCTACATATCGGCATAATGCATTGGCGAGTTGCATCGTGAACTTTCGGCAAAGGTGCGTACGTAAACCGAAGAGCGGGCTAACCGAACAGATCCTTAGTCATTTCGGTGCGGTTTCGATATCGAAGCTTTAGTAGATGCCAGCGGATGGCGTTGGCGACATAAATTCCGGGCACTCTCGACGAATCGGTTTTGGCTGAGATCTTCAGCCCGGGGCCCATGAGGTGCTCTTGTTGCTGCCTTCGATCCTTCGGGACCCAGGCGTAACAGCATGTTGCATTCGGGAGGTCACAGATGGTTCCGAAGGTAACCCCCAGACCTTCGGTTATTCCGGACACAAAGCGCTTGCGTGCGTGTTCGAGATTTCGCGACGGCACAGGTACTCTGACGTAGATGGCACGCCGGCCGGGCAGAACCAGATCAGCAGGCTCAACCCAGATCAAGGTTTGTGAATAGCCGTTTTCCTTGAGAAAGACTTCGAAACGGGCGACGGCTTCCTCGAATGACTGCGGTTCTGCAGTCATAGTCATCGACCTTTGGGCGACAGTATCCGGCGGACGGAAGTGCGGCCGATGTCGAGGCGGCGGGCGATCTCGGCTTTACTGACGCCGGCACGGTGCAGTTTCCGTATCTGGCCGGCATGTTTTCCAACAGTCACGGGCCTGCCCAGATGCTTTCCCTTGATCCGCGCTTCGCCAATGCCTGCTCGAATCCGCTCACGGAGGATTTCGTGCTCGAAAGCCGCGAACACGGACAGAAGGCCAGCCATGGCGCGACCCGTCGGCGTCGTTAGATCCAGCGCTTCCGTGAGCGATACGAAAGCGACACCCAGTTCCGCCAGTTCCTTCAGGGTTACGACCAGATCGACCAGTGAACGGCCCCACCGGTCCAGCCGCCAGACCAGTACGACATCGATGTCGCGACGGCGTGCAGCATCGAGCAGCTTCTGGCGCAGTTCGCGTTCGGCCGCGCCGGAACCGACTTCTTTGATCTGAGTGGCAACCGTCCAGCCACGCTTTGCCGCATACTCACGCATGGTGCGCATCTGTAACGGGAGAGTCTGCTGGTCGTGCGTGGACACCCGCGCATACAGCCCAACGCGGAACATTTTCGCCGGTTCCTGGCGCTGGCCAAAAACCCTCTTCGTTTTTGCTGCTTCAGATGCCCGTTTGGCGGCCATTTCACGATGTCGAATACGCAGGGCTATAAGCTATTGCTTTCGGCCATGCGACGCACCATGATATTACGCAGCCGCGGCGGTTGCATCGTGCCTGTAGTTCCAGGGCATCCACTCCGCCGGGTGTACGGCCACTTCCGCAGGATGCCGGAGCAGCTCCGTCAGGTAGTCGAACGGATTGACCTGATTCAGTTCGCAGGTGTGGATCAGGCTCATGAAGAGGTCGCCCACGCGCGCTCCGGTCATCGTTTTGTAGAAGAGCGCATTCTTACGATGCAGGATGGCTTTCTTCAGCATTCTTTCGGCGATGTAATGCCGCGTGCCGGATTATGCCGCGTCGTTGCAGTTTCTATCCGGTCAATCGATTGCTGCGCATGACGGACGCGGCATAAGTTGTAGCGTCTCTCCCAGACTGGCGAAGCGCCAGACGAGGAGAACGATTTGACAACGAACACACAAAAAAGGGCTGAAGTACGTGAACCTGCCGGGCTACTTAATTCCCACATTGCAGGGTTTCTCGCGAAGCTTCGTGCGGCTGGATATTCCGAACGAACTCTGAAGAAGAAGCAGTCTGTTGCCACCGCATTCATCAAGTGGAGTCAGGGTAAGAAAATCCGCTTGCACGAACTCAACGAAGCGGTCGTCGCAGCTTTTCTGGGGAGGTCACGAGAGAGGCGCGCGACTCGTGTGAAGTTTGAAAAGTCCGCGCTACGGCTTCTGTTGGATTATCTGCGTCACGGCGCTGGTGTGCCCGATCCGCTGCCGTCTCCCTGCCCTTCGCCTGTCGACGGGCTGGTCTGCCGGTACGTGGACTACCTGCGCAAAGATCGCGGTCTTGCCGAGAACTCAATCCTGGTATATGTCCCATTCGTCCGTGACTTGCTCCGCGACCAGGTATCCAGAGCCGGCGATTTATCAGTTAAAGCATTCGATGCAGCCACGATCCGAAGCTTTCTCCTGAGCCACGTTCGCGAACGTTCCGGTGAATACAGGCGACTGCTGGCAACGTCGCTCCGGTCATTCTTCCGGTTTCTCTTTCTCTGCGGAGATCTGGCGGTTGATTTATCACTATCGGTGCCCTCGGTCCGCAAATGCCAGAAGACTGGCATACCCGCCTTCCTCTCGCCAGAGGAAATCGATCGGGTACTCGCAGCGACGGACCAGTCGACAGCCACCGGCCGTCGTGATTACGCGATTTTATTGTTGCTCGCGCGACTCGGCCTGCGAGCGGGCGAGATAGTCACTCTCGAACTGAACGACGTTCTCTGGCGCAGTGGCGAAATCGTCGTTCGCGGCAAGGGGCGCATAACCGAATCCTTGCCGTTGCCTGCCGATGTTGGGGCGGCTCTGGCCCGCTACCTCCGTGAAGATCGCAGCGTCCGCGAAGGTCGGCGCGTGTTCCGTCGGGTTTACGCGCCACCTGTGGGCTTGACGGGGCCTGCAGCCGTTGGCCATATCGTTCGACTGTCGCTCACGCGAGCCGGGGTTCAACGCTCGGGCCGTGGAGCCGCGCACCTGTTCCGGCACGGTTTAGGCACTCAGATGATTCGGAAGGGGGCGTCGCTTGCCGAGATCGCCGAAGTCTTGAGACACCGATCACTGAATACGACGGCGATTTATGCACAGGTGTCCTTTGAGGCCCTGCGCACGGTTGCCACACCATGGCCGGTCATTAGAGGTGATCGATGAGTACCTTAAGCGACGCATTGGTGCAGTATGTGGCTATACGCAGAGCTCTCGGCACCAAACTCCAGGAACCAGCCAGGACGCTCGGTCAGTTCGTGGATTTTCTGGACAGTCAGGGCATGGAGTTCATCACCACGGAGCTGGCACTTCGCTGGGCCATGCAACCCAACGACGTCCAGCGCGCTACCTGGGCCCGGCGCCTGAGCATGGTGAGACGGTTCGCTGCGTGGTTAAGCGCGACGGATTCGCGCACACAGGTGCCACCCCATCGACTCATCGATGGGCGCCGGCGGCGTAATCCGCCGCATATTTTTACAAATAACGAAGTAAAGCAACTCATGGTCGAGGCCTCACGGTTGCATTCCCCGAAAAGATTCCGGGCGCATACCTATAAGACGCTCATCGGTCTTCTGGCGACCAGCGGGCTGCGTCCCGGCGAGGTTCTGACTCTTGCTCACCCGGACGTGGATCTACAGAGTGGCATTCTCCTCATCCGGGAAACGAAATTCGGAAAATCCCGATTCGTCCCCATCCATGAGTCGGCCCGCATGGCCCTTATGCGTTATGCCAAACGCCGCAATGAGCTCGAGCCCCGGCCTGAGACCGAAGCCTTCTTCGTGTCAGAAACCGGTTTGCCGCTTCATGCATGTACGGTTCGACGCACGTTTGCGAAAATATCGCGGGCCGTCGGTCTGCGGGCACCGGGAATGCGAGGGAAGGTGGGTCGAGGGCCGAGACTGCAGGATTTTCGACATACCTTCGCAACCCGGAAACTGATCGAGTGGTATCAGGCCGGCATGGATGTAGAGCGTGAGTTGCCCCGGCTTTCCACGTATCTTGGCCATTCCGACGTCACGCATACCTACTGGTATATCTCTGCCGTCCCGGAACTGCTTCAACTCGCCACGAAATATCTCATTGGGAGACGGCCAGGAGGGGCAAAGTGAACAGCTCAACCTTTCCATCTCTGATCCAGCGTTTTTTCACGGATCGGTTGCTCGTCCAACTGGGTGCCAGCCCACATACTGTCGCCGCCTATCGGGACGCTTTCCGTATGCTGCTTCAGTTTGTAACCGCGACTCTTGGGCGGGCACCCTCAAAAATCCGAATAGAAGATCTCGACGTGTCGTTCCTGGGGAAGTTTCTTCAGCATCTCGAATCGGAGCGAAGTAACTGCACCCGGACACGAAACAACCGTCTGTCGGCACTGCGCGCTTTCTTCCGCTACGTAGCTATCACCGAACCGGCATTCGGTTTACAGTGCCAGCGGGTGCTTGCGATGCCATCGAAGCGCTACGAACGAAAGCCGGTAGAGTTTCTCACTGAAGAGGAAAGCGCTGCGCTGTTGGCGGCGCCGGATACACACACCTGGATCGGGCGGCGTGATCGCGCGTTGCTGCTGCTTGCTCTCCAAACGGGTCTGCGAAACAGTGAGATCACTTCGTTGAGGCACCAGGACGTGGGGTTCGGACCGGGTGCACACGTTCGCTGTCTGGGGAAAGGCAGAAAGCTGCGATGCACGCCGTTACGGCCTGATGTCGCCGCGGTCCTGAAGGGATGGATGTTGCAGCAGAACGGAGAACCCGGTGATCCCGTCTTTCCCAGTTCACGCGGTGGCCGGCTGAGTGCAGATGCACTGCAGCGCCTCGTAGCGAGACACGCTGTGAATGCCAGGCAAGCATGTCCGTCACTCGTCCGCAAGAAGGTCACTCCCCATACCTTGCGTCACGCCGCCGCAATGGGTCTTCTCCGGCGAGGGGTGGATATCAGCGTCATTGCTCTTTGGCTGGGACATGAATCTATGGAAACGACCCAGATCTATCTACACGCGGACATGCAAATCAAGGAGCGAGCACTTGCCCACACGACCTCCTCCGGCCTCGCTCCAGATCGTTTCCGCCCCGCCGACCCGTTGCTCTCCTTCCTGGAAAGTCTGTGATTATGCCGATGCTTCGGACAAGAAACATTCGCGATCCGCCCTAACAGCAGACGGCCAGCGACTTTCACGCGGCATAATCCGGCACGCGGCATTACATCGTCAATGCTGCTAACGGCATTGGTACCGTTGTTGTCGAGTGGCGCGCCCGCCTGTCGCAGGAACAGTGTCAGTTCCGGCCAGTGCCGGAGCAGGTACGAGATCGCCTTGCCCAGCCCGGAGTTCGGTTCTGTCTTGTGCTCCGCAAACTGATTCTTCAGCCACTGGTGCAGATCGTCCATCACCGGCGCGCTATTGGACTGATGAAACGTCAGCCTTTCTTCCGGTGCCAGGCGGCGCTCTTTCGCTTCGGCGTCGAAGCGGTATACGGCACCCAGCGACTCCAGCACATACCGGCATTCTTCGGGGAAGTTCGCGGCAACGTCTACAACCTGCCGCCTTCCATGCGCAAGACAGTTGGCCAGCAGAACTTCCACGCCCGGCAGCTTCGGCGTGTTCCGCGAGAGAGCGTCGCACATCTGAATGGGCGCGTCGCGCTCCGCCGCGCGGTGCTTCAGAACATCGGCGAGATTCTCGCCCGCATGTTTCCAGCCGGTAAAGTACAGCGCGATCCGCCACTCCCGCCAGATCGAGACGATGCCGCTGGTGAAGGTTCCCGTGCGCCCGTCGCCGGTGTTGCGCACCAGCTTCAGTATCCGCATGCCCGTGTCATCGTTGTGAACCACGCTGCCCTGCGCCGCCTGCCGGATGAACTCGCCCAATATGCGTTTGAGCTGCTTCGCGGCTGCCTCCATCAACTCCCATTGGGTTGCGGCCGGTAAGGGAATCCCGAGTTGTGTCTCCAGCCGCTCCATCCGGTTGAAGGGCACGCCTGTGCCATATTTCAACAACGCAATCATCGCCACGGCGGTGGTGTCGTATTTATCGGTTCCGACACCAGGTGGCTCCGTCGCGGTGAACATCTGGCAGCAGCCGTTGCAGCGGAGACGCTCCATCTCGAACACGGTCGCTTTCAGTGGCGCCTGCCCCACGATGCGGATCAGCGTCTTCGGCTCTTTCTGCCGGTATACTCTTCCCTCGCGGCATTCCGGGCAAGGGTCGCCCGGTTTGAGTTGCGCGTGCTGGACGGAGACTTTTTCCGCCCCGGTAAAGGCGCTGGCTGCATTGCGCCCATGACCAGCCGACTTGGGCTCCGCTGACTCAGCTTCCGTAGCGGATGAGTTTTTCGGTTCCAGCACGGAGTTGGTCTTCTCCGTGTTTCGCTTTGGCGCCAGTCGTTCCACCAGCGCGTGCAGCGTGGTTTTGAGCTTCTGGCAGTCCGACTTGCTCAGCGGCCCGTCTTCCGCTGCATCGATCACCCGGTCCAGTTCTTCCACATCCACATTGAGACGACGCCGGGAGGTCTGCATTTTTATTCGCTCAGCAACTGGCGAAATCGCCTTGTCAGCGCC
>Ga0302319_10005792_pt1 | contig 24718 bp, 18 predicted proteins | sample Bog_T0_2_FD_203319 | JGI IMG/M metagenome (GOLD analysis project Ga0302319, IMG submission 203319) | Peat permafrost microbial communities from Stordalen Mire near Abisko, Sweden - Bog_T0_2 | ecosystem: Environmental > Terrestrial > Soil > Wetlands > Peat | place: Sweden: Abisko, Stordalen Mire...
AGCGACAGGTTCAGAAAATACACATCGCTCCTTGTGCGGTCTGTTGGGCCGGACGCACAGTCTCTCTCATGCGATCCCTCGCACGCGGATCAGATCGCCGAAGATCACGCTCTCCAGGGACTGCGAAGTGGACACTCCGGCGTAGCGGCCGCCGCTGCGATGCGCCATAGTCTGGATGGCCGACGCGTATTCATCGAAAGCGTGCGTGTAGCGCCGGCGCGCCTCGTCGTCGAAATCCAGCTTGAGCCCGGCGCCGGTCTCGGCATCGCGCAGTTCCAGTTCGCCGGTCCATGGCGGAACGCGATCCTCGTCGGCCCAGATCTGCAGCAGCATCAATTCGTGGCCGTAGTCTGCCAGGTACTGCAGGGCACGCTCGCAGCTGCGGTCGTCCAGAAAATCGGAAATAATCACCACCAGCCCGCGTTGCGAATAGGAGCCGATGAGCTCGCGGGTCACCGCCAGGTAATCGGTCGCGCCTTCGGGGGCCAGAGCGCTCAGGCGCCCCATCACGCCGGGGAAGCGGTGCCTCCCCCCGCTGGAAGCAATGCGGTGGCCCAGGTGGTTGGAGAAGCCATGCACCTCAATCGAATCGAGCCTCACCAACCCGACGTAACATAACGAAGCGGCCAGCTTGCGGGCGTATTCGAACTTCCCGCCGCCGTGCGCCGTCATGGAAGCGCTCAGATCCACCAGCATGCGCACCGGCACGCGCGGTTCCACCTGAAACATTTTGAGGAACAGTTTCTCCAGGCGCAGATAAGCGTGCCAGTTGACGGCCCGCAGGTCGTCGCCGTAATGAAAATTGCGATGATCCAGGAATTCCTGCCCGGCGCCGGGCAGGCGCGATTTGTTGTGGCCTCCCACCAGTCCGGCAAAGGACTTCTGCCAGTGGATGGTCAGCCGTTCGAGCTTCTCCAGAAACTCGCGGTCTAACAGCGGGGAGGCGGCCATACGCTTCCTACGCGGCTGCGGTCTGCGCGGTTACGCTCTGGATGACGGCGCCGAGGACACTCTCGGGTGTCTGCCCGTCCGCGTGGGCGTCAAAGTTCAGAATAATGCGGTGGCGCAGCACCGAGGACGCTACGGCCTGGATATCCTCAAGGGCCAGGTGTACGCGGCCGCGCATTAATGCCCGCACGCGCCCGCATTCCACCAGGGCCTGCGCGCCGCGCGGCGAACTGCCATAGCGGACGTACTTGCGCGCCAGTTCGTGCGCCTCCTTCTGCTCCGGCTGGGTGGCCATGACCAGTTGGATGGCGTATTCCTGCACATGCGGCGCCACCAGCACCTCGCGGCATACCGAGCGCACTTCCAGAATCGTATCGCGGTCCATCACCGGCATGGGCGTTTCTTCTTCCCGCTGGATGGTGCGTTCCACAATGCGGCTCAACTCGGCATGGCTGGGGTAGGTCACCAGAATCTTCATGAGGAAGCGATCGAGCTGCGCTTCCGGCAACGGGTAGGTGCCTTCCATCTCGATGGGATTCTGCGTAGCCATCACCAGGAAAGGCCGGTCCAGTTCGTGAGTGGTAGTTCCGCTGGTGACGGTGCGTTCCTGCATGGCTTCGAGCAGCGCCGATTGCGTCTTGGGCGTGGCGCGATTGATTTCATCGGCCAGCACCAGGTTGGCGAAAATAGGTCCATGCTGGAAGCGCAGGGTTTTGCGGCCATGCTCCTCGGTTTCCACGATCATGCTGCCCACGATATCGGCCGGCATGAGATCGGGCGTGAACTGGATGCGCGAATATTTCAACTGCAGAGTTCGGGCTAGGGTTCGAAGCAACGTAGTCTTGCCTAGGCCTGGGACGCCTTCGAGGAGCACGTGGCCCCCGGAAAGCAAACAGATCAGGACGCCCTCTACTACGTCGTCCTGACCGACGATAATCTTGGCGATTTCGCGGCGCACGGAATTGAGCCGGTCCACCGCGAGTTGTAGTGTCGCTTCGGTTGCCACGTTGTTATTGTAGTTCAGACGAAAAGCGGGGGGAAAAGCGAGGAGAAAACCATTTTTCACGGCCGAGATGCCGAGACGCCGAGAAAAACTGAGGATTTAGGATGCCGTGTAGCTTGGCAATGCCGCGTCTTCCCTCAGGTTGGCGTGCGAAGGAAGCACAGAGGCGCGAAAGCTCGTTCCCGGTCCCTCTGCGTCTCGGCCGTGAGAGTTTCTGCCTACTCCACGCGATAATTCGGCGCTTCCTTGGTGATGATCACGTCGTGCACGTGGCTCTCCCGCAGCCCGGCCGGCGAGATGCGCAGGAAGCGGGCCTTCTGCTGCAGCTCCTCAATGGTGCGCGCGCCACAGTATCCCATGCCCGAACGCAGTCCGCCCACAAGCTGATACACCAGATCGGAGAGCGGGCCCTTGGCCGCCACGCGGCCTTCGATTCCTTCGGGCACCATCTTGGCATTGGGATCCTGGGCATAGCGGTCGGAGCTCGAGGTGCCCTGGGCGCCCATGGAACCCATGCCCCGGTACGTCTTGAACGTGCGGCCCTGGTACAGAATGGTTTCCCCGGGACTCTCATCGGTGCCGGCCAGCAGGCTGCCGATCATCACCGCGTCGGCGCCGGCGGCGATGGCTTTGGTAATGTCGCCGGAGAACTTGATACCGCCATCGGCGATCAGCGGCACGCCGCCTTCCCGCGCGGCGCGCGCACATTCGGCAATCGCCGTGATCTGCGGCACGCCGGCGCCCGAAACCACCCGCGTAGTGCAAATGGAACCGGGGCCGATGCCCACTTTGATGCCATCCACACCGAGGGAAATCAGTTCCTTGGCGCCCTCGTACGTGGCCACGTTGCCGGTGATGAGTTGCACTTCCGGAAGTCGGCTCTTAATCATCTTGACGGCCTCGAGCACGCGTGTGCTGTGCCCGTGGGCGGTATCGATGGCCAGCACGTCCACTTTGCGCGCCACCAGTTCCTGGGCGCGCTCCAGATAATCGCCGGTGGCGCCGATGGCCGCGCCCACGCGCAAGCGCCCCTGGCTGTCCTTGGCCGAATTGGGATACTTCAACTTCTTCTGGATATCCTTGACGGTGATCAGGCCCTTGAGGATGAACTGATCGTCCACTACCAGCAGTTTCTCCACGCGGTGCTTATGCAGGATGGCTTCCGCTTGTTCGAGAGTGGTGCCCACCGGAACCGTGACCAGATTCTCCTTGGTCATGACTTCTGAAATGGGCAGATCGAAGCGGTTCTCAAAACGCAGGTCGCGGTTGGTGAGGATGCCGACGAGTTTGCCATCCTTGGTGACTGGCACGCCCGAAATGCGATAGCGCGCCATCAGTTCCTGCGCCGCGGAAATGGGCAAATCGGGAGCGATGGTGATGGGATCCACGATCATGCCGCTCTCACTGCGCTTCACCTTGTCCACTTCCTCCGCCTGCCGCTCGATGGACATGTTGCGGTGCATAATTCCAATGCCGCCCTGTTGCGCCAGGGCGATGGCCAGGTGCGATTCCGTCACGGTATCCATGGCGGCCGATACGATGGGAACGTTGAGCGCGATTTCGCGCGTGAGACAGGCGCGCGTATCGGCTTCAGACGGCAACACATCGCTAAGAGCCGGCTCGAGCAAAACATCGTCGAAAGTGAGGCCCTCGGTGAGTACGTCTTGAATCATAGGATTTTTATCATGATAGCGTAGAGTGGGCATGCGGACGCGATCGGCGATTCGAAACGGGGCGGAGTACGCCGCCGGCCGGCTGGCTCTTGCGACGCTCGAATTCACTCCGCTCCCTCTGGCCCACCGTCTCGCCCGCGCCTATACCTGGCTCCTGGACCGCGCCCTGCCGAAACTGCGGCGCGTAGCCTATCGCAATCTGGAGTTAGCGCTGCCGGAACAGAGTGCGGCGCGGCATCGGGAGATAGTAGACGGTGTCTTCCGTTCCATCGCGCGCGTGCTGGTGACGTTCGCAAAGTTCCCCGCGATCCGCCGTGAAAGCGTGCAGCGTTGGATCCGTTGCGAGGGCACGGAATACGTGGAGCAGGGGTTGCGGCAGGGCCGCGGCGTTTTGTTCGCCACCGCACACTTAGGCAACTGGGAACTGAGCGCCTACGCTTATGCGCTTCTGGCCGCGCCCATGCAAGTGGTGGTACGGCCGCTCGACAATCCACTGATTGACGCGCTGGTGGAGCGCCGGCGCGAGCTTTCCGGCAACCGCATGATCGGCAAGAAGGATTATGTGCGGTCCATTCTGAAGGCGCTGGCGGCGAACCATGCAGTGGGAATTCTAGTGGACCAGAATTCAGCCGCCGATGCCGGCGTATTCGTGGACTTCTTCGGAGTGAAAGCCGGCGCCGGTACGGGGTTCGCCAAACTGGCGGCGCACAGTGGGGCGGCGGTAATTCCCGGCTTCGCGCTATGGGAGGAAGCCGAGCAGCGTTACGTGCTGCGCTTCCGCCCGCCGGTGGTTATGACCGGCGACGCCGCCCGCGACACGCAGGCGGTACAGAACCAATTGGAGGAGGCCATTCGCCAATACCCGGACCAGTGGTTATGGATTCACCGCCGCTGGAAGTCGCGGCCGGAGGGGGAAGGGGAGTTTTACTAGCTAGTTTCTGTCGCGAAACTCCCGTGCGCCGGCGAAGGAACCCTCCCTTACGGTCGGGGCTCTGATGGTTTCGTTGACACTACAAGACTTCGGATCGGAGCCGCGACCGTGAGAGAGCGGTCTTGCACGCCGAAACTGAGTTTCGCGACAGAAACTGGCTAGTCGCTCTGCCGAAGCCCAGCTCGACCATGGCCGTGGACTTCCAGCCCGGCGGCCGTTTATCCGCGCACAACGTGCCCCTCAAGGTGCTCATCCAACTGGCCTACCATGTGCGTCCCGAGACTGTCACCGGAGGGCCGGGTTGGCTGGAGTCCGACCGGTTCGATGTAGTCGCCAAGGCACCGCCGACTACCCCTCCGGACGATATTCGCGGCATGTTGCGGTCGCTCTTGGCCGATCGCTGCAAACTGGCCGTCCACACCGATCAAAAGATCATGCCCGCGTACGCGCTGGTGCTGGCGAAAGACGGCCCGCGGCTGCGACCGTCCGAGGCCGCGCTCCTTACGGACCAGCGTTGTGGACCGGGAGAGGGCCCTGCCGGGCAGAAACATGTGGCTTGCCGGCACATGGGCATGGCGCTGCTGGCCAATACGCTCCAGGAAATCGCCCCCCGAGATATCGACAGGCCAGTTGTCGATCAAACCGGTCTTGCGGGCGTCTGCAATTTCAAACTGGACTTGACTCTCGCGGCCCGCGCGGGCGCCGGGGAACCCACGGACGCGCCGGCCGGCACGTCGCTATCCGATGCCCTGGAGTCACAACTGGGGCTGAGGCTGGAGAGCAAGAAGTTGCCCTTGCCGGTGATTGTCATCGACCGGGTGGATCGGGTACCGGTGGCGAACTAACGCGCCTCCCGCAGGCGCGCCAAAGTACTACCCCCCAATCGAATACATAGGCCGCGGCGGGGCCACGAATTTCGTGGAGTTGATCTCATGGCCTTCCCACTTCCCGGCGATATTGCGCCGCACCAGCGCGGCGATTTCGTCGTCGGAGGCCCCGGTACGCATCAATGCCCGCACGTCGTCTTCTTCGATGGCAAACAGGCAGTATCGCAGCTTTCCATCGGCCGTCAGCCGCAAGCGGTTGCAGTTCAAACAGAAGGGCCTGCTCACCGAGGCGATGAAACCCACCGTGCCGCCACCGTCCGCAAAAGCGTATTCCGTGGCCGGCGCCCGCGGATCCGGATCGGGCACGGGCACCAGCGGCGCGATCTCGCGGGATAGCGTTTCGATAATGGTATCGGCCAGCAGCACTTTGCCGCGATCCCAGAGATTCTGTGCGTCGAGCGGCATGAACTCGATGTAGCGCACCTCGAATCCATTCTCGCGGGCAAAACGGGCCAGCGGCACGATGTCCGGCTCTACCAGGTTCTTCACCGCCACGGCATTGAGCTTGATGCGGTAGCCGAGTTGCTTCGCCAGCGCCAACCCGGCCATCACCTTGCCCAGATCGTCGCGGCGCGTAATTTCGAGGAAGCGGTCGCGGTCCAGCGTGTCCAGGTGCACATTGATGCGGCGCAGTCCGGCATCGTACAGCGGCCCGGCGAGTTCCGGCAACAGCACGCCGTTGGTGGTGAGAGCCAGGTCGCGGATGCCGGGAACGGCGGCCAGCCTGCGGATGAGCACCGGCAGATCGCGCCGCACCAGCGGTTCGCCGCCGGTGACGCGCAATTTGGTGACGCCCAGCCGGGCGGCTATCCGCACGAAGCGTTCGATTTCTTCGAAGTCCAGGATCTCGCTGCGCTTTACAAACTGCACATCGTTCTCCGGCATGCAGTAGAAGCAGCGGATATTGCAGCGGTCGGTCACGCTGACGCGCAGGTTGTCATGGAGCCGCCCGAAGGAATCGACCAGTGGTGCGGTGTCCATTATGGCGCCATCTTATTTCACGGCGAGCATGCGCTCGAGCGGCGCCCGCGCGCGCCGCATGATTTCAGCCGAAAGTTCCACGCGCGGTTGCAAATCGCGCAGGCAATCGCGCAGCTTGTCCAGCGTGTTGAGCTTCATGTAGGGGCATTCACTGCAATTGCAGTTTTCGTTGGCCACGAAATAGAAGCGTTTCCGGGGCGCGATCTTGGCGAGCGAATGGTGAATCCCGCTCTCTGTCATGACGATAAACTCGCCGGCGGCGCTTCTCTCGCAGTATTGAATCATGGCCGACGTAGACCCGATAAAGTGGGCCATCGAGAGCACCGATTCGGGGCACTCCGGGTGCGCCACCACTTCGGCCGCGGGATGTTCGGCCATGGCCTCCGCCAGGCGCCGGGCGGGAAAAGTTGCATGCACAATACAGGTGCCCTGCCAGATCTGCATATTCTCGCGGCCGGTCTGCCGGCGCACGTAGTTGCCCAGGTTGGCGTCGGGCAGGAACAACACCGGTTTTTCCGCCGGTATGGAATTCACAATCTGCACCGCATTGCGCGAAGTACACAGGATATCGCTTTCCGCCTTCACTTCGATGGAAGTGTTGATGTAGCTGACAATCGCGTGATCGGGATTGCGCCGCCGGAACTCGCGCACCGGTTCCACCGGGCAAGCCTCCACCAGGCTGCAACTGGCCTCGCGGTCGGGCGCCACGACAATGCGCTCCGGATTGACTACCTTGGCCGTCTCGGCCATGAACCAGACGCCGCAAAAGGCGATCACATCGCCGGAAAACTCGCGCGCCTTGCGGGCCAGTTCCAGGCTGTCGCCGATGACGTCGGCCAGTTCCTGGATCTCGGGCTCCTGGTAGTGATGCGCCAGCAGAATAGCCCTGCGCTGTTTCTTGAGGTCAAGAATTTCGTCGACGACGGTAGGTACGGCAATCATAGGGGAGGCTGAGTGGACGCTTCCTATTTTATCAGGTGGCGAACCGGGGAATGTCCGGCCGATTCAGTGCGAGCATCCCCTATTGGCAAGTGTGTTAGCATCCTGGTTGGCAACGGGCCCAAAGGAGCATCGAGGAATGCGGCGAATCTTCTGGTTGGCGCTTGGCTTGGGTTTGGTTTCCATGGTGGGAACCGCACAGAATCGCGCACCCAAGACATTCGATATATACTTCATCGACGTCGAAGGCGGACATTCGACGCTCTATGTCTCGCCCTCCGGCGAAACCCTGTTGGAAGATACCGGTAGCCCAGGCATGCGGGATCCCGACCGCATTATGGAGGTCCTCAACGCCGCCGGCGTGAAGCAGATCGACCACCTCATTGTCACCCACTACCACAGCGACCATGTGGGCGGCCTGGAAGAGCTGGCGAAACGCATTCCCATTAAGCAGTTCATCGACCATGGCGCCACCATCGAACCGCGGGAGCAGGTTGCCGGCTTCCAGAAAATGTACGCCGATCTGTACGCCAAAGCGCAACATACCGTGGTGAAACCGGGCGACAAGATCCCCTTTGCGGGTGTGGATGCCACGGTGGTCACGTCGGCGACTCAGGTCATCAAGACTCCGCTGCCGGGCGGCGGCATTCCCAACCCGGCGTGCGCCGATTTTAAGCCGCGCGACGAATCTCGCGTGGACCCCGAAAACCCCTTATCGGTCGGCGTGGTGTACACGTTCGGCAAGTTCCGGACCATCAACTTGGGCGACTTCACGTGGAACGTCGAGCAAACTCTGATGTGTCCCAACAATCCCATCGGGCATGTGGATCTCTATATCACTTCGCATCACGGCATCGACCAGTCCGGTTCGGCCGCGCTGGTCCACGGACTTCAGCCGCGCGTGGCCGTCATGCATAATTCTCTCGGTAAGGGTGGCGCCATTCAAACCATGAATGTCCTGCACACGTCGCCGGGGTTGGAAGACATCTGGCAGTTGCACTGGGCCAATGCCGCTGGTTTGGAGCAGAATTCTCCAGGCCTGTACATTGCCAACATCGAAGATCCGGCCAACGTGGCAGCCATAATAACCAGGGTTCCTGGCGGTGGCCGGCAGGGTGCTGGACCGGGACCCGGAATGGCGCCCGGTGGCCCGCCGCCTGCGGTTACCGCGGCCACTCCGCTGCCCGCTGGAGTACCGGGCGCACCCGTTGCAGCCGGAGCTCCTGCCACCCCAGGCGCACCGCCCCCCGGCGGCCGCGGCGGTGGCTTTGGAGGCGGCCGTGGGGGCCATACCGGCCCGGCTTTCTGGATTAAGGTATCCGCTCAGGCCGATGGTTCGTTTACCGTCACCAACACGCGCAATAATTTCAGCAAGACCTACGACGCCCGCAAGTAGCCCGGCGCAAATTCAGCGCGCCGGAGCGTCCGGCGGACCCCCCGGCATTGCTTCGGGCATGATCTCGAAAGGCCATTACCGTATCACCACGGAGCCTGCAACGGAAGAATTGCCTACGATTTTGCTTGTCACTGCCGGGGCGATCGAGCTTCCCCCTGACAATTGAACATTACCCGCGGTGGAAGTAAAGTTCAGCGTAGTGTCGCCCGCCGGCACCGTGAACGGGCTTCCCGTCACTGCCGAGCCGCCAACGGTCACGGTGTAAGTCCCCGCGGCTAACCCCGCTACTATATATTGCCCGGTCCCTGAGTGCGTGGTGGTGAAACTGGCCCCAGCCAGCAGCGCCCCTTGCCGCGCAAACATCGCTACCCTTGCTTCTCCCGAGTCCGCGATCTGCACCGCCGCGCAGTTGCCGCCAGTGCCAGTGCAGGTCGGCTGGGTGATGGTCGGCATCGTGCATCCTGTCCCATTGCAGGGCTGTTCCACGGTGATTTCCTCGAATGAGGTCGCGGTTGAACTACAGGTGCCGCTGTTTGTACCCTCCGGACAAGATGTAATGCGAACTGTATAGCCGTTGGCATCCGGGTAGGTGTTGTTGGTGGCTACGGTGTTGACTCCCGTGACGGGCAGAATTGCCGTATTGAGCAGCGCGGTGGTCTGGTTGGAGGATACCGTCAGTCCGCCGCTGGTGTATGTCACGTTGGTCGATGGGCCGCCGTTCAGGGCATAGTGGTGGTAAGCGTTAATGGTGCTTCCGCTACTCAGCGCAATTCCGTCGTAGGTGATCACGTAATCCTGCCGAGAGGAAGGCTTCGAGTGAATCACCTCCCGGCTGGCCGCTGTGACGTTCGCTCCCGAAGTGTACGACGGGGCAAGATTCACCATCGCATAGACATACTGACTCGCCGGCACGCCGGTGAAATCCGATCCCGCCCACCGGGTGATCGGCGCGAATCCCGTCCCCTGATTCCAGTTGCCCGCGTTCCCGATCAGGATGGTGTTCTCTCCGTCCAGAATGTAGTCGTACCCGGCTGAATCCCCAGCCGCCAGGTATTTCCCGCCCTTGAAAAGGTGATAGGACCCGGATTCGTAGCCGCCAGTGCCGGCGTGGTCCTGTCCATAGGACGTGAATCCGGCCCGGATCATCAATTGAGTTGCCGTGGAAGTCCAGTCGGACTTACTGATCGCGCCCTGGAAAATCATGTTCGTCGGGCAAGTGGAGGACGGGAACTGCGTGGCGCATTCCGCCGCCGAGACATCTGGCGTTTTGAAAACGAACTGGGTAACCGGCAACGACGCAGCCGCGATCGTGGGGTCGTTGAACACAAAATACCATGGCAGGAACTCGCCGGTGCCGGCCGGCGCTATCCATCCTGCCTCGGTGTAATCGCTGCGGCCGCGCAGCCATTGATAGAAGGCCGGGCAATACGGGTCGGAGGGGGACATGCCGCACACCTCCATGGAGCCCCTGGCCTGGCTCTGCAGGTCGGCGGCGGAGGCATAAACATTCTCCCAATTATCGAACGAAGCCACCTGGCCACTTCCCGAAACGATTGTCGGCAGCGCCATCATGGTTGTAAACGCCGGCGCGACGGCAAGATAATTTCCAGCCGTCAAATCCGGGCCGGACACAACAGAATTGCGAATCGATAGAGCTGTCAGCGCGGCGCTCCCCTGCCATGTGCCGTAGTAGTAGTAGCCGCCCCCCAGCCCAAAACCAGTCATCCCCGCTTTCAGGAGAGGGTACATGCCGTTCTCGCTGCCCGACGACGTGACCAGTGTGTAGCCGCCGGAGTAGTACCAATTGTACGCCTCCGTCAGCAAGGCTCCCGCAGTCGGATTGTCGTCTGCAAGAGCCAGCGCCATAAGAACATAGGAGTGAATGCAGTCTTGAGAGATATTATTGTCGAAGCCTACGTCTTGTCCGCCGGAGGGCGCATAGTTTGCGCTGTAGCCGCTTTCCTGGCCGGGAATCAGCGGAGGCGCATCCTGGTGGTGCTTCATGAAGAAAATCGCGCCGCAGTTCGTGTTGTTCCACTCGCCGGCGTAGCGCCACGCTCCGCTGGGAGCGGTGTTCTGTCTCGAGGTCGTAAGAATAACCTGCGTGTCGCTCGTGACGCTGTAAACCGTGCCGATGATGGCTCCCCCGTCGGCGGGGGATTGCAACAGGACGGACCCTGCGCTCAATTGCGCAAGGAAGCTCGTTCCCGAGCCGGTGACTACGTTGCCCGACACGCTGATGGTGCCGGTCCCGGACGCCGGCGTGATGTTCGTGCATCCCGTGACGCCGATGCCATTGTGTGACGTATCGTTGTCGTTCAGTACCTTCCGCGCGAATGTCGCTACCTCTCCGCTGCCCTTTTGCGCGATCCACTGTGCCCGAATGATGGAGAATCCGGTCCAGACGTAATCGTAAACCAGCGAGGTGTAGATATCCGTGCTTCTGGCATTGCAGTAGGTCTTGCTTTCGTCGCACGCGAAAGACCCGGAAGCGAAGTCTTCAAAGTGTTCATAGCCGTAGATCGCCGCGGCCAAATACCCATTGGGGTCGGCAGCGCTCGCGCCCTGCGCGTACCACAGGAACGCGGCATTCACCGCCGACGACATATTGTAGACATTCGGCCGGGAGTTCGCGCCGGGGCACTGATAGCCGCTATAAGTGTTGGCGCCGGTAGAACAGATATTCGACCCGATGAAGGCGTTGACCTGCGCTACCAGCGCCGCATAGGCCGGATTGCCGGCATTGGCTTTGCCGCCAGAGTCTTGGAGAGAAGCGGAGAAGGCGCCACCCGGCCCGTCCAGCCAAACACGAGGATGACTGGCCAGCGTATAAGTGTTCCCGTTGAGGGTAACAGTGGTCTGCGCGGCCAAGCCCGCCGCGCAACACAGCAACACATGGAATTGTCTCATTGTTTTAGAGCCGTTACCCGCGCGCCCCAGGCATCGCCGTAGCCGAGGGTGCAACTGAGCGATACCGTTCCGGCCGCAGGGATCGGAGCCGTCAGGACTGCCACAAGCCCGTCGTGAGCGTAGCGAAAGGTAGCGCCAATGGGGCTGGAGCAGGTAGTGCCCAATGCGTTCGACCCATTCACCAGGAACACGCCGAAATCATTGGCTGCTGTCGTTGTAACTCCGCTATCGGCCGGGAGTTGACTCGTGCCGGAGCTGGCGTGCTGGCCATCCGACCCGTGGGCTAAGTAGGATGCCTCGATGATGGACAGCGTGCCATATTCGGCGGTTGAGGTAACCGTAACCGTGCAGGGGATGCTAGTGGTGTTCGCCACCGTCCAGATCCGCATGCCGCTGGCAGATGTCCCTGCTGCGCTGGCAAACGTCAGCGACATCGGCTGCCCACAAGCTGTCACCCCTGAGACAGCGGCGTTATTGTCGTCGATGAGGGCGAAAATCGACGATCCGGTTGTGACACTACTGGAAAAAGCCACGCTGCAACTGGTCCCTCCGTCACAGGTACTACTCTGGTTTGATTGCAGGAAGGCGGGAACTCGCGTGGCTGCCCCTGTCGGCACGCGCGCCGCCGAGGGAATCCGCACCGGCGACGGCACGATTTGCGCCCAGGCCGCGAGAAGGATCGCCGAAAGAACTCTCATTGGATGCGCCCCTGCACATAGTCGAGAATCAGATTGTCGGTACAGGACCCGGTTCCGCTGCCGGAGTAGCCGGTCTCGCCGCCGGGCCTGCCGAGTGCGATGGTGTTTGCCGGGTAATAGCCGGCGCATCCCGTGCCGCTGCCCGTGCAGCATAAGAATGGAGTCGCGCTCGCCGTGCAGGCCGCGCTGTTCGCCGCCTCAAAACTAACCGTATTGTTGGAAACTCCAACCGGCGCCGTGGCGCAATCGGAATTGAGTACCGTGAGGGAGTGGTAGTTTCCGGGCGAAGCTCCGGAAGTGTTGGCATTATACTGAATGCGAACACAATATGGCGTGTTCGTATTCAATGGGCCAATGACAGCCGTTCCTCCGCTCCCCCAGGTTGTCCCCAGGCCCGTCCACATATAGACATTCCCCTGCGTGGATGTGCCGGCTTTCAGCCCCGTGCAAAACGAATAGGGTGTGGGCGGCGAACCGGAGATGCATAGCGTATTGAGCGGCTGCCAGTGCATCGCCACGGCATCCAGCGAAGCATTCCCAAACGATATGACCGAATATCCGGCGCCATCCGACGGCGCCGTTACGGATGTGGCCCATTGAAACTGCACGCCGGTGCTCAAATACGGCGTGGAGAACGTGTAGATGGCCTCGGGGTTTGCGTTGCTCGCGCCTTGAGTCGCATCCCAGAACATCCCTTGAGCTCCGCTGGAATTCGTGAGGTACTGAGTCCCTGCCACAGTTACCGGTGCGGGCGTTCCCAGGGAGCAGGACGAGGAAAACGTCAAGCCGCCGGTGGAATTATTGGATACAGCCCAGCTCCCGTTCCCCGCGTGGGTGCTCGTGCCGAGGTTGCTCGCTGTGAGCGCGCCGCTGCCGGTCTCGAAGTCCGTGAGCGTCGAGAACGGGAAACCGCCCCCCAGGCTGTTGTTCGCGTAGATAGCGCCGATCGTGAATGTGCTGGCTCCAGCCGTTCCGCTGTAATCGCCGATCGAGCGATAGCTAATCGGGTCTGAGTTACAGGTGAAGGCGCCGATGGTCGTTCCGTCGACGTAGAACACGCAGGGCCCCCATGTGGTGGAAGTGGCGGAAGGAATACGAATATGGAGAAGATGCCACGCATTTGCGGTAATCGTGGATGAGCGTGACGAAACCGTACTCCCCGCGGCAACCAAAGCGAGCACCCCGGTAGTAGCCGGATTCACCTCGATTCGGGCGACGATCCCCACGCATGCGGGCGATTGGCTCAGACAGTAGACCGTCTTGGTTGCGTATGCCGCGACGGTCGTAGACGCAAGATTCATCCAAACGTATTCGTCGTGGCTCGTCCCCACGGTGACGGTTGGAAACGTGCCATATGCCGAGAGGTATCCTGCAGTGCCCGCCAGGTTCGTCATCTTAATCGCGCTCGCTCCCGCCTGTGCCGCTGTAGGTGAGTTCGGGCTGGTCACCATGGACTGGCCCGCGATTCCGCCCACAGTCCACAGATTGCGGCACTGAGAAGGCCCGCCATTCCAACACAGCCCCGCGGGATTCCTGGAATTCCATGTCTCCGTGAAGGCGCTGCCCGCGGGTTGCAAGGTCGCGGCCAGGCTCTGAAACAGGCTTTGTGCCGGAAGCGGCACGCACAGCAGGATGATAGTCAGAGGTTTCATTAGTTGGCATTGGCTCCAAAGCTGGCGATGCAATTGGTTCCGTCGTAAGTGAACGCCAGCACGTCGCGGGCGTTGGCGGCGGTGGATAGCGTGATGGCGCCCGAGCCGCCGCCCACCACTTTCCACGCCGAACACGCGCCTCCCGTCCCCAGCGTAAATGTCACGCCGCCGCCCGTGGTGTCCTGCACAATCTCCGCCGTGTAGCTTCCCCATTTGACCAGCCCCGTTGGCGTGAACGTGGTCGAGGTGCTGTGTGTGGTCGTAACTGCGCCACCCGCGACTACCGCCGAAGCGGCCGCGAAGGTCGTCGTACCGCCGGCGTTGTAAGTAATTCCTCCCAGGTCGGTCGGTGAGGATCCCACACTCACACACGACCACGAATGGGTCGTCGTGTTGTACAGATCCGCTCCCGTAGTACAGACGGGCATGGCAACCGCGCCCGGCGCCGCGCTGCCAAGAGTGTTCATGACGACCGTGTCTTGCGCCTGCGGCGCCAGCGCGGTCAGCGGCACGGCGCTGAGTCGTCCGTTGGGTAGGGTTCCGCTGCCGATATTGCCGGCGTTCGTGGTATCGGTGGAGCAGCTGGAGGCCGCGTTACTCAGATCGTCGCACGCCAGTTGGTCTGTGCCCCCCGCTGTTCGCGGCATGATATGCACGTTAGGGGAACTATTGCTGGTGCTGGTCATGGTGTGGCGGAGTGAATCCGGCCACAGAGACGCCGATGACGCCGGCGCGGTCGCCGGGGCCGAAATTTCAGGAGCGGAAAAGAATCCGTCCGAAGATTCGCAACCGGTGTTCCAGATCGAGGCGCCATTGCTCGCTACCTCGAAGAACTGCTCCGTGAACGCCGCCGGCGAACTGATGGTTGGCGTGATTGTGCAAGGCGCATTTGCCAGGAGGCTGCCCCAGGAGAGCGTAAAGGCGCTGCCGCTCGACGGTTGCGTCCACACGACGCTGAACTTGGCGCCCGCGGAGAGGTTGCTCACCGATGCCACCGTGGCGTTGGCACTCAGCGTGAACTCAAAGCGCACCGGAGATTTGGCCGACTCATCCGCCAGTGAGAACGTAGGCGCCGAAGCCGTCCCGCCGATCCCGCTTGTGGCTGTTGCCGTCGCCCCCTGGAACGCCGATCCTCCGCTGCCCGGCGTCGCGCAGTTGGCGTTGCCGGCCGCGCTCACGCCCGTGGCGAACTGCGACCCGCCACACTGCGTGGGCGTTGCCGCGAAGGCTGTCGCCGTGGCCGCGTTGCCCGTGGTGGCATTGGCGATGGCCGTGCCGCTGGGCGGAAGCATCGTCCAGGCAATCCCGCTGGCATCCAGACAAACCTGCGCGCTTCCCGAGGTTGCGAAATAGCAGGTGACCGTCCCGCCGGCGGGTGTGCCGGCAGCGCCGCCGGTAGCGCCGGTCACCTGGTAGGGTCCGCTCCCCGTGACGCTCAGCACCTTTTGCCAGGTGTTGCCGGCGGAGCACCACCACTGGTTACCATTAGTCGTGTCCAGGTATACCGCCAGGTTCGTCGAAGAAGGAGCGGCACAATTGGCGGAAGGCGTGCCGGCGCCCGTGCTCAATACCACCGAACCGCTCCCGCCTCCGCTCCCGCCGGAGGCCGTGTGACAGCTTCCGTCGGCGCCGAGATATTGTGTCCCACTGCAACCGGAAAAGAGGTTCACCACATCGCCGGCCAGCGCACTGGAAAAACCGCCCGAGCCGCTTCCCTTGAGGACCGCGGTCGTGCCCGTCGCCGGGGCGTAATCCGTACCCGCCGCCGCCGCCGCAAACCCGCCCCCGCCATTGCCCTTGAGTAGCGACGTGCCCGCCGTGGCCGGCGCGTAGTCGCTTCCCGCCGTTGCGTTTGCGATCGTTCCGCCGGCAGTGAACTTGGCCAGACTCTCCGCTTGCCCCGTGCCCGTGATCGGGTTGGTCAATGCGTTTTGCTTGTTGTTGAAAGTGGTCCAGTCTCCGCTGGCCAGGCAGCCGGAGTTAGCGCTCGTCGCGGTCGCACAGCTAACCGTGACGCCCGCCTGACTGAGGGGGCTCGCGAAGGTCAAGGGCAATTCGTAATCCGTCCCGCCGATGGCGCTTCCGAACCCACCGCTCCCGTTGGCTTTTAGCATCGCCGTACCGCTGGTGGCCGGCGCGTAATCCGTCCCTGAAACTGCCGCTACAATTTGCCGGCTGCCGTTCGACTTGAGGACGCCTGCCGTCGGAATCGCAGCTCCGTTGACCTGTGCCACCGTAGGGTTAGGATAGGCCCCGCTTAAATCCCCGGCCGCCGTCCCGTTGGGCGGCAGCGCGGCCGGCGTGTTGGAAATCTGCGCATAGGCGTAATCCCCTGCCTGCGCGGTCACCACGCCCGTGCGGCCGAATACGCTGCTCATGGTGCTGCCGCCGGCCTGCTGGGTCCACGTGTTCGTCGCGGTGCAGTAATACTGATTCTGTCCCGCGGTTGCGTCCGTGGCAAAGTAAACTTCCCCCACCGTGCAGGTCGAGGGCTTGTTCGCATTCGGCCCTGAGACCTCCGGCAAGGTGTGCGCGGCGCCGTGAAAGTCCTGCGTGCCGCCGTTGACTATGTTGCTTTGGTTGGTCTGCATGGCCGTCGCCGGTAGCCGCGCCGCATTCAAGGTTCCCCCGGAGATGTTGTTGGCGCTGGTCGTATCGGTGGTTGCGCTAGCTGCGAATGCCACGCCATTCGCCTTGCCGCAACTCATCGCCACGCTGCCCGCGACGCTCGTGCAGTCTCCCGTCAGGGCGGGCATTTGCGCCGCCGCCACGGGCGTCGTAACCCCCATATAGTCGCTTCCGGCTGTAGCGCTGGCGAAGCCCCCGATGCCGTTGCCTTTCAGCACCGAACTGCCCGCTGTCGCCGGAGCATAATCCGCCCCTGCGGCAGCATTGGCGAATCCGCCCGCCCCGTTGCCTTTCAGCACCGACCCCCCCGCCGTTGCCGGAGCATAATCCGTCCCCGCGGCGGCATTGGTGAATCCGCCCGCGCCGTTGCCTTTCAGCACCGAACCTCCCGCCGTTGCCGGAGCGTAATCCGTCCCCGCCGCGGCATTGGCGAATCCCCCCGCCCCATTGCCTTTCAGCACCGAACTCCCCGCCGTCGCCGGAGCATAATCCATTCCCGCCGCGGCCGCCGTGAATCCGCCTGCTCCGCTGCCTTTCAGGATCGACGTGCCGCTGGGAGGCGGGGCGTAGTCCGTGCCCGCCGTTGCTTGCGTAATCTGGTGGCTGCCGTTCGCCTTGAGAACACCGCTCGCGGGAACGGCGGCGCCATTGACCTGTGACACTGTGGGGCTCGGATAGCTCCCGCTCAAATCGCCCGACGCCGTCCCGTTAGGCGGTAGAGAACCTGGCGTGTTGGAGATCTGCGCGTAGCTATAATCGCCCGTCTGCGCCGTCACCGCGCCCGTGCGGCCGAATACGCTGCTTGTGCCGCCGTTCCCCGGGCAGGTCTCCGTGCCGGACGAGTTCATCCAGCACAGCCCGGTGCCGCTCTTGGCGTAAACTCTCAGCCCGCCGGACGCGGGAGCGGAGGGCGTCGCTATCTGCGTCCACGGAATGTAACTGCCAAATAGGTTGCTGCTGTCCAGAGTCTTGTTTTGCAGCGTACCGCTTCCCGAGGGACTTACATAGTCTGTGTCCGGAATGGCCGGCCCCAGGCTGGAAGCTCCAGACGACGGAGCCCCAATTTTCATCAGAGTAGCAGCCGTCGGCACCGCGTCGGCCCACACATAGTTGAAGTTACTGGTAAATGCACCGGCGGGCGCCAATAACTTCCGGCTGTTCGTGCCATTGCCGCCCGCCCATGAAACCTGACCCGAGAATCCACCGGGGCAAAACAGCGTTCCTCCACTGTCCGTGCACAGACTCGCCACGCCTTGCCGGCCCGCTCCTCCGGAAACCAGCAGCGAACCCGTCACGGCGAACGGATTCGCCAGCGTTACGGCCGTCGGGGCGCCGCACGAACCTCCCGCCGAAACAATGTTCCCGCTGCTATTGAATTGGGCGCAGTCGCCCGTGTTGACGCTGCCGCCCCCGAACCATACATTGGCGCCCAGAAGCGTCCACACGTTGGCCGCCGTGCAGCCATACCAATTATGTCCCGCTGCCGCCGCGCTGTTAAAGAACGTCTCGCCGAGAGTGCATGTCGCCGGCAGTGACGTGCCCACCTTGGATGGTTTGGTGAAGGCCGCGGACGAAAAGTCAACGCTTTTGGTCTGCGTTCGTAGGTCAATAGAGGTTTGGGCCTGTAACAGCCGTAGCCCGCCGAAGGCCGCCAGGGGCAGCCACACGCGAAGCAATTTCATGATAGGAACAATCCTTCTCCGATGCGCTCTGAACCGCCCTCACTCTAGCAGTCGTGTTTCCGGATATTACTCCCCTCATGCGGCTAAGTTATGTAGGAGCAATACAATAAACGCCGAAAAAAACTTGTGAATGATAGCCCGCCGAGTTGCGGCCAAAGGGAGCGGTGCACCCGAATCTCACGGTCACGGAGCTAGCGCGCCGTCAGGATTCCTTGGTTGGATCTGAGATACTCTACCGTGCGTGCGATTGCTTCTTGAATCGTCAGTTGCGGCGCCCACCCGAGCGCGCGCATGCGCGAGCAATCCAGCAGGATGAATGGGTTGTCCCCAATCCAGCCCCGATCTCCCCCGCCGTAACGCAACTTCGGACTTAGCCCCAGATGCTCGCAAATCCACTGGATCGATTGCCTCACCTCGCAGTACTCGTCCGTCCCCAGGTTGAAGATCGAGACCGGATCCGCCGCGTGCTCTACCGCCAACAGCATGGCATTCACGCAATCCTGCACATAGAGATACGATTTCCGCTGCCTGCCGTTGCCCAGCACGTGCAACTCGTCCGGGTGTTCCAGCAGTTGCTTGTAGAAATCGAACACGTGTCCGTGCGTGTACCTCTCTCCCATAATGGAAACGAAGCGGAAGATGCAGGCCTTCATCCCGAAGCCCTCGCAGTATGCTTCGATCAGCCCCTCCGCCGCCAGTTTGGAGGCCCCATACAACGACGTCTGCACCGGAAACGGACAATCCTCGGGCGTCGGGATCACCTTCGCCTCGCCGTAGACCGATCCCGTCGAAGAGAACGCCAGACGGCGTACGCCATGCCCCCGCATCGCTTCCAGCACATTCCAGGTTGCAATCGTGTTTTGTTCCAGATCTCGCCGCGGGTGATCGATACCGAAGCGAACGTCGGCGTTTGCCGCCAGGTGAAACACCAGTTCGCTGCCGGCCATGGCGGCGCGCAGCGCATCCAGGTCCAGCAAATCCGCGCGCTCCAGACGGTAGCGTGGATTCCCTAAGGCGCCGGCCACAAACTCCTCCTGGCCCGTGGAGAAGTTATCGAACCCTACCACCTCGTGTCCATCCCGCAGCAGTCGATCCACCAGCGTGCTGCCGATGAAGCCGGCTGCTCCCGTTACCAATACGCGCATACACCACAGTCTGACCGTCTTCAGGAGGCATAGTCAAGCTGGCCGGCCGCGACGTACAATCGGGTAATGGCCCCTGAAACCAGCCCGCAACCCCAAGGGAACCGAGCTATCCTCAGCGTCTGCCCGGAGGCTTCCCGATGATTATTGCCCGCAGCCCCATGCGTATCTCCCTCGGCGGAGGCGGAACCGACCTCCCTTCCTATTACCGGGAGTACGGCGGGTTTGTCATCGCCGCGGCAATCGATAAGTATGTCTATATTACTCTGCACGAACCCTTCGAAGAGAAGCTAATCGTCAAGTACTCGAAGATGGAAGTGATCGACCGCGTCGAGGACATCCAGCATCCGATCATCCGTGAGGCCCTCAAACTCGTCGATATGGGCATACCCCACCTGGAGATCACCAGCATGTCGGATATCCCCGCCGGTACCGGCTTGGGATCGTCCGGCAGCTTCACTACGGCCCTGCTGCGTGCCCTCCACAGCATGAAGCGTTCCAGCATCGGACGCGAGGAGCTGGCTCGCGAGGCCTGTCACATCGAGATCGATGTGTTGGGGGAACCGATCGGCAAACAGGATCAGTACATCGCTTCCTACGGCGGAATCACTTGCTTCGACTTCGAGCGTGACGACCGCGTGACCGTCGCTCCCTTGCGGCTCGATTCCATGACCCTCAGCAATCTGGAAGACAATCTCATTCTCTTCTTCACCAAATACACCCGCAACGCTTCCGGAATCCTACGCGATCAGGACGCTCGCAGCAAGACCCGCGATCAATCCATGATCGACAACCTCCACATCGTCAAACAACTCGGTTACGAGAGCAAATCCGCGCTCGAATCCGGCGATCTGCGGGCCTTCGCCGAAATCATGCACCGGCATTGGGAGCACAAGAAGAAACGAACCGAGGGCATGAGCAATAATGCCATTAATCAGTACTACGAGTTGGCCCGGCAGCACGGCGCTTTGGGCGGAAAACTGATCGGCGCCGGCGGTGGCGGGTTCCTCATGTTTTATACCGAGGACAAGACCCGGCTCCGGCGGGCAATGCACGACGCAGGTCTACGCGAAGTGCGCTTCCGCTTCGACTTCGAAGGCTCCAAACTGGTAGTGGATTCTTAATTAACCGTGCGCCGGCGGAGCGATGTGGGGCGGACCCCCTGGTCCGCGCGGGTCCCCCTGGACCCGCTCTTCTCTCGATGAATCAGTCGTCCGCAATCGCCGGCAGGCCGACCGGGGGGTCGGCCGCGGACCAGGGGTCCGCCCCACAATTTGTGTAGCATATAGCTTCGGCGAAAACTAAGTGACATCGGGCTAGCCCGCCCCACGCAGCCTACCTCCTTGGCACGCAATTACCACGCTCGCCCCTGCCAGTCCCGCTGAGCTTGCCTCCAATCGGATCTCTCCCGCTTGCCGCTCCGCCTGCACGATAGCCATACATAACCCTTGGAAGGCCCTGCGCCTCTCCGCCCTGTCCGGCTCGTGGCTGCTGGGGTTTCCATTGCACACGCCGATCAGTTTGCCCGGGCCCGATATCTGGAACACCACTTCGTTATCGGCAACCGGCACTACCCGGCCTTGCCCGTCCTGAATCTCCACCGTTACCATCGATACGTCTTCGCCGTTGGCGTCGATCCGCCCGCGATCCGGTTGGAGCACCACTCTTGCCGCCGCCCCGGTAGTCTCCCGCCGATACGCCAGCACCTGCGCCCCACTCTTGAACCCGCGAGCCTCGATCGTTCCCGGAGCGTATTTCACCTTCCACACCAGTCTCGTATTGGCAGTCGCGTTCTGTGCGCCCTGGCTCTGCCCGTTCAGGAAAAGTTCCACCCGCTCCAGGTTGCAATGCACCCAGATTTCCATTTCCTGGCCTTCTTTCCCCGGCCAATTCCAGTGCGGCAACACGTACAGCACCGGTTTGCCGCTCCACCAGGCTTGGTGATAGTAGAAGTTGTCTTTGGGAAAGCCGCACACATCCAGCAGTCCGAAGTGCGAGCTGATGCAAGGCCATCCGTATGGCGTGGGCTCGCCGCGGTAATCGAAGCCCGTCCAGGCGAAAGCCCCCGCCAGAAACGGCCGCTCCGCGTAAATCTTCCACCAATCCTGCGCCGCGCCCGGCCAGCGATAGACGGTCGCATCGAAGGCGGCCACATAGCCTTTTTCCTTGTCGGTTTCATAGGCGCCGCGTGTGGAGACAATGCTCCCCGTTTCCGTGCCGATCATCGGCTGTTTGGGGAAGTTCTTATGAAAACCATCAATCTGTTCTTCCCGGTAATTGCAGCCTTGCACGTCCACCGCCAGCGAGACGCCCTTGCCGAATTCGCGATTCTGCGCCACCGTGATCGGCCGTGTGGGGTCGAGCCGCTTGGCAAACCGCCGCATGCTGTTCACAATGCGCGCGCCGCGCTCGGTCGTTTGCTCCAATTCTTCGTTGCCCAGGCACCATAGGAACACGCTCGGATGGTTGCGGTCCCGCCGGATCAGCCGTTCCAACTGGTCGAAGCCCTCCGCAGTGGAGGCCATCATGCGGGTCTCGTCGATCGCCAGCATTCCCATCCGGTCGCACGCGTCCAGCAATTCCGGCGTCGGCGGATTGTGCGAGCAGCGCACCCCGTTCGAGCCCATTTCCTTCAGCTTTTCCAGCCGGAAGGTCTGCAGCCGGTCGGGCATAGCCGCGCCCACGCCGCCGTGATCCTGGTGATTGCATGTGCCCTTGACCTTCAGCGGCTGGCCGTTCAGAAAGAACCCCCGATCGGCATCGAACCGGATGCTGCGAATGCCGAACGTCGTCTCGTAGCGATCCATCGTCCGGCCCCCGGCTTCCACCGCCGTCTGTAGCCGGTAGAGGTTGGGCGCGTCCACCGACCACAATGCCGGGTTCGTCACCGCGACCCGCTGCTCCACCGCGCGCCGCTCGCCGGCCGGAACGGTCGCCGCGAGCGATCGGGCCGTGGCGATCTCTTTGCCCTTGGCATCCACAATCGTCGACACCACCTGGCAGGCCATCGCCGCGCCCGAATCGTTATCCATCTCCGTGGTGATGACCACCGTGGCCCCGCCCGGCCGCGCCTGCGAGCGCACGAAAGTCCCGCAATCGGCTACGTGCAAGATGCTGGTCTTGGTCAGCCAGACGTGCCGGTAGATCCCCGCGCCCTCATAAAACCAGCCTTCGTTCAGCGTAGCGTCGGCCCGCACCACCAGCACGTTCCGCGTGCCGTAATTCACGTAGTCGGTCACGTCGTAACGGAACGGCGCGTACCCGCTCAAACTCACGCCCAGATAGTGGCCATTGAATACCACCATGGAATTCCGGAAAACGCCGTCGAATTCGATCGACAGCCGCCGGCCCAGGTCGCTGGCCGGGATATCGAAAACCCGCCGGTACCATCCGATGCTGGTTTCGGGATAGGCGCGCCCAGCGGTTTCGACCCGTGCGCCACCAACGGGGGAGCCTTCACGAACGGCAGGCTCACGGCCCAATCGTGCGGCAGGTCGATCTTTTCCCAGCCGCCGTCGTCGAAGTCGGCATTGCACACCGGCAGGAAACTGCCGGCCTTGGCGAACGTCTGCGCCAACCTCTCGTTCCCCCCGAAATCGAAATCCTTGGACTCGTCCCAGGCGTGTCCGAAATGAAATCGCCACCCGAAATCGAGCAGCAGCCTTTCCCTTTCGGTATTCTCCTTCGCAGCCGGCACAGCGGTCTGCGCGCTTACCGCCGTCTGGCTCGCAGCCGCGGCCGAAGCCACAACCCCGCTCTTCAATAGATCGCGTCTGGTCCATTGGCTCATGACATTCCGATTGTATACAAAGCCACCCATGGGAGCCGCGATCGAAAGGAGAAGTTTTTTCACCGCCCGCCCTGGGTAATGACAACGTCATTACGGCCTGCTACCTTAACTGTAGGGGAATGCGATGCGCGCCTCAATCCGTGAAAAAAGCAAACGCCCGACCCTTAACCTCCGTATTCAGCCAGAGGTCCGTAGCCTGATTGACCGCGCCGCTGCACTGGCAGGTAGGACGCGCACCGATTTTGTCCTCGACGCGGCTCGCCGGGCCGCCCAGGAAATCCTTTTGGATCGGACGCTGCTGGCCGTGAGCCCGCAAGCCTATCGTCAATTCCTGACGCGGCTCGATGCCCCGCCGCAGCCCAATAAGAGGCTGCAAAAGACCATGCAAACGCCTTCACCTTGGGAATGAGCGAGTCTCTTTCCCCGCCGGGGCCGCTGGCTGACCATCATCAAGTGGATGGCTTCACCTCTGGAGAACCTTCGTTGGACGACTGGCTGCGCCTGCGAGCCAAGGCGAATCAGATGAGTGGCGCGTGCCGAACCTATGTACTCTGTGAAGGCAACCGGGTGGCCGCTTATTACGCCCTCGCCTCCGGCGCCATCGCGCAAACCACCGTGCCCGGTAGGTTTCGCAGGAATATGCCGGAGCCCCTCCCCGTTGCCGTGCTGGCCCGCTTGGCCGTGGATCGCAATTGGCAAGGCCGCGGTTTGGGGCGTGCCATGTTTCGCGATGCCGCCTGCCGCGTCAACCAGGCTGCAGACGCCATCGGCATCCGCGGCATCGTCGTTCATGCAATCTCCGAAGCGGCGCAGCGGTTTTACATTGCGCTCGGTTTCGAGCCCTGCCCCAATCAATCCATGACATTGGTCGTCACGCTTCGGGACATTCAGGCCGCGCTCGACAACAATGCCTCCACATGAGCCGCCGCTGCGCTGCCCAAACCCACCAGGTTATATCCGCCTTCCAGCACCGATACCACCCTTCCCCCGGCGTGCCGCGCGGCAATCCCCGTTACCGCCCTCGTCAGGTCGGCGAATTCTTCGTCCGTTAAAGTGAATCTCCCCAGCGGATCGCCGATACGCGAATCGAAACCGGCCGAGATCAACACCAGGTCAGGCCGGAACCCTTCCACCGCGGGTGCCAGCGAGTTCTCCACTGCCCCCAGGATCTCCGCCCGCCCCGACCCGGCGGGAAATGGAAAGTTCATGGTCGTCCCCCGCGCTGTTCCTTCGCCGGTTTCATCGGCGCGCCCGGTCCCCGGATACAGCGGCCACTGGTGTGTGCTGAAGAAAAATACCGAGGGGTCGGCGTAAAAGATCTCCTGCGTCCCGTTGCCGTGGTGAACGTCCCAATCCACAATCAGCACGCGCTCCACTCCGTAGCGCCGCTGTGCATAGCGCGCCCCCAATGCGATATTGTTCAGCAAACAAAAACCCATCCCGCGGCTGGCGGTGGCA
>Ga0302319_10005795_pt1 | contig 24708 bp, 19 predicted proteins | sample Bog_T0_2_FD_203319 | JGI IMG/M metagenome (GOLD analysis project Ga0302319, IMG submission 203319) | Peat permafrost microbial communities from Stordalen Mire near Abisko, Sweden - Bog_T0_2 | ecosystem: Environmental > Terrestrial > Soil > Wetlands > Peat | place: Sweden: Abisko, Stordalen Mire...
GACGAGCTGTTGCCGGAACAGCAGACTGGCGATCTTCTCCTGGTTGGCAGCGATGCGGATGTAGCGCCGGTTCAGGCCGCGCCCGAAGCCGCGCAGCAGCGGCTGGGTCACGCTCAGCGAGAGACCTGAAGTCACGTACGGGCTGTAATTGCTCTGATTCGAGTTGATCGTATTGCGTGAATTGTCGAAGGCCAGCGCGGCGGTCGCGCCACTCGAGAAGCCCTGCTGGAGGCCGGCGTTGGCGTTCACGGCGCTGCTGACTACGTTGTTCGTGCCGTAGCTGGCGGGATCGAGTTCCTGGGTCGAAGTGTGCGCGTAGCCGAGCGCGGCGCTGAGCGCCGGGTCGTAGTTCGGCAGCGCGGTGCCATTGCTGAGCGTGTTCTGGCCGAGCAGCGACAGGTTGCCCTGCGTCTCGTTGAGCACGCCCAGTTCCGAGGGATTGGTCGGGATGCTGGCTCCGCCGCTGGACTGCGCGCCGAGGCTCTCCAGCAGCGGGCTGGCCGGGCCGCCGATACCGAGAGGCACCTCGTTGACCAGATACTGCAGGCCGCGCGTCACGCCGCCACCCTGCGCGCGCAGGAGATCTTTGTGCGCGGCCAGGATGTTGTAGCGCTGCAGTTCGACGTCCAGGTTGTTTTCGATCGCGATGTCGATCGCGTCGCGCAGCGACAGATACAGCTGCCCGGCGCGCAATAGATCGGCGTAGCGCGAGCCGTTGGTCCAATCCGGCGCCGGCACCCAGAGCGGCCGCCAGGGCGAGGAGAAGCGGCTCCAGCCGCTCTCGGCCTTCTTGGCCGCGCTTCCGCCCGGCGTGGGTGGATCGGCGGCTGCGGCCGGCAACGCCAGCAGGACGGACACGATCAGAGCCAGGTATTTCCGCGTACGCATGACTGGGTCCCCGCTCAACTCGCCTTCTTCGCCGCCGGCGTGGCCTGCGCCGGTGGGGCGCCGGCCGGACGCGGACGCAGGAACGGCTGGGTCTCGACCAGCACGCCTTCGCGCACGTTGTCGTTCGGGTTCACGATCACCTGCATGCCTTCCTGCAGCCCGGATAGAACCTCCAGTTCCGTCCCGCTGTCGCGCCCGACCTGAATGGGCGTGAAATGCACCTTTCCGGTGTGGTCCACGACGGCCGCCATGGTGCCCTGGGCGCGTGCCACCAGGGCTTCGGAGGGAATCAGCAGCGGCGGATTCTCGCGCGCGGCGTGCAGCGTCACGTTGGCGTACATTCCTGGCAGCAGATCGCCCCGCGGATTGGGCACCTGCACCTCGACCAGCATGGTGCGCGTGGCTGGGTCGAGCGAGCCGCTGGAGCGCACGATCTTCCCGGTGAGCGCCGCGCCCGGGCGCTCGCTCAGACTGAGCCCGGCCGTCTGCCCGGCCCGCACCTGGCTCGCGTTCACCTGGGGCACGTTGATGAACAGGCGCAACACGCCGGTCTGGGCCACACGGAACAGCAGAGTGCTGCCCGTCGTCACCAGCGTGCCTTGATCCACGTTGCGCAAAGTCACCACGCCCGCGAACGGCGCACGCACTTTCAGATAGCTGAAAACGTCCTTCAATCGGGCGAGATTGGCCTGCGCCTCGGAAACCATGTTCGTGGCCGAGGCCACGGCCTTGCGCAGGGACTCCACGGCCGCGTCGCTGGCCTGATACTGCGCCTGGTAGGTGTCGTTCTCCTGGCGCGACACGATGCCGCGCTTCTGCAGATTGCCGTAGCGCAGCGCGGAAACGCGCGCCAGTTCGCGGTTTGCCTGCCCTTGCGTGAGATTGGCGTTGGCCTGCTCCAGAGCCGAGCGGGCCTGGTCCACCGCGGCGGCGGCCTGCTGCACCTGCTGGTTGAGTTCCGGGGCTTCGATCTCCGCCAGCACCTGTCCCGCGGCAACCCGGTCGCCGATGTCCACATAGCGGCGTTTGATGTAACCGTCGGCGCGCGCCAGCACCGGCGCTTCGGTGATCGGCTCCATCGTGCCCGGCAGAGTGACCACGGTCTCGCGCGGCGCCAGGCTCACCACCGCCGCCGGCACGATCGGCCGGTGGGCGAGCACCTGCGAGCTTTCAGCGGCCAGCACCTGGCGCTGCCGCAGTTTGGGCAGCAATCCCGCCGCGAAGCAGACGGCGACGATCAACACAAGCGCGATCAGCAGGCCGCGCAGCAGCGCTGGGCGCGGGCGCGGCGGCGCGATGTGCGGAGTTTCGAGCCGCGCGGCGCCGTGATGCTGGCGCAGCGTCTCCACCTCGCGCTCGAGCAGTTCGACTTTCCGCAGCAGGAATTCAGAATCCTCGGCGCTCGGCGCCGGGAGCCGTTCAGGCGATTCCGGTTTCATTCGCGTTCTTCCTTCAGAATTCTCTCCTCATGGTCGACCGGAGGCTTCGTTCGCAGCAGGCTATAGACCAGCGGTACCACGAATAGCGTGGAAACCGTGGCCACCAGCAGGCCGCCGATCACGGCCCGGCCCAGGGGCGCGTTCTGTTCGCCGCCTTCGCCGAGCCCCAGCGCCATCGGCAGCATGCCCAGAATCATAGCCGCGGCGGTCATAATCACGGGCCGGATGCGCACCGTGCCTGCCGACAGCGCGGCGGCGCGGGCGTCCAGCCCCTCGATCCGTTCGTCGTTGGCAAACACGACCATCAGGATGCTGTTCGCCGTGGCCACGCCGATGCACATGATGGCGCCCATCAACGACGGCACGCTGAGCGTGGTCTGGGTGATGAACAGCATCCACAGGATGCCCGCCATGGCGCCCGGCAGCGGCATCAGGATGATGAACGGGTCGAGCCACGACTGGAAGTTCACCACCATCAGCAGGTACACCAGGATGACCGCCAGGATCAGGCCCAGCGCGAGGCGTGCGAATGAGCTTTGCATCGTTTCCACCTGGCCGCGTATGACCATCGATGCGCCGGGCACCAGTTTCGGGCGCAGGCGGTCCACCACGGCGCGCACTTTGTCGCCGACCGTGCCCAGGTCGCTGCGGTCTATGTTCGCGTAGACGTCGTAGACGGGCTGCACGTTATAGTGGCTGATGATCAGCGGTGAGACGGCGCGCGTGGTCGTCGCCACGTTGCTCAGCAATTGCGTCGCGGCGGGCTGAGCGCCCGGATTGCCGTAGCTCACGCCGGATTGCGCCGGCGCGGAGGCGAGGGAGGCATCCGTGGCCGTCGGATTCGTTCCGGAGGCGGTGGAACTGCGGCTCTGCCCGCCCGCGTCGATTGGCGTCCGCATCAGCTTGTCCAGGCTGGGCACGGCGTACTGCGGCGTCTGCACGCCAACCAGGTAGTTGACGCCGTTGCTCCAGTTCAGGAAGTAGTTGGGCGCCACCTGCGTGCTGCCACTGAGCGAGATCAGCACGCTCGAAGTGACGTCCTGCTGCGTCATCCCGAACTGGGCGGCCCGGCTGCGATCTACGTTCACGCGGATCTCGGGGTAATCGACGATCTGGTGAATGTGCACGTCCGCGGCGCCGGGAATATGCCCCACCTGCCGCTCGACCTCGCGCGCCAGAGCGTAGTTAGCTTCGGCGTTGCGGCCCATGATCTGGACGTCGATCGGCGCCGGCAGCCCGAAGTTGAGAATCTGGCTGGTCATGTTGGCCGCTTCGAAGTAGATCGTCGCCTCGGGGAAGCGCGCGTTCAGACGCTTGCGCAGCCGGTCCTCGTATTCGCCCGCTGAGCGCGCATGCTCGGGCTGCAGGGCGATGAGAATGTCGCCGTCGCCCGGGCCGATGTTGGGATTGTCGGCGTAGGCCAGGTTAGAGCCGCTGGTCGGCAGGCCGATGTTGTCGAGAATGGTATCGAGATCGGACGGCGGGATGACGAGGCGGATCTCGGCTTCGACGTCGCCGAACAGCGCCTCGGTCTGCTCGATTCGCGTTCCGGAAGGAGCGCGCACATGCAGGCGCAACTGGCCGGCGTCGACGTCGGGGAAGAAGTCGCGGCCGACGAACCGCCCCAGGCCCAGCGAGAGGAGCGACAATCCGAAGAAGCCGATCAGGACCAGCCCGCGGTGGTCCAGGCTCCAGTCGAGCAGCCCCGTGTAGGAGTCGCGAAAGCGCAGGAAGAGGCGATTGAACTTGAAGTGCACGCGCCAGAAGATGTCTTGTTTCGGGGCGCCGGCGGCGGCCGTCTCGCCGTGTTCGCCGTGCTGGTACATCGAGATTTCGCTTCGCAGCAGGTAGTAGACCAGCGTCGGCACCAGAGTTCGCGACAGCAGGTAGGAGGCGAGCATGGCGAAGACCACGGCCATGGCCAGCGGCGTGAACAGAAAACGCGCCGCGCCCGTCAGCAGCAATACCGGCACGAACACGATGCAGATGGCGAGCGTGGAAACGAACGCCGGCACGGCGATCTGCGAAGCGCCGTCGAGCACGGCCCGCACCATCGGCTTGCGCATGGCCATGTTGCGGTGCGTGTTCTCCAGTTCCACCGTCGCGTCGTCCACCAGGATGCCGACGGCCAGCGCGAAGCCGCCCAGAGTCATCGCGTTGATCGTTTCGCCGAACTGGCTCAACACGACCAGCGAGGTCAGGATCGACAGCGGGATGGAGATGCAGACGATCATCGTGCTGCGCCAGCTTCCCAGGAACAACAGGATCATCAGGCCGGTCAGCAGCGCCGCCGACGCACCCTCCTTCACCACGCCGTTGATGGCGTTGCGGACGAAGATCGACTGGTCGAACAGCGAGCGCACCTCGAGTTCTTTGGGCAGCCCAGCGAGGATCTTCGGCAGCTCCACTTTCACCTTGTCGACGATGTCCAGAGTCGAAGCCTGGCCGTTGCGTAGCACCGTCAGCAGCGCGCCGCGCGTGCCATCCTTGCGCACGATGTTGTTCTGCACCGCGAAGCCGTCCCGCACCTGGGCCACATCGCCCAGATAGACGATGGCGCCGTTAACCGTCTTGACCGGCAAGCCATTGAACTCGGCCACGGTGCGCGGGCTGCTGTTGACCTTGATCTGATACTCCTTCTCGCCGAACTTCGCCGTGCCCGCGGGCAGGATCAGATTCTGCTGGCTCAGCGCGGCCGAAATATCGGTAGCCGAGAGGCCCCGCGCGGTCATCAGGTCGGGATTCAGGTCGACCATCACCTCCCGGTACTTGCCGCCGTACGGCTGCGGCACCGAGGCGCCCTGCACGGTAGCCAGTTGCGTGCGGATGAAGTTCGAGCCGATGTCGGCGATGGCCTGTTCGCTCAGCGAAGCGCTGCTGAGACTCAGTTGCAGAATGGGCACCGACGAGGCATCGTACTTTATGACGTTCGGCGGCGTCGTGCCCGGCGGCAGAATGCGCAGCAGCGTCTGGCAGATCGCCGTCACCTGCGCCACGGCCATGTCGATCTTGACGTTGGGCTGGAAATACAACCGGATGATCGAAACGCCGTTGTAGGATTGCGACTCGATGTGCTCGATGTCGTTGACCGTGGTCGTCATGGCCCGCTCGGTGATCGTGATGATGCGCTTCTCCATCTCCTCGGGCGAGATGCCGCTGTAGCTCCATACCACGCTGACCACCGGGATATCGATGTGCGGGAAGATGTCCACCGGCATGGTCACCATCGCGCCGATGCCCAGCAGGATCATCAGGCACGACATGACGATGAATGTGTAGGGACGCCGGAGCGCCAGTCGGACAATCCACATAGTTGCTGGTCCTGCGAACTCGTGCCCGGATGCGGGCGAAATCTCGGTCCTTGCGGGGAACAGCCCCCACTTTAATGGGATGACACCAGGGCTGGCAGGCGATATAGCCCTTTCGAGCTACTCCGGATCAAGCCGAGCCCGGCAGCGGCCTGGGAACGGACAGTTCACGGCCGCCCGGCGCCAGCAGGCAAACCTGGCCTGAAGGCTCCGCGCTGGCCGCGCTCATCGCTCCCGGACGCGGAAGCAAACCACGGTGGATTACCACTTCGCGCGACCGCGCGGCGCGCCGCTCACGGCAGGTGCACGATGCCGCGTTGAATCGCGGCCGTCGCGGCCTGCGTGCGATCATCCACTTCCAGCTTAACCAGAATGCTCTTCACGTGGTTCTTCACCGTATGTTCGGCGATGTCGAGAACGTAGGCGATCTGCTTGTTCGCCAGCCCCTTGACGATCAGTTCAAGCACTTCCACCTCGCGCGCGCTCAAGATCGGGCCGGGCGTCTCGCCCCCCAGCGCCGCCAAGAGGACCTCGGGCAGGTAGCGCTCGCCTTGCGCCACCGCGCGCACGGCGTTCAGCAGTTCGTCGTGCAACACGTCCTTGGTCAGGTACGAGGCCGCGCCCGCCATCAGCGCCCGGCGGACGTCCTCGTCGCCGCCGTAGGTGCTGAGGCAGATCAGCCGGGCCTCGGGAAACTCCGCCCGGATGGCGGCCACGGCGGCGATGCCGTCCAGCACCGGCATGCGCACATCGAGCAGCGCGACGTCGGGTCTCAGGCTTCTGTACAACGCGACCGCCTGCTGGCCGTTGGCCGCCTCGGCGACCACCGTGATGCCAGGCTGTGCATTGAGGATCGTCGTAATCCCCACGCGGGCGATCAGGTGGTCCTCGGCCACCAGGATCCGCAGCGGCTTCTGGTCCATCACGCTTCCCTCTTCGCTGCCCCGGAATAGGCTTGCCCCGCGCCCGGCGCGGCGCCCGGAATCGACACGCGTACTTCCACCAGGGTCCCGGCGCCAGGCCGGCTGTCCAGACGGAAGACTCCGCCGATGCGCTCGGCCCGCTCCTGCATGCCCAGGATCCCGAAATGGCCGGCCGCGGGGTCGAACGTATTCTGCGGGTCGAAACCCTGCCCGTCGTCGCGCACGCTGAGCGTCGCCTCGTTGGCGCCGTAGGCCAGCCGCACCCATGCGTTGCGGCCTTTGGAATGACGGGCGGCGTTGTGCAGCGCCTCCTGCGCGATGCGCAGCAGATGCGGTTCCACCTCATCCGGCAGCGGCACCGGCGTGCCCTCCACCTCCACCCGCGCTTTCAGAGCGGAACCCGCCACCCACAGTGGCGCGGCCGAGGCCAGCGCCTCATCCAGCGACTGGCCCTGCAGCACCGCCGCGCGCAGGTCCATCACCGACCTGCGCGCCTCGGTCAGACTGTGCCGGACCATCTTGCGCGCCAGGTCCAATTGGCGCTGCGCCTCGGCCGCGTTCCCGCTCAGCCGCAGTGCCACCGCGTCGAGCAGCGCCGAGAGCCCGACGAAGTCCTGCGCCAGCGTGTCGTGCAGCTCGCGCGCCATGCGCGCGCGTTCGTCCAGCACCAGCCGGAAGCGAGCCCGCAGCGTTCTCAGCCGCAACTGCCACGCGCCCCACACGAGACCCAGGATCGCCAGCACGCCGGCCGCGGCGAACCAGGCCGTCTGGTAGAAGTGCGGCCGAATCGTGAAGGCGAAAACCTTCTCGGCCGGCGGTCCTCCGGCGTCGGCCCGCAGGTGGAAGCGGTAGTGACCCGGTCCGAGGTTGCTGTAGCCCGCCGTCCGCCGCGTGCCGGCGGCGACCCAGTCGCGGTCCACGCCGTCCAGCCGGAACTGGTAGCGCACCGCCTCCGGAGCGCGCAGGTAGATGGCCGCGTAGCGGAAGATCAGGCGCCCGTCGCCGGGCCCAAACCGCACATCGTTGGAAGACGCCAGTTGGGGCGGCAACGGCCGGCCGTCGAACTCCGCCGGGTAAACCTGCGGCAGCGGCGCGTGCGGCGGCGGCGCGGGCGCAGCCGGATTGAGCAGCGCCAGTCCCCGCGCGGTGGGGAACCACAACCAGCCATCGGAGGTCACGGCGCCGCCGCCCCCGGACGGGTAGGAGGGAGCGCATTGGGCGCTGCGCAGGCCGTCGGAGAGGCCGAAGAACTCCGTCTGCACGCGCTTCGAGCGGCCCTCGGCGAAGGCGTCCAGGCTGGACCGGGTCACCTTACAGATGCCGCGCGTCGTGCTGAGCCACAGATCGCCCGCCCGGTCCTCCAGAATGCCGGCGATGTTGTCGCTGAGCAGCCCTTCGGGGATGCTGCAGCGGTAGAACCGGCCGTGGCGGCGCCACGCCAGACCCGCGCCGAACGTGCCGATCCACAGCGTGCCGTCGCGGCCGGCGCGAATGATGCGCACCGGTTCGTCCGGCAGCCCGTCGGCGGAGGTGTAATGATGCGTCTGGCCGTCGCGGACCTCCCACAGCCCCGAGCCGGTGCTGGCCGCCCACAGCGTGCCGTCAGGCATCTCGGTGAGCGCCACGACGTAGTCGTTCAGCGAGGCCCCTCCGCCGGCGACCCGCACGCCTCGATCGCCTCCGAAGCGAATCAGGCCACTGGGCGCCGCGGCCCACAACCTGCCGCCGCGATCCTCCAGCGTGTCCAGCACCAGCCGCCGGCCCAACTGGTCGGGCACGCTCAGCGCACGGAAGCGGCCGTCCTTCCACTCCACTGCCCCTTCCCGCGTGCTGATCAACAGCGCGCCGCCGGCCCCGTCGCGGATGCTGAAAACCTCATTACTCGGCAGCCCGTTTTGCAGCGTGTAGTGCAGATTCGGGCCCGGCCGGAAACGGTACAGGCCGCGGTCGTGGAAGCCGATCCACACGGCTCCGCCGCGGTCCTGGTGCACCACCGTCGGCTTGTCTCCGGGCAGCCCCTCGAGTCGCGAGAACAAAAGGAAGCGGCCGTCATTGAAGCAATCCAGGCCGCTGCCAGTGCCGACCCACAGGTTGCCCTCGCGGTCCTCGAACAGGCTGCGGACCAGCTCCTGTTCGGCGCTCGCCTCGGTCGTCGCAGCCAGAAAGCGGCCGTTCTCGAAACGCGCCAGACCGCCGTTGGTTCCGGCCCACAGCACGCCGTCGCGGTCGCGCCACAGCACGCGCACGAAGCTGTTGGGCAGGCCGTCGCGCGTCGAGTAGCGCTGGAGCGCGCCGCGCGCCGGGCCTACGCGCAGTAATCCGTCGGTGAGGCCCGCCCACAGCGTCCCGTCGGGATCGATCCGCAGGCTCGACGGCACGCCGCCGCGCAACTCCGCCGCCGGGACCACCATGCGGCTGCGCTGCCCATCGATCCGGAAGATGCCGCGGAACCCGGCTACCCACAGCGCGCCGTCGGGCGCGAATTGCACCACCCGCGCATCGCTGCGCGCCGCGGCGGGCTCGAACTCGGCCGCGCGCGCCCGGCCCGTCGAGACCTCGTAGACCGTGCCACTGGCCACGACCCAGACCCGCGCGTCGGCGGCGCCGGGCGCGGTGGCGATGGAGAGAATCGAAGGATCCGCCAGGCCTTCCGCGCGCCCCAGCGTGCGCCACACTCCGTCCTTGAACGACACCAGGCCGCCCGGCGTGCCGGCCCACAGCGTTCCGTCGCGGGCCACGGCCAGCGCCGCCACGGAATCGTTGGGCAGAATGCCGCCGCGCCGGTTGAAGGTCGTGAAGTCGTAGCCGTCGAAGCTCGCCAAGCCCTCTTCCGTACCGATCCACAGGTAGCCGTCGGGAGTCTGCGCGATGGCCCGGACGGTGTCCTGCGGCAGGCCGTCCTCCTGGGTCCAGACGCGGTGGATGTACTGGGTGATACGCCGCGCCGGATCCAGCGCGCGTCCCGCCGGCGCCAGAGCCAGCGCCAGTGCCATAGCCGCCCATGTTCGTCGCGGCGTCGAACGCATCCTCATTGAAGTCTATCCACGCCGTGAGCGGATGGCCACAGTTCCTGCGCCAGCCGCGCCCGCGCCAAGGCCGGTCGGGAGCGGAGGCGAGAACTCGAACTTGTAGCCGAAGCGGATCGAGTTGTCGAGGTAGCGGATCCACGACGGCTGGAACTCGTACAGCCGGCTGCGCGCCTGCACCGCTTTGAAAGCCGTCCCCAACTGGAAACGGGCGCTGTAGGCCGCGGCCATGGCGCTGCGCCGCGCGGGGTCGCGCACCACGGAGACGGTGCCGCGCAGCTGCACGCCACGGATCTCGCGCCACTGCCGGGTGGGCCGATAGACGGTCACGGCGGCGGCGGGATCGCGCTTGAGATTGCGGCTGTGCCGGCTGGCGGCGGAGGAGAACCAGAACAGCCGCAGAGCGTCGCCGGCGAGGTAGAAGAGCGGGGCGATGTGCGGCGTGCCGTCCGCCGAGGTCGTGGCCAGCGCCAGCGTGCTCTGCTGCTGCAACAGGCGCGCCACGAGTTGTGCATGCTTCAGCGCCATGATGCGGGCATCCATTTCAGACTGTGCTCGAAGCGGCGGCGCGTGGGCGCGACGGGCTCGCGGGAGGTCTGAAAACGAAAAGTGAGGAACACAGCCAATCTCGGGCAACCCCTTTTCCTGCTTGATGATATACCCGGCGTCAAGGGCCAAAGAGTCCAGTTATTCGGCGGGGCGGACGTCGCGGACGGTGACGCCCCAGCCGGCGTAGCCGCGTTTGAGGCCGTAGGCGTCGGCGTCGAGCGAGAGGACGACATCGACGCGGCGGCCCGGCTGGAGCTCAGCCAGGCGGGGGGCGAAGCGCCAGGCTTTGGCAAACTGGCAACTCGTTTCCGAGTACAGGCGCAGGCGCAGATGCTCGCCTTCGCGCCCGAACGGCTCGGGTGGCTGGCGCAACTCGGCGTTGCGGACGACGAACAACGGGGCGGGATTCCCAAGGCCGAAGGGAGCGAGCTGGAGAACCTCCGCGGCGGACTTATCATCGAGTTCCTGGAGGCGCAGCTCGGCGTCGATGGAGATCTCGCGTTGCAGATCCTCGCTGGAGAGGCGCTCTAGCGCGGCGGCGTTGAAGCGCTGGCGGAGCTCCTCGACGCGGGACTCTTCGAGAGTGACGCCGACGGCCTGGCGGTGGCCGCCGAAGCGCACGAAGACGTCGGCGATGGAGGCCAGCGCGTCGAGCAGGTGGAAGGAGGGAATGGAACGGCCTGAGCCTTGCACGTAGCCGGTGCGCTCGTCGCGGCCGAGCACGATGGTGGGACGGTGGTACAGCTCAACCATGCGGCTGGCGACGATCCCGACAACGCCGCGGTGCCAGTCGGGGTTGTAAAAAACCAGACCGGCCTGGCTGGGCGAAGGCTCGATCGCGTTGCGGATGTCATTCACGACGTCGTCGCCGGCTTTCTGGCGCTCCCGATTGAGGCCTTCGAGGCGGGTGGCGATGGCGAGGGCGCGGCCGTGATCCTGAGTCATGAACATTTCGACGACGTCGCTGGCATTATCCATACGGCCGGCGGCATTGAGGCGCGGGGCGATGCGGAAGCCGATGTCGGAGGCGGAGATGGACGCGCCGGGTTCGATTTCGGCTTTGGCGAGCAGCGCCTTGAGGCCGGGGTTGGTGGTGCGGGTGATGCGCTCGAGGCCGCGTTTGACAATGGTGCGATTCTCGCCGGTGAGGGGCACGACGTCGGCGACGGTGGCGATGGCGGCCATGACCAGGAAGGAGTCGGCGAAACTGCTGATGCGATGGGGCGCCCATTTTTCGCGCTCCATGAGGGCTTGAATGAGCTTGAGGGCGACGCCGGCGCCGCACAGGCCTTTGTTGGGATAAGGGCAGTCGGGCTGGTTGGGGTTGAGGATGGCGTAGGCCGGCGGAAGGCCATCCTCGGGCAGATGGTGGTCGGTGACGATGAGGTCGATGCCGAGCGAGCGGGCGCGGGCGGCGGGCTCGACAGCGCGGATGCCGGTGTCGAGGCTGATGATGAGGCGGACGCCATCGCGCGCGGCTTCGTCGATGATCGATTCCTGCATGCCGTAGCCTTCCATCAGCCGGTCGGGGACGTGGAAGGTGGCATCGTGCCCCATGAGTCGCAGCATGGTGAGGACCAGGACCACGCTCGAGATGCCGTCGACGTCGTAGTCGCCGTAGAGCATGATGGGCTCGCGAGCGGCGACGGCGCGGCGCACGCGCTCGACGGCGCGTTCCATGCCGAGCATCAAAAAAGGATCGAGCAGGTGGCGCAGCTCGGGGCGGAGGAATTGGCGCACGGCGGCCTCATCGTGGAAACCGCGGGCCCACAGGACGCGGGCGGCGGGAAGGCAGAGTCCGCAGAGGCGGGCGAGGTTGCGGGCGTCGTCCTCCGGAACGGAACTGAGCTTCCAGCGCGTGAGACTGGCCATGACGTCTCAGTTGTTGGAGTAGTAGCCGCCGCCGTACGGCTCGTCTCCCTCCTCCTCGGGGACCGCGTCCTCGATCTCGTCGAGCACGTCGTGCCAGTCGTCGTACCAGTCGGTGCGCAGCTCGAAGACATAGATGCGGCTGTCGAAATCGTAGGAGAGTTCGAGGGCGCAGGTCAGTCCTTCATAAATCGCCAGCTCATTGATGCGCTTGTCGAGCGCGCGCTTTTCATCGCGCGCCAAATCGCACTCTTCCAGGTGCAGCAGGGCCTCCTCGCGGTGGCGGGGCGAGAACTCGCGCACGTGCAGGTGGACCAGGCGCACGCCGAGCTGGAGGGCGCAGTCGAGGAAGGCCTTGTAGTCGGGCTGCCGCTCGGTGTCCCAGAAGACCATCGAGGACTCTTCCTCGGCGCGGCTCATGCTGTGGAAGACGAGGAAGTGCTCGGAGGCCAGGTACTGCTGGATTTCCTGGGCCAGTGGATCGAGGTTGGATTGCATGGGCATATCTCCGGCGGACTAGCGCTGTGCCCGGACCAGGATCTCGCCCGGAGCGGCGAGTTCGCGCGCGCTGGGGGTGACGATGGTGCGGGGTCCGATGAAAATCTTCTTGCCGTGCGCCAGGGCGGCGCGGACATCGCTTTCGCAGACGAAATCGACAATCACGACGGGCGGAGCGGGGGGCTCCGCTTTGGCGGGAGCCGCGGGCGAAGGGAGTGCGGCCGTGGCGGGGGACTTGAGGCCGCAGCCGCAGGCGGGCGCGGACGGCCGGGGCGCTTTTTGTTCGAGATAGCGCTCGACCGCGCCGGCCACGACGTCGGGCCCGGCTGGCCGGGCCGGCGGAGCGGGCGCTGGCGAGCCGCCGGGGTTGGCGCCGCGCTGGGCGAGATAGCGTTCGACAGCGGCGGTGACGGCCTGGACGACGGAGTCGGCGGCTGGCCCGTCCAGGTTGCCCGGAGCCGGCCCGGCGGCGGAGGGGGGATTGGGTTTGCAGCGGACCGCTGGAAGGGATTCCGGGTTCAGATTGTAAGCCATGTCAACGCCTCCACGAATTCAGATCCCAGGCGGAGCCAGCCGATTGCGGCGCGGGCAACCCGCGGCCGCGCGATCAAGCGTGGGACGGTTTGTCGTTTTTCTTTTGACCAGGGAGGATTTTCTCGACTTCTTCGTGCGGATTAGGGATGACGTGGACCGAAATGAGCTCGCCGACGCGGCGGGCGGCGGCTGCGGCGGCGTCCGTGGCGGCCTTGACGGCAGCGACATCCCCACGGCAGGTGACGACGACATAGGCTGCGCCCACGTATTCCTTGCCGGTAAGCGTGACATTGGCCGTTTTGACCATGGCGTCAGCGGCTTCAATCGCGCCTGTAAGGCCTTTAGTTTCAATCATACCCAGGGCTTCCATGCGACCTCCTGTCGGTGCATGCAGATCGTATCCGGAAACTCCCACGTTATCACAAGCGCGCCGCGCGAGAGGTCCGATTGCGGGGGTGCGGAAGGCGCTGGTTTTCATCGCCTTTTGTTCGACAAAAGATTAAGACGCGTTTTTAGAAGCAGGAGTTATGCTACTATAGCTTTCATGCTTGTTCCGTAACCCTTCACAACTGGGCTGTGGGGCGGGATGTGCGGCCGAGCCAGCGGGCGGCCCAATCCTGACAGCCCAATCATTCGTGGCGGACCTTAAATTAAAGAAGGCCGTCCACCGAGAATTCCCCGATAAGAATTAAACGACATAGAGACGGAGGTATGCGTTATACGCATGACGAGATCTTTTTCGCGTGGTTTGGTCGTAGCGGCGGGTTTGCTGGCGGTGCCAGCGCTGGCCGATCCCGACCTGATACATGTCAAATTGACCCCCCGCGCAGACACTCGTTGGATTCTGATCAGGCAGTTCTTCGAGAAGAACAATTCCCCGGCGCATGAATACGCCAAGGATTTCCTGATCGCGGCGGACCAGAACGGATTGGATTGGCGGCTTTTACCGAGCCTTTCTCTGGTAGAGAGCGGCGGCGGCAAGAGTGCGCGCAACAACAACATTTTCGGGTGGGGCAACTGCAAAGTGCGCTTCCGGAGCACCCGGGAGGGCATTTATCAGGTGGCGTCCCGCCTGAAGAACTCCTGCCTTTACAAGGGTAAAGGGGGGGTGAATGAAATGCTGTGGACTTACAATCCAAAGCAGGAATACGTGCAGCAGGTGATGGCGGTGATGAACCGCCTCGGCCCGGTGCTGCCGGTGCCGGCGTATTAGGAGCGCACTACGGGCACGTCGGGGAAGGCGTGCAGCGGCAGGTGGCGCGAAACCGAGAGAACAAGCAAAAGCGGGGCGTTGGAAGACGCCCCTCTTTCTGTTATGACGTTGTCCTTAAGCCGGTCAGGCGCTGAAGAAGTGGATGCCCCAGATCAGTCCGCCGAACAGTGCGACGGAGACGACGGCGACCAGAACCCATTTCATGAGCCGCTCGCGCTTCGTGCTGGTCTCCTCGTCGTCGTGCTTCATGCGCTCGTCGAGGGTTTCAAACATAGAATCGTACCTCCCTTGGAACGGGTTGAAGGCAGCAGCCCTTCGATGCCGAGCACCTTCATTCTATGCTCGTTTGTCGTGCTTTGACAGAAATACTTTCTCAGTAGAATCAGTGCCTTACAGGGGGCGAGGGATGGCCGCCGCCGGGTCCTGGTTGAATTGTGCCTGGAAACTGTGATAGAAGCACGGCGCAGGCTGAGGCTGGGCGGCGCGCCAGGGCGCAGAGGTCGCGCGGCGGCCTGAGAGACGAGATCGGGCCGGGGCTTACTCCCGGCCCATGCGATCCAGTTTGCGGTACAGGGTTTTGCGCTCGATGCCCAGGATGCGGGCGGCGCGGCTCTTATTGCCGCTGGTGGCGGCGAGGACCTTGCGGATCTGGTCGGCCTCGGCCACGGCCAGGGTTTCGCCGGAATCCGCGCCCGAGCGGGAGGAGCGCAAAGCGTCGTGGACGGCCTCGTCGGTGATGCGGCCCGCGGGCGCGAGGATGACCAGGCGCTCGACGAGGTGCTGGAGTTGCCGGACGTTGCCGGGCCAGGTGGTTTCGCACAGCGCGCGCAGCCCGCTTTCGGTGAGCCGGGCGTCCAGAGCGTAGTGTTCGTTATAGCGCTTGAGGAAAGCGGCGGCGAGCAGCGTGACATCTCCGGGACGTTCGCGCAGCGGCGGTACCTGGATGCGGACGACGTTGAGGCGATACCACAGGTCCTCGCGGAATTTGCCTTCCTCGACCAGCTTGGGGAGGTTTTTGTTGGTGGCGGCGACGATCCGCACGTCGACCTTGCGCGGCCGGCTCGAGCCGAGCGGGCGGACTTCCTTTTCCTGAAGAAAACGCAGCAGCTTGAGCTGGAAATTCAGGTCGACCTCGCCGACCTCGTCCAGGAAAACCGTGCCGCCGCTGGCGGCTTCGAAGACGCCGACGCGGTCCTGGTGCGCCCCGGTGTAAGCGCCTTTCATGGCGCCGAACAGCTCGCTCTCAATGAGCGTTGGAGCGAGTGAAGCGCAATCTACGGGCACGAAGGGCTTGGCGGCGCGCGGCGAATTCTTGTGGAGCTCCAGCGCGATGAGTTCCTTGCCGGTCCCCGTTTCACCTTCGATCAGGACCAGCGCGTCGGTGGGCGCGACGCGCGAAATCGTCTTATAAATTTCGATCATCGATGGGGACGAGCCGATCATGCCCGTGTCCAGCGGCTCTTCTGTATCGACCTCATCATCCTCGGGCTGGCCGGCGGCGTCAGCCGGGACGGCGCGCTGGATGATCTCGAGCAGGTCGTCCATCTCGAAGGGCTTGGCGAGGTAATCGAACGCGCCGCCGCGGGTGGCCGCCATGACGGTCTCCATGGAGCCGCGAGCGGACATGAGGATGACGGCGCAGTGCGGGTCCGCGGCACGGGCTGCGCCGAGGATGTCGAGCCCGGTGCGGTCGTCGATGTAGATGTCCGAGACGACGACGGGGAAACTCCGCCCGGCGAGTTTCTCGAAAGCCTCGCGGGTCGAGGACACGGCCTCGACGGCGTAGCCTTCGAGCTCCAGAAACATGGAAACGGTCTGGCGGACCGAATCGTCGTCCTCAGCCAGGAGGATCGAGGTCATCGGCTATTAGTCTATCCGTTCCGGGGCAGGATTACGGTAAACGCCGAACCCTCGCCCGGACGGCTGACGACTTCAATGCGGCCGCCGTGCTGCGTGACGATCTGATCGACGATGGCCAGACCGATGCCGGTTCCGGTTTCGCCGGTGGCGACGGCGCGCTGGGAGCGGAAGAAGCGCGTGAAGAGGTGCTTGAGGTCATCCTCGTCCATGCCGATGCCCTGATCGCGAACGGTGAGCGTCACGGTGTCGTGGCGCAATGTCGCGGCGACGTGCACTTCCTTCTCCGGCGGAGAGTATTTGATGGCGTTGGTGACGAGGTTGTAAAGAGCGTACTCCAACAGTTCGCGATCGCCTGACAGGGTGAGGCCGGCGGCGGAGGTGGCGCGGAGGGCGATCTGCTTACGGTCGGCGAGCGGGCGGGCGCGCTCGACCACGGTGGAGATGAGCGTGTCCAGCGGGATTTCTTCGCGGCGCAGCTCCATCTGGCCGGCGCTGAGTTTCTCCACGTCGAGGAAGGTCGTGATCATGCCGGCCAGGCGGCGCGACTCGCTCTGAATCATGCCCGCGAGCTGGCGGCGCTTCTCTTCCGGCAGATTGTAGCGGGTCAGCAATTCGCCCGAGCCCTGAATGGCGGTGAGCGGCGTGCGCATCTCGTGAGCGACGAAGCGGAAGGCCTGCTGGTAGCGCTGCGAGGTCTGTTCCGAAGATTCGAGGCGGCGCCGGACGACGAGGAAGCGATAGGAGAACGCGCCCAAAAACGCCAGCCAGCCCGCGGCGATGGGAGCGGCGGCGGGCAGGACGATGTTCTCGCGAAAGGCCAGCCACGGCGCGAGGTGGAGTTGCAGCACGATGGCCGCGCCGCCGATATAAGCCCAGCGCGGAGAGCCCAGGCTGAAGATCAGGCAAATGGCCGCAGCGCCGAAAAGAGCCAGTAGAACGGGCCAGAGCAAGGGCGCGTCATTGAGGAACTGGTCCGAGAACATCGTCTCGAAGGCCTGCGCGTGGATCTCCACGCCGGCCAGCGGGACGTCGGTCGAAAGCGGTGTAAACAGACGATCGGCGGCCGACTGCGCCGTCACGCCGGTGAAGACCACGCGGCCGGTGAGCTGCCGCGCGGCGGAGGGGTCGCGCAGCAGGTCGCGCACGGAGACGTGAGGCAGCAGCGACGGGTCGCGATAGTGTATGCGCAAGGGGCGGCCTTCGTCCCAACGCGAATCGATCACGATTGGGCCGACGACGATATCTGTTGGCGAGGCGTCGATGACGCGCGCGCCGGTGGCGAAGCGCAGCGCCTGGAGCGACATGGCGAAACGGCGCACGCGCCCCGCGACGCGCTCGAGGGCGATGCGGCGGTTGATGGCGTCATAGGGACCGGGCAGAGCGTTGACGTGGCCGAGAACCGCGCCGGGCGTGAGGAAGACGCGCGGCGGGTCCTGCCAGAGTTTGCCGTCGGGCGTCATTTCACAAGCCAGAACTAGGTGCGGCAGGCGGGCGAAGATGCGTTCCAGGGCGGCGTCCGCGGCGGGGTCGCCGCGTTCGGCCAGTGTAATATCGACAGCCACGACCGCCGGCCGGGCGTCGGCCAGCCGTTCCAGAGCCATGGCCAGCGTGCGGCGCAAATCGCGAATGCCGCCGTACTCCATCAGCGTGCGCTCGTCGAACGCGAGCACGGCGGCCATGCGCGCGGGAGTTTGCAGAGGATGCAGACGCGAGAGCCAGTCGGCGACGGTGCTGTCAAACTGAATGCCTAGGGACGTGAAAGACACGAGGATCGCCGCCAGGCCCGAGAAGAAGCCGATGGCGGTGTAAACAGCCCCGCCTGGAATGCGGCGTGTCATGCTCTCTGCCGACACTATACAGGCTGCAGCAGGCTCATCGGAAAGCGGCCGCAAAGCGGGCGCGTTTGCGGCCTGTGCGGCTGCGATAGACTCTGGGGCGGAGAGTGGCACGATGGACATGACACGGCGGACGATGATGGGCAGCCTGCCGCTCGCTGCGGTAAGCGCCGCGGCGGCGCTGGCGCGAGAGAATGGCAAGCCCAATACGAAGATGAAGATCTACCTGTCCTGCGGCGCGATCGGCGTAAAGGCGACGATGGCGCAGGCGCTCGACTACGCGGCCCAGTATGGCTTCGAGGCGATCGAGGCGGATGCGGGCTGGCTCGCGTCGGCGCCCGAGGGCGACGTGGCGCGATTCCTCGTACGGATGAAGGAACGCGAGATTGTCTGGGCGCAGGCGGGGCTGCCGGTGGAGTTCAAGAAGAGCGAGGAAGAATTCCAGGCAGGCCTGAAGACGTTACCGGCGACCGCCAAAGCGCTGCAGCGCGCCGGCGTGACGCGGGTCGGGACGTGGATCATGTCGGCGCATCCGACGCTGACCTATCGCGAGAATTTCAAAGCGCACTCGCAGCGGCTGCGCCAGGTGGCGGGCGTATTGGGCGATCATGGCTGCCGGCTGGGGATGGAGTACCTCGGACCGAAAACGCTGTGGGCCTCCAGCCGCTATCCGTTCATCCACACCATGCCCGAAATGAAGGAACTGATCGCGGAGATGGGCCGGCCGAACGTAGGCATCGTGCTCGACTCATGGCACTGGTACACGGCGGGGGGCACGCTCGCGGATCTGCAAACGCTCACGAACAAGGACGTCGTCAGCATCGATCTGAACGACGCGCCGCTGAACATCCCGCTCGATCAGCAGCAGGACGGGCAGCGCGAATTGCCGTGCGCCACCGGCGTCATCGACCTGGCCGGATTCCTGAATACGCTCAACACGCTGGGTTGCGACGCGCCGGTGCGCTGCGAGCCGTTCAACGCGGCGCTGCGGGCCATGCCGCCGGACGAGGCCCTGCGGACGACGATCGCCGCGATGAAGAAGGCGTTCAGCCTGATTCGGGCATAGCCCGGCCGGAGCCTCGTCACGGGCTCCGCCGTCAGGCACAATGACGGCATGAGCCTGAACCGACTGATTGAATACGCCGCCTCACCCGAGGTGCGGGCGATCTACGACGACATCCGCGCCACGCGTAAAACGGAGTTCATCAACAACGTCTGGAAGGCGCTGGCGAACCATCCGCCCACGCTTGCGATGGTATGGGAGCAGGTGAAGAACGTGATGGCGCCGGGCGCGCTCGACCCGCTGACGAAGGAGTTGATTTTCATCGCCGTCAGCGCGACCAACGGCTGCGAGTATTGTCTGCACTCGCACACGGCGGCGGCGCTGGCCAAGGGGATGACGCCGGAGATGTTTGCCGAGACGCTGGCCGTGGCCGGGCTAGCGAATGAGACCAACCGGCTGGCTGTAGGCTGGCGCGTGCCGGTGGATGAGGCGTTCAAGGCGGAGCTGGAGCCGGCGCAGGGCCGCTCGTAAAAGGGACGCGTGCAGGGATGGACGCCGCTGGCGCCGCGGCACTGCCGCTAGCAGCCCGTGGTAATAGTCGATGCGGCGCAAAAAAACGGGGACACCCACCGCTTTTCGCACGAAGCCGCATCGATTCTCAAAGGTCCGCCACAGCGAAAAACGGTGGCTGTCCCCGCTTTTTGCCTTCGACGCACTTCTACTACGGGCCGCTAAGAGTGCCGGTAGATTTCCCAGCCCAGGTACTTCTCGCAGGCTTCTTCAATCGCGTCGGCGCACAAGCTCATGTTGGCGGCGACGTGGTGTTCGTAGCCGTTCTCGCAGATGAACTGCAGCAGCATCTGCATGTCGGGGATCTCAACCACGCCGGCGCCGCCGAACGTGTTGAGCGGGTCGTCGGTGAAGCGGCCTTCGCCGACATAGGCGCGCACCTCGCCCAGCACGTCGTCGGTGGAGACGCGGAAGTAGGTCATGGGTGATGGCTTGACGCGGCCGACGATGGTGCCGAAGGTATTCAGTTTGCCGACCGTGCCGGCGATGATCTCCTGATAGTCCATCTTCGATTCCGCGAAGAAGTCCTTGGGCAGGTTCGAGCAGTGGAAACAGACCGCCTTATTGGGATCCTCGCCGTAGTTGTTGTTCCAGTCGAGCAGGGCGCTGGGCGAACCGGAAGCGAGCGCCATGGCCTGCATCGCCACCACACCGCAGACGTCCACTTCGCAGGCGCTGGGCAGAAGATTGTTGCTCATCATCGACATGATGGTGCAGGGCACGACGCCGAAGTACTCTTCGAGCGACGTCCAGCATTGCACGGCGCTGACGGTGCACATCGTCTCTTCCATCCAGCCCGTGATGACCGCGCCGAGCTTGGCCATCTTGAGGAGTTGGGGCGCGGGGACGGACTCGGTCGAGGTGTAGGCCTGGATCGCGGCCAACTTGGCCTGCGCGGCGGGGTCGTCGTCCTTCATCTTGTTGATGCGGCCGAGGATTTCAGAAAGATCGACGGTCTCTACATCGATGCCCGAGAGCGCCAGGAGTTTCTCGCTGTAGCGGACCGTGTTGAACGCGGCGGGACGCGCGCCGATGGCGAGGATGCGGAGCTTGCGCAGGCCGTTGACGACGCGGCAGACGGCGGCGAAACGGTCGAGATCGGCGCGGAAGGCGGCGGAGCCGGGGGCCACGGTGTGCCGTTCGGTCAGCGTGTAGGGCACGTCGATCTGGCGCAGGTTATTGCAGGCCGACATCTTCCCGCAGAAGCTGTCGCGGCGGTGCGTGATCAGCATTTTGCCGGTTTCGTCGGGCGTGGCCTGGATCAGCACCGGCACGTTGAGTTGGGCCACTTTCAGCGTTTCGGCGATGGCGCGCTCATCGCCGAAGTTGGGCAGGGTCACGATGACGCCGTCGATCTCGTCCTTGTGCTGCTTGAAAAGATTGCCGCACAGGTGTGCTTCCTGGCGCGACTCGATGGCGCCGACCTTGGTTTCGTCGACGCCCGGGATGACGACGTTGTAGCCGGCGCCCTCGAGCACGCGGACCATCTCCTCGCGCCCACTCAGCGCGAGGTGCGCCGGGAAGAAACCGCGGTTACCGACGATGAGGCCGAATGTCATTTTCCTGGTTTGTGGCATGAATAGGACTCCTGAATCTGAATCATACGTCAACGGCAGGGCGGACGCGCAGCAACGCGCCCAGGCACTGACTTCGCGGGTCCGAATCGGGGCTGCGCCGGCGCGCATTTGTCACAGTGCGCGAGCGGGCCTCCTCGGGCGGGGATTCCGCGGACACCCTTTCCCGGAGGTTTAATCTACCTTTTATTGATAGAGATTGGGTAAATGAGTTAGACTAATTCGTACGGTTACTCATGTCCATCGCTCTCATCTCGCACTTGCGCTTTCTGGAGGCGGAGGCGATTCACATTCTGCGCGAAACCGCGGCCCAGTTTCGCACGCCCGTCCTGCTGTATTCCATCGGCAAGGACAGCAGCACGCTTGTGCACCTCGCTCGCAAAGCATTCTATCCAGGGAAGATCCCGTTCCCGCTGCTGCACATCGACACGACCTACGAGTACCCCGAGTTGATCGAGTTCCGGGACCGCTTTACCCGGGAAATCGGGGCCGACCTGCGGGTCTACACGAACCGGGCGGCGATTGACGCCGGGGCCAATCCGTACGATCTGGGGACGGCGAAATGCTGCCACCTGCTGCGCACCCGGGCGCTGGTGGAGGGGCTGAAGGAAGGCGGCTACGACGCGGCGATTGGCGGAGGACGGCGCGACGAGGAGCGGTCGCGGGCCAAGGAGCGCGTGTTCAGTTTCCGGGACCGCGAGGGCCGCTGGGAGCCGCGCAACCAGCGCCCCGAACTGTGGAATCTATACAACGGCCGGGTGGACGCGGGCGAGAGCATTCGGGTTTTCCCGCTCTCCAACTGGACCGAGACCGACATCTGGCGCTACATCGAGACCGAGTCGATCCCGCTTCCGCCGCTGTACTTTGCCGCGCCGCGCGAAGTCGTGGTGCGCGGCGAAACGCTGATTCCGATCGAAGCCAACGTGAAGCTCCTGCCCGGGGAAACACCGGTGACCGAGGTCTGCCGCATGCGGTCGCTGGGCTGCACACCGTGCAGCGGCGCCATTCCATCCGACGCCACGACGTCGGCCGAAATTCTGGCAGAACTGGCGGTTTTCCGGCGTTCGGAGCGGGAGAACCGCGTCATCGACCACGACCAGGACGGCTCGATGGAGCTGAAGAAGCGCGAGGGCTACTTCTGATGCACCGGATTGTGGAGAAGCCCCTGCTGCGCATTTCGACGGCCGGCAGCGTCGACGACGGCAAGTCGACCCTCATCGGCCGGCTGCTCTACGACAGCAAGTCGGTGTGGGAGGATCAGCTCGAAGAAGTGGGCCGCAACCGCGTGAACCGCGCGGCCCGCGGTCCCGATCTGTCGCTGCTCACCGACGGCCTGCGCGCCGAGCGCGAGCAAGGCATCACGATCGACGTGGCCTACCGCTACTTCTCGACGCCGCGCCGGAAGTTCATCGTCGCCGATACGCCGGGCCATGAGCAGTACACGCGCAACATGGCCACCGGCGCCTCCACGGCCGATGTCGCCGTGCTGCTCGTGGATGCCCGCAAAGGCGTTCTGCCGCAGACCGTCCGCCACGCCACCATCGCCTGGCTGCTGGGCATTCGCAAGCTGGCGTTCGTAGTCAACAAGCTGGACCTGGAGGGCTTTCGCCAGGACGTTTTCGAGAGCGTCCGGAGCGAGGCGCGGGCACTCCTCGGCAGCCTGCCGGGAGCCGAGGCGGCCTTCTTCCCGATCAGCGCGCTGGACGGCGACAACGTGGTGACCAAATCCGCCCGGACTCCGTGGTACGACGGCCCGAACCTGCTCGAATGGCTCGAGAACGTGGAGGCCCATCCCGCCGCCGCCGCGCCGTTCCGCATGAGCGTGCAACTGGTCATCCGCCCGCACCTGGATTTCCGCGGCTACGCCGGCCAGGTGGCGAGCGGCTGCATCCTGCCCGGCGACGCGGTGCGGATCGAACCGGTGGGGACCGAAGCCCGCGTGAAGCGGATCGTCAGCTTCGACGGCGACCTCGACGCGGCCGTCGCGCCCATGTCGGTCACGCTCGAACTGGATCGCGAAGTCGATGTCTCGCGCGGCGATTGGATCGCTGCCGCCGGCCACAGCCTGTCGAAAGCCCAGCGCATCCGGGCCACGCTGGTCTGGATGAGCGAGCAGCCGGCGCGCGCCGGCGCTTCCTATCTGCTGCAGCATGGCACGCGCGTCACGCCCGCCCGGCTTTCCCAGGTGACGGAGCGTCTGGATGTGGTGCAGCAGTCCAACGTCGCGGCCGCCGAGCTGCAACTGAACGACATCGGCAACGCGGAACTGGAAACCGCCGAACCGCTGGCGTTTGACCGCTACAGCGACAATCGCGCCACCGGCGGCTTCATCCTGATCGACCGGCTCAGCAACCTGACGGTGGCGGCGGGCCTGATCGTTTCGGCCCTGGGCGACGAAGTCCACGCCCACGCACTGAGCGCCGTGGAGCGCGCGGAACTGTTCGGCCACGACGCCTGCCTGCTCGATCTCTCCGTCCGGCCGGAGCTCGCGCCCGCCCTGGAGCGGCAATTGCTGCTGCGCCACTTTCATGCGGTCGTGGTGGAAGATCCCGGCGTCGACGAGCAGTTCCTGCTGCAGGCCGGACTGCTGGTCCTCAGCACGACCCACCGGCCCGGCGCGCCGGTCGACGCGCGCGACCTGCCTGCCGACGCCGCGCGAGCCGTCACCGCGATCGTCGAACGGCTGCGCCAGGGGCGCGTCTTCGGAGCTGGCAACTTCGTTCAGGGGGACGGGATCTGACCATGCGCGATCCGCTGCTCAGCGCCCGCCAGATCATCGCCGCCGCGCTCGACGGCGCCGCGCGGCCCGCTGTGACCTGCAGCTTCCAGGCGGAAGACGTCGCGCTGGTGCATCTGCTGCGGCAGTTCGCCCCGCGCTTGCCGGTCCTGTTCCTCGATACTGGCTATCATTTCGCCCAGGTCTATGCCTACCGCGACCGATTGGCCGCGGAGTGGGATTTGAATCTCGTCAACCTGCTGCCGCAAGAGACCGTGGAACAGCAGGAGACCGCCCTCGGCCGGCTCTACCAGAGCGATCCCGGCGCCTGCTGCCAGCGCCGCAAGGTGGAACCTCTGATGGCCGGGCTGGCCGGATCCGACGTCTGGTTCACGGGTCTGCGGCGCGAGCAGTCGCCGACACGCGCGGCTCTCCAGCCCTCCGAAATGCACACTTTCCCGACCGGCCTCGCGCTGCGCAAATTGAGTCCGCTGTTCGACTGGAGCTGGGCCGAAGTCAGCAGCTATCTGGTGGTGCACGAGATTCCGGAGCTGCCGCTGTACGCCGAGGGTTACATGAGCATTGGCTGTGAACCCTGCACGGCCAAACCCGTTGGCGACGCGCACGCGCGCAGCGGACGCTGGGGTGGGCAGAAACTCGAATGCGGGCTGCACACGGTGAGCATCAAGGTGGCCTGAAGCCAGGATTGATTCGACGCCCGGGCAATTGGCGTGAATGGTATTGAAATTGGAAGTACTGCAAAACAGCTGAGGTAGCCGGCAGGCAGATGGATCGACGAGCCATCTGATTTTGAGGGGGATGGAAGGACCAGTGTAGCCTGGAACTAGGAGCCAACTCTCCGTGCCACAACCGGAATCCACGCCCGCTGTCGCCCCACGGCCC
>Ga0302319_10005796_pt1 | contig 24708 bp, 18 predicted proteins | sample Bog_T0_2_FD_203319 | JGI IMG/M metagenome (GOLD analysis project Ga0302319, IMG submission 203319) | Peat permafrost microbial communities from Stordalen Mire near Abisko, Sweden - Bog_T0_2 | ecosystem: Environmental > Terrestrial > Soil > Wetlands > Peat | place: Sweden: Abisko, Stordalen Mire...
ATACCAGTCCGATGGTCGCGTAGGGCATCTCCAACTGCCAGAAACGCTGCCAGGCGCTGTAGCGGTAGATCCGCGAGGCTTCCAGCATCTCGCGCGGGATGGATTTGAGCGAGGAGTAGAAACTAAAGGCCAGGTTCCATACCTGTCCGGTGAAGATGAGCAGGATGACGCCCATCTCAATTCCCAGCTGGTGCCCCGGAACCAGGGTGACCATGGCCAGCACCACGGGCGGTAGAAAGCTGAGGACGGGGATGGACTGGAGAATGTCGAGGACGGCCACCATCCACGCTTCGACCCTGGGGTTGTAGGCGGCCGTATATCCGTAGCCGACGGCGAAAAGCAGACTGAGCAGGTAGGCGATGCCCATGCGCACGATGGAGTAGGAAGCGTAGAGGGGCAGGGCGCTGTAGGAGTGCGAAATCTCGACCACTGGAATGGGCTTGCCCATCCAATAGGCTCCGGTGCGGACGATGGAAAAGAAGAGCGCAAGGGCGCAAAGGGCCACGCCCGTATCGATGAGAAACGGCCAGGTGCGTGCGGCGACCAGGGTTCGTGCCAGAGGGTGCTGCAGCTTCACTCAGCCTCCTCATTTGGGGCCACTTCTTCTTCCTGAGCGTCGGGCAGGATGAAGCGGCGTCGGCCGGCGTCGAAGTCAAACAGCTCGGCATATCGACCCCAGGTGACCGCCGTCTCCATCTGGCGTAGCGATTCTTCCTCGCTGAACTGTTCGTCGAGCATGTCAAGGAAGAAGTCTTCGGGGACGGTGTGATCGCTTTTGGAGTCGAGGGCGCGGCGGATCTGGCGAAGCAGGAGCACATTGGCAACGGCGGCGTCGCGGAAGAGCTCCTTCTGGCGCAAAATCTCAGAGTTTGCGAATTCCGTGCCGCTGGGGGTGATGGCTGCGTCGCCTTCTTCGATGGTCAGGAAGCCGAGGAGTTGCGCGGCGTCCACAATCGGCAGCAAGTCGTCGATTTCGAAGGAAAGATCGTCGGCCATGCGGTAAATATCGTCGCGTCCGCCCTTATCCAGCAGCAATTCGAGCATCCCGGCAACGCCACCTGGACGCGCATGGGGCAGCATCTGGTAGTGCATCAGGCGCTGGTCGCGGGGAACCTTGCCGGTAGTCTGATCGGGGGCTGCCTCGGGCGCGATCTCAGGGCGGGTGAGGACCTTGTAGATGTAGTCGACCAGTTGCGTGAAGGGCTCGGACTTGCGGTCGCGCGGCTGGGCGAGCTGCACCTTGAAGTCGGTACGAATGTGCCCAGGGTTGCGGCCCAGCACAATGATGCGGTCGGCCAGCAGAACCGCCTCCTCAATATTGTGGGTTACCAGGAAAATAGCCTTGGTGGGCATGGCCTTGTTGGCCCAGAGCTCCAACAGTTCGGAACGCAGGTTCTCGGCGGTCAGAACGTCGAGTGCGGAGAAAGGCTCGTCCATGAAGAGGACTTCCGGCTCGACGACGAGAGCGCGCGCGAAGCCGACACGCTGCCGCATGCCGCCGGAGAGTTCCTTGGGGTAGGCGGCCTCAAAGCCGTCCAGACCGACTGTGTCCAGCATTTTCATGCTGCGCTCGCGGCGCTCTTCGGGGTCAACGCCGCGTGCCTGCAGGGGGGCTTCGACATTTTCAAGTACGGTGAGCCATGGGAACAGAGCAAAGCTCTGAAAAACGATGGAGACATTGATTTCTGCGTCCGCAATCGGCTTTTCATGCCAGTAAACCTGTCCGGCAGAGGGGGTGGAAAGCCCCGTAAGCATGCGCAGCATGGTTGATTTGCCGGAACCGGAGGGTCCGAGCAGCGCAAGAATCTCTCCCGGCACGACCGCGAGATCCGTCGCCGAGATGACCTGGATGCGATTCTGGCTGGGCTGCGCGTAGTACTTCTCCACCCGCTCAGCGCGGATGATCGCTTCGACCGCCGGGACTGCTGGCGGATTCAATACGCCGGTTTCCTGCATGCGTGGTTCTCCGGTTGGGGTCCACCCGAGGCAAAGCGGCGGCCGGTTATTGTTGCAAGTATATGTTTTCGAGGTTGCTGCCAGATGAAACACCGGGAAGCAAATGGGAGCGTCTGAACTCCGGCTGAATGCAGATTTTAGTGGAAACCACGCATAACCGGGAGCCAAAGTACACTGTCAAACAGAGCGTATCATCGAAAGAGTTGAGTTGCCAGCCATAGGTGTTTCTTATGGCACCGATCCTTTAAGAATGGTGTGCTGGCGATGTCGTGATCTCCTTTCCCCCGTGCAATACTCAGGAGACTATGGTCGAAAAAGCTGGAAAACCGAAGGTTCTGGTTGTCGACGATGAACGTGTGATCGCCGACACGCTTGCCATGATTCTTAACCAGAGTGGCTTTGAGGCGCGCGCGGCCTACTCAGCTGAAAAGGCTCTCGAACTGGGCACAACATTTACCCCGGATATGCTCATATCCGATGTCATCATGGCCGACTTGAACGGGATAGACGCGGCCATCCAGTTTCGGGGTATGCTGCCGAAAATCAAGATTCTGCTGTTTTCCGGACAGGCGGCCACGGCGGATCTTCTGGAAAAAGCGCGGACCAGGGGGTATGAGTTTGAGATTCTGGCAAAGCCGGTGCATCCCCAGGATCTTTTGAATAAGCTGCGCGGCTAGGGCTCGGGAAGTGCTGGGCTGGCGCGGAGCGCACTGGGACGTTCTCATGCTCTTTCTGCCCGCTGAATCAAGAGGCCGATTGGTGAGAATCGGCACTACTCTCTGCATGCCGTTCACGCGGACGCAGAGGATTCGGCGCGTAACCTGCGTTAAGTAATGTACCGGCCTAGCTCCGGCACCTGTCGAACCCAATCCAACCGGATTCATTCCAAACTGGAGAGCTCTTTATGGGAACTACACCCGGCATTCCCGCGCCTGTCTCTTCCTCGCGGCCCGGCATGGGGGCCATCCCATTTGCGGGTGGCGTAACCTTTCGCGTCTGGGCTAAGTTTGCGTCTGCGGTCTCAGTGGCCGGAGACTTCAACAACTGGAGCACGACCGCCAGCCCACTGGCTGCGGATGGCGAGAGCGGCTATTGGTCAGTGGATGTGCCGAGTGCGAAGGCCGGCGACAAATACAAGTTCAATATACCCGGACCCGGGTTGCGGGTGGATCCCTATGCTTCGTCAGTCTTCAAGGATGATGCGGCGGGCGCGCAGAACGGGCAAATGTTGTGGAAGGCCACGGTATCAAGCCAGGACGTGACCTTCGACTTGACCACCGGGTTTACCATGCCAAATTGGAACGAGACGGTGGTATACGAACTGCACGTCGGCACGTTCACCACGCTGCCGGACGGCAGCCAGGGGACGCTCATCACGGCGCTGGACAAGCTGCAATCGATCGGCGACCAGGCGAGCGGAGTGGGGTTTAACGCGATCGAGATTATGCCGCTCGGTCAGTACCTTACCGTCACCTCTTCGGGCTACAATCCCGGCTATATCTTCGCCGTGGAAGACACGTATGGCGGGCCGGATGCGTTCCGAACCTTCGTCAATGCCATTCATGAGCTTGAGCTTGCGGTGATTCTCGATGTGGTTTACAACCACCTCGCCGACACCGATCTGTGGCAGTTCGACGGCTGGTCGATACCTGGGATCAACTGCGAGTGGTGTGGCTGGGGACCAGTGGATGGCGGTGAGTATTTCTATGACGACGCGTCGCTCGCCCACACGGACTACTCGCATGCGCGGTTCGACTTCGGCCGACCGGAGGTGCAGCAGTATCTGTGTGACAACGTAACGCGGTGGCTGGAGACGCGATTTGTGGACGGGTTGCGGTTCGATTCGGTGGTAAACATCCGCGGAATCCAGCACAACGGCGCGTATGAGGCCGAGGACGCCAACGGTGCAGCGCTGCTTAAGCGGATCAACCAGCAGGTGCAGGCGAGCGAACCCTGGAAGCTGACGATCGCCGAGGACCTGCAGGGTTGGGATCAGATCACGGCACCGGTGGCGAGCGGCGGCTTCGGGTTCTCCGCGCAGTGGAATGAGTCGCTCTGCTACGCGCTGCGCGGTGCGGTAATCCCAGTCAGCGATGCGGCGCGGCCGATGCAGCCAATCGTCGACGCGCTGAACTCACTGAGCGGACCGAATGCGTTCAAATGCGTGGTGTATACCGAAAACCACGACAAGGACGATGCAAGCCAGGGCGGCGGCCGCTTGCCCGACCTCATTCATCCCGGGCAGGCCGATAGCTGGGAGTCAAAGAAACGCTCCACGCTGGCCGCCGCCGTGGTGATGACAGCGCCGGCGATCCCCATGATCTTTCAAGGGCAGGAGTTCCTCGCCTGGCAATCGTTCCCAAACGGTGGAGACCAGCCGCCGCAGCTCGACTGGACAATGGCTACGACCTTTGCCGGCATCACCAGTTTATATCGCGACATGATCCACCTGCGGCGCAACTGGTTCAACTCGACGCGCGGCCTGCAAGGGGCAAACCTGCACATCCTTCCGGTCTTCGCCGACACCGTGCTGGTGTATCACCGCTGGGATCAGGGTGGCGGGAGAGACGACGTCGTAGTGGTCTGCAACTTCTCGAACGTCGGCTATGCGAGCTATGCGATCGGGCTTCCGCAGAGCGGCACGTGGCGGGTTCGTTTCAACAGCGATGCGGCGATGTATGACTCGTCGTTTTCCAATTGGAGCAGCTTCGACACGGTCGCGGATGGGCCGGGGTTGAACGGGATGCCCTTCAGCGGGAATGTTGGCATTGGACCTTACACATGCATTATTCTGTCGCAGGATTGATGCGGCATTCCCTGGAGCATTTTCACTCTAACTGTTTACTGTCGGCCCTGGCTGCTGTGCTCTCCCACCCATTGTGCAAAGGGCGCACAATGGATGGGGCCCGGTGGACTGTGTTCACGCTTGAGTTGATAACGCGCTAGACTTCCCGCCGTCCATCCATAGCGCGGGCCATCGTGACCTCATCGGCGTATTCGATGTCGCTGCCTGCCGGAACCCCGGTGGCGATGCGCGTGATCTTCACCGAAGGCCCTCGCAGCGCAGTTGCTAGCCAATTGGCGGTAGCTTCCCCTTCCAGGGTCGGGCTGGTGGCCAGAATCACCTCGTCCACCTCGCCGCGTTCGACCCTTGCGATCAGCGTACTGGTGCGTAACTGGTCAGGGCCCACGCCATGCAGCGGTGAGAGCGTTCCATGCAACACGTGGAAGACTCCCTGATACCCCCGGCTGCGCTCGACAGCCGCAATGCTGGTCGGCTCCTCGACCACGCACACCAGTCGCTGGTTGCGGGTGGGGCTGGAGCAATACGCGCAGGGGTCAACGTCGGTGACATTGTTGCAAATTGAACAGAGCCGCAGGCTGGCCTTCAGGCCCTGCACGGCGTCCGCCAGCGCCTCGGCGTCATCGTCGGAGGAGCGCAGAATGTGGAAGGCGAAGCGCTGGGCGCTCTTGGTGCCTACGCCGGGCAGCTTCTTCAACTCTTCAATCAGCCGGGCCATGGGCTCGGCATAGCGTGACACGGGATGTGCCTCCTAAACTGTCCGATAAACGATGCCAGTGAATAAATCGCCGGTAAGGAAGCCTTTGGCCCAGAGGGCATCGAATTCCGCAGTAGGTTTCCTGGCAATGGCTTCCTGCTCGCTGGCTCTGGCAGCCTTGAGTTCGGCAACCTTGTCGCGAATTGCCGAGAGCATGTCGTGCGACTTTTTGAGATCCGCCTTCGACCCCAGAGGACCATGGCCGGGAATGATTTTGGTGTCGTTGCCGACCAGCGACAAAGCCTTGGCCTCGGCGTGAATCATTCCCCCGATTCTGCCGCCTGTGGCTTCGTCGATAAACGGATACGTCCCATTGAACCAGGTATCGCCCATGTGCAGCACGTTGGCATTGTGGAAGTGCACATAGATGTCGGTGTCGGTATGCGCCGGGTCAAAGTGGACAAGGTCCAGCGAGTCGCCGTTGTGCCATGCATGGAGCGCATCGTCGAAGGTGATCGAGGGCAACGCTCCGGCTGGGGATGCGGGCATAACTATGTGAAAGAACTGGATCGTCTGCGGCGTAGCCGTCCGGTCGCGCGTCAGGCGATGCGCAAAGATGCTGAATCCGGCGGCATGCAGAGCTTCATTGCCATCAGTATGGTCGCAATGCCAATGCGTGTTGATCAGCACATCGGGGACATCGTGGCTGACGCCGGCGATGGCTTCGCGAATCTTTGGGACTGCGGTCGAGAAGCTGGAATCGATCAGAATACTTCCCTCGGCCCCGGTCTGAAGAGCCATATTGCCGCCGACGCCATTGCTGAGCAGATACACGTTGTCGTAGAGCTTGGTGGTCGTGATGGGTGCATTGAGGGCTGCGGCGCGACCCTGCACCACCCGATCGGGCAGCGCCTGCGCCTTCATCCAGGTTGGAACGATAGCGGCCGCTCCGGCAAGCGTACCGGCGCGAAGGAAGATTCGGCGGTTCATTTCAAGGATGGGCATGGATTTCCTGGAGTTGTCAGCCACGGGTTTCGCTCCGAATGTTAGCTGTTGCTTCGTCAAGTGTCTACGTAAGTCCCGGAATCTTCAACCCGCCCAGCCCTCCGAGTCCTCCCAGCATCCCTTGCACGTTGGACTTGATGGCGTCGTCGGCGTGACGGCCGGCGTCGTTGACCGCGGCTACCACCAGGTCTTCCAACATCTCCACATCGGGCTGCGCGCCGCTCAGTCCGATCACGGCCGCAGGATCGATGTGAATATTGAGCAGTTCTTTCTTGCCGTTCATGGTAGCCACGACGGCGCCACCGCCGCTTGAGCCCTCCACCACGGTTTCGGCCAGCTTGCGCTGAATCTCCTCCTGCATCTGGTTGGCCTGCGCCAGCATTTCCGGGATTTTGAGCGGATTGATCATAGGGTTTATGCCTCGATTCGGTCTTACCTTACTTTTGACGGAGATCGATCACGCTGCGGACCTCGGCATTGAAAACTTCTTTCGCTTTCTGCACCAGCGGATTGTTCAGCGCCGCCTCCTGAATGCTGCCAGCGATAGGCGTGGAGGTGACGGCCGAGCTGTTGGACATTGGCCCGTTGCCTGGCAACACCATGAAGCGTGCCGGCGCGCCCAGGCGCTGCAACTCCTGGCGAATGATCTTCTCCGCGGCCGCGTTTACAGTCAACGAAAGCATCTTCTTGCCCACTCCCGGCACCTCAATGCGCAGGCTTGAACCTTCCAGCGTCCAATCGCCGGAGCCGAGGAACTGTGCGGCAGATTCATGGCCGGCTTCGACCAGCGCGGTGCCGACGGAATGGCGGACAGATTCGAGACTGGGCGCGGCGGCAGGCTGCCGAGCGAGCTCTTGAAGGATCTCCGGCGCGACAGCCGGAAGCACGGACGGCGCAGGCGCAGGAGGCTCGAGCGTGGCCACTGCCGAGGCTTTCGGCTCTAGTCGTGGCGCAACATCGAAAGTCGGGGCGGCTGCCTTTGGCGTTGTAACCGGGCTGCTCACCGGGGGAGCCGCGATAGCCGGCTCGCTCATTCCCCAACCAGCGTTGCTCGACGCAAATGGCGAGAGGGACGGCGCGGCCTTGGGCGCGGGTGCGGGAGGCGCTGGTGCAGGTGCGGGCCGCGCAGACTGGGAAACTGGACGCGGCACCGATGCCGCACTCCGCACGCCAGCCCCGCCAACCGCTCCACTCAGCAGTTCTTCGAGCGGCAGCAGCCGCTGTGCGTGAATCAGCTTCAGCAGCCCCAACTCGAGGTGAAAGCGCTGTTCCTGGCGATAATTCAAGTCGTCGAAGGTGCGCAGCACAATTTGCAGGTTGCGCGTCAGATCTTCTTCGGTGAACAGCAAGGCAGTGCGCGCGGCCCGCGCCCGCTCATCTCCGCTGATCTGGAGCAACTCAGTCTGCTCGCCGCCAAGCTTTGCCATCAGTGAATTGCGCAGGTAGCGAACCATCTGCCGCGCCAGACTCGATGGGCTGTGTCCCGCATTCACCAGCAGATTCAGCTGCTCCATCAACTCGGCGCTCTGGCCGGCCGCAACAGCCTCAAGGAGCCTCTCAAAGATCGCATTGGGCACCGCGCCCATCAGTTCGCGAATCTGCGCACCGGACAACACCGCGCGGCCATTTTCCAGCGGCGCAGAAGCGATCGCCTGGTCCATGATGGACAACGCGTCGCGCATCGACCCGTCGCCCGCCTCGGCCAAAAGTGCAAGGGCGGCGTCTTCGGCCTCCACGTCTTCCTGCACCGCAATCATCCGCAACTGGGTGAGGATATCGTCAAACTTCACGGCGTGAAAGCTGAAGTGCTGGCAGCGGGATCGGATGGTCTGCGGAATGTTCTCCGGCTCGGTGGTGGCCATCATGAAGATGACGTGCGACGGAGGCTCTTCCAGTGTCTTCAGCAGTGCGTTGAAGGCCGCATCGGTAATCTGGTGCGCCTCGTCGAGGATGTAGATTTTGTACTTGTCGCGGGAAGGGGCATAGCGGGCAGCGTCGCGTAGTTCGCGGATCTCGTCGATGCCGCGGTTGGTGGCCGCGTCAATCTCGATTACGTCCACCGCGTTGCCCTGGCGAATCTCAATGCAGGAGTCGCAGACGCCGCATGGCTCGGGCGTTGGCCGCGCCTCGGTCCCGATCGCGGTCCGGCAGTTCAGCGCCTGCGCAACAATGCGGGCAATGGTGGTTTTGCCGATACCCCGGTGGCCAGAAAATATGTAGCCGTGCGCGATCCTGTTCTGCGCCAGCGCGTTCATCAGCGTGCGGGTGACGTGCTCCTGGCCGGCCACGTCGGCAAAGCGCTGGGGACGATATTTGCGGGCCAGAACCTGGTAACCCATGAGTGTGTGCGCTCCCAATCCGATTGTACCGTTTGGGGCGAGGGTGCATATGGCTCAGCGCGGCGAGTCGATTCCGAAGCAATAGAGCCGCTCGTACTCGGTGGGAAGGCTGTGGAGGCCGACGCAGTACTCGCCCGGAACTAACGGTTCGACAGGCACGACCTTGTAGAAGCTCTCGCCGATCTTAATGGTCGCGAACTCAAAGGTGCCTGGGTCGGGAGTGAAGTCGCGCCCGGGGTGCTGTTTTCGGGTGTTGAAGCGCGCCTCGCGCACGCCGTTGGTCGGTTCCCAACGCCGCACCTGCATGTCGTAAAGGTCGCCGAATTGGTTGTCGTTATCCATGGAGGCGAGGAACCCGTGGCCCTTGGGCGGCAGCTTGATCACGATCGAGACTGTGCCATCGGTGAAGCGCACGGGTGACTTGGCACCGAAGAGCTTGTAGTACACTTGGCCGCCTTCGGTGACGGTGCTACGCGCATCGACAAGGTCGGCCTTGCTGGCTTCTAGGCGCACGAGTTTGCCCCTCCCATCGACGGCGTAAAAGGCGCTGACGTCGGGCGGTACGGGGATTTTGGAATCCGGTACGTGAGCAGGGCCGGATGGGGTGCCGGACGTGGTTGTGGTGGATTTGAATTGTTGCATGGCGGAGACGGCGGCATCGGGTACGCCAGCTTTCTTGAGGGCGATGAGGCCGTCGAGGGAGAGATCAAAGTTTTGGCTGGCGGCCTGGCGGATGGCGTTGGCGATGATGTCACCGGAGAGACCGGCCGAGGCGAGTTTGATGACGTCGGCATTGCTCATGGCGGACCCGCCGCCGGAAGCAGCTGCCGAGCCTGGCGCGTCGACTGCACCGCCGGGATCGACGCCGAAGCAGAACCACTCTTCCGAGTGCAGGTTGATGCAATACTCGCCGGGCACCAGTGGATCCCTCGGAGTGATGAGGGTGGTGCCGGCGCCCACGGTTGCAGTGTCGACGGGAACCATGCGGGCTGCCTTCCCGCCGCTCATGACTGCCCCCTTGCTTTTCCCTGCCCAGCCGATTGGAATCGTACGCCAGCCTCGGTCGGGGTCGACCTGCATGAAATCTGCGGATTTACCGGCTGGAATGCGAAGAACGAAGCGAAAGGACGAGCCCTGGGGAAAGCGGACGAAAGCCTGCTCGCGTCGGGTCTCGAGGATGCTGGTCAAGCCCGCGCGGAATGGCACATCGTATTCGAGCGGGACCTCGTTGCCTGTGGGGTCGACGTAGTAGACGACATTGAGCGCAGCGGGCTCCGTAACCGATGCAAGCGAGACAGCCGGGCCGGCCAAGCCAGAAGGTGCGACGGATGCAGCGCCGACAGGACCGTCAACCCCGAAGCAGGCTCCGTCCGCTTTGCCGTATCCGAGGCAGTACTCGCCGGGGCGAAGAGGCTCCTTCGGCGTGAGTGCGAGGAAGCCGCCTTCGGTCGCCGACGAGTCAAAGTGAATGACTGCAGCGTACCTCGCCCGCTGTCTGGAAAGCGCAAATTTGTGGTCTCCTATCTTGTCGAGAGGAAACACACGGCGGCCCTGCTCCGTATCCATCTCAAAAAACTGCGGTACGCTGCCTGCTGGGACACGCATTAAGAACTTGAACGAGATTCCGGCTGGAAACCGGACCGTCGAATGATCCCCTGGTATCTGGGCCTCGGTGTCGGTCATGGAACTCGTGGAAGCCTCAAGCGGTGTTTTCGTTCCAGTGGAATCTAGAAAATAGAAGTTGCCTGCATTCTGAGCTTGCTGGCCGCCGCCGGGCGCTGCCGCTGGCAAACGTGCCTCGGCGGTGCTGGCCAAGATCACAACTGCGATGAAGGCGGAGCAGGTATTGAAAATGCGCAGGGAAGTCTTGAGCGCCAGAAATATGGGGAAGTTTCGCATCGTCTGTCCTCGGTGCAAACAGTGTACACAGTGTTTTGAGCCGCCGCCAGTTAGGCGACGTTTCTTGGGTTTCAGATCGGCTGCCTCATGCTCTTGAGATTCGTTTTGACCCCCCTACGCCGATGCTCTTTCCCTTTTCTGGGGCGCGCTTGCGGCGTTGGAGCTCAGTTTTGGAGTACATCCTCCCGCGGTACTCCTCTGCTCCGCAATTGCACGTGTTCGGGTCGTCTCCGCCGTTGTACAGGCAGTAGTCGCAAGTGATCTCTTTCCCCACCGCTATCCGCCGAATCGAATTGATAAAGACGCGGTCACGGATGTGGAGATACTGCATTGCTGTCGGATTCCGCGTGTTCCGGCCGCCGATGTTCGAGGAAAGCGCGGACTGCCGGGTCACGCTCCAGGCCGATCGCTATCTCGTTGGCCTGGCGCGCCTCATCGAAGGCGCCTTGGCGTGCGAGCAACTCGCTGCGCGCGGCCCAATACGGCTGATATTGGGTGAGGCGCGGATCCGCCTGTTCATCGGGAAGGGCACGGAGTCCAGCGGCGGCGCCTTCCACTTCCGCAATTGCAAGGGCGCGGTTAATGAGCACGACGGGCGACCCGGTCAGCTGGAAAAGTGCGGCGTAAAGTTCCGCAACGTGTGTCCAGTTGCGGGCTCCCGTGCGGCACCGGTCTACATGCGCCGACTGCACGGCAGCTTCCAGCTGGAAGCGGCCAATGTGGTCCATTGCGATAGCCCGCCGGAGCAGAGCCTCGCCCTCAGCAATCTGCTCATGGTCCCAAAGGATCTGGTCTTGCATGGCAAGAGGAACAAACTCACCGGCGCTCGTTCTTCGCGCGCGTCGACGGGACTCGGCGTGCAGGAGCAGCGCCAAAAGCCCCAGCGCCTCGGGTTCTTCCGGCAGCAGGGAAGCGAGCAGCCGGGCAAGGAACAGCCCTTCTTCAGCAAGGTCGCGCCGCGCCGCATCCAGACCGGCTGGGTCCGTCCAGCCCTCGGAAAAGGCAGCATAAATGGCATTCAGAACCGCGTCCAGACGGTCCGGCAGCTCTTCCCGGCCGGGAACACGGATGGGGATGCCGGCTTCTCGGATCTTTTCCTTGGCGCGTACCAGGCGCTTTCCCATTGCCGCCGGGGAAGCCAGAAAAGCAGCACCGATGCGCCCTGCATCAAGCCCCAGCACCACCTGCAGCATAAGCGGGGCGCGAACGACGGCGTCAATGGATGGATGCGCGCAGGCAAACATCATGGCCAGCCGTTCATCCGGAATCTCATGCACCTCGGGTTCGCGAGCAGCCAATTCGAGCTGGAGCAGTTCAGCCGTGGCCAGTTCATGCCTTTGCGCACCGCGAAAAACGTCGATCGACTTGCGCCGCGCCGCGGTAAGCAGCCAGGCTTCCGGGTTGATGGGGCAGCCGTTTTTCGGCCAATCCACCAACGCCGCGGCAAAGGCTTCAGAGAGCGCATCTTCGGCGGACGAGACATCCCGCGTGCGCACTGCAAGAAAAGCGACGAGCTTGCCGTAGCTTCGGCGCGCTACGGCTTCTGCAGTTGAGCGCGCCAGCTCGCCGCCCTGGTTGGGATCCATACGGTCAGGCCGCCGCTCTCTGCTGTCCCATGTCCCAGATGGGCCGCACTTCAACCACGCCGTGGCTGGCGCCGGGGCAACGCGCCGCCCACGAGAGAGCCGCGTCCAGGTCCGGCACGTCGATCATGAAGTAGCCGCCCAATTGCTCCTTGGTGTCGATGAAAGGGCCGTCAAGAACCTGTGCCTTGCCGTCCACCATACGCACCGTCGTCGTGCTGGAAACGGGGCGCAGGCGGTTGGAGCCTTTGTAGACGCCAGCCTTGACCAGCGCCTCAGTGTACGCCATATAGGCAGCCATGCCCTGCTGTTGTTGGTCGGGTGTCATCTGTGCAAAGGATTGCTCGTTGGCGTGAAGCAACAAGAGATATTGCATGTGGAAACCTCCTCATTTGGTTGTGTACGACCGTCATGGGCCGTCACTCCCATGACGAGCGGGAAGGGGGGATTTGGACACGGTGAAAGAATTCCGCACTATTTTTTGCGCGGGGATTTTGTCTCCGGATTTTTGGTGGCACCATTGCTCTTTGCTTTCTCAGCGGTCCGCTTGCGCTGGCGGAGCTCAGTTTTCGAGTACATCGTCCCGCGGCACTTCTTCGCGCCGCAGTTGCATGTGGCCGGGTCGTCTCCGCCGTCGTACAGGCAGTAGTCGTAGGTGATTTCTTCCCCCGCGGCTATCGGCCGAATAGACTTGATAAACACGCGGCCACGAATTTCGCTGGTCTCGCAATTGGCCTGGCAGCTGTGGTTGATGAACATCGACGTGCAGTGGCCGTCGATGACGATATCGCCGTTTCCCAGTCCAAACAGGTAGGTGATGAGCGAGTCGGCGTAGGCTTCGTCGGCTTCGTCTTTTGAGACGCGGGGGCCGGTGTACTCGGCCACGCGGCGGCCCTTGGGAATTGGGGTTGTGGTGTAGCAGCCTGCGGCGTGAATGGCGGAAGAGCGGATGATCAGGGCCATGCTGGTGTGCGATGTTTTCCTTTGCGGGGAGTGTTTGTTCTATGGTCCGCATACTACCATTGATTAGGGCATCGTACTGAGCTTGCCTGAGAATCGACCAAAACAAGAGCAAATGAAACTCAAATTCCTAGCTGCGATGGTTGTTGCCGGTTGCCTGATGGCGGCTACCGGGCTCTTCGGCCAGACAGCGCCTGCGACACAGACGCCGCAGAATCCCGCTCCGCCTGTGGCATCCCCTTCCCAGGGCAATCAGTTTCCAGGCGATATCACCGATGTCCCGGTGATGCCTTCGAAAGGCACGCCGGCCTTGCCGGAGGGTATCTACGGCGGCCATGACGCCATCTCGCCAATTGCGCCCGGGGTTCCGCTGCCGGCCGTTGATCAGGACCCGGCACGCAGCCCGGACGACCCTGCACCGGGTAGCGAAGCCAGTGACTCGTCTTCCAGCGACAGCCGGACCGGACTTGAAAAGGTTCTTGCTGACCCTGATAACGAGCCGCAGGGAAAACGCCGCAAGCTCAAGGTAGATGTACCCGAGCACCAGGAAACCTCGGCCGAAGACATCGAGGTAGGCAAGTATGAACTGAGCCTGAAAAACTGGAAGGCGGCGATGTCGCGGTTTGAGTCGGCCATGGTTCTTGCTCCGGACGAGCCTGAGGTTTACTGGGGCCTGGCGGAGAGCAAGCGGCACCTCGGCGATCTGGTTGCGGCGCGGAGCTACTACCAGAAGGTGGTTGACTACGACCCGGACAGCAAGCACGGCAGGGAAGCGATGAAGGCGCTGAAAGACCCGGAGATTGCCAATGCCAAGGCTGCACCTCCCGCGTCCCCGGCGCCCAAAATACAATAAGTCATGGGCTCTTCCGTTCCTTCCCCAAACGAGGGCGCCGCCGTCTCCACTCCAGGAGACAGCTCCGTCCATTTCAACTTTGACAACACCTACGCCCGTCTGCCCCAGCGCTTCTATTCGCGCCTGGATCCAACGCCAGTAACATCTCCGCGCCTCGTCCGGCTCAACGTCGAACTGGCGCAAACCCTCGGCCTCGATCCGGAAGCCCTCTCCAGCGCGCAGGGGATCGAAATCCTCGCCGGCAACCGCATCGCCCAGGGCTCCGAGCCCCTCGCCATGGCCTATGCTGGCCACCAGTTCGGCCATTTCGTGCCTCAACTCGGCGACGGCCGCACGAACCTGCTTGGCGAGGTGGTCGCGCTGGACGGCGTCCGCTACGACATACAGCTCAAGGGATCGGGCCCAACGCCGTTCTCCCGCGGGGGCGACGGTCGTGCCGCCCTGGGTCCCGTGCTACGCGAATACATCGTGAGCGAGGCTATGTTCGCTCTTGGCGTGCCCACCACCCGGGCCCTAGCCGCCGTGACTACCGGCGACCGGGTCTTCCGGGAAACAGCGTTGCCCGGCGCTATCTTGACCAGGGTTGCTGCCAGCCACCTCCGCGTGGGCACGTTTCAATTCTTCGCCGCACTGCAAGACGCGGAAGGGGTTCGCGCCCTCGCTGACTACGGGATCGCCAGGCATTATCCAGAGGCCACCCAGGCCGCGCAGCCCTATATCGCACTGCTGGAAGGAGTCATCGCGCGCCATGCACGCCTGGTTGCGCAATGGATGCTCATCGGCTTCGTTCATGGCGTAATGAACACTGACAACACATCCATCTCAGGAGAAACCATCGATTACGGCCCCTGCGCCTTTGTGGAAGCGTACGATCCTGACACTGTGTTTAGTTCCATCGACGCCCAGGGCCGCTATGCGTATGGCAACCAACCACGTGCCGCGCTATGGAACCTGGTGCGTCTCGCCGAAGCCCTGGTTCCCGTGATGGAAGAGCAGGCAGGCAGCCAGGAGGCAGCTGTTGCTGCCGCCAACCAGACTCTTGCCACATTCGGGCCGCAGTATGAAACGGCCCGCCGCGTTGGCCTGCTGACAAAAATCGGCCTGACCAGGGAACGGGAAGGCGATGCGGCCCTCGCCGAAGACCTCCTCCAACGAATGGCATCCAATCAGGCCGACTTCACGCTCACCTTCCGCCGCCTGTGCCATGCCGCCGCCCGGCCTGAAGCCGACAGGGAAGTGCGAGCCCTCTTTGCCGGCCCCAGTGCTTACGACGCATGGGCAACGGCGTGGCGCCAACGCCTGGACCAGGAACCAGGATCCACAGAGGAACGGGCAGCGGCCATGCGTGCTGTAAACCCCGCATTCATTCCGCGAAATCACCAGGTGGAAGCAATGATCGAAGCTGCTGTCTGGCGACAAGACTTCCAGCCCTTCGAAGACTTGCTGGAAGCCGTCCGACGCCCATATGAAGGCAGGCCAGACCTTGAGCGATTCACCGCGCCGGCCCGCCCCGAGGAGCGTGTCAGCCGAACCTTCTGCGGCACGTAAAGCAACAGGGTTGCAGTATCAATTGGCAGTTTCAGTAAACGTGACCGAGGTTCCCCCGAGTGCGAACTGATCCTTCGCGGTGACGGTGACAGTTCCCTGAGACGAAGGCAGCGTCAGAGTGACCGAGGCGACGCCGGCTGAGTTGGTTTGAGCAATCACGCTGGTTCCGCTGGTTGTGCCGTTGGAGAGTGTTCCGGCTGAGGTGGTAAACAGAATTCCCGCGCCCGTTGCAGCGCCTCCGGACTGGCCAGGATTGAGCGTCATGGTCAGCGGTTGCGCCAACGCCGTTCCTGCGCTGCCAGTCTGGTTGTTACCTGACTGGGTGAGCGTCGCGGCAGGATTGCCGACCACAATCCACCCGCCCTGAGTCTGGGTTGCCGTGCCGTCGCTTCCCGTGACGGTGAAGTGGCAGAAGCCGGAGGTGCCGCCAGGCTTGACAGTGACCATGCCGGGAAGCGCGGGCGTGATGACTGCATAGGCGAGCCCCAGAATGCCGCTGCAGGCTGCCGCGCCCTCATATTCGTCAAAGACTGCTGAAGTGAGAGTCACGTTTGCCGTGCCGCTCGTAATTACGGGGGTGAGAGTACCAATGCCGTTTGCTGGAATCATTAAATCGTCGGGGTTTAGGTACCATTCCGACGCGGGCTTCGAGGCTTCAGTCCCGCTGACCACCAGCAGCGTAATGCTGTACGGGGCGAAGCTTTGCGAAGCACTCCAGGCGGTCGAAGTGGAAGCCGCAATGGTTGTCGATGCCGTGGACGAAATCGTATACGCAACGTAACTGGTTGGACTGAAGCCATTCAGGTTGAACGTGACCTGCGCCGTGTTGGCGGGATCCTCATTCAATACCATGATCGTCATCTGGGTGCCGGCCGGGTTAACCGCAGCGTAGCTTGAAAACAGATTCGGATTGCCGTTGTTCCCATCGGAAACCGAGATCGCCCCAAATCCATTGTGCGCGCCGTCGTAGTTTGTATAAAGCTTCAGCGCCTGGTAGTTCGGATTGCTCTGTTGTGGACCTCCCCAGCGGGTGGCGAACGAAAGACCCTCTCGCCCAAAGATGCCATAAGCCTCGGCATCACCCAGCGCGGTCGAGAAGTCTGATTCCTGGTAGAAAGCCGCGCTCCACTCCGTGAACGAGAGCGGCGTTCCAGGATAGATCGCATTTACCAGCGCCTTCATGCGGGGAATGCGGAAGGGGATGGTATAGTTCGGCTCCACGGTTGTTGTGTAAATCTGGTTGATATCGCTCGCCGTGCTCACATAAGTGGGATCCCAGTAATCGCGATAGACTGACGCGCTAACAGCCTGCAACTGCGCGTTCGTTAGCCCCGTAGTGTTAGCCTCGGCATAGGCATGGATGTCGAACACGTCCAGTGTGCGCGCGCCGTTGATCTGGTCCATCCAATTGATCTGATTCAGCCACCACGGCAGGAAGTCCACGCCCCCGTGAGATGCCCTGTCCGTTCCATTTGCCGGCGCCCAGTAGAAGTACCAGCAGCAGGATACCGGCCCAAATCGCACGGCTGCCGGATCCCAGGTCTTTAACGCTGTCGCTTCCGTCTCAAACATATTCGCAAGCTCGTCGTACCCCGAGGGGTTGGGATGGACATCCCGATGGGTTCCTCCCCAAATGTCGACCTCGTTATCCATGTCGTAGTAATGGCAGGAAGAGATCGTCGAGTAGGGAACTGTGCATGTCCCGCTGCCAAAGGCCGCGGCAAGCGCCTGTGCCCATGGCTCGCGATAGACGCAATTCCCAGCGGGGCAGGGATCGCTTTGGCTGTCAAGCAACTGGTAGTAGGCGGTGGTGACGGCGTCGGTGGTGACAGGCGTCTTGCAGTCTGCTTCAAGGCCGTCGCCGGCGTCGGTGTTGTACTGATCCACTGCGCACTGCGGGCCATACTTCGCCACAGAAAAGCTCCAGTGGTTATTCGAGCCACTTTCAGCGCTCTGCGCCACCCATCCCAGAGTCGCCAAAGTAGTCAGCGGGTGACCGCCGGCGTTTTGGACATCCGTTAAGAACTGAACGGAATCGCTCTCATTGCCGTTTCCACCGGTATTGAAATCTTCCCAGAAGTAGTCTGAGTCCGCGTTGTAGGTATGCAGTTGCCAGTTGTAAGTTGACGATGCGTTGCCACCCCAGCGAACCAGCGGCGTGCCCGAGTCGGCAACTGTCGAGGTATTGCTGAGATTTCCACCATAAACCATTGGACTGATTTGGTGGCGATTGGCCAGTGCATCGATGTTCACCGTGATGGCTGTGCCAGTGTTTTGGGTTACGGTGACCGAAGCGGTTCCGGATGCGCTGGTGTAGTTGGCCGAACTGGCAGTGTCTGGCGTGTACTTGGCGGTCAGCGTGTCGGATCCAGTGGCAAGCGACCCCGCCGTAATCGTGACCGACGCCGAGCCTGAGCTTAGGGTGGTTGCGGATGAAGTGTAGCTGCCGCTGGATAGAACCACGGAGCCGGTCGGCGTACCGCTCGTTCCAGAGACCGATATCGCGACGGCAAGGCTCTGCGTTGTGGTGATGGTGCTGGACGCCGGTGTAACGGTGACCGTGGGCGTGGTTGCAGGCGCGGTTACAGTCAAGAATGCGGTTCCGGATGCGCCGTTATACGTCCCAGAACTTGCGCTGTCAGGAGTGTACTTTGCGGTCAAGGTATCGGAGCCGGCACCCAGCGATCCAGCAGGAATGGAGATGGACGCTGAGCCTGCGCTGAGCGTGGTGGTGGCTGAAGTGTAGCTACCGCTCGAGAGCACAATCGAACCGGTCGCGGTGCCGCCAGAGCCTGAGACTGCAACAGTGACCGCGAGGCTCTGCGCAGTGGTGATCGTGCTGGAAGCTGGTGTCACAGTCACGGTGGGCGTCGTAGGATTCTGGCCGCCTCCCCCGCCCCCCTGGCTCCCGCCTCCGCCGCCGCAGGCACTCGTTAAAACCGCAATTGTAAATACGAGAGAAGCGAGGAATAGCTTTGCAAATCGATTCATTCGAGTGTTCCTTTTTAACCCAGTGGAATTCGAGTAGTACTCGCGCTTGGCTTTCATGACGGATGCTTCGTTTCCGTTCATTGTTGTAACACCCCGGTAGAATCCACCCGCTACCTGGTTTCCCGTCGGCGTTCCAGCTTCACCAGCACAATGTCATTGCTGTTCATCGGCACTGTCAACTCAATCGTGCCAGTGGGCCCACTCTTCACGAGCTTGTCCACTTCCGGAAGGTCCCTTGTGAGCTCGTTGAGGTGCGCAATTTGCTCTGCTGTCAGTTCTTTAGGCGAGCCTAACTCGAGATAAGCGGAATATGCATCGTTCGCATGATAGCCGGTGCGATGCACTTCCACGCGATAGGATGCGTTCGCCGCGAGATGGGTGACCTGCAGCGTAATAGGCGCAACCCCATGGGACGGAATCAGCTTGGTGTAAAAAGATCGATTGCTGACCTTCTGTTCCGGCTGCGCAAAGTCCCAAATCACGGCCGTCACGTTGCCACCCTCTGAGGCCACGATTGCCATTGGATCCGTCGTGCGAAGGCTCTCTCCCTGAAGTGCATGAAGGTACTTGTAAGCGAAGAAAGCCGGCTTGCGAATTCCCTCAGGGTTCAGCAGGCCGAACCCTCCTTGAAATGGCGCGGTCGGAGGGCCAGGTTCCTCGAAAAGATCGGTGTACGTCCAGTAGCTCATCCCCTGGGCCAATCCCTGGCTGGCCTTGAGCTTGGTCAGAATATATGGCGCACTGATATAGGAATCGTGCACCGAATCGCGCGGCGTATAACTTGTGCTCCACTCAGAAAAATAAAGCGGAAGACTGGGGAACGCGGACGCGGAAATCTGCTCGCGTACATGCCGCACATCGCCAATGATTGCCTCCGGTGAGGGGTCGAGTTTGGTGTCGGACTTTCCATTTTCATCGAGGAAGCCGCCCTGCACACCGTAGGTGTGAGTCGTCACAAAATCAACAGAAGCTCCGCTCTTCTTCACATGCGCCAAGAACTCCGGAACCCACGCCGCCCCGGCAGTGCTGGGACCTCCGACTCGCAATGCAGGGTCAATCGACTTGATCGTGTTTGAAGTCAGATCGTAGAGCTCAAAGTAGGCTTTCTGATCACCGCCTTCCCAGAATCCGGAAAGGTTGGGCTCGTTCCAGACTTCAAAAAACCAGGTACGCACCTCATCCTTGCCGTACCGCGCTTCAATGTGGCGGATAAAGGCATCCACAAGTTTATGCCAGCCGTCGGGCATCGGGTGCGATGTGTTGCCATGCCAATAGAAGATGCTGTTTCCGGACGTGGCAAGCGCCTTGGGAGTGAAGCCAAGTTCGACAAACGGCCGGATATGCCGCGCCAGCAAATCGTCGTATAGCTGGTCTATCTTTGACCAGTCATAGACCGCCTTGCCGTCTTCCATCCGCACCGTTCCCAGCACATCATGGAAGATTGCGTGAAAGCGGATATAGCGAAAGCCGAGCTCCTGCGTGGTGAGCTTAAGCTGGGCTTGGCTGTCTTCGCGCATCAACGTGCCCGGATAATCGGACCCGACCGACAAGTCGAAGAAGCGATCCACCGGCCCACTCGTGTCGTTGAGACTTACGGTAATCACGCGTGGCGAAACCGGTTGCGATTGAGCCGCAAGATTTGCCGCACAAGAGGCCAGGGTAAAGCCAATGGCCAGGATGGAGAGCCGTCGAAGATTCGAATGATACATGGCTGATAACTCCCTCAAAGATATCATTGCGGCGTTGGTAGGGGCTTCGAGGGGAAATTCTTTATTTTCAGTGTTCTGTAGAAAAGGAATTGGATTTAACTGGAGGCAATCAAACAACTTCAATGGCGGATGGGGGGGGATTCGAAGATTTGCCATTGCAGCTATCTTCTTGATGGGAAAAGATCTTATTAACATCTTGATACTGTGTACTTGACTGCGGCGAGCGAAGAGTGGCCTTCCGCACTTAGATTTTCTTTGGGATTTGTAATACCCCCGGAAGTAACCCTTGTAGAGACTCCGAACTTTTATCGCGATTTCTGATTGAGCCTTCGGCTCTGAACCGACAGGTTGCAGGTTCGATTCCAATCTGAGGAGCCAACGTTTATTTAGATTCAATAGTTTACAGAACCACAAAATCAAAATAGCAGCTCAGGTACCATCAAATCTCTTAACGTGACTGCCCCGTCCGATGCGCTCGCTTGTCGGGACTGCTGCGGTGCACCCATTGGACAACTCTCCAGCTAGTCCTCGTATTTGACCGAGTTTCGATTCTGTAAGGGCAGATTGCCGGCTTCCACCGGGAACTGCCACCGACGTCAGATTCACAATAACACCTTGCCGTCATCATCAGGAGCCGCTCGATTAGACACTCGGCGGAGATAACCGCCCAAAAGTTGGACCGCGCGCTTGTGGCTGGCAGCAAGAAGTTATCTTTTCTTTCAGTTGGATTTTTCAGGATGCGGGGCGGTGCTTCCTGCCAGCATCCTGGCGGATCGCAGCGGGAAGCGGGGCCTGTGTGACGTTACGATCCTCTTGGTCCCAGTGTCGGTCGCGCTGGAGCGGCTTGCTGCCGGCTGGGCCGAAGACCCGGACGAGTTCATCTTACGCCGGTGCCTGGTTTGTGAACAAGATTCGATTGTTGGCCGTGGTCGGCGGCGCAAGCAGGCTCACGACGAGCAGCACGACTGGATCAGGATTCGCCGGGGCCGCTGCGGAAACTGCGGGACGACCTTCACCATTCTGCCGGTGTTTTCTCTGCCCTACACGCATCACAGACTGCTGTCGCGCTGCCAGGTGTTGCTCCGGCGCTTTGGTGAGCACTGCTCGTGGGAGAAGGCATTGCCCAAGCCGCAAGACCCTGATCGGCTGCCGGATCCTTCCACTGTCCGCCGCTGGTCGAGCGCCCTGGACTGTTCTCAGCCGGCGGCTTCCTTTCTCAGCCAGACCGTTTGCCGCGTAGCTCGTTGGCTGGCAGGCAGTCACCAGGCCGATGGCGAAGCGGGGCCATTGCGCTGGATCACTCCGGGTCTCAAAAACATCTGGCCGCTGCGTCTCTGATAAAAAACCCTTTCCCCCACCATCCTTGCCTGGGATTGCCGGTGTCACCGGCCTACGCTGGGCTCCGAAGGCGAAAAAGCACGGTGGGCGAATAGCCCGAAACACTCAAACGGCGAACGCCGCTGATGGATTATCTGCGGCAGCATAACTGGACTGGTCATCCTGCGAGTCGATCCGAACTCGTCGGACTCTGTCCGCTGTACGAGCAGAGCCGGCCGTCGTTCAATGTCAACACACGCAAAGATGTCTTCTACTGTCACGGCTGCGGGCGGGGCGGCGACCTGATTCGCTTCGTCCAGTTATCGCGTGGCTTATCCTTCCACCAGAGCTTGTCTTGTCTTGATCCAGAGATCGTTCCGGAAGCTGGTTCCAGCGCTCTGCTCGAAGAGGCCACTGCGTTCTATCAGCAGCAACTGGATCAAAGCCCCGATGCGATGCGTAATCTCCAAGGGCCCTGAGTGCATGATGCAGCTCTGATCCGGGAACTGGGCGTCGGGTACCTAAGCCATGGCCTGACGATGTTCTCGAAAGACGGACTGTTGGAGATAGACAACAGCGCGGCCGAGCGGGCGCTGAGGGCTTTGGCTCTTGGGTGCAAAAAGTACCTATTCGCAGGTTCCAACTGCGGCTGAGAACTTGCCGGCGCAATGTACAGCCTGATTGGATCGACCAAGCTCAAAGGCCTCGATCCGGAGTTCTACCTTCGCACCTTCCTGGCCCAGATCGCCGGCCATCCCATCAGCCGCATCGAAGAACTTCTGCCATGGAGCCTCGCCCTGACATTGCAGACTCAATCCTGCCAGGCCGCCTAGACACACTCATCAGGCGTTCACCGAAAAGGTAGTGGACACTTCGAGGATGACTCCTCACGTTGGTCAAGAGCGGAGATCAGGAAACGCACCAGGTAGGGAACTCCTCTCACCGATGAAGAGAGTCGAGATGCTGAACCTGCCTTGGCGTTTTAAATTCAATGGTGTCGGGGATGAGTTGCAAAGGAGGGTGAGTTGGCGAGCGTTACCGGAGAATTGGAACAGAAAACTTGGAGAACCGGGGCAGCAGTCGCTGGAATTCCTCGAGCGGCAGAGGCCTGCTGAACAAGTAGCCCTGGAACAGGTGGCAATCTAGGCCAGCAAGAAACTCAAGTTGTTCTTCGGTTTCTACACCCTCGGCGATAACCGATAAGCCCATTGCCCGGCCCAGCGCTACGATTGCCTGGGCAATGGCTCCGCCGCGACAATCCACCAGCAAATCTTGGACGAACGACTTGTCAATCTTCAATTGGTCCAGTGGCAAACGTTTCAGGTAGGAGAGCGATGAGTAGCCGGTGCCAAAATCGTCAAGTGAGAATTTCAGCCCGTGAGCCTTGAGGGTTGCCATCTTGGCGATCACATCCTCGACATCATCAAGCAACATGCTCTCAGTCAGTTCCAGCCTTAGGTTCCTGGGATTGGCACCTGTGTGATCGAGCGTCGCCAGCACCTGACTTACGAACTCCGGTTGGCGAAACTGCCGGGCGCTGATGTTGATTGCGACAGCGATATTGCCCGTTTGTTCCTCATCTGCCCAGGCCGCAATCTGCGTACAAGCTGTTTCCAGAACCCAATTACCCAAGGGCAGAATCTGCCCCGTCTCTTCAGCCAACTGGATGAACTCGCCAGGCGCCAGGATGCCGCGGCTAGGGTGTCTCCATCGGATGAGAGCTTCAGCACCAACTATGCAGCCAAGGTCGACTTGAGGTTGATAGTAGAGCATGAACTGGTTCAATCTGATTGCCTGGCGCAGGGCCTCCTCCATGGTGGCTCGTGCATTGACGGCAGCTTGCAGTGCTGGCGCAAAGAACCGAATTGTATTGCGCCCCGCCGCCTTTGCCTGGTACATGGCAAGCTCGGCTTTTTGCAAGACGTCATCGACGCTTTCAAGATGGTCCCAAAAGACGGTGATTCCGATGCTGGAGGTGCTGAGACATTCGCGGCCGTTGAGCAGGTAGGTTCTGCCAACGGCGGTAAGAATCTTTTCGCCAATGGCCTTTGCATCGGCAGCAGCGGACTTAGAGTTCTCGTTCAGTCCTTCGAGCAATACCACGAACTCGTCTCCACCCAGTCGCGCAACAGTGTCGACATCGCGGAGGCATCCGGTGATTCTGAGCGCAACCTCCTGAAGCAGCAGATCGCCTGTCTGATGACCAAGGCTGTCGTTCAATGTTTTGAAGTTATCGAGATCGACTAAGAGCAGTGCCACCATGTGGCCAGTTCGGGAGCTTGTGTTGAGGGTCTGGAACAACCTATCCAAGAGAAGACGGCGGTTGGGTAGCCCTGTCAACGGGTCATAGAATTCGAGATTTCGGATCTCGACTTCGGCTGCCTTGGCATCGGATATATCCTTCACGACGCAAAGGACACAGGAGACGGATTCAATCTCAATCACCGATGCCGACATCAGCGCCCAGAATAGCTCTCCGTTGCGCTTTTTGAATTGGGTCTCAACATCCCGGATTTCCGTATTGTGGCTCAGCACGCCGGCTAAACTCTGAAGGGCTCCCTGGCCTGCCCAGATGTCACATTCTGCCAACGATCGTCCAATCAATGCGTCGTATGCAAAACCGACAAGATTGAGGAATGCCTGATTGACGTCGATGAAAGTCCAATCACTCATACGCGCGATCATGACGCAGTCAAGGCTTGTTTGGAACACAGTGCGATACCGGGCCTCGCTTGTCCGCAGTGCGTCCTGAGTCTTAACCAGGCGCTCTTCCGCTGCCTTCCAGACGTTAATGTCATCGACAAGAGCGATTGAGTGAAGTGGGAGTCCATCGGCGTTGCATTGCGTCGAGACCGTTATCTTTACCCAGCTCAAACTGCCATCTTTACGGATGTAGCGTTTCTGCCAAGCCGAAGCACCAATCGTGCCGTTCGCCATTTGCAGGAGCGCACTTTCGGTTGCCGCGAGGTCCTGGGCGGCCGTGATTTCACGGACCGTCAATCCCGGGACCTCCTCTATGGGGTATCCAATGATCTCGGCGAAGCGGGT